>Ga0315900_10008471_pt1 | contig 13218 bp, 11 predicted proteins | sample LakEriMetagenome_FD_203521 | JGI IMG/M metagenome (GOLD analysis project Ga0315900, IMG submission 203521) | Freshwater fungal communities from buoy surface, Lake Erie, Ohio, United States - Buoy 12 MA114 | ecosystem: Environmental > Aquatic > Freshwater > Lake > Lake biofilm | place: USA: Lake...
ATCTACGAACAAGATTATGAAGATGTAATTCCACGTCCATTGCAATGTTTTGCATTATGTCAAGGATGTGAAAATGCAGTAACACCAGAAAGTAAATCATGACAATAGAATATTGGTTGCAACGATACATACAAGAACCTAGAAACCAAGAAGTTAATTTTAATCTAGGATATGCATATGAACAACAAGGACAAACAGCTTCAGCAGCCGGCTTTTATTTGCGTAGCATTGAATTTGGGTATGATGTAAATTTACAATATGAAGCATCAATGCGATTAGCATTATGTTTTGAACGTCAAGGAGATCGAATATTTACAATTAAAGGTATTTTATTGCGTGCAATCTCTTTAAAACCTAAAAGACCAGAAGCATATTTTTTACTTGCAAGAATATACGAACGCAATCGCGATTGGCAAGAATCATATACCATGTCAGTTTTAGGACAAGAACACGCAACAGAACCTGCAGCTACAAGAACTGATGTGGAATATCCAGGAATATTAGGTTTACGATTTGAACAAGCTGTTAGTTCTTGGTGGATTGGTTTATGGAACGAATCTATTTCTTTATTCAAAGAATTAGAACAACAAGATATGCCAGAATTATATAAAACGGCAATACAAAACAATTTAAATACATTAAAAACAAAATAAAGGAAAAAAATGACAAGAAAGTTAGACAAAGAACATTTAGATGAAATTCAATCACTTCGCGAATTGTTTGCAAATAATGCAAATAATTTAGGTTCTATTTCATTAGAACAAATTGCAATTAATCGACGATTAGAATTTTTAAACGCAGAACAAGACAAATTATATTCTGAATTTGAATCTCTACGTACAAAAGAACAAGAATTATTAGAAAAAATGCGCGAACGTTATGGCGATGGTCAAATCAATATTGCAGACGGCACATTTACAGCAGATGATGGTTTGGCACAATAATCCTATATTTATAAATAAAAAATTATAGGAGTATTAAATGGCAGAAAGAATAGTTTCGCCGGGCGTATTTACAAATGAATTAGATCAATCATTTATCGCCGGCGGAGTCGCACAAATTGGAGCATCTATTGTAGGCCCAACCGTAAAAGGTCCTGCATTGATTCCAACACAAATTACATCATATTCGCAGTTTCAACAAATTTTTGGAACAACGACTACGGATTCATATGTTCCGTATGTAGTTCAAGATTATTTAGCAAAAGGCGGTAATGTAATTACAGTAACACGTTTATTGTACGAAGATGGATATAAATTAACTAATGGCGGCTTAGCAATTATTGCAAAATCTGGATCAGGAGCTAGTAAAGTTCAAGTAGTAACACACGTATTACATCCAACTCAAGCAGTAACTACAGATGGTGCAACAGCGTTATTTGAAGATTCTGTATTATTAGATGGTGGTTCTGGATCATTTGCATTGAAAATTTCAGGTTCATATGTAGCCGCAGCAGATTCAGCAATTGGATTTAATGGATCATTTGCAGTTGCCGAAGGTGTTGCAATATCTGCATCAATTGTTTCAACAAATAATGAATATGTTCCTACAGTATTTGCACGAAATGCTAAATCAGTAAATTATCCAGTATATGTTCAATATGAAAATATCAATGCATCGTCTTTATTTGCTAATTTAGGAGATGTTACTGTAGAATTAGCAAAACTTTCAAATTATGAATTTTTGCAAGATTATGCAACTGCATCAACCCCGTGGATTACATCACAGAAAATTGGTTCAATTACAAGAAACTTGTTTAAATTTCATACTTTATCTCATGGTAATTCAGTTAATTATGATGTAAAAATTGGAATTCGTGATGTAAGATTAGGTTCTGAAACACCGGATCCAAACGGCTATGGTTCATTTACAGTTGAAATTCGTCGAGTAAATACATCAACACCACAACCTGGTTTTGTAAATGCAGTTGATACATCACAAGATACAGATGGACAACCTGAGATTGTAGAAACATTTATTAATGTTAACTTGAATCCAGCATCTCCAAATTATATTGCTAGAAAAATTGGTACACGTTATCAAACAATTAATAATTCAAATCAATTGGTTATCAGCGGCGACTATGCAAATAATTCAGCATATGTAAGAGTTGAAGTAGATCAATCCGTTGAAGAAGGTTTAATTGCTCCATCATTAGTACCATTTGGCTTCCGTTCATTGAATTCTCCAATTCCAATGGCGTCTGGATCTTTAAATTTAAGTGCAGCATCATATGCAACATCACAAGTTGTTTCAAGTCAATATAATCCAAATAATTACTTTGGATTTGATTTTACCGTTCAAAACAATTTAAATTATTTAGCTCCAGTACCTACTTCGGGTTCAACAACCGGTAGCAATTCAGATTTCTACTTAGGAGATGTGTCACAAGATGCTTCAGTTAATTTCCCAGCTGGCACTGCATATTCTGGTTCATTACAAACTGCATTAGTAGCAGGAACATTTACAACAAATGTTGCAACATCAACTCGTAAATTCATACTTCCATTCCAAGGAGGATTTGATGGCGCTAAACCAAATCTAAAAAAATATTCAGGTACTAATATTGTGTCAACAAATACATTTGGTTTTAATTGTTCTACGGGAACATCGACTGGTACAGTTGCATACAACAAAGCATTTACGTTGTTAAGTAACACTGACTACTATGATATGAATTTACTTGTTACACCAGGTATTATTGATAGTTTACATCCAAATGTAACTGGATTAGCAAGAACATTGTGTGAAACTCGTCAAGATACATTCTATGTAATGGATACGAATGCATTAACAGATTCAATTTCAACAGTAGTTAATCAAGTTACGTCAATGGATAGCAATTACACTGCAGCATATTGGCCATGGTTAAAAATTAATGGTGCAAACAATGTTCCAACTTGGGTACCACCATCAACTTTAATTCCAGGAGTATTAGCATTTAATGATACTAATCAAGCTCCATGGTATGCCCCTGCAGGTTTGAATAGAGGATTGATTACTGCTACTGATACTTATGTTAGATTATCACAATCAAACCGAGATACATTGTATGATGCTCGTGTTAATCCTATTGCGAACTTCTTAAACGATGGAATTGTTGTATGGGGTCAAAAGACACTACAAGCTCGACCAAGTGCATTAGACCGCGTTAATGTGCGCCGTTTGTTGATTGCAGTTAAGAAATTTATTGCATCTTCAACACGCTATTTAGTATTCGAACAAAATACTACATCAACACGTAACCGTTTCTTGAACATTGTTAATCCGTATATGGAACAAGTAAGAGCAAATCAAGGTTTATATGCATTCCGAGTTGTTATGGATCAAACAAATAACACCCCGGATTTAATTGACCAAAATATTTTATACGGTCAAATATTCCTTCAACCAACTCGTACGGCAGAATTCATTATTCTAGATTTTAATATTCAACCAACAGGTGCGTCATTTGGCAATGCATCGGCATAATATTAAATAAAAAAGTATAAAAGGCAGGGTTCGCTCTGCCTTTTTTTACATTCTCGATATTTATATTAAAAATAGGAAAGAACATGGCATTAATAGATCAATTGAATCCAAACTTAGACGCTGTTTCAAATGTTGATATTTGGAATAAAGCATATTCTTGGGAACCAAAACGCCAGCATCATTTCATTCTTGATATGGATGATATTCCATCTTATCTTATCAAAGCATCAGGTAAACCAACAATTACTAACACAGCTGTTGAATTAGATATGATTAACGTTAAACGTTATGTTGCAGGTAAACATGCATGGGACACCATAACTATGACATTGTATGATGCAATTGTTCCATCTGGAGCACAAGCTGTTATGGAATGGGTTCGTTTACATCATGAATCAGCAACAGGTCGCGATGGTTATTCATCATTTTACAAAAAAACACTTAAGTTGCATCAACTTTCTCCATTAGGTGAAATAATTGAAGAATGGCAACTTAATGGTGCATTTATTACTAGTGCAGGATTTGGAACTTTTGATTGGTCAAGTGATGCGGTACAAGAAATTGAATTGACTATACAATTTGATTGGGCATTCTTGAATTTCTAATTCAAAATAAAAATTATATTAAAGCCCCTTAAATTGGGGCTTTTTTTATGTTCGAACATATTTATAATAAAGGTTATAAGAAATTATGAGTACACATACTACTAAAATTGATCCAAACATTATTGAATTAGCAAAACAGCGTTATGAAACAAAACAACGAAGCAAATTGCCTAGTGTCATTGTTTCATTAGCTAGCGCCGGAAAAATTTATCCCGAATCATCACCTCTACGTAGCGGACAAATTGAAATGCGATATATGACTGCATATGATGAGGATATTCTAACAAATACATCTTATATTAAAAGCGGAGTAGTATTCAATAAATTGTTAGAATCAATTATTGTTACTGAAGGCATTAATGTTCAAGAAATTTCAACATATGATAAAAATGGATTGATACTTTATTCTAGAATATTAGCATATGGTACTGAATATCCAGTGCAAGTTATTGATCCTAATACAAAAACAACATTAGATCGAGTTATAGATTTATCTAAAATTAAATTTCGACCATTTGAATTAAAAACAGATGAAAATGGAGAAATTGATTATGAGGTTGCTGGCAATACATTAAAATTTTCATATAATAGTGATTTAGATTTAACCAATGTAACTATATCTCAAATGTTACAAACAATTATTAAACAGGTCAATCAATCTAGATCAAATTCTGATATTGAAAATTTTATTCGTTATGAATTCATGTCAAAAGATGCAAAAGATTTTCGACTATTTTACGTAAAAAATCTACCAGGAATTGATTTAACATATGAATTCGAAGGTGAAAATGGAGGCACCTTCACAACTGGATTTCAACTTGGATCAGACCTTTTTTGGTTTTAAACCAGAAGACCGAGTATTTTTACATGATAATTTATTTAATATGCTTTGGCATGGCGAAGGTCGATGGGACTGGGATACTTTGTATAATATGCCAATATTTTTACGACGCCGTTGGATGAAACATGTTTCTAGAATATTAGAAGAACGAGAAGAATATCAAAAGAAAATTGCAGAATCTAGAAAAAACAAACAATCGAAACGATCACATGCGGCAATACCTAAATCAGTATCTAAAAAATAACTAGTAAATATTTATATAAAAATAAGTATTTATGACTAATCAACAATTCATACAACATTTAAAGCAACAACCTCGCCATGGTTTTGATATCAATTCATTCATTAGAGGCATCGAAGATAGTTTCGATGCGTTAAGTGATTTTGGGAGATACACCACACAAGCAATAACGGCGGCAAAAGATCTTTCTAAACAATTACTTGAAACCGGAGAAATGGGTTTTCAAGGATTAATGAAATCGCAAATTTCTTTAAATCTTGGATTATCTAAAACTATAGAAATTAACCAAGTACTTCAAACTAAATTTTTAGCGTTAGGAAAAGCAGCTGCATTTGTAGAAGAACGAAATGCAGTTTTAAATAAAGGTTTTGGAATATCAAGTAAAAATGCAGCTGAATTAAGCAAAAAATTTATAGAATTATCTAAAGAGAATAAAGTATTCGGAAATCAAATCAATTTTTCCGGTGAAGCAATGAATGAGTTTGCTATTAACATTAAAAAAATGTTACCAACATATAATCAATTAGCAAAGGCTGATTCTAGTTATTATAAAAGTTTACAACAATCTCAAGCTATATTAATAGAAGGACTTGGTCTAACAGAAGAACAAGCCAATTCATTTACTCAATTTACCTCTGCCGGCGAACTCAATGCTGCTCGACAATTGCAATTAACTGAAACAATTGCTAAATCAATGGGTGATGCTGATGGTAAAATGGGATATATGAAATTAATTACCGAAGGTATTGCTGAAGCTGGGGCAGATATTCAATTACAATATGGTCGATTACCTGGTTCTTTAGAACAAGCAACCATCAAAGCAGCTAGATTAGGATTAAAACTAGAAGATTTAGCAGGTGCTGGCGAATCTTTATTAGATATTGAAAGTAGTATAGGTAAAGAATTAGAATATCAATTATTAACCGGTCGTCAATTAACAAATGATCAAAATCAAAGTTTAACTAATTTATATCGAGAAGCAACACTTCGAGGAGATGCTAACGATCAAGCAAATATACTTAACGAAATTATCGAAAAAGAAGGCGGCAATTTAGAAAAGAATTTATTTGCTAGAAAGCAAATGGCTGATTTATTAGGTATTCAAGAACAACAATTGGCTAGTGCTATACAAAAACAAAAAATTTTACAAAAAGCTGGAGAACAAGGAATTCCAATAAATATTGATGATAATGGATCGATAGAACGAGCAGCTGAAGCTTTAAAAAATAAAGGAGAGTTAACAGCTAAGGAGTTTGATGAATTCATGGATAGTAATAATACTGCAACAACAGAAACTCTTCTTAAGGAACAATTATCGATTGCAAATGAACAATTGATGTATACAAGAATGGATGTTCAAGCAAATCGAGAACAATTAATCAAAGCTGCAAAACAAATGGCCGCTGCATCAACAGGATTATCAGATTCTCAATATGATGCTTTAGGAAAAACATTAACTGTATTAGGAGTACCCCAAGCTGCAGCAACCGAGATCATAGATTCTGCAACTAAAGCAACCGTTGATGGTGCTGGATCTGTACGAGCTAAAAAAGGTAATGACCTTATAGCAACACCAACGGGGTATGGCGATCGCATACTGCTAGCAGGAGAAGATACATTTGCATTAAACAATGATGACACAGTTGTTGCCGGAACTAATTTATTTCCAAAATCTAATTCCGGTAACACTGGTTTAGCATCGAAAATAGATGAGTTAATTGCAGAAATACGAAATCAAACACGCATATTATCAAAACGAGATAACACATTTGGTGCTGGTATAAACAGTGCATATTATGGATAGGAAAAACAATGAGTAACCCAACATTAGGAGCAGGACAACAATTTACGGGGCCATTTAATATACTGCCAGATACGCTACAAACTAATCCTACTACACAAAATAATTCACAATTTACGCCATTTTATGATATTATAACTACTACAGAAACTAATTTCATATCAAACCCACCAAATCCAACGTTAAATGCAACACAACAATTTACGACACCATTTAATATACTACCGGATCCGCTACAAACTAATCCAACTGTTGCATATTCATCGCAATTTAGTCCTGCTAGCAATATAGGTGTAACAATTGGCATTGGCAATCCAATATTAGGTTTTGCTCCACCGATACAACAATTATCTAATCCGACAATTTTTGATCCAGGTGCAACTCAACAGTTAACACAAACGCCTTATATACCAGCAGCTGGTTATGTAGGCAATCCATTTGACTCGCCAGTATCATATCCATCATATGCACCAATATTAGCACCAGCAGGTACAAGATTATTTCCGGAATCATTAATACAAGCTCCATTAAATGTAACTGGCAGTTTTACAAACTTAACTAATGATAAATTTTTAAGAAATAGTTTTGGTTATGCTAGCAGCATTGCAGCCGGCGCATTAGGATTTCCGCAAATAGGACAAAGTGCTCAAAAAGTATTTAATACTGCAATTGATAGCAACGGCGTACTTGATAATACATATTTTACATTACCTTTTAATCAATTAACTAATAAATTAAATTTTAGCGGAAATGTAATCGATATTACTAATTCGATTGGAAGTTTATCACCATATCCAGATTTTCGAGCAAAACGTTTTGCAAGTGCATTTGCCAATCAAAGTGCAAATTTACTTACAAAAATAGGTTCGGCAATTGGCAATGCCAGAAAAGATGGTGCAGCTGCTTCATTACGTCCAGGTCTTGCAAGTGGAAGAGCCGGACTTTATGCCGGCACATCATTAACGCCAGCTGGTGCTTATGCATTATTTAATTTAAATGGTGTTGGCCAATTTGGTTATGGTTGGGGTGAACATGACAATAAATTTGCATTACGAAGTGATTTTACATTGCGTAGTCAAATAAATACAGAATGGCGACCTAATCGGATTCAAGGAAATAAAGGAAAATTTGCTAGAACAAATTTCCCATTAGAAGTTGTAACACCATTTCGCGGCGATAAAGTTACTGTTATCGATTTTGGAAAACGTTTATTAAAAAATGCATATCAATGGAAACCATCACCTGAACTAGATTCTGAAAATTCAACTGTACCTAAAACATCATTAACTAAAGACTTTATAAAGTTTTTCTTAACAGGACCAACGTTAACTGCAAAAAATTTAGTTGCCGGCGGCGGCTCTGATGATATCATTGTATTTAGAGCGGTATTAACTAGTTTAGCTGATTCATTCTCACCATCATGGACAGATGTAAAAATGATCGGCCGCGCCGATCCAAATTATCAATATACTGGATATGGAAGATCTTTAAGTTTAGGATTTGATATTGTTATAACCGACCGCGATGAAATCAAACCAACATGGAGAAAATTAAATGCACTTGCTGGTTATTGTGCACCTAAATATGATCCTACATCTATTGCTTTGGTAGGTCCATGGATGCGAATAACATTAGGAGATTTATTTCATCAGACAGCAGTAGTTATGACTTCATTAAGTTATACATATGACTTAGATCATTCATGGGAAATTAATATCGAAGGCGATAGAGAAATGTTCGAAACACCTAGAAAAATTTCTGTAAGTTGTGATTTTAATGTTATTACCGATTCATTACCTCAAAATAATGGTCGTTTCTTTAGTTTAGCTAAACAATATAATGATGATAACATTCCGAAACAAAATAATGATAACTGGTTAAGTGATTTTGAATCTAATATACCAGATGAAAATTTCAATCAAGGTAGAACTAGAGGTAGATAATTAATAATATGGAAGACTAATTAAAATGTCAAGTAGATATGCATCGGCAACACAACTAAAAAATTCTATAGGAAAACGGAGACTGTCATCAGTGATAATTCCAAATATTCCCGTATCACCAAATGATGTTTATATACAAACAACATCGGTTGAACGATTAGATAAATTAGCAAGTAAATTTTATCAAGATGCAACAATGTGGTGGGCAATAGGTGTCGCAAATGGATTAGGTAAAGGCACATTGATTATTCCACAAAATACTACAATACGAATACCAGATAAAAATATTATACAACAAGTTATAATTGAAATAAATAATTCACGATGAACATATTTTATTCACAAGTAGATGATGCAGTTCAAACAGAACTAAATGCTCGAGGTCTTTCGGGACGAAATCGAACAACTAAAGATTTAAATTTTATGTTAGGAAAAATTGCTAATGTAAAATTAACTGCATATACATCCGGATCTGCAGATCCTGGAACAGAATATCTCGGAGAATATGGAGTTCTAGGAGGAAGAAACGTACGATCTGGCAGATATTTACCATCTGGACCTGGCGGATTTTTAACAAATCCTACATATACAAAAACTGAAATTGATTATGACGCAAACGGAGATGCATATCCTAAGGAAACTAGAAATGATGACTTTTCTAGAAGAATAGGTCCAATAATTACTGCAGTAAGTATTGATATCGGTGATCATTCAATGGGTTTATTAAATAAAGCAACTATTAATATTTCAATTCCAAACCCAACACGCGACTTAGATCCAATTGAAGAAGTGTGGTTTTATCCAGGCCGTTATGTTAAAATTGATATAGAACACCCAAATTCTGCTGTAATTACGGGAGCAGATACTAATCTTATTTCTACAGGATCTTTATTTGGTTCATTATCAGAAGAAGTAATCAATGAAAAATTAAAGAAAATGTATCCAACATTAGCCAATTCTTTATCAGAATTTAAAAGAGAAATACGTAAACTTAATAAATTTTCATTTCAAGGTTTGATAACATCTTTTGATTTTTCATATACAACAGAAGGTTCGGTAGATGCTACAATTTCATTAACTGGTACTAGTAATACATATACCGATGTATCCATGTTAATGAATCCAGATGCTAAAAAAACTGAACAGACAAAAGCTGTAGAATATAATACTGTAGCAGTTAGCACTACAAAGGAATTAGAAGCTCAAGGACAACCTACTGGATCAACTGAGTTTTATGGCCAGTTATACAACGAATTTGAACGTGTCCGAAATAAATTTAAAGATGTTAAAAAACTTACAAATGACTCAGAACTCTTAATACCATTTACAATTGATAATAATGTCACAAAAGCAACTGATCAATTTATTTTATATGGACAATTATATCCAAATGTACAACTACCAAAATTTCAACGAGCTATATTTGTAGCTGATACTGGATCTACTGTAAGTGTAGCTGATCAACAAACTCAATTTAATCAACAACAAGCAGCCGCAGAACAAGCATTTAATGATAATCCAAAACGTCAAACATACGTCGAAGTTCAACGTTATATAACATTAGGTGCATTAATAGAATTTATTAACAAAAAACTTATAACTAAAATTACGGGTGCAGCTAATAAAGCAGAAATTATTTGTAATGATTCTATGCAGTTTAGTAATTATTATCCATCATTAACATCATGTAATCCAAAGGAAGTATTATTATTACCAAATAATTCAAATTTAACTCAAAATGCCGGCGGCATGAATGTTTACGGCGATAATATATTAAAGATGTATCCAAATGTAGTAAATACCATGGCTAATTATAGTAATGATGGTAATGTAAAACAATGGCCTGGTATTACATTTAATAATAATGATACTACTGTAATATGTCCATCTAGAATTTTTTTAAATATTGAAATGATTCAAGAAATATTAAATACATTATCGGGGTCAAATACAAAATCATTTATGATATCTGACTTTTTAGCAAATATTAGTTATAAAATATCATTTGCAACTGGAAATGCAATTAATCTTAAATTAGTTTCAGATCCAGATTTACCTAATACACTGTATTTTAGCGATACGAAATATTTAAAATCAGTGACTGCAAAAGATACAGTTAAACCATATTCAGTGCCAATGTTAGCTAACCACCCAACTGGCTCAATTGTTCGAGAATTTACATTTCAAGCAAAATTACCTAGCAATGTTAAAAATTTATCATATGTATTAAACGCAGGAACTAATGTATCAGATGATGAAATTGCACCATATTTAAATTTTATGTATAATTCTAAAGATGCCGCTTCCATTAATAAAGCTCGAGCCAAATATAGAGAAAAACATCTACAAATTGCAAAAAATTTAAATGATGCAAAAGATAGTTACGGTAAAATTCCGTTTGTTGATGAACATACTACTAAATTAAGTAAAGCACTTATTGAATATATAAAATTTCCATTTGATGATATTAGCAAATCACAACAATTAACTGCACCAATATTTCCATTTGATGTTGATTTTACAATTGATGGTATAAATGGATTACGATATGGAGATGTTTTAACATTTGATGGTTTACCTACAAAATATAAAAAAAATACAGTATTTAGCATAATAGGTATTACTCATGATGTTGATACTGAGGGAAGCTGGACATCAAAAGTTAAATGTATAATGCGACCTAAAATAGGATAAACATGGCACGATTAAAACTATATTATCCGACTGATGAAATAACTAGTAATTTATATACTACTGGTAAAGAATGGATGACTATTAATAACGTTGAATATGTTGGTTCATATCATTTATATACAACTGGTGAAGCATATACGCAGCCCGAATGGAATCCAAGATCATCAATACAATTGATTCCATATCAAGAAACAACTCCGGAAAATGTAAAAAATATTGTTTATCAAAAATTAACAAATAATGCATATAATGAAACATATGTAATGCCAAGCTCAATTCCAGTGCAAGTAAATAAACAAGATATTTTAAATGGGTTTATTTCTCGTTTTTTTCTTAAAAAACATAATGAATCTATAATCATAGAAACAAATCAGTTACAATATCAACAATGGCAATCTAATATCATAGATTCAAAATTATATTCAGCAACATCATTAACTTGGTTTATTTCTGGAAATATTAATGATGAACGAATAAATGGATATTTAGTTGAAGGTGTTGCTACTAAAAATAAAAAAGAAATACAACGTGCATCTTTATCATTACCAGAAATTTCGAATTATTTAACGAATCTAACCGAGTATTATGTTGACAATGTCTTTACTATTGCAACAGACATTAATGGTTTGGAATCATGATAAAATTTTCTTATTATCCATATAATGATAGTGGATACTATAGAAGAGGCACAACAAACGCTACAATACATCAAAGATCGAAAGACATTGCTGGTACCGATATACTGTAGTCCCACAAATCATCCTGCAGTCAATCGTTTATGCGCATTATACATTTATACAGAAGATGATGTAGAACGTATGATTCCCATGTATCATACCGAACAACTAAGGGGCTTTTCAGAACTTGTCCCGGAGTTTACGGCTCTACAGAATATATTTGTTCATGATAAGAAGCGATGGTTACAAACCGGCGGAAACAACGCCGTATGGGATGTAAAAACATTGTGGTGGTATACATATGGCGAAGCATATGATGAATCACATTACGTAACGGCAGCACATCAATTTTATTGGCGTCGCCACGCTTCATTAGATGCAGTTAATTGTATTGTGCCATTGCAACAACATATGGCAATGTGTCAAAAGATTCGTCACTATGCCTGGCCAATGTGTGTAAATGTAAAATTAACTGAATCATATTTGCAATTCAATGATACATATCCTAAAACATTTGCAACAATTGAATCAGCAGGATTAGCAGTAGATGAAACATTTCGAATGCCAGAATTGATACATGACGGCCGAGTATATTCTCAATATCATTATCATACAACAACCGGTCGTCCTAGTAATGCATTTCGAGGATTCAATTTTGCTGCAATGAATAAAGAAGATGGTACTCGTGCTGCATTTCATAGTAGATTTGAGCGAGGTGCATTAGTTGAAATGGACTTTGATTCATACCACGTACGGCTCATTGCAAAAATGATTGGTTATGAATTGCCTGTATCATCTATACATGATTATTTAGGTCAATTCTATTTCGGAGTAGATGCATTAACGGATGAACAACGAGATGAAAGCAAATCAATTACATTTCGTTTGTTATATGGAGGTATTGATCGAGAATTTTTAAGTATTCCGTTTTTTGCACAAGTAAAT
>Ga0315900_10008475_pt1 | contig 13213 bp, 11 predicted proteins | sample LakEriMetagenome_FD_203521 | JGI IMG/M metagenome (GOLD analysis project Ga0315900, IMG submission 203521) | Freshwater fungal communities from buoy surface, Lake Erie, Ohio, United States - Buoy 12 MA114 | ecosystem: Environmental > Aquatic > Freshwater > Lake > Lake biofilm | place: USA: Lake...
TGGCAGCGGGTGCGTCCGTCGGCAACGCCGTGGTCGGCGAAGCAGGCGACGCGGGGGGTGGGACGACGGTCATGGTCGGTCGCCGAGTATGCCCGAAGCGCCCGCGCGCCCGCAGTCCCGCCGTCCGGGTGTACGCGCCCGTCGGGGTTCAGCGCCTCGGGTGGTCCCGGCGGCGCCGGCGCAGCCTTGCTATGATCACCGGCTGCCATGACGCTGACCGAACTCAAGTACATCGTTGCGGTCGCGAGGGAGCGCCACTTCGGGCGTGCGGCCGAAGCCTGCTTCGTGAGCCAGCCCACGCTGTCCGTGGCGATCCGCAAGCTCGAGGACGAGCTCGCGCTCAAGCTCTTCGAGCGCAGCCACGGCGAGGTCTCGGTCACACCGGTCGGCGAGCGTATCGTCGAGCAGGCCCAACGGGTGCTCGAGCAGGTGCATCAGCTGCGCGAGATCGCGCGGCAGGGTGCCGATCCCCTTGCCGGCCCCTTGCGCGTCGGGGTCATCTACACCATCGGCCCCTACCTGCTGCCGCGTCTGGTGCCGCGTGCGATCGCCGATGTCCCGCAGATGCCGCTGCTGCTGCAGGAACACTTCACGGTCAAGCTGCTGGAACTGCTGCGTCAGGGCGATCTCGATGTGGCGGTGCTCGCCGATCCCTTCCCCGACCATGGACTCGTCACGCAGGCGGTCTACGACGAACCCTTCGTGGTGGCGGTGCCCGGGTCGCATCCCTGGGCTGGGCGGGCCGCGATCGGCTCGCGCGAGCTCAAGTCCGAGACCATGCTCCTGCTGGGCGCCGGTCACTGCTTTCGCGACCACGTCCTCGAGGTCTGCCCGGAGCTGTCGCGCTTCTCGCAGGCCCCGGCGGGCATCCAGAAGACCTTCGAGGGCTCGTCGCTCGAGACCATCCGCCACATGGTCGCGGCCGGCATCGGCATCACGGTGCTGCCCGCGATGGCGCGCTCCGAGGGCGCCGACGATGACGCCCTGCTGCGCTACCTGCCCTTCGAGCCGCCGGTGCCGATGCGCCGGGTGTCGCTCGCCTGGCGCAAGAGCTTTCCGAGGCCCCGGGCGATCGCCGCGCTGCGCGCGGCGATCCTGGCGGCCGATCTGCCCTCGGTGAACCGGCTGCCCGATGCGCAGCCGGCGCACCACTGACACGGCCCGAACCGGCGCGCGAGCGTCCCATGACCATGCACCGACCCGACTATCCCACCATCGACCAGACCATCGGCCGCACACCGCTCGTGCGCCTGCAGCGCCTGCCGGGCGCGGCCAGCACCGCGCGCGGCAACCTCATCCTCGGCAAGCTCGAGGGCAACAACCCCGCCGGCTCGGTCAAGGACCGACCCGCGCTCGCCATGATCGCCCGCGCCGAGGCGAGGGGCGACATCCGGCCGGGCGACACCCTGATCGAGGCCACCTCCGGCAACACCGGCATCGCGCTGGCGATGGCCGCGGCCATCAAGGGCTACCGGATGGTCCTGATCATGCCCGACAACCTGTCGGTCGAGCGGCGCCAGTCGATGAAGGCCTACGGCGCCGAGCTCATCCTGGTGTCGCGCGAGCAGGGCATGGAGGGAGCGCGCGATCTCGCCGACCGCATGCAGGCGCAGGGCCAGGGCCGCGTGCTCGACCAGTTCGCCAACGACGACAACTGGGCCGCCCACTACGAGACCACCGGGCCCGAGCTCTGGGAAGACACCCACGGCCAGATCACCCACTTCATCTCGGCGATGGGCACGACCGGCACCATCACCGGCGTGTCGCGCTACCTGAAGGAGCGCAAGCCCGGCGTGGTCATCGTCGGCGCGCAGCCCGAGGAGGGCTCGTCGATCCCGGGCATCCGCAAGTGGCCGCAGGCCTACATGCCGCGCATCTACCAGCACGCGATCGTCGACCGCGTCGAGTCGGTCTCGCAGGCCGATGCCGAGGCGATGGCGCGGCGCATGGCGGCCGAGGAGGGCATCTTCTGCGGCATTTCCGCGGCTGGCGCGTGCTGCATCGCGCTGCGCATCGCCGAAGAGGTGCGCGACGCGACCATCGTCTTCATCGTGTGCGACCGGGGCGACCGCTACCTGTCCACCGGCGTGTTCCCGGCGTGAGCGGCCTGCCTCCCGCGGCCGGAACCCATCCGGTCCGCGGCATCGCGCTGCTGATCTGCGCGGTGAGCTGTTTCGCGGTGATGGAGGCGATCGTGAAGACGCTGGCCGAGCGCAACCCGGTGGCCATGATCGTCTGGGCGCGCTACTTCTTCAACGCGCTGCTGATCGTCGCCTTCATGGGCCCGTCGATGGGCCTGGGGCTCGTGCGCTCGCGCCGTCCCGGGCTGCAGTGGGTGCGCGGCGCCATCCTCGGGGTGTCGTCGCTGTGCTTCTTCTCCGGCCTGCCCTTCCTGCCGCTCGCCGAGGCGGCCTCGCTGTCGGCGGTCGCGCCCATCCTGGTGGCGATCTTCGCGGTGCGCCTGCTCGGCGAGCGCGCCCCGGCTGGCACCGGCTGGGCGCTCGCGGTCAGCTTCACCGGCGTGCTGCTGATCGTGCGACCGGGCAGCGCGGTGTTCACGTGGGCGGCGCTGCTGCCGCTGGGCAGCGCCGTATGCTATGCCGCCTACCAGATCCTCACGCGGCGGCTGGCCACGGTCGACGACGGCCGCACCACGCAGTTCATTGGCGCGCTCGGCGCCACCCTGCTGATGTCGCTGCCGCTGCCCTTCTTCTGGGCGATGCCCGAGCGCCCCGCCGACCTGGCCCTGATGGTGCTCGTCGGCGCGCTCGGTGGCTTCGGGCATCTGCTGCTGGTGCAGGCCCTGAAGGTCGCGCCCGCGTCGCTGCTCGCCCCCTTCACCTACGCCCACATCGTGATCGCGCTGGTGCTCGGCCTGATCGTCTTCGGCGCCGTGCCCGATGCGATCGCGATGGCCGGCATCGCGCTGATCGTGATCACCGGCATCGTGATGGCCGTGCGCCAGCGCCGCGTGATCGAGCCCGTCGAGGATTGACCAGAGCCCGAGCCCGCGCTGCGCGGCCATCGCGCGGCGCGGGTTCCGACCGGAGACCGCCATGCCCGAATCGTCCGCCGCCCCGTCCACCACCGCCACCGCTGCCGCTGCCGCGACAGCCGTCGCCACTGCCGCTGCCCGCCAGTGGCTCGCCCGCCTCGAGGCAGCTCTTGCCGGTGGCGATGCCGCCGCCGCCGCCGCCTGCTTCGGGCCCGAATGCTGGTGGCGCGACATGGTGGCGCTCACCTGGAACATCCGTACCGAGGAGGGGCGGGAAGCCATCGCGCGGATGCTCGGCGCCGTGCTGCCCTCGGCGCGTCCCGCCGCCCTGTGCCTGACCGGCGACGTGACCGAGCGCGATGGCGTCGTCGAGGGCTGGTTCACCTTCGAGACCGCCCTCGGACGGGGTCAGGGCCATCTCCGGCTCCGGGATGGGCTGGGCTGGACGCTGCTCACCACGCTCACCGAACTCAAGGGCTTCGAGGAAGCGCGTGGCGAGACCCGCCCCCGTGGCGTCGAGCACGGCGTGCAGCGGGGGCGGCGCAGCTGGCTCGAGGTCCGGGAGGCGCATGCCGCCGGCTTCGGAGTCCAGGAGCAACCGCAGGTGCTGATCGTCGGCGGCGGGCAGGGCGGGATTGCGCTGGCCGCGCGACTCAAGCGTCTGCAGGTGCCCGCGTTGGTCATCGACCGCCTGCCGCGACCGGGGGATGCCTGGCGCCGGCGATATCGTTCGTTGTGTCTGCACGATCCGGTCTGGTACGACCACCTGCCCTATCTGCCCTTCCCGGATCACTGGCCGGTGTTCACGCCCAAGGACAAGATGGGCGACTGGCTCGAGATGTACACCCGCATCATGGAGCTCGACTACTGGAGCGGCACCGAGTGCGAGGGGGCTGCCTGGGACCCGGCGTCGGGCCGCTGGCGCGTCGAGGTGCGGCGCGAGGGCCGCGCGCTCACGCTGCAGCCCCGCGAACTGGTGCTGGCCACCGGCATGTCCGGGGTGCCGAAGATGCCGTCCTTCCCGGGCGCCGAGCGTTTTCAGGGGGTGCAACTCCACTCCAGCGCCTACACCGGGGGGCAGGATTGGGCGGGCCGGCACTGTGTCGTGGTGGGCTCGAACAATTCTGCCCATGACATCTGCGCCGACCTCTGGGAGCACGGCGCCGAGGTCACGATGCTGCAGCGCTCGTCCACGCTGGTGGTGCGCTCCGAAACGCTGATGAACATCGGCTGGGGCCGACTGTTCTCCGAGCAGGCCCTCAAGGCGGGCATCACGACCGAGCGCGCCGACCTCACGCTTGCCACCATGCCCTTTCGCCTGATGGAACGTCTGCAGAAGGCGGTCTACGAGCAGGTCGCCACGATCGATGCCGACTTCTATGCGCGGTTGCGGGCCGTCGGGTTTCTGCTCGACTTCGGCGAGGACGGTACCGGGCTGTCACTCAAGTACATGCGCCGCGGCTCGGGCTACTACATCGACGTGGGCGCCTCCGAGCTCGTCGCCGACGGCCGGATCGCCCTGCGCAGCCCGGTCGAGGTGATCGGCATCGGCGAGCGCTCGGTGCACCTGTCCACCGGCGAGGAACTGCCGGCCGACCTCATCGTGTATGCCACCGGCTACGGCCCGATGAGCGAGTGGGTCGAGCGGCTGATCTCACCGGCGGTGGCCGCCCGCGTCGGCCTTTGCTGGGGTCTGGGCTCGGGCACCGCCTACGATCCCGGTCCCTGGGAAGGGGAGTTGCGCAACCTCTGGAAACCCACCGCACAACCCGGGCTGTGGTTCCAGGGCGGCAACCTGCAGCAGTCGCGCTTCTATTCGCTGCTGCTGGGGCTGCAATTGAAGGCGCGTTTCGAAGGACTGCCCACGCCGGTCTACGGGGCGCCGGTCTCCCCGGTCTGATTCGCCCCCTGACGACGGCGGTCTGGCGCCGGCTGGCCGTGCCGGCTCAGCGCGTCCTGCCGGCGCGCAGGGTCTCGGCGAGTTCGAGCACCGCCATCGCGTAGAAGTTCGAGCGGTTGTAGCGGGTCACGACGTAGAAGTTCGGCCCGCCGAGGTGGTAGCGGGTCGGGCCGTCGCCATCGGGCAGGTCGATCAGCGCGAGTGGCATGTCGGCCGGGATCCAGCCCTGCGCACGCAGGCCGTGCGCCTCGAGGTCCGCCGGCCGGATGCGCGGCTCGATGCCGCCTTCGATCAGCGTCTGAGCCCGGGTCCGATCCTCCACGGTGACCGGGAAGTGCGTGGCTTCACCCACCCGCCAGCCGTGCTCGGCCAGGAATCGGGCGACACTGCCGATGGCATCGACACTGCTGCGACGCAGATCGATGCTGCCATCACCGTCGAAATCCACCGCGAAGCGGCGAATGCTCGCCGGCATGAACTGCGGGATGCCCATGGCGCCCGCATAGGAGCCACGCACCGACAGCGGATCGATGGCCGCCTCGCGGGTATGGAGCAGGTACTCGGCGAGCTCGTCGCGGAAGTAGGCCGCGCGCCGGGGGTCTTCCAGGCCGAGGGTGGTGAGCGCATCGATCACCCGGAACTCGCCCATGACCCGTCCGTAGATCGTTTCGACCCCGATGATCGCGACGATGATCTCGGCGGGCACGCCGAAGCGCTGCTGCGCGCGGGCGAGCGTCGGCTCGTGCTCGGACCAGAAGCGCAGGCCCTCGCGGATACGCACCGGATCGATGAAGCGTGCGCGGTAGGCGCTCCATGAACGCCGGAAGCCGGGCGGGGGAGGTGCGATCAGGCGCAGCACCTCGGGTACCAGCCGGACCTTGCCGAACAGGGCGCGCAGCTGCGATTCGTCGAAGCGGTGCTCATCGACCATCGTGCGCACGAGGGTCTCGAGGGCAGGGCGGCTCAGCAGATCCTCGCTCGCGGTGGCTCCCGTCGCGGCCGCCGCCCCGACGCCCGCCGCGGCAGCCGTTGCCCGCGGGGCGCGGCCGGGCTTCGCGGTCTTGCGCGGTGGCGTCGCGTCGCTCCTGCGGGTGCCGCCGTCGGCCGCCGCGGCGAGGGCCTGACCGGTCGGTGCGATCGGGAGCGCGAAGGTCAGTGCGAGCAACAGCGCCGCGACCAGCGTCGGTCCCGCGCGCCGCGTTGGCGACCCCGGCGCATGCACCGCCGCGGGCCGGAGGCGGGCGGCAGGGCGGGCGGGATCGTGAAACCGGAGGGTGTGGGTGGCACCGGGGTTGCTTGCGGCGTGCATCAGGGTTCGAAGGCTCGGATCCGGGTGCGCAAGTCTGCCATGTCGCGGCTCGCCGGCGTGGCATCGTCGCTCGCCGTCCCGTAGCGCAGCCGGTTGTAGAGGCTCACGATGCCTTCGGCCTGTGCGAACGCCCGTGCATCGAGCAGCCGCGCCGCGCGATCGAGCAGTTGCAGAGGCGTTTCATGAGGCTCGCGGATCACGCCGGCGGTAGCCAGCCGCGCGCAGAACTCGGCGTAATGACGCTGCAGCGGCTCGCGCGGGCGGCGGGGTCGCAGCGTGATCAGTGCGACCGCACCGATCAGCAGCGCGAGCGCGACCGCCATCAGCCCGGCGAGCTGCTGCCAGTCGTCGACGGCCAGCCCGAGCGAGGCCAGCAAGCGCTGCTGACGGCTTCGGTCGTAGCTCAGGAACCACTGGTTCCACACGTTCGACAGTGCATCGAGCCGAAGCCTCAGGGCGTCGAGCGCCGCGGGCGATGTCGCGTCTTCCGCCGCGCGGACGGTGCGGCTGCCTCGCTCGATCCGATGGGGTGCGATGGCCGCGGTCGGATCGACCCGCACCCAGCCGCGCTCCTCGAGCCACACCTCGGCCCAGGCATGCGCATCGGCCTGCCTCACCTGCCAGATGCCGTCAACCGGATTGCGCTCGCCGCCGTGGTAGCCGGTCACGATTCGCGAGGGGATGTCCAGGGCCCGCATCAGCACCGCGAAGGCGCTGGCGTAGTGCTCGCAGAACCCCGCCCGGGTCTCGAACAGGAAGGCATCGACGCTGTCGCGGCCGAGCAGCGGCGGGTTCATCGTGTAGCGGAACGGAGCCTCGGCGAACATCGCGAGCGCGCGCGCGACCAGCCGCGCGTCGTCGCTCTCCTCGTTGCGCCAGCGCTGGGCGAGTGCCAGGGTGCGGGGATTGAAGCCCGGCGGCAGCTCCAGCCAGTTCTGGCGGCTCAGGCGGGTCTCGTTCAGGCCGACCCGGTAGTCGAGCTGCGAGGCGAGTCGGTAGCGAACCCGTTCGCCGACGCGCTCGCGCGCGATCAGTTGCAGGTCGTGACGCAGCAGCGGCAGGCCGGAGGGGAGCTCGCCGGCCGACACCGGGACATCGAGAGCGAAGAGCCAGGTGCGCTGGTGCGGCTCCAGGGTGATCCGGTATCCCAGCGGTTCAGCTTCGCCGGCGATGACCGCGGGTAGCGGCAGCGGCACCACCGGGCGCTGGAGCTCCCGCCAGGAGGCACCGTCGAAGCTGCCGAAGACCGGGCCCCGCCAGTACAGCTGCGCGAGCTCGGGCACCGCACCCTCGAAGCTGACGCGAAAGGCCAGCTCATCGGAGTTGCTAAGCCGCGCGATGCCGCCGGGCTGCATCGATTCGGACAGGCCGGTTCGCGCGCTGGGCATGTCGTCGAGCGAGCCCCAGAGTGGCCCCTGCACGCGCGGAAAGAGCGCGAACATCAGCGCGGCGATCGGCAGAGCCTGCAGCAGCAGCGTCGAGGCGCTGCGCAGGCGGGTGCCGATCGGCTGCTCGCGCCCTCCGAAGTGCATCGTCAGCATCGCGCTGACCAGCGCCAGCACGGCCACCAGCGTCATGGCCGCCGACAGCATCGACTGCGAATGAAAATAGCTGGTGGTCAGCAGGAAGAAGCACAGGAAGATCACGACGAACAGATCGCGCCGGGCGCGCATTTCCATCAGCTTGAGCCCGAGAAAGAGCACCAGCAGCACCACCCCGGGTTCGCGTCCGAGCAGGGTTCGGTAGTGGGCCCAGACGGCAGCCGTGCACGCGATGGCCGCTACCCATCGCACCGAATCGCGCGGCAGCCAGCGACCCGAGAAGACCAGGCCCAGTCGCCACGCGAAGAGCACGCCGAAGCCGGTGCTCGCCCACCAGGGCAGCAGGCCGAAGGTTGGCACGACCGCGAGCAGTACCGCGCCCATCAGGAACAGCGTGTCGCGGCGATCGCGTTCCCACTGCTCGCCGAGCTGACCACCGAGCGCTCGCAGCGACAGGCGAAGCGCGGCGGGACGCCTGCCAGCGCGTGGGCCTGGGGGCTCGACGGCAGGCATGGCTCAGACCCGGGCGAGCGCCAGCGCCTCGAGGCAGCGCGCGCGATGCATCGGGCCGGCGTCGATGGGCAGCATCGTGCCCGGCAGCCGCAGCCCCCAGCGCAGGCCCTGGCTGTCGGCCTCGAGCACCCAGCCGGCAAGCCGCGACAGCCGCGCCTCGCCACCCATCGCCGCCGGCAGCGCATGCCAGTCGAGCAGCAGTTCACCGCCGCCGGACCCGTCGAACTGCTTGACCAGCAGGGTATCGCCGGCGCTGCGCGCCACCGCCTTCCACGCGATGCGGCGCGGCATGTCGCCAGGCGCGTAGGGGCGCAGCGCCGCGAGATCCTCGTCGCCGCGCCCGGCGAGGCTCTCGCCCTGCCCGGCCTCACGGCTGGCCGGCAGCGGCGCCGCGGGGCGCTCGGGGGCCGGGTAGACGATAAGATCGCCCGCGGGATGCCACCAGGCCCAGGCCTGCCACAGGCCGAGCGGAAAACGCGTGGCCACGCGAATGGCCGGCAGCGGGTGGCGACCGCGCTCGCCCGCCGGCCAGCCGAGGGCCACCGTGTGTTCCGCCCCCGGGTTGAGATCGACCGTCGCGAGTCCGCCATCACGCGGCCGCAGTTCGACCGCGAAGCGTTCGTTGCCCCGGCGCTCCACCAGACTGGCCTGCAGTTCCGCAGGCGCACCGGCGAACACCGCGTCGATGCGTCCGGCGCGCAGTTCGAGCGCCGACAGATTGCGGTAGGTGTGCAGCATCGCCACGACCGCGACCGCTCCCAGCAGAAAGGTCAGCATGAAGCCGAGCGACAGCGCATAGTTGATCGAGGCCACCAGCATCGCGAGCAGCACCACCGCATAGAGAAGACCGGCTCGGGTGGGCAGCACGAACACGTTGCGCTGGGCGAGCACGAGCGCGCCATGGTGGGGCCCGCGCCGGGCCGCCAGGCGCATCGCGATCCGCTCCATCCAGGACACATCGGTCGCGCTCAAGGCACCGCGACGCCTTTGACGATGCCGGCCACCAGTTCGGCGCGGGCACGATGCGAACTGGCCGAGCCCTTGGCCGGCCGCAGACGATGGCCGGCAACCGCGCTGATCACGGCCTGCACGTCGTCAGGCAGCACATGGTTGCGACCGTCGAGCATCGCCCAGGCTCGCGCCGCCTGCATCAGCGCCAGGCCCGCGCGGGGACTCAGGCCCTCGGCCAGTGCGGGAGACCGACGGCTGACCGTGAGCAGGTTCTGGACGTAGTCGAGCAGCGGCTCGCTGCAGCGGATCGCGCGCACCTGGCGCTGGGCCTCGAGCAGGTCGCGCGGGCTTAGCACCGGGGCGAGGTTCGCGACCATGTCGCGCCGATCCTGACCGGCGAGCAGCGCCCGTTCAGCCTTGGGGTCGGGGTAGCCGAGTTCGATGCACATCAGGAACCGGTCGAGTTGCGACTCGGGCAGGGGAAAGGTGCCGACCTGATCGCTGGGGTTCTGGGTTGCGATGACGAAGAAGGGCTCGGTCAGGCGCTGCGGCTTGCCTTCGACCGAGACCTGACGTTCCTCCATCGCCTCGAGCAGGGCGCTTTGCGTTTTCGGCGAGGCGCGGTTGATCTCGTCGGCGAGCAGCACCTGCGAGAACACCGGTCCGGGGTGAAAGACGAAGCTCGAGCGTTCGCGGTCGAAGACCGAAACCCCGGTGATGTCGGCCGGCAGAAGGTCGTTGGTGAACTGGATGCGGCTGAACTGCAATCCCAGCGAGATCGCGAGGGCATGTGCGAGCGTGGTCTTGCCAACCCCGGGAAGATCCTCGATCAGCAGGTGACCGCGCGCAAGCAGACAGGCCAGCGCGAGACGGATCTGCGGCTGCTTGCCGACGACGATGCGCCCCACCTGGGAGGCTGCCGCCTGAATCTTCTCGAGCATGGGCTGTGGCGTGGGAGAGGCGGGATCCCTGCCAGTGTAAACGGCGGGGCCGCGCGCCATGCGGCGGGGTTCAGGCGGCGCCGATGGTCGGCAGCCACGGCCTGTCGGACTGCGTTCGCGGGGATCCATGGGACAGGCGCCGCAATCGGGTTAGCATCGCGGCTCGCGCCTTTCCGGAGTCGTCCGATGTCCGCCGTGCCTGTCGACAGCACCGCCGATCCTTTGCTTGCCGTCACCACCGATGCCGGGGTGGCCACGCTGACGATGAACCGACCGGCGCAGTACAACGTGCTCTCCTCGGCGATGATGGCCGAACTGCGTGCCGCGCTCGAGCGTATCGCCGACGATCCGGCGGTGCGCGTGGTGGTGATCGCCGCGGCTGGCAAGGCCTTCTGCGCCGGGCACGACCTGCGCGAGATGCGCTCGCAACCCTCGCTCGCGTTCTACCAGACACTGTTTGCCGACTGTTCGCGGCTGATGGCCCGCATCCAGTCGATGCCGCAGCCGGTCATTGCACGGGTCCAGGGCACCGCCACGGCGGCCGGCTGCCAGCTGGTGGCGATGTGCGATCTTGCGGTGGCCGCGGATCAGGCCCGTTTCGCGGTCTCCGGGGTGAACCTCGGGCTCTTCTGCTCGACGCCCGCGGTGGCGCTGTCGCGCAATCTCGGGCGCAAGGCGGCGTTCGAGATGCTGGTGACCGGCGAGTTCATCGACGCGCACGAGGCGCTGGAGCGCGGCCTGGTCAACCGGGTGGTGCCCCTCGATCGCCTCGACCTCGAGATCGGCACGCTCGCCCGTTCCATCATCGCCAAGCCCGCCGTGGCGATCGCCGCCGGCAAGGGCCTCTTCTATCGCCAGCTCGAGATGGGCATCGACGCCGCCTACCAGCTTGCAGGCCAGACCATGGCCTGCAACATGATGGCCCCCGAGGCCCTCGAGGGTGTGCAGGCCTTCATCGAGAAGCGCCCTCCGGACTGGCGGACCTGAATGGGCCGTTTCAGCGCGGCGGACGGATTTCGCCACGACCAGCCTGAAACCACCGCGGTGCTCGCGGTGCAACTCGGCACGCCCGCGGCACCGAAGGCGGCGCCGGTTCGGCGCTATCTCGCGCAGTTCCTGTCCGACCCGCGGGTGATCGAGATTCCGCGGATCGTGTGGCTGCCGATCCTGCACGGCATCATCCTGCGTACCCGGCCGGCCCGCTCGGCCGCCAAGTACGCCACCATCTGGACGCCCGAGGGCTCGCCGCTCGCGGTCCACAGCCGCCGTCAGGCCGCGCTGCTGGGCGCAGAGCTCTCCGGCAGCGGACACCAGGTCGAGGTCGCGCTCGCGATGCGCTACGGTGAGCCCTCGATCGGGTCGGTGCTGCGCGAACTGCGCGAGCGCAACCTCACGCGCCTTCTGGTGCTGCCGCTCTATCCCCAGTACGCCGGTTCGAGCGTGGGAACCGCGCTCGATGCGGTGATGCAGGAGCTCGCCACCTGGCGCAATCCCCCCGAGCTGCGCACCATCAAGCACTTCCACGACGACCCGGGCTACATCGGCGCTCTGGCCGCGCGCGTGCGCGAGCACTGGGCGCGCGAGGGCGAGCCCGAGCAACTGCTGATGAGCTTTCACGGCGTGCCCGAGAGCACGTTGCTGCAGGGCGACCCCTACCATTGCGAATGCCTGGTATCGGCCCGGTTGCTCGCCCAGGAGCTCGGGCTCCCCCGCGAGCGCTGGCGAGTCAGCTTCCAGAGCCGCCTCGGTCGAGCCCGCTGGCTGCAGCCCTACACCGAGGCGGTGCTTCGCGAGCTCGGCGAGCGTGGCACCCGGCGGCTCGATGTCATCTGCCCGGGCTTCGTCGCCGACTGCCTCGAAACCCTCGAGGAAATCGCCATCGAGGGTCGCGAAACCTACGAAGGCGCCGGCGGGCACGGCTTTCGCTACATCGGCTGCCTGAACGACAGCCCGGCCTTCGCGCAGGCGCTCGCGTCGCTCGCGCAGCGCCACCTTCAGGGCTGGCCCACCGCCAGGCTCGATGCCCGGGCCCAGACGCAAGCCGACGCCCGGCTTGCCGAACGCCTCGAGCGGGCGAGATCCGCAGGCGCCACCGTCTGACCCTGCCGGGTCCGGCGCCTGCCGGCATCCCGGCCCTTGAAATTCCTGCGCACGGCCCCACGTCGAGGGCTTTGCTGCGGTCTGAAGGCCGCGAGCACCGCCCAGTCTGCCCAACAAGGAGAAGCGGATGGCCGATCCGCACAGCGAAGCCCCCGAGATGCCCACCCCACCCGATAGCATGAGCACGCCGCCTGTCGACCACGACCTGGCGGCGCAGCTTGCCGCAGCCCAGGCGCGCGCCGACGAGTTCTATGACCAGTTCGTGAGGGCCCGCGCCGAGATGGAAAACATCCGTCGCCGTGCCCAGGAGGACATCGCGCGAGCGCACAAGTTCGCCCTCGAAGGCTTCGCCGAAAGCCTGCTCCCGGTCCGGGACAGTCTCGAGATGGCGCTGTCGGTCGGCGCGCCCACGACCGACAGTCTGCGTGAAGGGGTCGATGCCACCTTGCGGCAGCTCGCGTCGGCGTTCGAGAAGCACCGGGTCGTCATCATCGATCCGGTCGGCGAGCGCTTCGATCCCAACCGTCACCAGGCGATTTCCGCGGTCCCGGCGGCGGCTGCCCAGCCGCCGACCGCCGTCGGCCATGTCGTCTCGGTGCTCCAGAAAGGCTATCTCCTCAACGAGCGGGTGCTGCGGCCCGCGCTGGTCGTGGTCGCCCAGTGAGCCATCGGGTTTCGGCCCCGGCGCGCCTTGAATTCCGGCGCCCCACGCTCATCTAGCTTCCAGCCTGAATTCCGCATTCCCGACAAGGACAACACGACATGGCAAAGATCATCGGTATCGACCTGGGCACCACCAACTCGTGCGTCGCGATCATGGAGGGCGGCCAGCCCAAGGTGATCGAGAACGCCGAGGGCGCCCGCACCACCCCGTCCATCATCGCCTACATGGAGGACGGCGAGATCCTGGTCGGGGCCCCGGCCAAGCGCCAGGCCGTCACCAATCCGCGCAACACCCTGTAC
>Ga0315900_10008476_pt1 | contig 13210 bp, 10 predicted proteins | sample LakEriMetagenome_FD_203521 | JGI IMG/M metagenome (GOLD analysis project Ga0315900, IMG submission 203521) | Freshwater fungal communities from buoy surface, Lake Erie, Ohio, United States - Buoy 12 MA114 | ecosystem: Environmental > Aquatic > Freshwater > Lake > Lake biofilm | place: USA: Lake...
AACATGATCATCCGCACCTGCGCCGTCGAGCTGCGCCAGCGCAACCCCTCTGCGCTCTGCGTCGCGCTGCACCCCGGCACGGTCGACACGCCGCTGTCGCAGCCGTTCCAGGGCGGTGTCGATCCGGCGAAGCTCTTCACGCCGACGAGGTCTGCGCGCGCCATGCTCGGAGTCCTCGACCGCCTGAGCCCGGCCGACAGCGGACGGCTCTTCGCCTGGGACGGCCAGGCAATCCCGTTCTAGCGCATGGTCTTCCTGCGACGGGCCCGCATCGCGGCCAGCGCCGCTCCCGGTTTCCCGTCGCCCTGACCCGGCGTCCTCAGCGCTGAGCGCGTCTGCCGCGGGACCAGCCCGCGAACGGCAGCGCCCAGAGACCGATGAACTTGTCGCGCTGCCCGTCGGTGTCCGGGTAGATCACGAGCGGGTTCGGCAGGTCGAAGGGCGGCAGCAGCAGGTTGCGGTCGCGGCAGCGCCCGATCTTCATGTTGAGGCGGTTGCGGAGGCCGTGGCGCCGCAGGTGGATGGTGGTGAGCAGGAAGCGCGCGCCGCTCGCCGAGATGTTGGCGAGCGCTTCGAGGATGTCATCGACCGGCAGGTGCTGCAGCACTTCGCGGCAGATGATGAGGTCCGCCGGCGGTATCGGCTCCGATACGAGGTCCAGCTGCCGGAACCGCAGCGCGGGGAACCTCGCGGTGTGCTGCTCGATGAGCGAGGGCACGATGTCGCAGCCGGTGAAGGCGACCGGATGACCGCGCTCGCGCAGACGCTCGAGCACGAGCGGCATCCAGACCATGTCACCGCAGGCGACATCGGTAACCGAGCGGATGTCGTGCTCGACGACGACCCGTTCGATCACGGCGCGCACCGGTGCGGTGGCCTCGACGGTGCTGCCCATGCCGGAGAGATGCTCGGCACCCCAGTACGCGGTGTCGTAGATCCTGCTGAACGCGGATTGGCGGTCCTTCCGGGTGCTCACGACGGTTCCATCGCACATAGGCCGCAACGGCGTTGCACGGAACATAGGCTGTCCGCGTCCGGATTGCAAAATTTTTGCCCGCGGAGACGCGGCTATCGGATGCGCGTCAGTCCCGGCACGCGATCGAAAGCGGCATCGAAGCTCAGCACCTGGTCGATGCCGTGGCGCTGCATGGTCGCGATATGCATCGCGGCGCGCACCGGCAGCGTCGGGTACTGCAGCACCAATTGTTTTGCGCGCTCGACGGACTCGCGGTCGACGGGCAGCACTTCGTCCACCACGCCGAGCAGCGCATCGAGCGCGGGTTGGATGCCGCCGCGCCGCTCGAGCGCCGTGTAGCGGTGCAGGATCTCGGTCAGCACCTCGGCGTCGGTGACGAGCCGCGCGCGCTGCGAGACGAGCGCCTCGAGGCGGCGTTGCGCGTCCACCTTGTTCGGATGTGCGGTGCCGACGAGGTACATGGGCACATTGGCGTCGATGAAGACCATATCGTGGGCTTGCGGCGTGACGGCCCGCTCAATACCCGCCGCCGTCACCGCTCGGCATGGCCGCGTAGCCGCGTTCGGTCTCCGCGGTCAGGCGCTCGATGGGGCCGGTCGGCGCGGTGTGGCGCACGGCCGCGCGGATCGCGGCGAGCTTGCGGTCGATATCGGCGGTGGAGGCTTCACGGCGCGCCGCGGTGAGCGCCTGGCGCACCCACTCGGCCACGGTCATGCCGCGGCTGGCCGCCGCCGCTTGCAGGGCCGCGTACTCACCGTCATCGAACAGCACCTGTAGCCGCTTTGTCATGTGATGAGTCTGCGTGACTCATGCATATGAGTCAAATCGGGCTCAACGCTTTAATCCTGCCGGGACGGGTGGTTATAGTCGCAACCGGGGGTTGGGAGATGAACATGACCGAGACGACCATCGGCGGTCCGACCGCCCGCGCCACACGACCCGGCAAGCAGGGTCTGTACGACCCCCAGTTCGAGCACGACGCCTGCGGCGTCGGCTTCGTGGTCGACATCCAGGGCCGCAAGTCCAACAAGATCCTGCGCAACGCCATCGAGGTGCTGAAGAACCTCGACCACCGCGGCGCCTGCGGCGCCGAGACCAACACCGGCGACGGCGCCGGCGTGCTGATGCAGATGCCGCATGCGTTCCTGAAGACCGCGGCGAAGAAAGCGCACATCACGCTGCCCGAGCCGGGCGAGTACGCCTGCGGTCTCATCTTCATGCCGCGCAACGCCATCCAGCGCCGCCGTCTCGAGGAGACCTTCGCGCGCGTGGTGCAGTCGGAGGGGCAGATCTATCTCGGTGGCCGTACGGTGCCGACCGACAACTCCATGCTCGGCGAGACCGCGCGCGCGAGCGAGCCGTTCATGCGCCAGGTGTTCATCCAGCGCGGGCCGGACACGCCCGATGCCGACGCCTTCGAGCGCAAGCTGTTCGTGATCCGCAAGCGCGCCTACAACGAGATCCGCGTCTCGACGCTGGGCGGCGCCGAGTCCTGGTATGTGGCGAGCCTCTCCCACAAGACGCTGGTCTACAAGGGGATGCTGCTCACCATGCAGCTCGACGCATATTTCCCCGATCTGCGCGACCCGACGATGGAGACCGCCATCGCGCTCGTCCACTCGCGCTTCAGCACCAACACTTTCCCGAGCTGGGACCGTGCGCACCCGTACCGCTGCATCGCGCACAACGGCGAGATCAACACGCTGCGCGGCAACATCAACTGGATGCGCGCCCGCGAGGCGCTGCTCGAGTCGTCGCTCTTCGGTGACGACATCAAGAAGGTCGCGCCCATCGTCAACGTCAACGGCAGCGATTCGTCGATGTTCGACAACGTGCTGGAACTGATGGTGCTCGCCGGCCGGCCCATCACGCACGCCATGATGATGATGATCCCGGAGCCGTGGTCGAAGCACGAGACCATGGACCCCGCGCGCCGCGCGTTCTATCAGTTCCACTCGAGCCTGATGGAGCCTTGGGACGGTCCGGCCGCCATCTGCTTCACCGACGGCGTGCGCATGGGCGCGGTGCTCGACCGCAACGGTCTCCGTCCAGGGCGCTACTGGGTCACCAAAGACGACATGGTCGTCCTCGCCTCCGAGGCGGGCGTGCTCGACATCCCGCAATCCGAGGTGCTGCGCAAGGGTCGCCTGCAGCCCGGGCACATGTTCCTCGTCGACACCGAGCAGGGACGCATCGTCGAGGACGCCGAGATCAAGCGCAGCGTCGTCGAGGAATGGCCGTACGCCGAGTGGCTCGGCGAGCACCTCGTCCACCTCAAGGACCTGCCCGCCGCGCCCAAGTTGCCGCCGCCGGAGCCCGAGCTGCTGCGAGCGCGGCAGATCGCCTTCGGCTACACCTTCGAGGACCAGCGGTTGCTGATGGCGCCGATGGCGCGCGAAGGCGTCGAGGCGGTCGGGTCGATGGGCAACGACACCCCGCTCGCGGTGCTGTCGCAGCGCCCGCGGCTGCTCTACGACTACTTCAAGCAGCTCTTCGCGCAGGTCACCAATCCTCCGATCGACAGCATCCGCGAAGAGATCATCACCTCGTCCGATGTGTGGCTCGGGTCCGAGGGCAACCTGCTCGAGCCGCGGCCGACGGATTGTCGCCGCGTCGAGTTGAAGGGCCCGGTGCTGACGAACGAGGAGTTCGCCAAGGTCCGCCGGCTCGCGTTGCCCGGCCTCAGGATCGGCACGCTGTCGATGCTGTTCCGCGCTTCGCGCGGCGCCGAGGGCCTGGCCAAGGCCATGGAGCAGCTTTGCGGTGAGGCGCGACGCCTCATCGAGGAGGAGGAGGTCAACATATTGATCCTCAGCGACCGCGGCGTCTCGCGTGAGGAGGCTGCGATCCCCTCGCTGCTCGCGGTCTCGGGCCTGCACCACTTCCTGATCCGCGAAGGTATCCGGCTGCGCGTCTCGCTCGCGCTCGAGACCGGCGAGGCGCGCGAGGTCCACCACTTCGCGCTGCTGATCGGTTTCGGCTGCAGCGTCATCAACCCCTATCTCGCCTTCGAGTCGCTCGACGGCATGATCCGCGAGAACCTGCTGACCACCGTCGACCACAAGCTCGCCTGCGCCAACTTCGCCAAGGCCGCGACCAAGGGCGTGGTGAAGGTGATGTCGAAGATGGGCATATCGGCCGTGCAGTCCTACCACGGCGCACAGGTGTTCGAGGCGGTGGGTCTCCGCCAGGACATCATCGACCACTACTTCACCGGCACCGCCTCGCGTGTGGGCGGCGTCGGGCTCGATGTCATCGCCGAAGAGGTGCTGATGCGCCACCGCGCGGCCTTCCCCGAGCGCACGGTCAGCGATCATGTGCTGCCGCCGGGCGGCCAGTACCAGTGGCGCGCCGACGGCGAGTTCCATGTGTTCAACCCGGAGAGCATCCACCGTCTGCAGAAGGCGGTGCGCACCGGCAGCTACGCGACCTACAGGTCCTACGCCGCGCTGATCGACGACCGCGCGCGCAACCTCTCCACGCTGCGCGGCCTGCTCGACTTCAAGAAGGGCGACCCCGTGCCCCTCGATGAGGTCGAGTCCGTCGAGAGCCTGATGACGCGCTTCAAGACCGGCGCGATGAGCTACGGCTCGATCAGCAAGGAGGCGCACGAGACGCTCGCCATCGCCATGAACCGCATCGGCGGCAAGAGCAACACCGGCGAAGGCGGCGAGGATCCCGAGCGCTACCAGCCGCTGCCGAACGGCGACTCGAAGAACTCCGCCATCAAGCAGGTGGCTTCCGGACGCTTCGGCGTCACCAGCGAGTACCTCGTCAACGCGCGCGAGATCCAGATCAAGATGGCGCAGGGCGCGAAGCCCGGCGAGGGCGGCCAGCTGCCCGGCACCAAGGTCTACCCCTGGATCGCCAAGGCGCGGCACACCACGCCCGGGGTCGGACTCATCTCGCCGCCGCCGCACCACGACATCTACTCGATCGAGGACCTCGCCGAGCTCATCCACGACCTCAAGAACGCCAACCGCGACGCGCGCATCAGCGTGAAGCTGGTGGCCGAGGTCGGCGTCGGCACCATCGCCGCAGGCGTCGCCAAGGCGCATGCCGATGTGGTGCTCATCAGCGGCCACGATGGCGGTACGGGCGCCTCGCCGCTCACCTCGACCACGCATGCGGGTCTGCCTTGGGAGCTCGGTCTCGCCGAGACGCACCAGACGCTGGTCATCAACAACCTGCGCAGCCGCATCACCGTCGAGACCGATGGCCAGCTGAAGACCGGCCGCGATGTCGCGATCGCCGCGCTGCTCGGCGCCGAGGAGTTCGGTTTCGCGACCGCACCGCTGGTCTCGATGGGCTGCATCATGATGCGCGTCTGCCACCTCAACACCTGTCCGGCGGGCGTCGCCACGCAGGATCCACGGCTGCGCGAACGCTTCGCCGGTGACCCGCAGCATGTGGTCAACTTCATGCGCTTCGTCGCCACGCAGCTGCGCGAGATCATGGCCGAGCTCGGCTTCCGCCGGCTCGAGGAGATGGTCGGGCGCGTCGACCGGCTCGAGCCGCAGGCCGCCATCGACCACTGGAAGGCGCAGGGCTTCGACTTCAGCAACATCCTCTACCAGCCCGACCTGGGTGCCGAGGTCGGCCGCTTCCGGCGGATCGACCAGGACCACGGTCTCGATCGCTCGCTCGATGTGACGACGCTGCTCGACATCTGTCGTCCGGCCATCGAGCGAGGCGAGAAGGTCACGGCCAAGCTGCCGATCCGCAACGTCAACCGCGTGGTCGGCACCATCACCGGCAGCGAGGTCACCAAGCGCTGGGGCGCGGCGGGCCTGCCCGACGACACCATCCGCATCCAGTTCACCGGCTCGGCCGGTCAGAGCTTCGGCGCCTTCATGCCGCGCGGCATGACCTTCACGCTCGAAGGCGACGCCAATGATTATGTCGGCAAGGGTCTCTCGGGCGGACGGCTCGCGATCTTCCCCTCGCGGGAGGCGACCTTCCCCTCCGAGCGCAACATGATCGTCGGCAACGTCGCGCTCTACGGTGCGACCGGCGGCGAGGTGTTCATCCGCGGCATGGCGGGCGAGCGTTTCGCGGTGCGCAACAGCGGCGTCGACACCGTGGTCGAGGCCGTGGGCGACCACGGCTGCGAGTACATGACGGGCGGGCGCGTCGTGGTGTTGGGCCCCACCGGCCGCAACTTCGGTGCCGGCATGTCGGGCGGCATCGCCTATGTGCTCGACGAGGAGGGCCAGTTCGCCTCGCGCGTCAACGCCCAGATGGTCGAGGTCGGGCGCGTCGAGGATCCGGCCGAGGCCGGTTCGCTGCGCGCGCTCGTCGCGCGCCATGTCGAGGTCACCGGCAGCCCGCACGCGCAGCGTCTGCTCGACGCGTGGCCGACGGTGCTGCCGCGCTTCGCGCGCGTCATCCCCAAGGACTACAAGCGGGTGCTCGCCTGCCTGCAGCGCGCGCACGACCAGGGCCTGTCGGGCGACGAGGCGGTGATGGCCGCCTTCGAGGAGAACTCGCGCGACCTCGCGCGCGTGGGGGGCAACTGACATGGGCAAGCCGACCGGGTTCATCGAGTACCTGCGCGAGTCGCCGCTCGACCGCTCGCCCAAGGAACGGGTGCGCGACTGGAAGGAGTTCCACCACCACCTCGACGAGAGGTCGCTGCGCAACCAGGCCGCGCGCTGCATGGACTGCGGCGTTCCGTTCTGCCACACCGGTAAGCTGATGAGCGGTGGCGCTTCGGGTTGCCCGGTCAACAACCTCATCCCCGAGTGGAACGACCTCGTCTACCGCGGGTTGTGGCGCGAGGCGCTCGATCGCCTCCACAAGACCAACAATTTCCCCGAGTTCACGGGCCGTGTCTGCCCGGCGCCCTGCGAGGGGTCGTGCGTGCTCGGCATCAACGCGCCGCCCGTCACCATCAAGAACATCGAGAACACCATCATCGAGCGCGGGTTCGAGGAGGGCTGGGTGCTGCCCGAGCCGCCCAAGACGCGTACCGGCAAGCGGGTGGCGGTGGTCGGCTCCGGTCCGGCGGGGCTCGCGGCCGCGCAGCAGCTCAACCGCGCGGGCCACACGGTGACGGTGCTGGAACGCGCGGACCGTCCGGGCGGCCTGCTGATGTACGGCATCCCGAACATGAAGCTCGACAAGCAGGATGTGGTGATGCGCCGCATCAAGCTGCTCGAGCAGGAAGGCGTGAAGTTCGTCTGCAACGCCAACGTCGGCGACAACTACGAGGCGCAGATGATGCGCCGCGATTTCGATGCCGTCGTGCTCTGCACCGGCGCCACGCAGGCGCGCGACCTGCCGGTCGAGGGCCGCGCCCTCGGCGGTGTGCACTTCGCGATGGACTACCTGACGACGGCGACGCAGGCCGTGCTCGGCAAGGGTCCGAAGACCGCGCCCATCCAGGCCAAGGGCCTCGATGTGGTGGTGATCGGCGGCGGCGACACCGGCACCGATTGCGTCGGCACCGCGATGCGTCAGGGCTGTCGGACGCTGACGCAGTTCGAGATCATGTCCAAGCCGCCGACGGAACGCGCCGCCGACAACCCCTGGCCGGAGTGGCCGCGGATCTACAAGATGGACTACGGCCAGGAAGAGGTCGCGGCCAAGTTCGGCAAGGATCCGCGCGCCTACCTGACCACCGTCAAAAGGTTCGTCGGTGACGAGCAGGGGCAGGTCAAAGAGCTGGTCACCGTCGATGTCCGCTGGGAGCAGGACGCGGAGGGCCGGTCCGTGCCGGTCGAACAGCCCGGCACCGAGCGCAGTCAGCCGGCGCAGCTCGTGCTGCTCGCGATGGGCTTCACCGGCCCGGAGACCGGTCTGCCGCAGGACCTCGGCCTCGAGCTCGACGAGCGGCGCAACATCCGCGCCGACGCCGCGACATATTCCACCAGCGTGGAGGGCGTGTTCGCGGCCGGCGATTGCCGACGCGGCCAGAGCCTCGTGGTATGGGCGATCGCCGAAGGCCGCGCCGCCGCGCGCGAGTGCGACCGTTGGCTGATGGGTGCGACCGACCTGCCCTGAAGGGCCGCGCGCGCTGCTATCCTTGAGCGGTAGGGCGGCGTCATCCCGGACGCCGTCCGCGAACAGGAGCTGTCCATGAACGTCGTACGCGTCGTCTTCACCGCTGCCGCCCTCGTGTCCGTGCTGGCGGCCTGTGGGAGATCCCCCTCGCCCGCGCCCGCGGAGATGTCGCAGGCCGCGCCCGCTGCGGCGTCGCCGCCCGCCGTGCTGCCTGCCGCGGCACCGGAACAGGTCGTCGCCGACTTCTACGCCGCGCTCGCGGCGCAGCGCCCGAGCGGCGCGCCGACAGATGCGCAGCGCGCCGTGCTCGCGCCTCTGCTGTCCGCTGAACTCACGGGCTTGCTGCAGCGTGCGGACGCTGCGCGGGCCGCGGCCCGGGCCGCAGCGCCCACGGAGAAGCCGCCGTTCACCGACGGCGATCTGTTCTCGAGCCTGTTCGAAGGTCCGACGGCCCATGCCGTGGGCAAGGCCGTCCCCGCGGCCGATGCGCCGGGAGGCCGGCTCGGCGATCTGCGCGTGCCGGTGACGCTCACCCATGTCTCGGATCCGGCCGGCGGCGGCAAGGGCACGACCTGGACCGACACGGTGTTGCTCCGCGAGGAGAACGGTCGTTTCGTCGTCGCCGACATCGCCTTCGGCGGCGACTGGGACTTCGCCAACAAGGGCGGCTTGCTGTCAGGGCTGCGCGCAGGGCTCGGCGAGCAGGGCTGACATGCCCCGCGCCTCGTGGTCCGCGGTGCTGACCGCGGCCTTGGCCGGGCTGGCGGCGCTGCCCGCTCCGGCGGGCGATGCCGCGTTCGAAGCGCTGCGCCGCGACGGCAAGCCCGCCGAGATCGAGCGTCTGGCGCGCGAGCGTCTGACCCGTACGGCCGATGACGATGTGGCGTTGTGGTATCTCGCGTCGGTCTCGGTGGGCGACAAGGCCAAGCGCGCGGCGGCCATCCCGATGACCGAACGCTGCGTCGCCGATCGTCCGCGCTCGGCCTGGTGCCACAGCGCCCTCGGTCGGCTCTACGGCGGCGAGGCGATGACGAGCGGCATGGTGGCCGGGATGCGCTACGCCGGTCGTATCAAAGATTCTTTCGAGAAGGCTGTGCAGCTCGCGCCGGCGGACCACGACATGCGCTCGGACCTGGTGATGTATTACCTCGCCGCGCCGGCGGTGGTGGGCGGTGGCGCCCGCAAGGCGATGGCGACCGCCGAGGCCTACGCGAAGCTCGACCCATGGCGCGGTGCGGTGATGGTCAGCCGCGTGCTGGCGTACGAGCGCAAGTTCGAGGCGGCCGAGGCCCGTCTGCGACCGCTGGTGCCCGCCGGCGCGGAGCAGCGCGACCTGCTGGCGCTCGGCTACCTGCGGATCGCCGGTGCCCATCAGCGTGCAGGTGACGCTCCGAAGGCTCTGGCGATGATCGACAAGACGCTCACCATCGCGCCGACCGGACCGGTCGCCGACAGCGCGCGCCGTCTGCGCGACACGCTGCTCAAGCCCAAGTCCTGATCCCGGCGCAGCGGGCGATCCGAGACCAAAAAAAACCCCGCTCGCGCGGGGTTGTATTCGTCGACGCTCGCCGGTCGGTCGCTGTACGGCGGCTGCAAAGGAGCCGCTCCGCGGGCGCTAATCCATCCGGTCGGGAGCCTTTCGGATCCCTCGGGCGTCGCCAAAATGAGGCGGCGGCCGTCCCGTGCCCGCGTCGATCGCCGGAGATTGTGCGTTGTATGCGCCTTGTATCGGCCGGGTTTGTGCCCGGAGGAGACCAGGTGCAGGAAAGCATCACTCTCCCGCTTTGCCTTGAGATTCAACCACTTAAGGGTTGGCTCACTGCAACGCGTGCGGAGAGTATACACGCAGCACGGGACTTGTGAAGTGTCGTCGATGCGACACGCGTCACAAACCGTTGATCCGGCTCAGTTTCCCCAGTGGGGGCCGCGCGACAGTTCGACGAGCTCGTAGTAGGTCTGCATGTAGCCCGCGGCCTGGCCCTTGAGGAAGAGGTAGTCGCCGTCGGCCGTGCACCAGACATCGTAGGGCGGGTGTTCCTGCGGCAGCTCGGGGTTGGCCACGAACTGGAAATGCAGCGCATCGAAGGTGCCGGCGCCGACCGTCACCTTCTCCGCGCCCACGAACACGATGTTGAGGCCGATCGAGAACAGCATCGGTCCCGTCGCGCCGCGGTGGTCCGGCGAGGAGAGCAGCATCTGCGCGATGCGCTGCACCTCGCCGGGTTTTCTTTGATCGATGAGCCGCAGATGCCAGGCGTCGCAGGCGATGGCGTGGTTCTGGAAGGTGGCGAGCGGCGTCGTGAGCTCCATGCGCTGCGAGACGCGGCCCTCGAGCGAGGTGAAGGTCTCGCACTCGGCGTACTGCGGATGGAAGCGGAACCAGCCCGAGCCCATGAACCGGCTGCCGACCGAGAGCCGCACGAAGCAGTCGGTCGGGTTCCAGTCCTTGTCGAGCGAATAGGTGATGTCGCGCATCACGGACGGCCGGTCGTCGATCTCGCAGTGCGCGGTGCAGGTGCGGGTGCCGTCCGCGTGCACATCGATGCGGAAATACTCGCGGCCGCGCTCCTGTCCCATGCGCTCGGGCTTGCGGCTGGTATAGAGCACCTTGCCCATCACGCTGCGGTGGTCGCGCTGCAGGATGGGGAGCTTCGGGTCGGCAGGGGTGTTGGCCATGGTCTGATCCTTGCGTTTGCGTGTCGTCGAGTGCGGCGGGACGGACGCGTCCCCGTCGGGTGCCAGTCTAGCGTTCAGGCGGTCCGCGTCGTCCACTGGCGCGATTCGCGCACCGCAGCGCGGAAGTGCGGCAGGCACCAGGTCAGCAGCAGCGCACCGCCGATGGACACCACCACCGCCACCACCAGCATCGAGTAGCGCAGCTGCGACTCGTCGCCGAACACATAGTCGGTCAGCAGCGCCACCGAGGTGGGGCCGATGAAGAAGCCGATGGCGTTGAGCACGAAGTAGTACATCGCGATGCACTGCGAGCGCATCGACGGCGGTGCGATGGCGACCACGGCGGCCGCGCCCGCTGCGGTGGGCGCTGCGGCCCCGAGGGTGGCCGGCACCAGCATCGCGACCGCGAGCGCCGGCGTCGGCATCAGCACGAACGCGCAGTAGCCGATGGCGAGGAACACGAACGAGCCGAGGCAGACCCGCACATAACCGTCCTCGTAGCGCTTCTGGAAGATGTCGCAGAGCCAGCCGCCCACCACGACACCGACGAGCCCGGCGGCGATGGAGACATAGCCGCGCACCTGCAGCCAGTAGCCATATTCGGCGTCCGAGAGCTGGTAGGTGCGGCGCAGGAACTCCGGGATCCAGGCGCCGACGCCGTAGGCCATGATCGCGAGACCGGAGAGCGCGACGAACAGCAGGATGAACGCCCGCCAGCGCTTGAAGACATGCGCGAAGGTCTGCCACAGCGTGCTCGCCTCCGGCTTGCGGCCGGTCTCGAGGTACTCGCGTCGCGCCGGTTCGCGCACCGTCAGCAGCAGCAGGCCGACGAGGATGCCGGGTGCGCCCACCCAGATGAACATCTGCTGCCAGGGCTCGAGCACCCCGAAGATCGGCCACTCGACGGGGCCCGCCGCGCGCAGCTTGGGGTAGATCATGCCGCCGATGATCGAGGCGATGCCGAGACCGGTGGACACGCCCGCCGTGTAGAGACCGATGGCGCGCCCCACGCGTTCCGGCGGGAAGTAGTCCTTCAGCATCGACAGCGCGCAGGGGTTGAGCGTGGCCTCGCCCGCACCCACCGCGACGCGCGCGAAGAAGAGCAGAGGGAAGGTGACCGCGAACCCGCAGGCCATGGTCGCGAAGCTCCAGAATATGATGCCGGCGAACAGCAGCCCGCGGCGGTTGCCGCGGTCCGCGAACCAGGCGATCAACAGCCCGAAGAAAGTGTAGAAGATCGCGAACGCGCCGCCCATCAGGAGGCTCATCTGCGTGTCGTTGATGCCGAGCGATGCCTTGATGTCGGGCACCAGCAGGTTGATGATCTCGCGGTCGATGAAGGCGATGATGTAGGCGAGCAGCAGCACCACCACCACGTACCAGGCGTAGGCCTGGTTGGGGTAGGGCGGGATGTCGGGCTTGGTGGTCGCGTTCATCCGGGCTCCGGGCGCGGCCTCGCCGCCGGTGTAGAGTGTGCGTCGCCGGCCGCGAGGGAATGGCCCGCGGACGCCGACCGTTTGTAGCCGATTCCGACCCATCTTGAAAGCCAGCCACCACCCCGATTACTTCCTGCCGCTGCCTGACGGCCATCCCTTCCCGATGGCGAAGTACCCCTTGGTGCGCGAGCGGCTGCGCGCCGCGGGCCTGCTGCGCGACGGCGACGAGATCGTGCCGGATGAGGCGGCGCGCGACGACCTCGCGCGCGTGCATACGGCGGACTACCTCGACCGGCTCTACGGCGATGGCCTCACCGCCGCCGAGGTGCGCGCGCTCGGTGTGCCTTGGACCCCGCGGCTGCTGCGCCGGTCGCGGCTGGCGGTCCAAGGTACGCTGCTCGCCGCCCGCGCTGCGCTCACAGAGGGCGTCGCCGGCAACCTCGCGGGCGGTACGCACCACGCCTTCGCCGATCACGGCGAGGGCTTCTGCGTGCTCAACGATGTCGCGGTCGCCATCCGCCGCCTGCAGGCCGAGGGTGAGGTCCGCCGCGCGCTGATCGTCGACCTCGATGTGCACCAGGGCAACGGCACGGCAGCCATCTTCGAGGGCGACGATACGGTGCGCACCTTTTCGATGCACGGCGAACGCAACTATCCTGCGCGCAAGATGCGCTCCACCATCGATGTCGGACTGCCCGACGGCACGGACGACGAGGCCTACCTCGCGGCGCTGGATGCCCACCTGCCGCAGCTCACGGCCGGCTTCACGCCCGATCTCGTGTTCTACCTCGCGGGCGTCGATGTGGTGGCGGGCGACCGTTATGGTCGCTTCGCGCTCACCGATGCGGGGCTGCGCGCGCGCGAGCGGCGTGTGCTCGGTTGGGCGCGCGGGGCGGGGTTGCCGCTCGTCATCACCTTGGCCGGCGGCTATGCCGCGACCGCCGAGCGCACCGCGGCTTTGCACGCCGTCGTCTTCGAGGAGGCTGCGCGATGAGCGGCGGGGCGGGTCCCGCATCGGGCCGGCCGCGCTTGATGCAGCGCCTGCTGCGCTACGGCGCCGAGCATCGATGGATGTCGGACGGCCGCATGCTGGAGTGGTATCCGCCGTTCCTGATGA
>Ga0315900_10008477_pt1 | contig 13210 bp, 9 predicted proteins | sample LakEriMetagenome_FD_203521 | JGI IMG/M metagenome (GOLD analysis project Ga0315900, IMG submission 203521) | Freshwater fungal communities from buoy surface, Lake Erie, Ohio, United States - Buoy 12 MA114 | ecosystem: Environmental > Aquatic > Freshwater > Lake > Lake biofilm | place: USA: Lake...
GCTGATGTCTGAGGTGTTATCGAGAAAGAAAGAGACCACACATGTATTGCATGCAATTGCGGCCATGGTGCAGGTAGAGCAATCAATGATCATGCAACAAAGGTACAGAGAGCCACTGACAAGAATTTTGGCGGGTAAGTAATACTTAGGGATGTGAGCGTCGTGGCAACCCTGGTGGTCGGAAGCGATGGCTCAACTTCTAAAGAGAGCAGATCCGCCGGAGTCAGTTCACCTGAGGATCGAAAAGCATTCCTGCAGAGGCGTCGCGAAGTAGATGTCATCATCGTCGGGGGAAATACCGCACGTCATGAGCCGTATAACCGGACTCCTGTCCCACTGGTCGTCATCTCTAGATCACTCGTAAACCCAGTGCAAGGAAATCACTTGGCTCTGTTTTGGAACTGTTCGCCAGTGATGGCTGTTGAAAAGGCGAGATCTTTATTTGGTGAAAAAATCCTGATTGAAGGTGGCATCTCAATGATTAATGAGTTGCTTGAGCATAAAAAAATTGATCAGCTAGAACTAAGCGTCACTCCAGCCACTGGTGGAGAGAACACAGTCGATATCAATCAACTATTGGCTCATTTTTCACAGATTGAAAAGCGAGAAGAATCAGGAACTATTTTTTATTCAGCCAGGAACTAGAAAGCTGATATCAAAGAAACACCAGAAACAGCCAAAGCGATTCCAACATATTGAACTTTATGTAATCGCTCATTTAAGAACTTAAAGGCCAAGAGCGCCGTTGCGATTGGATAGAGAGAACCAAAGACCATTGCAACCGAGACCAGACCTTTAGTTGTTGCTACGCCTAGCAATAGGTTGGCAAGGAAATCAGCTGCGCCAATGAAGATAAGAATTGGAAGATCTTTTTTCGAGAACTTGCCAGTGGTTCTAAATTTTAATGCAAGTGAAATAGTTACAAAGAAAGTAGCTGCGCGCATTGACACCATAGTCAGCAAAGCACTTTCTTTTGATCCGATCGACATAAAAGTAAGCGACATTCCAAAGCCGGCTGCCGCACCTAGTGCCAACAACAAGGGCTTAATTGGCAGGCCATTTGAAAGTTCCGGGCCGCTTGCACAAAAGACTCCGATAAGTGCGATGACAATTCCTATGGATGCAATCAATGAAAGTTTGTCGCCAGTTACAATTGCATAAATCAAGGGAATAACCGCGCTCATTGAACTTATTGGCGCGACAACACCCATTCGCCCAGTTGATAAACCTTCATACAAACAGGCCAGACCGATGTACCCAAACAATCCTGCTAATGCTCCAGATAGAACATATCCCTTAAGCCCAAAAGCTTGTCCGTAGGTGTCTCGGGAAATTAGAACAATGAGCAAACCAACGCCCAGACCAATTACTTGAGAAAAACCAAGTACTGCAAACGGGTGGTGTTTTTTACTCATGCGCCCCGCAAAAAAATCGGCGCTTCCCCACAGTGCACTTGAAAGGAGTGCCAAGATTGATGCCATGTAAGCAAGGTTACCGCCCTGCCTCCCAAGAATCAGGCTTTGCCATCTTTATCCTAAGTGGGTGGATGCAAATGGTTTCGAGCGCTTAATTGACCATCTTCGCACCGTAACTCCAAGAGCTGAATTAACGTTAACCGAAGTCCCTGCTCCGCAAAAACTTGCGACTTTTTCTTTTGCATTTTCAGTTGATGTTTCAAATGGGCTTCTAGGCGATCAAGAGGATGAGATTGCTAATGGTCGCTTTGTGTTGCTTCACGAGCCCGGTGGCCAAGCCACATGGGACGGCGAATTTCGTTGTGTGACTTTTGTGAGCGCAGATGTTGATCCAATAATGCAAGAAGATCCGCTGCTTCCAGAGGTTGGCTGGAGTTGGTTTCTAGAATCACTCGAATCCAATAATTGCCGCTATAACTCCCCCAGTGGCACAGTTACACGCGTAAGCAGCGCTTCTTTTGGAAAGTTATCGCCTCGAAGCAATGAAGCTGAGATAGAAATTCGGGCTTCTTGGTCACCTATTGTTGAAGATCCCAAAGAGATCATTAATCACATCATGAGCTGGTGCAACTTGATTTCGGAAGTCGCCGGTTTATCCCCCGTGCCTGAAGGAGTTTCAGCAATTTCTTCTTCACGCAGGCGTTAGCTATGAGTGAAGAGATTGTTGCGGTTCCACTTCTGCAACCAAGTGCAGGTACCCCCGAAATCATCGATACCGAGAAAGCCTTCAGAAAAGCTATAGATCAGTTAGCTAAAGGTTCAGGTCCCTTCGCAGTAGATGCCGAACGCGCATCAGGTTTTAGATACAGCGCAAGGGCATATTTAATACAGATCAAAAGAATTGATGGCGGGCTGCATCTAATCGATCCAATTCCCTTTGGCCCAGGACACCAACTATTTTCTGAACTCAACGATCTTCTCAATACCGACGAAGTTATCCTGCATGCCAGCACGCAAGATCTGCCATGTTTACGCGAGCTAGGGATAAACCCGGCAAAGCTTTTTGACACAGAATTAGCAGGGCGAATTGCGGGTTTGCCGCGAGTTGGTCTAGGACCTTTGCTCGAATCCATTATGGGAGTTTTACTTGCTAAAGAACATAGCGCCGCAGATTGGTCTGCAAGACCCTTACCCAAAGAGTGGCTTACTTACGCAGCCCTTGATGTTGAACTTCTTGTGGAACTTCGCAATCACATGTACAAACTATTAGAGGATGCAAAGAAGTTGCCTTGGGCAGTTGAAGAGTTTGCTTCGATACTAAATGCTCCCCCAGCGCCGCCTCGTGTGGATCCGTGGCGACGAACTTCAGGAATGCACAAGATTAAAAGACGCGATCAGCTTGCAGTGATTAAGTCACTGTGGATCGCTCGAGATGCAGTGGCAGCAAAGAATGACATTGCAGCCGGCAAGTTGCTCAATGATTCAGCAATTGTTGAGCTTGCAATAGCGGTGCCAACAAATAAGAAAGAGTTTGAAAAATGTTTACGGCCGCTCGGTCTACGTGCTCGCTGGCTGGAAAATCTTCAACTGTGGTTGGACTCGATCGCTGCCGCCGTGGCATTGCCAGAAGATCAGTGGCCAGCGATGCGCACAAATGCCGATACCTTGCCTCCTATTAAATTGTGGCGCGACAAGTTCCCTGAAAAATTTGCTCCGTTATCGCATGCTCGTGCCGCTATTGAATTGATTGCACAAGAGAATCAGATCCCAGTGGAGAATTTAGTTACCCCAGAACACATTCGACGGGTTTGCTGGAAGCCACCAATTGGCGCGACTGCAACTTTGTCGGTTTCTGAGGTTGAGAAAGCGTTAACTGAGCTAGGTGCTAGACAGTGGCAGATCGATTTAGTTGCACCAGCCTTGGCAGCGGCGTTGCTTGAGCGTGAACCCATCCCAACGGAGGTTGTTGAACCCGCCGAACCAGTCACCGAAGAGGCTTAACCAGGTACTGTCACAAAGTCATACTCATGAGTAACATATGGCTCATACCTAGAAAACGCCAGACCTAAAAAAAGGAAGCGCCATGTCTCGCACAGTTGTTCTTGTTGATGCCGTTCGTACACCATTTGGAAAAGCCGGAGGCATGTACGCCGGTACCCGAGCTGATGATTTGATGGTTCGTGCTATCCGCGGTTTGCTAGAACGCAACCCAAAGATTGATCCAGCAGCAATTGAAGATGTTGCTATTGCAGCAGCGACACAAACTGGTGATCAAGGAATGAACATCGGACGAAGTGCGGCGTTGTTATCAGGTTTGCCTAATACGGTTCCTGGTTATTCCATCGATCGTTGGTGTGCGGGTGCCTTGACTGCGGTTACAACAATTGCAGGCGCAATTGCAATGGGAACAAATGAAATTGCAATCGCAGGTGGTGTTGAACATATGGGTAACCACCCAATGGGTGAAGGTATGGATCCAAATCCGCGCTACCTTGCCGAACGAATTGTTGAACAAGATGCACTAGCAATGGGTGCAACAGCTGAACGTTTGCACGATCGCTTTCCACAATTAACTAAGGAACGTGCAGATCGTTATGCGATGAACTCGCAAGTTAAAACCGCACAAGCATATGCAGCTGGAAAAATTCAACGCGATTTGATTCCTACCGCAGCTCGCAGTGCAGAACTTGGCTGGACAGTTGCAACCGCTGATGAAGCACCACGTCCACAAACAACAATGGAAGGTCTGGCAGGACTTAAGACTCCTTTCCGCCCCGCAGGCCGTGTCACTCCTGGAAACTCTTCCGGACTAAATGATGGTGCCACTGCTGCCTTGCTTGCTAGCGAAGAAAAAGCTTTAGAGCTGGGTCTAACAATTAAAGCGAAAATGGTCACTTATGCATTCGCTGGTGTCGAACCAGAAATCATGGGATACGGACCAGTCCCTTCTACTTTGAAAGCGCTCAAGCAAGCAGGTTTAAAGATCGAAGATATTGGAGCTTTTGAAATTAACGAAGCGTTTGCAGTTCAGGTAATTGCATTCTTAGATCACTTTGGAATTGCAGATGATGATCCTCGAGTAAATCCATACGGTGGCGCAATTGCAGTTGGTCACCCACTCGCATCCTCTGGTGTGCGTTTGATGCTCAACCTTGCACGCACCTTTGAATCACAACCTGAAGTTCGCTATGGAATTACAACTATGTGTATCGGTCTCGGCATGGGTGGAACAGTTATCTGGGAAAACCCAAACTTCAAGGGAGATAAGTAATTATGAGCGCAGATATCACTCTTCCAGCTGGAGCACCTGAAGAAGTTGTTACCAACGCATTAGTTCGAGAGATCGACCTTTCCGCCTTTGGCGGCAAAGGTGTCATGGCTTTGATTACCTTAGACAACGGGCTAGACCATAACCGCCCAAATACTTTTGGTCCACAATCAGTTAAAGCCTTAGATGCAGCAATCACCGATGCAATTGGTCGCAACCCTGCCGCCATTGCAATCACTGGAAAACCTTTTATCTTTGCCGCCGGTGCTGACTTATCTGCGCTTTCCTTCCTTAATGATCGCAACCAGTCACTAGCGATCGGAAAATTAGGTCACGATGTTTTTCGCCGTCTTGGCGAGTCAAAGATTCCTACCTTTGCCTTTATCAATGGATTAGCACTTGGTGGTGGACTAGAAGTCGGTCTACATTGCCATTACCGCACATTGGCATCAACAGCATTTACCGCTTTGCCAGAAGTTTTCCTTGGGTTAGTTCCAGGATGGGGCGGAGCAACAATTTTGCCTAAGTTGATTGGTCCAGAGCGCGCAGTTCAAGTCATCATGCTTAACGCACTAAACAACAACACTATGATGAAAGCTAAGGATGCGCTAAAGCTCGGAGTAGTTGATTCAGTATTTGAGCCAGCAGATTTCATCGAGCGCTCTATCGGCTTTGCTGTTGGAATCCTAAATGGAACTACAAAGATTGAACGTGCTGATTACAGCAACGATCCAGCATGGGAAACCGCCCTGGCTACCGGAAAAGCGGCAGCTCTTAAGAAGTATGGCGGCGCAACAATTGCTTCTCCGATGAAGGCGCTTGAATTGATCGCTGCGGCCAAGAGCAACACATTGGGTGAAGGTTTTGATGCCGAAGATCAGGTACTTGCTGATCTAACTATGTCTGACCCGCTTCGTTCTTCTTTGTATGCATTTAACCTGATCCAGAAGAAGCGCAAAAAGGTCGAAGGTGCACCAAAGCCAGCTCTTGCACGCAAGGTAACCAAGGTGGGCGTTGTTGGTGCTGGATTGATGGCATCACAGTTGGCTTTGCTTTTGGTGCGAAACCTTAAGTGCCCAGTTGTTATGACAGATATCGATCAAGAACGTGCCGATAAGGGTGTTGCTTGGGTTAAAAATGAGCTTGCCAAGTTGGTTGAAAAGAAGCGCATGAGCCCAGAATCTGCTGGCCGCTTGGCTCTGCTTGTTTCAGGTTCAGCCGATCAATCAGTCTTTGCTGGTTGTGATTTCATCATTGAAGCAATTTTCGAAGAACTTTCCCTAAAGCAAGAGCTTTTCAAGAAGCTAGAAGGAATTGTCTCTACCGAATGCGTGCTTGCAACAAATACATCATCGTTGTCAGTTGAACGTATGACTGAAGGTTTGAAGAACCCAGAGCGTGTCGTTGGCTTCCACTTCTTTAACCCTGTTGCAGTAATGCCTTTGCTTGAAGTTGCTCGCACATCTACAACTGATGATGCAACTACAGCCACAGCTATCGCAGTTGGTAAAGAGCTCAAGAAGACCATGATCATTTGTAAAGACGCTCCTGGCTTTGTTGTGAACCGTTTGCTAACTCGCTTCATGGGTGAAGTTACCGATGCAGTTGATGAAGGAACATCGCCTGAAGTTGCAGATGCTGCAATGATGGAGATCGGTTTCCCAATGTCTCCATTCCAGTTGCTGGATTTAGTCGGACCAGGCGTTGCTCTGCACGTATCTGAAACTTTGCACAACAACCTAGGTCCGCGCTACCGAATCTCACCAACGATGCAACGTATGGTCAAGGAGGGAGTTCGCAATTTCTACATCAAGGGCGACAATGGCGCAGTTTCTGCCAACCCTGCAGCTCTTGCTTTGATTGAAAAGGGAACTACACCGTCGACAGCAGAACAAGTTCGCGCGCGCGCACTAAAGGCGTTGGCTGAAGAAGCTCGCATGATGCTTGATGAAGGTGTCGTAACGACTCCAGCTGAAATCGATCTTTGCATGTTGATGGGTGCTGGTTGGCCAATGCATTTGGGTGGAATCTTGCCGTACTTGGATCGTGAAGGAATTAGCGAAGCTGTTACAGGTAAGCGTTTCCACGAAAAGGGAATAGCTTCCCTTCCATAGATCTAAGAAATCCAGCCTGCAATCTGTTGGACGATTGCAGCAGGGGTAATTGCAAGATCTTCCAAGATTTCATTGCGCTTTGAGTGCTCAATGAATTCAAGGGGCACGCCTACTGAATGCACCAGGCGGTTGCTTCCGGCTTGACCTAACGCCTCAGATATTGTGCTGGCGATTCCTGCATGCTTGATTCCATCTTCCATCACAACGATGGTGTCGTAATCAGCACACCAAGCGGTGACATTGTTTGAAATCGGTTTAACCCACAATGGGTCAATCACGGTTATTTCAATTCCTTGTTCGCGACCGAGCTGGGCAACTTCTATTGCCATCGATGCCATCGAACCAACACTGATCAAGAGAACTTGTTTACTGTTGCCACGATATAAAACATCTATCCCTGAAACTCTTTCTAGGGCAGGAATATCTGCAGGGATGGCACCCTTTGGAAAACGAATCATTGAAGGCGCATTGTCGATAGCAATACTCTGACGTAACAGCTCTTTCAGACGTGCTCCATCTCGTGGTGCACCTACATGCATGTGCGGAACTATTCCGGTCAGGGCTAAATCCCAGATTCCATGGTGGGATGGACCGTCATCTCCTGTGATTCCGGCACGATCTAAAACAAAAGTAACTCCTGCATTATGCAATGCCACATCTAATAGCAATTGATCAAATGCGCGATTAAGGAATGTTGAGTAAATAGCAATCACGGGATGAACGCCCGCGTAGGCTAAACCTGCAGCACTTGTCACCGCGTGCTGTTCTGCAATTCCAACATCAATAGTTCTATCCGGAAAATTCTGCGCAAACTTATCTAACCCTGTTGGCCCAAGCATCGCGGCGGTGATTGCAACAACTGCAGGATTTTCTGCACCAATCTGGGTGATCTCATCTGAGAAAACATTGGTCCAAGAAGGCGCTGAAGCCTTCAGTGGCTTTCCAGTTACCGGATCAACAATTCCTACCGCGTGGAATTTTTCTGCCATGTCTTCTAGGGCTGGCTTGTAGCCGCGCCCTTTTTCTGTAATCGCATGAACAATTACAGGTGAACCAAATTCTTTTGCCATCTGCAAAGTTTTCTCCATGGCCTCTATGTCGTGGCCATCTATAGGACCAAGATACTTAAAGCCAAGATCCTCAAACATACCTTGCGGTGCGAGCATGTCTTTCATGCCCTTTTTAATTCCATGCAGGGTTCCGTAAACATATTTCCCGACAACTGGAGTGTTGTGCAGCATTCTCTTACCGCGGCTCAAGATGCGTTCGTACTCTTTGCTGGCACGCAGCGTCGTTAGGTACGTAGCTAAACCACCGATAGTTGGCGAATATGAGCGCTCGTTATCGTTTACAACGATGACAAGATTTCTATCTGACTCGGGCGATAGATTATTAAGTGCTTCCCAGGACATTCCGCCGGTTAGCGCGCCATCTCCGACTACCGCCACCACATGCCGATCAGGTTGCCCAGTCAATGAAAAGCCGCGCGAAACTCCATCAGCCCATGAAAGGGCTGTTGATGCATGGGAATTTTCAATTACATCGTGGTCGCTTTCACGCCGATTTGGGTAACCTGAAATTCCATCTCGTTGGCGTAAAAGATCAAACTGATCTGCACGACCCGTAAGGATCTTGTGAACGTAGGACTGGTGACCGGTATCAAAAAGAACAATGTCTCGCGGAGATTGAAAAACCCTATGGATCGCAATCGTTAATTCGACGACACCGAGGTTTGGGCCCAGATGACCCCCGGTACGTGAGACTTTTTCAATCAGAAATTCACGGATATCCGTAGCCAGTTGATTCAATTCTTCAGGGTTCATTGCCCGAAGTTCATCTGGCGACTGGATGTTAATTTTCATCGTGAGAGAGTAAGAAGCTACTCAACCAACAATGATCGAAGTACGTACTGCATGATTCCGCCGTGGCGGTAGTAATCGGCTTCACCAGGTGTGTCGATGCGAACCTTTGCAGTAAAGCTCTTATCCCCTGCAGTTACCTTAAGTTCCTTCGGAACTCCCCCAGAGTTAAGTGCGGTGATTCCGGTAATTGAGAACACTTCGGTTCCATCCAACCCCAAAGTTGCTGCGGTTTCGCCATCCTTAAACTGCAATGGCAGAACGCCCATTCCAATCAAATTTGAACGGTGAATACGTTCGAAGCTTTCGGCAATTACTGCACGTACTCCAAGTAGCGCAGTTCCCTTTGCTGCCCAGTCGCGAGAAGATCCAGATCCATACTCTTTTCCTGCCAAGATAACTAGCGGAACGCCAGCGGCTTGGTAAGCAACGGATGCATCATAAATAGTTGCTTGCTCACCATTAGCTAGGAAGTTACGAGTAAATCCACCTTCAACTCCATCGAGCAACATATTCTTTAAACGAATGTTTGCAAATGTTCCACGAATCATTACTTCGTGATTACCTCTGCGTGAGCCGTATGAATTGAAATCTACACGTTCGATACCGTGCTCAGCTAAGTACTTGCCAGCTGGTGAATCAGCTTTAATGTTTCCGGCTGGTGAAATATGGTCAGTTGTAACTGAATCACCAAGAACTGCCAGAACTCGTGCACCAGAAATATCCGTTACTGGTGTTGGGTTCTTCGGCATTCCTTCGAAGTAAGGCGGTTTGCGAACATAAGTAGATTTTTCATCCCATTCGAAAACCTTGCCAGTAGGGGTTGCAAGCGACTTCCAGCGATGATCGCCTTCAAAGACCGTTGCATAATCCTTGGTAAACATTTCAGATGAAATAGATGAATCAATTACCGCTTGAATCTCTTGTGGTGTTGGCCAAATATCCTTGAGGAACACTTCATTTCCCGTTGAATCTTTTCCTAAAGAGTCCGTCTCAAAATCATGATCCATGGTTCCAGCAATTGCATAGGCAACAACTAGTGGAGGCGATGCCAAGTAGTTCATCTTTACATCTGGGCTAATTCGGCCTTCAAAGTTTCGGTTACCCGATAGAACCGCAGTGACAGCCAAATCAGAGTCATTTATTGCCTTGCTAATATCAATTGGAAGCGGGCCTGAGTTACCAATACAAGTGACACAGCCATAACCGACCAGGTTAAAACCAAGTGCTTCCATGTACTTTGTAAGGTCTGCGCGATCGTAGTAATCAGTAACAACCTTTGATCCTGGTGCCAAAGTTGTCTTAACCCACGGCTTAGATTTAAGACCTTTTTCGACCGCCTTCTTTGCCAACAAAGCCGCACCGATCATTACAGAAGGGTTTGAGGTATTTGTGCAAGAGGTAATCGAGGCGATAACTACATCGCCATTTTTTACGCGAGTTGCCCCCGCAGTAACTTCGCCTTTGTTGGTCTTTTCTCCCATGTAGCTCGGAAGAATTTTCTCAAAGGCATTCTTTGAATCACTTAAGGAAATGCGATCTTGTGGTCGCTTTGGTCCAGAAATAGATGGAACAACTGTCGATAGATCAAGCTCTACAACTTGTGAAAAACGTGGCTCAACTGAAGGGTCATGCCACATTCCCTGCGCCTTTGCATACTTCTCTACTAAAGCAACTTGTTCATCACTTCGTCCGGTTAGACGCAAGTAACGAAGTGTTTCTTCATCGATTGGGAAGATTGCACATGTTGATCCGTACTCAGGACTCATGTTTCCGATTGTGGTGCGGTTAGCCATCGGGACAGAGGTCACACCGGTTCCAAAAAATTCTACAAACTTGCCGACTACGCCGACCTTACGCAAAATCTCTGTAATGGTCAGAGCCATATCTGTTGCCGTTGTTCCAAGTGGAAGTTGCCCAGTTAATTTGAACCCGACTACACGTGGAATCAACATTGAAACTGGTTGGCCAAGCAGAGCAGCCTCGGCTTCGATGCCGCCAACACCCCAGCCAAGGACTCCGAGTCCGTTGACCATTGTCGTGTGTGAATCTGTTCCAACCACTGTATCTGGATAAGCTCGAAGCGTTCCTTCGACGGTACGTGTCATAACAACGCGTGCCAGGTATTCAATATTTACTTGGTGAACAATTCCGGTACCAGGTGGAACTACCTTGAACTCATCAAAGGCGGTCTGTCCCCAACGCAAGAAACGGTACCGCTCCTGATTGCGCTCGTATTCGATGTCAGTGTTTTGTTCAAAAGAATCCTTGGTTCCAAACTTATCTGCGATAACTGAGTGATCAATAACTAGTTCGGCAGGTGCCAGCGGGTTTACCTTTGATGGATCTCCTCCAAGGTCAACGATCGCTTCGCGCATTGTGGCAAGATCAACAACACATGGAACACCGGTGAAATCCTGCATAATCACACGAGCCGGTGTGAATTGAATTTCAGTATCTGGCTCGACCGCTGGGTCCCAAGAGGCAAGAGATTTGATGTGCTCGGCGGTGATGTTGGCACCATCTTCGGTACGCAATAGATTCTCGAGCAGGACCTTGAGGCTGTAAGGAAGGGTGGCAGCACCATCGATCTGCGAGATATCAAAAATCTCGAAACTCTTACCCGCAACTTCTAGATTCTTCTTTGCGTTGAAAGAGTTTTTACTCATTATCTGCCTTTCGTCGATGCGCGTAACCAGCGCTCAAGATACCTCAGCACGCTCATACAGGGCAACACATTCGATGTGATGTGTCATAGGAAAGAGATCAAAAGCACGCAATTTCGCCAAGGTATAACTGTGATCTTCAAGATAGGCGGTATCTCTGGCAAGGGCTGCTGGGTCACATGCCACATAGACAATCGCTCGTGGATTAAGGCCGGTGATCTGCATAATCACATCTCGGCCAGCACCTTCACGTGGTGGATCCAGAACCACAACATCTGCTGCTGTGACTCGTGGCAAAAGTTTGGCAACATCTCCGGTAGCAACGGTTACATTTTTTGCTGTTGCAAAATTTCTTCGAGCATCCTCTGTCGCTACCTTGCTTCCTTCAATCAAATCTATTTGTCCATCAGGGCCAACGGCCTCAATTATCGCTGCAGTAAACAGTCCAACACCACCATACAAATCTAAAACGTGCTCCCCTGACTTCAATTGTGCAAATGCAAGGACCGCGTCAGTTAAAACCTCTGGCGCTCTTACATGGCTCTGCCAAAATGAATCCTGACTAACTTCGAGAGTTTTGCCGTGAACAACTTCATGCAAAATTGGTTGGCCTTCTGTAATTCTTGCTTTCTCTTCACCGCGTGTTGGAGCTAAGGCGATGGTCCGCTCTCCAGTATTTGCAGCACTTATCTCAACTCGGACATCACCTTTCAGGGGACGAGCGGTAATTTCAGAAAAGTTCATACCCTTTACGCAAATGATGCAATCATCAACTGGGGTGATTGAATGCGAACGAAACTTATAAAAACCTAATTTCCCATTTCGATTTGTTGTTGCGATTGCACGTGTTCGCCAACCAATCGGATCTCCCACCGCTTCCACTTCAACGCTGATTTCCTTTTTAGCGATTCTGGAAAATTGCTCCGTGATGACATTGGACTTAAGCGTTCTTTGATGTGCGGGCGTAATATGTTGAAAGTCGCAACCGCCACACCCCAAGCGATGAGCGTACTTACATGGTGGGTCAACTCTGAATTCAGATGGTTGCGATACCGAAACAACATCGGCGCGGTTGAAGGAAGAGCCAGTGCTGGTTACTTCGATAGTGCACTGCTCGCCGGGAATAGCGTGTCGCACAAAAATAACTGCCCCGTTGTGGCGGGCAATGAAATGTCCCCCGTGTGCGACCTTTTCAATAGTGACATCGATCAAATCACCAATTTTTAGCGGGGAACTCTTATTTGATGCCATAGAAGGAAGTTTATGGGTGTAAGTTACTTCCTGTGCACGTAGTAATCATGGGTTGCGGTCGAGTTGGTTCATCACTGGCCATCGAACTCGAAGCCGCAGGTCATACCGTTTCAGTAATTGACCAAGCCCGCGAAGCTTTCCGCCGTTTAGGTCCCAACTTCAAGGGACGCACCGTCACTGGTGTCGGATTTGATAGAGACACACTTCTGGAAGCTGGCATTCAAGAAGCCGATGCTTTTGCGGCTGTTAGTAATGGTGATAACTCAAATATTTTGGCCGCTCGTGTTGCTCGCGAAACATATGGCGTCAGCAATGTTGTTGCGCGAATCTACGATCCAGGTCGAGCAGAAATTTATCAACGTCTAGGTATTCCAACCGTGGCCACAGTTTTATGGGCTACTGATCAAATTTTGCGTCGTTTAGCTCCCGAAGGTTCAAGATCTGAATGGCGCGATGCCACCGGAATGGTGCAACTCTGTGAAGTTCATCCTCAGGATGATTGGTACGGGCGCCCCATACTTCTTATTGATGCAATGACACCTGCTCGAGTGGCATTTATTACTCGCCTAGGCGAAGGTTTGATCCCAGATGAGCACACTGTTTTACAGCAAGGCGACCTAATTCACGTGATGGTTTC
>Ga0315900_10008478_pt1 | contig 13210 bp, 9 predicted proteins | sample LakEriMetagenome_FD_203521 | JGI IMG/M metagenome (GOLD analysis project Ga0315900, IMG submission 203521) | Freshwater fungal communities from buoy surface, Lake Erie, Ohio, United States - Buoy 12 MA114 | ecosystem: Environmental > Aquatic > Freshwater > Lake > Lake biofilm | place: USA: Lake...
TGTGTGGTACCGCGAGGGCGAGGCGGAACTCCTCTCGGGTCGGTGGCACTTTGCTCTGGAGGCACGATCGATGGCTCTTTCTCTCTCTCTCTCTCTCTCTCTCTCTCTCCTGCTGATTCCGATCCCTGCGTTCGCGAGTGACGAAGACCCTCCGCTTGGTCCGGGCGGCGAAGGAGAGGGGTCCATCGAGGAGTGGATTCCCATTGGTCACCCAGGGGAAGAATCCGAAGGTTCCTGCGGCGAGTGGTCGTGGGATGCGGGGCGTCCGAAACTCATGACGCAGTATCCCCCGGCGCTGCCATCGCCATTTTCCTTTCCAATCGGCGGAAAGGGGTCGTGGGGAATTGGCTTCGAGTAGTCTGGACCCGACGCGAGAAGAGCGCTTGTCGCACGGTGCACCCTGAAGGGGCCCAGTATCCTGGCAAACACAGTGATAGGTGGCGCGTCCTTTCGTGTTCCTGCCTTCAGCGTGGGCGGCGAGCGCAGCGGGTTCCTCCGCTGGCGAGCTCAGGATCCCGCTCAGCCCAATGCACAGCCCGAGCCACAGCGCGTCCGGCTGGTTTCGACTGGACAGGTTGAGACAACCGCGTATCTCGATCACGGAGTGGTGTTCGCCGGCGAGGTGACGCGCATGGCCGGCGGCACCATTAGTGCCGAACTCGACACCAGGGGCAGCTACCTCGGTAGCCGGATCGCGGCAAAGATGGCTGCGAGCAAGACATTCGCCAAGCTCAACCAGTGGGCTTACCACACTTCGCAGCCGCAGTCGAGTTCACTCGGATTCGGCGTGACGCTTGGTACCGAGAATGGCGGAAGCGCTCAGGTCGGATGGACGCTGGGAGGCACCGCAGCGAAGATCTCCATGACCGAGTCCATGCGCTGCATCGAGTGGGACTGTGTGCAGGTCACGCCGACGGCTGTCGAGTCGCGACCGGGTGAGCGCGAGTGGTTCTTTGAGCAGGTGGCCTTCGTATGGGCTGGCGCGGAACTGGTTCGCGGTCAAGAGGTGAAGGTCGAGTCGAAAGTGATCTTCAAGGACTTCCATTTCGAACGCCAGAACTGCCCGTGTCTTGACGGTGTCACGGGGGGCGGGCTCGGACAGCACTCCGGGTCCGCCGGCGGAGGTGGCGGTGGGACCGGTTGATTCCCGTGAACACCTGCACGACGCCGCTCCCTTGGTTGATTCAGTCGATAGCTGACGCGGCAGAGAGCCTCGGACAGATATGCTCTTGGAGCGTCAGCCGAGCGCACCCCAGCCGACATCGAGGACTCATTGCATATGCATCCCCACTCGCGACCGATCGCCTTGCCGTTTCGGTTCGCGCTCGTTGCGCACGCGAGCATCGTGCTTTCGCTGCTGCCCGCTGCGGTAGCCACAGCGCAGCAGAAGTCGGACGTCCCGTCCGCTGCAGCCGCCGACGCGCGAAACCAGGACGTTCCCCCGGCGCAGCGATCGCCCTACGTGCGGCGCGTTGCGTATCTCGACTGGTTCTCGATCGATGAGCTACTTTCAGGACTCGATTTGACCGAGCCAACGCTCGTCAGGCTTGTTCGTCAGGATGGCGGTGCGGAGCTTGGAGTCGTCATCGAGCCGCTCCGCACGGACGGCGAGCTTGTCTATGTCTGCGGGCCGGCATGGATCTCCTGGCTTGGTGGCCCGGCGCCCAAGTTCGATCCCGAGCTTCTCGCGCTTCCGTTCGCTCGGATCCAGATCGATGCGCGCGGGGTTCCTCCGACGCTCACGGGCGGCGGGCCTGCGGCCAAGTTTGTGGGAACTTCATTTGGTGAACCAGCGGGGGAACAGCCTGCGGTCTGCGTGCCAACCGAACCGGTCATCCCGCCGCTCGAAGACCGTGATACGAGGGTGTGGGGGCAGCCTTCACGGATCTCGCGGATTCATCGGTCGGCCCTTGCGGGCTTCGAGATTGCGTCTCAGATCGTGGCGAGCAAGCCTGAAATCCCGCTTCCCACGCCAGAGCAGGTGGCAGAGCGAGAGGCCTCGTTGGCCGCGCTTCAGGCGCGCGCGAAGCGCTGGCTTGGCCGTCGCGTCGACGCAGCGCCGCCATATGGCAGTGCCGCGGTTGCATGGATCGAGTGGATGGACGCGCGGCAGACGCTGCTGCGTGTCCGCGACGACGTGGAGGAAGCCGATCGTGTCGTACAGGCGATTTCCGGATATTTGCGTCGATCCGGGCTGACCCAACTCGATTCTCTTCTCGCTGCGCGCGTCCCGCGAGGGATACGCGGCTTCCAGTCGCTTTGCTGGACACCGTGCTGGGTGACGGAGGCAGGAGAGGTGCGCGCCGCCTCCCAACGGCTGGCGGCAGCCCAGGAGGACTTCCAGGCCGCCGTGGTCGAGGCGATCCGGCGGTCACGTCCTTGTCGCGCTGAGTTTGTGGAGGACGCGGCAAAGCCGCTTGGATGGCTCGTCGGGCAGCTTCCAAACGGCGTACGGGTCGACGAGGCGCTGCGCGCCACGATCACAGCTCGGCTCGAGCGGTTCTGCGAGACACCGGAGGAGTTCCTCAAGGAGCCGTTGATTCGTGAGGACCACGCGGCGACTCTGGCGCTCGAGGTCTGGACGGCAGCTTGGCAGAAGGCGCTCTCGACTTGCCCCGAGCACAGCGCGGCGATGCTGCGCTGGCGAGAGGAGTTGCTCGCCATGATGCTGCGGGTCATCGAGGAGACCGATGACCTTGCGAAGGCGCTTCCCGATCCAAGTGTCGATCCGACATCGAGGCGACCCCAGGTCATGTCCGGGCTCGCGGAGTCCATCGACAGCTACATGCGCATGTCGGGAAACTACCTGTTTGCCTTTCCCGGCGATGATGTGACGCTTCGCACGGTGGAGCGTCAGCTTCGGCGCAATCTTGCAAAACGAAGCGGTCCATACCACCTGAGCCCGCCCAAGCTCCCGGACGATGCGCATCCAGACGTCGTCAAGAGCGCGTGGGCATTCGAGGTGGGAAAGCTCGTGAGCGAGCTTCGAAGCGAGCTTTCCTTGGCGCTGTATGAATCATGTACGGAGCTCGACGAGCACAACAAGACCTATCCGCAGCCCTTCCCAATGCGATACGCGAGCTTCGGCAGCGCACGGCTCTGGCGTATCGGGCTTCGATGAAGCCCCGCGCTCAGCTTGCCACCATCTCCTTCGACAGCTCGCCGTCGACCTCGCGCGCGAGCTCGGACATCAGGCCGCTGCCGAGATCGAGCCGCAGGCCCGCGGCGCTGAAGAGTTCGGGCAGCGGCCGCGATCCGCCGAGCGCGAGGCCCTTGCGATACGCGGCCAGCGCGCGCCGCTCGTCGCGCCGCGCGTTGAGCCACATCTGGATGGCGCCCGTCTCGGCGATTCCGTACTCGATGTAGTAGAACGGCATCCCGAAGAGATGCAGCTGGCGCTGCCACTGCGCGTCGCGCGCGGCCTCGCAGCCGTCCCACGCGACATCGTTGCCGAAGCGCTTGACGAGCGCGCGCCATGCGTCGGTCCGCTGCGCGCGGGTGTGGCCTGGGTTCGTGTAGATCCAGTGCTGGAACGCGTCGATCGTCGCGATCCACGTCATGATCGTCGGGAACTTCTCGAGCCGCTCGCGCAGCGCGCGGCGGCACTCGTCCTCCGAGTAGAACTCGCCGTGATAGGGAAGCGTCAGGAGCTCCATCGACATCGACGCGACCTCGGCGAACTCGGTCGGCGCGCCGCGGTACTCGACCAGCGGGTCCTCCTTCGAGAGGAGCGAGTGGAACGCGTGGCCCGCCTCGTGCACCATCGTGACGAGGTCGCGATGCATGCCCGCCGCGTTCATGAAGATGAACGGCCTGCGCGAGTGCTGGCGCTGGTACTGATAGCCGCCCGGCGCCTTGCCGGGACGGGACTCGAGGTCGAGGCAGTCGCCTTCCTTCATCGAGTCGAACATCTGCCCGAGGTCGCGGTCCATCGCGTGGAACATGCGCGAGCAGCCGTCGATCAGCCGCTCGGCGCCGTCGAACGGACGCAGCGGCCGGCGGCCCTTCACGTCGACCGCGAGATCCCACGGACGCAGCGGCGAGGTGCCGAGGTCGCGGGCGCGTTCGCGGTCGAGCCGCCGCTGGAGCGGCACGAGGTGCGTCTCGATCGCCTTGTGCATCTCCATGCAGTCGGCGGGCGTGTAGTCGAAGCGCTTGAAGCGGCGGTGCTGAAAGTCGCGGAAGTTGTCGAAGCCCGCGTTGCGCGCGATCTGGTGGCGCAGCGCCAGCATGCGGTCGTAGATGTCGTCGATCGCGTCGCGGTCGGCGAGGCGCCGGTCGGCGATCGCCCGCCAAGCGCGCTCGCGCACGCCGCGGTCGGTCTCCTCGAGATGACGCGACATCTGCGGCATCGTCTGCGTGACGCCGTCGAACTCGACGGTCATGCGTCCGATGATCTGGTTGTACTTCTGGTCGAGCTCCGCGAGCTCGGTCTCGAGCGGGATGTTCGCCTCGCGGAAGAGCTCGATGTCGACGCGCATGCTGCGGAGGAGCACTTCGTAGCGCGCCGTGGGCAGCGCATCCGCGCACGCGTGCGTGGCGATCTTGGTGTCGAGCTCGCTCGAGAGCGGCTTCAGCTGCGGCTCCACGCCGCGCACGAAGCCGAGATAGGCGGCCTCCGCCTCCTTGTCCTCGGTGTTGCGCGTGGTGGCGATGTAGAGGTTCGCCGCCGTCTCGGCCACCAGCGCGTCGAGGTCGCTGCGGTCGAGGATCAACTGCTCGAGTTCGTCGGCGGTCGCGACCGGCCGGGCGAGCAGTTCGCGGTAGAAGGGCTCGATCGCGGAGAACTTCGTGGCGTCGAGGGACGGCGGGGCGTAGGCGCGTGCGTGGGCCATTTGCGGAGAATACAGTCCCCGGCGCCGAGCCACGCCATTGTCCTGCGTTCGGAGCGGTTTCGACGGGTTATCCTCCTCCCGTATCCTTCTCCGATGTCCCCCGTTGTCCACAGCATCTCACCCGCCAAGGTGAACCTCGCGCTTTCGGTGTCCCCGCCGAACGCGGGAGGCATGCACGACATCGCGAGCTGGATGGTGACGACCGCGTTTGCGGATGAACTGCACGTGAAGCGTCTGCCCGCCGACCGGCCCAGCCGGTTCTCGATCGACTGGCATGAGGACGCGCGGCGTCGCACCGACATCGATTGGCCGATCCGCAAGGATCTCGCGGTGCGCGCGCATGCGCTCCTCGAGCAGAAGCTCGGCTGCGCGCTGCCGATCCAGCTGACGTTGCGCAAGCGCATTCCCGTGGGTGGCGGTCTCGGCGGCGGCTCGTCGAACGCGGCTGCGATGCTGCGGTCGCTCGATGCGCTCTTCGATCTCCGCCTGCGCGCCGAGTACCTCGAGACGATCTCGCAGGAGCTCGGAAGCGACGTGCCGTTCCTCGTGCGGGGCGGAAGCGCGCTGGTCGAGGGGACGGGCGAGCGCCTCACGCGGGTCGCGATGCCGCTCGTGCATCTCGTGCTGGTGTTTCCCTCGGTCGCGTGCCCGACCGGCCCGGTCTATCAGGCCTTCGACCGCCTGCGGCCCGACGCTCGGCTCGACGCGCCCCGCGTGCGCGCGCTGGTCGACGCGGCCGATGGAGGCTGGCTGCGCGCCGACATGCCGTTCAACGATCTCGCCGACGCCGCGTGCGACGTCGCCCCTGCGCTGCTCGAGACGCGCGCGCGCGTCGAGCGCCTTGCGCAGTCGCCCGTTCATGTGAGCGGTTCGGGCTCGACCCTCTTCGTCGTCTGCGACTCGGCGATCCACGCGGAGACCCTCGCGGGCGCGATCGAGATGCAGGCGGGCGTGCCGGCGGTGGCCACCGTCACCGCAGCCACGCCGCTCGAGGAAGTCGACGGCGAGCCGCGCGCGATCGGGGCGGCGGCCTCCGGCAACGGCGAACACGACGACGATTGACGTCCGAGCGCGGAAATCCCCCGCACAGCGCCTACAATCGACCCCATGCTCTGGCAGCCGTCCCTTCCAGAACGCTATCTCCGCGCGTCCGACGATGAACTCGGCGCGTGGATCGACGCGCGCCGCCGCGAACTCGGCTCGAGGCTCCTCATCCTCGGGCACCACTACCAGCAGGACGACGTCATCCGGCATGCGGATCTCGTTGGCGACAGCCTCAAGCTCTCGCAGATGGCGGCTGCGGAAGCGCCGAAGCGCGGCGCGAAGTTCATCGTCTTCTGCGGCGTCCACTTCATGGCCGAGACGGCGGACATCCTCACGCCCGACGATGTCGAGGTGATCCTGCCCGATCTTTCCGCCGGCTGCTCGATGGCCGACATGGCCGCGTACGAGGACACGGTCGACGCGTGGGACGCGATCCACGAGGCGATCGCAGGCACGAACCAGCGCGTCATTCCCATCACGTATGTGAACTCGACCGCCGCGATCAAGGCGTTCGTCGGCAAGCACGGCGGCGCGTGCTGCACCAGTTCGAACGCCTCGCGCGTATTCGAGTGGGCGATGGCGGGCGGTGGACAGAAGCGCGCGCGCGGCGAGGAGATCAAGATCCTCTTCCTGCCCGATCAGCACCTCGGGCGCAACACCGCGAAGGCGCACGGCTTCGCGACCGAGGTCGATGTGGAGCAGGGCGCGCGCGTCCGCGCCGAGACCGCGCTCTGGAACCCGAAGCGCGAGTCGGGCGGACTGACCGCCGCCGAGATCCGCGACGCGAAGGTGCTTCTCTGGGCCGGCCACTGCAGCGTGCACAAGCTCTTCCGTCCCGAACACGTGGCGGCCGCGAAGAGGGAAGGCCGCACCGTGCTCGTCCACCCCGAGTGCGCGCAGGAGGTCGTCGACCTCGCCGACATGCGCGGATCGACCGAGTACATCATCCACGCGATCGAGCAGGCGATGCCTGGCTCGAGCTGGGCGGTCGGCACCGAGGTGCATCTGGTCAACCGGCTCTCTCGCGCGGCCGCGAAGCGCGACGTCGACGTGCACATCCTCTCCGACTGCCAGTGCCTCTGCACCACGATGTACCGGATCGACCAGGCGCATCTGGCCTGGTGCCTCGATCACCTCGCCGCAGGCAAGGTCGTGAACCGGATCGGCGTGCACCCCGAGGCGAAGGCGCTTGCCCGCATCGCGCTCGAGCGGATGCTGGCGCTTGCGCCCGGGAAGAGCGCCGCGGCCGTCGCCGTCGACTGAGCGCGCGACCGGGCATCCACATCGGGAATCCGTGACGCCGTCGGACTGCGCGATCACGGGGGGCGACGCGCGAAATCTTTTGCGGAATGCGTCACGTCGCGGGGGCGACCCTTGGACCGTTGCTACCGTTGGCGCGCTGCGCGGGGGCGCGGCTGCGAGCACGCGCGGGAATCGAAGGGACCGAAGCAACCGAAGCAACCGAAGCAACCGAAGAAACCAGAGGATCGGGAGGCTGCAGGAATCACATGGGCGTCGAACGAGGCACATCGGCACGGACTCCGCTCGTGCGCCGGAAGTGGTTCATCGCCACGGCCGGCGTGGTGGCCTTCGCCGGCCTCGCCGTCGCGCTGGCGCCGGTCTACCTGCGTGGCGTGGTGCGCGGCGCGATCGAACGCGAGGTTGGCGCGCGGGTGAACGGCACCGTCTCGGTCGGCGCCGTGCGGCTCGGGTGGTTCTCGCCGCAACGGGTCGAGGCCATCGCGATCGCGGGTGAGGGCGATGCCGGCTCGATCACGCTGACGGCGGAGGTGGCGCAGGGCTTGATCGAACTCGCGACGGGCGATGCGATCGACGTGAGCCTGAGCGGGCGCGTGCGGACGGCGATCGATGCGGACGGACGAGCAGGGCTTGCGCGGTTGCCGCGCGGCGAGTCCGCGCCAGCGCAGCCCGCGTCGGTGCCCGCGCCCGGCGCGGCGCAGTCCGGAAAGCAACGGATCCTCGGAGGCCGGACGGTCCGCGTCGAGCTCGCCGACATCGATCTCGACGCCACGCGCGACGGCAAGCCGCTCTATGCGGTGAACGACCTCACCGGCTGGATCGGCCTCGAAGGCACGGACGTGCAGGGGCTGAAGGTCAACGGCGAACTCAAGGCGACGACCGACATCGCGCAGGCGAACGGCGCCCGCGCCGGCGACTTCACGGGCGCGTTCATCGTCCTCGTGCCGCAACTGGCCGACGGCTCCTTCAACGTGCGGGGAACGACGGGCTCTTTGAAGTTCGACGGGTTCAACCTGCCGGTCCCGAGCACGGCCGGTCAGGACGTGGTGGCCGAGCAACTCTCGGTGACGGCCGCGTGCCTGAGCCACAGCACGACGCTCTCCGCGGACGGCCAGTTGCGCGCGGGCGACGAGAAGCCTTCGAAGATCAAGGCCGAGATCTCGGCCGGCGGCCTCTTCGGCGCGGATGGCGCGTTCGCGCTCGATCCCGCGTCGATCAAGGCAGACGTCATGGTCGAGGCGCTTCCGCTGGCTCTGATGCAGCCGTATGCGCCCGAACTCCGCGAGGGCGTGCGCCTTGACTTCGTCGAGGACGTCGGCCGACAGGCGAACCTGCGCGTCGTGAAGGACGCCGGGCAGCGCGCATCGATCGCCTTCGACGCGCAGCGTCTGAAGTTCAACTTCGACGCCGCGTTCGCCTCCGATGGCTCGAGCATCGAAGGCGGCGTGCTCGAGGCGAGCGTCTCGACGCGGCCGGAGGTGTTGCGCGCGCTTGGGCTCGATGCGAGCGGGCCGCTGGTTGCCTTTGCGAAGGGCTCCGGCATCGCCTGGCGCAAGGATGGAGGCGGGGGACTCGACGCGATCGGCGGCACGTTCACCGTCGAACTCGCGCAGCGGCTCGGCATCCGGGGCGCGTTCGAGGCCGCCGGCGAGAAGGTCGATGTGCGTGCCGACGCGATGCAGGCCTCGTTCGAGAAACCGCTCGGCAGCGGCGTGGCGCGGTTCTCGACGGAGATCACGGGCGTCTACGGCGCAGAGCGATCGCTGCGCGCCGCACTCGCGGGAAACCTCGATCTGGCCGCAAGATCGATCTCAAGCGCCACGGCCGAGGCGACTATCGAGCTCGATCCCGTGCTCGTCGAGCGCCTGAGCAACAGCGCTGTGTCGGTCGGCCGCGGCGGGGGTGCGGCCCGGCTTGCGATTCCCGCCTTCGCGTACCGGCCGGCTGCAGGCAGAAGCCCGCTCGAGTCGCTCGAGGGGCGCGGCCGAGCCGACGTGACAGGCGAGCTCCTCGTCTCGGGCGGCAAGTCGGTCGCAACCGTGCGCGGGCTCGGCGTCGACTTCGCCACGCCGACGGCCTCGTCCCCGGGCTCGATCGATCTCGCCGCGCGCATCGACGGCGCGGAGACGCGCGTCGTGCAGCGATTCGCAGCGATCCCGACGTCGTTCGCCGATCCCGGCGCGCTCGGTCTCGACGGCACGGTCGACGTGCGCGGGCTCGATCCATCCGTCATCGCGCGGTTCGCGCCCGCCGCTGAGGATGCGCTTGGCCTCCTCGGCGCAGGGCCGCTGACGCTGTCGGCGCGCAACCGCACCGAAGGCGGCGCGCTCGCCGCCGATTTCACGCTCACCGCCGCCGCGCTCAGCGCGTTGGGTGGCGCACGCCTCGCGAAGGACGCGGTCGCGTTCGCGAACCTTGCCTGCGACGCGACGCTCTCGTCCGAGACGCTTGCTGCGCTGAAGGTTCCGGAGACCGTGGCCATCGCACGTGGAGCACGGGCGTCGCTGCGCGTGCCTGCGCTCGCACTGACGAAGGGCGCCGAGGGCTGGGCGCCGTCGGGCGACATCGCCGCGCGCGTCGCGATCGACCGGCTGCGCCTCGAGCGCGCCCCCGGGCTCAAGGCGGCGCTCGATCTCCCGCGGATCGAGGCGGACGCGACCTATGCCCTGAAGGACGAGCGCGCCACAGCGAAGGGCTTCGCGACGCTCGGCGCGGCGGGTGCCGCGGGCCGAGTCGGATATGACCTCGCGTGGCGCAAGCCCGCCGATGCGAGACTCTTCCGTGGCCTCGAGGGGTCGCTCGCACTGACGGGGTTCGACCTCGCGCGGCTCGAGGGTCCGCTCGGGCTCGAGCCCGGTCGCTACTCCGGCATCCTCGGCGGCGCCGGCGGCTGCACCATCCAAGTGCGCGAGCAGGGGTCTGCGCGGGCAAGCATCGTGCTCGCGTTCCCGAAGACGCGCGGCGACGTCACGGTCGACGTGGCCGAAGAAAGGGGCCAGCGCGTCGCCCGGGCGGCGGGCACGCTCGATGCCCAGGTCTCCGCCGAGGCATTCGCCGCGCTGGCCGGACTCGCCAACGATCCCAAGCGCCGTGTCGTGGCGCCCGTCGAGGCGAAGCTCGCGATCAAGTCGTCGGGAGTTCCGCTCGATGCCAAGCTGAAGCCCGTGTTGGCGGATGCGGCGCTCGATGTCACCGGCACGTTGTCCGCCGTCGGCATCGAGGTGACCGATGTGCGCGGACAGAAGACAGCGGTGTCGACGGGGCCGCTGTCGCTTGCGTTGGCGACGGCGCGCCTCTCGGATGAACTGACGCTGCGCATCGTCGGCGACGGGAAGACGGGCGCTGCCCCGGCGCAGCCCGTCGGAGCGCTCCAGCTCGATGCACGGGTGCGCGGCGCCGTGGCGCGCGCAGGACAAGCGAAGGCGACACCGGTCGTCGACGCCACGGTGAAGGCGACGAAGTTCCCCGCGGCGACGATCGACGCGCTCGCCGGCACGCGCGGGGCGTTGGCGCGGTACATGGGTGACGCGATCGACGCCGATCTTGTGGCAGCAGGCCTCTCGACCGCACCTGGCGCCAAGGGGTCGCTCTCCGCCAAGATCGCCTCGCCGCTCGCCACGATCGACGCGCCCGCCCTTTCGGTCGTCGACGGATTCCTGCGCGTGGATGCCCAGAAGCCCATGCGGGCCACCTTCGCGCTGTCCCCCGAGGTCCGCGAGGATCTGCTCGCGCCCATCAATCCCGTGTTCTCCGACATCACCTCGAAGGAGCGTGCTCGCTTCACCCTTGCGTCGCTCGCGTGGCCGCTCGACGGCGACCGCCGGAAGTTCGACGCAGCGTTCACGCTCGAGACAGGCGAACTCACGCTGACGAACTCCGGATCGCTTGCGTTCCTGCTGTCCTTCCTCGAGGCCGGAAGGACCGAGGGATTCGAGGCGCAGATCGATCCGCTGCGCGCCACGATCTCGAAGGGGCGCCTGACCTACCGCGATTTCGCGCTGCGCGCCGGCAAGACGCAGCAGGGCACCTGGCGCAACTCGCTCCTCTTCTCAGGCGACATCGATCTCGCCGCGACACCGATCTATGCGAACGAGATCAAGACGGTCGTGCCCCTCTCCGATGCCGCGAACTGGTCGAGCGACGCGCGCAGCGTGTTCGCATCGATTGAAGCGGCGAGTCCGGCGCTGCTCAAGTCGCTGACGGTCGGTGTGAAGCTGAGCGGCCCTGTGTTCGACGCGAGCGGCAAGCCCGCGAAGCTCAGCATGGAGTTGGCGCTGCCCGACTATCGCGAGATCCTGCGCGACAACCCTGGCGCGGTGATCGAGGGAGTCGGCGGCATCCTTGAGTCGATCCTGAACCGCCGCAAGAACAAGTAGCGCCGACACGCCCCACCTCAGGCCGAGGCGGATTCACTCCGCCCGGCCTGGCCAGAGCGAGCGAAAGCGAAGCGAGTCGCGAGCGCCCAAATCACGGGTGCCCTTGGACGAAGTCCAAGGAGCGACATGTGTCAGCCGTCGACTCCGACGACTCTGGTTCAGCAGACTGAAGTCTGCTGGCACCCGTATCTTCCGCAGCACCAGAGGGAGCGGCCGCAGCCGCGACCGCGTCGACAAGTTGCGAAGCAGGTTGCGAGCGCTCAAATCACGGGTGCCCTTGGACGAAGTCCAAGGAGCGACATGTGTCAGCCGTCGACTCCGACGACGCTGGTTCAGCAGACTGAAGTCTGCTGGCACCCGTATCTTCCGCAGCACCAGAGGGAGCGGCCGCAGCCGCGACCGCGTCGACAAGTTGCGAAGCAGGTTGCGAGCGCTCAATCACGTGCGGCAAGCACCAGAGCGAGCAAGTTGCGAAGCAGGTTGCGAGCGCTCAATCACGCGCGGCAAGCACCAGAGCGAGCAAGTTGCGAAGCAGGTTGCGAGCGCTCAAACACGCGCGGCCGCAGCCGCGACCGCTCTCACATCGGCTTTTCACCGACGGTCTCGTCGTACACCTGCAGCAGCTTCGTCTTGTCGAAGATGAGCTCCTGGCGCGAAAGGCCCGTCACCTCGTAGTGAGGCGTCAGCTCGATCGCGTCGCAGGGGCAGGCTTCCTCGCACATGCCGCAGTAGATGCAGCGCAGCTCGTCGATGTCGAACTGCTTCGGATACTTTTCACGGTCGCTCCACGGCGACTCTTCCGCGACGATGTGAATGCAGTTCGCGGGGCAGGCGGTCGCGCACATGAAGCACGCCACGCAGCGCACGCGCCCGTCCTCGTCCTTGTTGAGGCGATGGACACCACGGAAGTAGGGGCGGTACTGGCCGCCTTCCTCGACCGGGCGGTCGTCGCGCTTCTGCTCGGGGTACTGGAGCACCCAGATGTTCTTCTTGTTCGACCCACCGCGGCCGATGTTCTCAAAGCAGTGGCGCAGGGTCGTGCCGAGGCCCTTGAAGATCGAGGGCAGGAAGAGCGCCTCGCCGCGGGTGAGGCGGGTGGGGGTCACATCGATGACGTCTTCGTCGCGGGTCGCCATGGGGACGAGATGGTACGGTGTACGCGTGCAGGACGAAAGCGGACCTTCCGACCGTTTGACTGGCCCTTCCCCGGGAGCCGGAGGCGGCGCGCGTCCCCGCGGAATCAAGGGATTCAGCGTCTCCGAGGCGTCGCTGCTTGGGCTCGGCACGCAGATGCTGAGCGAGGTCGCCGCTGGGATCCTGCTCGGCCTCGCCGCCGACTACATGCTGGGGACCCACAATCGGTGGATCGTGGTGGGCTCGATCGTCGGGGTCGCGGTCGCCATGTGGACGGTCATCCGCACCACCATCCGCATGAGCAAGCGCGATGCGGCTGAACGGGCCCGGCGCGCCGCCGCCCGGGCCTCGGAGCAAGCGCCGTCGAACGTCGAGGAGAAGCCATGAACAGTCCTGCCGCAAGCGCACCATTTCCCGTGGGGCGGTTCCTGCTGGTGATCGCCGCGACCGCAGGAGCGCTCCTCTTGGTTGGGACCATCGTGCGGATCGGCGGATTGATCGACGCAGAGATCTACAAGGGCGTTATTCTCGGACTTTGCGCGGCAACCCTCAGCCACGTCC
>Ga0315900_10008480_pt1 | contig 13208 bp, 10 predicted proteins | sample LakEriMetagenome_FD_203521 | JGI IMG/M metagenome (GOLD analysis project Ga0315900, IMG submission 203521) | Freshwater fungal communities from buoy surface, Lake Erie, Ohio, United States - Buoy 12 MA114 | ecosystem: Environmental > Aquatic > Freshwater > Lake > Lake biofilm | place: USA: Lake...
CGGCCCGGTGGTACACCCGGCGAGCGCGCAGCCGAGGACGACCGCGAGCGCGACGACGGCGGGCAGCCCTCGGGCGCCCCTCCCGCCAACGCGATGCCTCGCGGGTACCGCGCCTCGCGGCGCGGCGACTGGACCGGCTGGTAGCATGGCTCCTCGCCTCCCCGGCGGATTCCGCCCGCCGCCTATTCTGTCAGCACCCGCGTGTCAGCACCCGGAACCCTGTACGTCGTCGCGACGCCGATCGGCAACCTCGGGGATCTCTCGCCCCGGGCGCGCGAGGTGCTCGCCGCGGCCGATTGCGTGGCCGCCGAGGACACGCGCCATTCGGGCCGGCTGCTGGCGCATTTCGGCATCGAGCGCCCGCTGGTCTCGCTGCACGAACACAACGAGGCCGGGCGCGTGCGCGAACTGCTCGCGCGCCTGCAGGCCGGGCAGAGCGTCGCGCTCGTCAGCGACGCTGGCACGCCGCTGATCGCGGATCCCGGCTATCGGCTCGTCGCCGCGGTGCGCGCGGCGGGCATCCGGGTCGTGCCGCTGCCCGGGCCCTGCGCGGCGATCGCCGCGCTGGCCGTCGCCGGGCTGCCCACGGACCGCTTCTGCTTCGAGGGCTTCCTGCCGCCGCGTCCGAGCGCGCGAAGGGAACGGCTGCGCGCGCTGTCGGCCGAGACGCGCACCCTCGTCTTCTACGAGGCCCCGCACCGGCTGCGTGAGTTCCTGGACGATTGCGCCGCGGGGTTCGGCGCCACTCGGCGTGCCTTCGTCGCGCGCGAGCTGACGAAGCTCCACGAGAGCACCTACGACGGCACTCTCGGCGAGCTCGCGACGCGTGCGGCCCTCGAGGCCGACCTGTTGCGCGGCGAGGCGGTGGTCGTGATCGAGGGCGCCCCGGAGGCGGCGGACACCGGCGAGGCGACCGGCCGCGGCCCGGGCACCGAAGTGCTGCTCGCCGCCCTGCTGGACGAACTGCCGGCCTCGCGCGCCGTGGATCTCGTGGTGAAGCTGACCGGCGCACGGCGCAACGCCGTCTACCGCCGGGCATTGGAACTGCGCGGTACGCAGGGCGCCGAGCCGGACGAGCCGGGCTGAGGAAGGCCCGGCCTTCTCGAAACACGCTTGAGCTTCCCTGCCCATGCGCCTATGGTGCCCTCGGAAGTCGGCCAGGCAACCGCTGCAGGCGTCGCGTCCGGGCAGAAATGCACGGCACGGCGGCTGGGGAGGAAAGTCCGGGCTCCACAGGGCAGGGCGCCAGGTAACGCCTGGGGGGCGTGAGCCCACGGAAAGTGCAACAGAGAGCAGACCGCCGAAGCGCCGGACGCGAGTCCGGGGCTGGCAAGGGTGAAACGGTGCGGTAAGAGCGCACCGCGGTCCGGGCAACCGGAACGGCACGGCAAACCCCGCCCGGAGCAAGGCCAAATAGGGAAACGGGCGGTACGACGCGTCCGCGAGGACGAGGCGAACCGCAGCGCACGGCCCGTGCGCGTTTCCGGGTAGGCCGCTCGAGGTGCACGGCGACGTGCATCCCAGAGGAATGGTTGTCCTCGACAGAACCCGGCTTATCGGCCGACTTCCTTCATTATGGTCGCGGCGCCTGCCGGCGCCGCGACGTTCGAACCGCGGGGGACCCGCGGTTCGAACCTGAAGGGCGTTCTGCTCGGCCGCGGTGGGGCCGGGTGGGGGATCGACCGTCAGGGGCGTGGGTTGGGAGATGGCGCCGCGGGGGCCTCTGCGGCGCCGAACCGGGGGCTCATCTCGCTGCGCTCGATCCGGGGGCTCATCTCGCTGCGCTCGATCCGGGAGTGCGGTCGTGCGTGGCCGCGCGCGGAATGGCAGGCGCCGCGGAGCTTGGCGTTCGCGCATTCGAGCCCCGTTGGGGGTCTTTCGCAGGGTTGGTGGGACCTGCGTCACACATTGGGAACGCACCGCGCGCCGCATGTTGGCGCGAGTCTTGCTGCGTTCTGACATAACGCTGTAGCAGCGCTCTGTAAGCCCCTGATTTTGGCGTCTTTAGGGAGTCCGTTCCGGACGTGAACGGGACTTCCTAAGTGATTGTCGTCACAAGAAAAAACCCCGTTGCTGGCGTTGACCTGCACGGCTCAGCTGCCTATAGTGGCCGCAAGTGGGAGAAAGTGGGGGGGAATGGGGCTCCGGCCCGTTCTGAGTCGTGTTCCGGGGAGCCAACCAGGTAACGCTCGATGCCAAGGGCCGCGTGGTCATGCCCACGCGCTACCGGGAGCGTTTGGCCGAGCGTTGCGGTGGGCGCCTCGTCGTCACGATCGACCGGGACCAGTGCCTCCTCCTGTACCCCCAGCCGGACTGGGAAGAGATCGAACGCAAGCTGATGCGGCTGCCCTCGCTCAACGAGCACGCGCGGCGCCTGCAGCGGCTGATGGTGGGTCACGCCACGGACCTCGAGCTGGACGGGCACGGCCGCGTGTTGCTGCCCGCCGAGCTGCGGGCGTTCGCCGGACTCACGCGCGACGCGGTCCTGATCGGTCAGGGCAACCGCTTCGAGTTGTGGGACGAGGCGCGGTGGAACGAGCGTCGGGACGCGTGGCTCAAGGACGAAGAGCTGCCGGCCGAGCTGCCCGCCGACCTCGAGTCGTTGTCGCTCTAGCCCGTGGCGGTGGCCACGCCCGTCGCGTCTCGCCACGCGGGTTGCACGGTGAGTGAAGCGGTGGGGAGCGCAGGCACTTACTCGCACGCGCCGGTGCTGCTGGCCGAGACGCTGGCGGGCCTGGCGGTGAAGCCCGCAGGTCGCTACGTCGACGCGACGTACGGCCGCGGCGGGCACGCGCGGGAAGTGCTGGCGCGGCTGGATGCCGGGGGTTCGCTCGTGGTGCTCGACCGTGATCCCGAGGCCGTCGTCGATGCCGAGCGCGCGCTCGGTTCCGACCCTCGCGTCCGCGTCGTGCGCGCCACCTTCGACCGCCTCGGCGAGTTCGTCGAAGCGGGTTCCGCCGACGGCGTGCTGTTCGACCTCGGCGTGTCGTCGCCGCAGCTCGACGACCCGGCCCGCGGCTTCAGCTTCCTGCGCGACGGTCCGCTGGACATGCGGATGGATCCGACGAGCGGCGAGAGCGCGCAGGCGTTCCTCGGCCGGGCGGACGAGAAGGAGATCGCCGGGGTGATCGCCGAGTACGGTGAAGAGCGCTTCGCGTCGCGCATCGCGCGCGCGATCGTCGCCGCCCGCGCGGAATCGCCGCTCGACACGACCGCGAAGCTCGCGGCGCTCGTCCAGGCCGCGATACCCCGGAAGACCTGGGAGCGTGGCAAGCACCCGGCGACGCGCACGTTCCAGGCGCTGCGCATCCACGTCAACCGCGAACTCGACCTGCTCGACCACGCGCTCGACGCCGCGCTCGAAGCGCTCGCCGTCGGCGGTCGTCTCGCTGCGATCAGCTTCCACTCGCTGGAGGATCGCCGCGTCAAGCGCTTCGTGCGCCGCCACGCCGAGGGTGACCCCGTGTGGAGGGGCCTGCCGAACGCGCCGCTCGCGGCGCAGCCGCGCCTGCGGCCGCTCGGCGGGGCGCAGACCGCGGGTGAGGCCGAGCTCGCGGCGAATCCCCGGGCGCGCAGCGCCGTGCTGCGGGTGGCCGAAAAGGTGCGCGCATGAGCGAAGGGCTCGTCGCGAGGCTCGGCGGAAAGGTGCTCGCGGTCGCCGTCGTCGCGCTGTGGCTGGCGGTGCTGGCTTCCGCCGCCGGCGTGATCTGGGTCAAGCACGAGGCGCGGGCGCGCTTCGTCGAGCTCGAGCGGCTCGTGCAGGAGCGCGATCGCCTGAACATCGAGTGGGGCCGCCTGCAGCTCGAGCAGAGCGCGTGGAGCACGCACGCGTTCGTCGAGCAGGTCGCGAACCGCAAGCTGCAGATGACGATCCCGGCCGCCACCGAAGTGAAGATCGTCCAGCCATGAAGTGGAAGCGCACGGAAGCCGAGGTGCAGTCCCGGCAGTTCGGCCTGCGCGCGACGCTCGTGGTCGCCGCGATCGCGATCTGCGGCGTCGCGATCGTCGCGCGCGCGATCGACCTGCAGGTCCTGAAGCATGGCTTCCTCGCCGAGCAGGGTGCCGAGCGCTTCATGCGCACCGCGCCGATCCCGGCGCACCGCGGCCCGATCGTCGACCGGTTCGGCGAGCCGCTCGCCGTGTCCACGCCCGTGGACACCGTGTGGGTGGACCCGAGGGAGCTCACGCAGGCGCCGGAGCAGTTCGCGCGGCTCGCCAAGGCGCTGAACCGCGACAAGGCATGGCTGACGCGGCGCGTGACCTCGAACCTCGAGTCGCGCTACCTCGTGCTCGCGCGCCAGCTGCAGCCGGACGAGGCGGCGAAGGTCGAGGCGCTCGGCATCCCGGGTGTCTACCTCGAGCGCGAGTACCGCCGCTACTACCCGGCGGGCGAGGTCACCGGCCACCTGCTCGGCTTCACCGGCTCCGAGGACCAGGGCCAGGAAGGCCTCGAGCTCGCGTTCGAGCAGCAGCTCGCGGGCATCGACGGCGCGAAGCGCGTGATCCAGGACCGCATGGGTCGCTTCGTCGAGAACGTCGACAGCATCCGCGCGCCGCGGCCGGGCGCCGAGCTCGTGACCTCGCTCGACCTGCGGATCCAGTACCTCGCGTACCGCGAGCTGAAGGGCGCGATCCAGGAGTTCCGCGCGCGCGCGGGCTCCGTCGTGCTGGTCGACGTCGAGACCGGCGAAGTCCTCGCGATGGTGAACCAGCCGTCGTTCAACCCGAACGACCGCTCGCAGTTCGACGTCGCCCGCTACCGGAACCGCGCCGCGACCGACATCTTCGAGCCGGGCTCGACGATCAAGCCCTTCATCGTCGCGGCCGGCCTGCAGTCCGGCAAGCTCCGTGCCGACAGCGTGATCGACACCAACCCGGGCTTCATCAAGGTCGGCATCAAGCTGATCGAGGACAAGCACAACCTCGGCGCGGTGGACCTGGCGACGATCCTCGCGAAGTCCTCGAACGTCGGCATGACGCAGATCGCGCTGGCGCTCGACCGCTCGCAGCTCTGGAACACGCTCACCGGCCTCGGCTTCGGCCAGGTCACGCCCGCGGGCTTCCCCGGCGAGTCCGCGGGCCTCCTGTCCCATCACTCGCACTGGCGCGACATCGGCGTCGCCACGATGTCTTACGGCTACGGCCTGTCGGTGACCCCGCTGCAGCTCGCGCAGGCCTACGCCACGCTCGGCGCCTACGGCGAGCGTCGCCCGCTGACGTTCACGCGCGTCGACGCGCCGCCTTCGGGCGAGCGCGTGTTCGACGCGCGCGTCGCGAAGGACGTGATCGGCATGCTGGAGCGCGTGGTCACGCGCGACGGCACCGGCATCCGCGCGAGCGTGCAGGGCTACCGCGTCGCCGGGAAGACCGGCACCGCCTGGAAGTCGCACGCCGGCGGCTATTCGACCGACCGCTACATGGCGGTGTTCGCCGGCGTCGTGCCGGCCAAGAACCCGCGGCTCGCGGCGGTCGTGATGATCGACGAGCCGAGCGGCGGCAGGTTCTACGGCGGCGAAGTCGCCGCCCCCGTGTTCTCCGCCGTCGTCGGCGGTGCGCTGCGGCTGCTCGCCGTGCCGCCGGACGACCTGTCCGCGGTGCCGTCCGCGACCCTCGTGCAGGCGGTGCCGGCGCGATGACGACGAGCCAGGCGCCAGACCGGGCGGAGCTCGACCTCGCGTCGCTGCTCGACCACGCGCCGGGCGTGCCGTCCGTGAGCGTGCGCGACCTGGTGCTCGACAGCCGCGCGGTCCGCGCGGGCGATGCGTTCGTCGCCGTACGCGGCCTCGCCACGCACGGCCTCGAGCACGCGGTCGACGCCGCCGAGCGCGGCGCGGTCGCGCTGGTGTGGGATCCGGCGGATGGCCACGCGCCGCCCCGGTTGCCGCCTTCGATGACGGCCGTGCCGGTGCCGGGTCTGCGCGCGCGCCTCGGCGAGCTCGCCGACCGCTTCTACGGTGCGCCGTCCGCGTGCGCGCGGGTCTACGGCGTGACCGGTACGAACGGCAAGACCACGACCGCGTGGCTCGTCGCGCAGGCCTGCGGTGCCGACGGCGCCTACGTCGGCACCCTCGGCGTGGGTCGGCCCGGGGCGCTCGAGAGCACGAGCCACACGACGCCGGACGTCCTCGCCGTCCACCGCATGCTCAAGCGCCTCTGCGACGACGGCGCGCGCGCGATCGCGATGGAGGTGTCCTCGCACGCGCTCGACCAGCAGCGCATCGCGGGCGTGCGCATCCCGGTCGCCGGCTTCACGAACCTGTCGCGCGACCACCTCGACTACCACGGCACGATGGAAGCCTACGGCGCCGCGAAGGAGCGGCTGTTCGCAGCGCGCGACGTCGCGTACGCGGTGATCAACGTCGCCGACGCCCACGGCGCGGCGATGGCCGCGCGGCTGCCGGCGGGCGTCGAACTGGTGGCGGTGCGGCCGGTCGCGGGCGGCGCGGTGCCGCCGAAAGCCGGTGCGTTCGTCGCGGTGGACGCGGCGCGCTTCGAGGCCTTCGGTCTCGAGCTCGACGGGCGTACCCACGCGGGACCGTTCCGGCTCCGCTCGCCGCTGGTCGGCGAGTTCAACGTCGAGAACCTCTGCGTCGCGCTCGGCATGCTGCTGGCCGGCGGCGTCGCGCTCGACGACGCGGTCGACGCGCTCGGCCGCGCCGCCGCGCCGGCCGGCCGCATGGAAGGTTTCCGCCTGCCGAGCGGTGCGCTCGTGGTGGTGGACTACGCGCACACGCCGGACGCGCTCGCGAAGGCGCTCGCCGCGCTGCGCCGTCACTGCACGGGCCGCCTGGTCTGCGTGTTCGGCTGCGGTGGCGACCGCGATCCCGGCAAGCGCCCGCAGATGGCGGCGGCGGCCGAGGCTGGAAGTGACGCGATCGTCATCACCGACGACAACCCGCGCGGCGAGGATGCCGAGCGCATCGTGACGATGATCCGCGCCGGGCTCGCGGGCCGCGTGCCCGCCCGCGTCGAGCGCGATCGCACGCGGGCGATCCGCTCGGCTGCGCACGAGGCCCGCGACGGCGACGTGGTGCTGGTCGCAGGCAAGGGTCACGAGGACTACCAGCTGTACGGCGCGGAGCGACGCGCCCACAGCGACCGCGACGTCGCGCGCAGGCTCACGGAGGAAGCGGCGTGAAGCGCTCGCTCGCACATTTCGAGGCCGCGACCGGCGGTCGACTCCACGGCGGCGACGCCGCGTTCACCGGCGTGTCGACCGACACGCGCACGCTGCGCGCGGGCGAGCTGTTCGTCGCGCTCTCCGGCCCGAACTTCGACGGCCACGCGTTCGTCGCCGCCGCCGCCGAGCGCGGCGCCGCGGGCGCCGTCGTCGCGCGCCGCGTCGACGTCGCGCTGCCGCAGATCGTCGTGCCGGACACGCTGCGCGCGCTGCAGGACGCCGCGCGTGCGTGGCGCGACCACTTCGAAGGTCCCGTGGTCGCGGTCGCCGGCAGCAACGGCAAGACCACGACCAAGGAGCTGGTCGCAGCGATCCTCTCGGGCCGCGGCCCCTGCCACGCCACCCGGGGCAACCTGAACAACCACATCGGCGTGCCGCTGACGCTGCTCGCGCTCGAGCCCACCCACGCGTCCGCCGTGATCGAGATCGGCGCGAACCGGCTCGGCGACGTCGCCGAGCTGATGCCGCTCGTGTGCCCGACCGTGGCGCTGGTCACGAACGCGGGCGCGGAACACCTCGAGGGCTTCGGCGATCTCGACGGAGTCGCGCGCGGCGAGGGCGAGACCTTCGCGGGTCTCGAGCCCGGCGCGACCGCGGTCATCAACCAGGACGACCCGTACGCCGACCTGTGGCGCGGCATGAATCGCGCCGAGCGCGTGCTGACGTTCGGGCTCGGCGGGGGGGCGGACTTCCGTGCCGAGGCCGCGCACTCCCGCGTCGTGGACGGCGAGTTCGTGCAGCAGTTCCGCCTGGTGACGCCGGCGGGCGTCGCCGACGCGCGGCTCGCGCTCGCCGGCCGCCACAACCTCGTCAACGCATTGGCCGCGGCGGCAGCCGCAAGCGCGGCCGGCGCTGCGTTCGACACGGTCGTCGAGGGCCTCGCGCGGATGCGCGCGGTGAAGGGCCGGCTGCAGCTCAAGCGCGCGCACGGCGGCGGCTGGCTGGTCGACGACTCCTACAACGCCAATCCCAGCAGCCTGCGTGCCGGCATCGACGTGCTCCGCGACCTGCCGGGCGACCGCTGGCTGGTGCTCGGCGAGATGGCCGAGCTCGGTGCGCACACGCGCGACGCGCACGTCGAGGCCGGGCGCTACGCGCGCGAGGCCGGCCTCGGTCGCCTCTACGCGATCGGCGCGCCCACGCGCGAGGCGGTGACCGCGTTCGGCCCGGGCGCGGAGTGGTTCGAGAGCGCGGATGCGCTCGCGGCGCGCGTGCGCGGCGAACTGCGTGCGGACGTGACGGTGCTGATCAAGGGCTCGCGCCTCAACCGCCTCGAGCGGGTGGTCGAGGCGCTCGCGGCGACCGGCGCGGGTGCGGGCGCCGCGCCCGGCCCCGACGGCGGATCACAGGCAGCGTAGCGAGGCAAGATGCTCCTTCGTCTGACGGAATGGCTGGCGCAGTACTGGTCGGGGTTCCAGGTCTTCGGCTACCTGACCCTGCGCGGCATCCTCGCGGCGCTCACGGCGCTGCTGATCGCGCTGCTGGTGGGTCCGTGGATGATCCGCACGCTCGCCGCGCGGCAGATCGGCCAGAACGTGCGCGAACTCGGTCCCCAGTCGCACCTGAAGAAGCAGGGCACGCCGACGATGGGCGGCACGCTGATCCTGGTCGCGATGCTCGGCTCGACGCTGCTGTGGGCCGACCTGTCGAACCGCTACGTCTGGATCGTGGTCGCCACCACGCTGGCGTTCGGCCTGGTCGGTTTCTACGACGACTACCTGAAGCTCGTGGTGGGGAACTCGAAGGGCCTGGCCGCGCGCTACAAGTACTTCTGGCAGTCCGTGGCCGGCCTCGCCGCTGCGCTCGCGCTGTGGTTCACGGCCGACACGCCGGCCGCCACCACCTTCCACGTGCCGCTCTTCAAGGACCTTCTGTTCCCGATGAGCGCGCTCGCGTTCGTCGTGCTGACCTACTTCGTGATCGTCGGTTCGTCGAACGCGGTGAATCTCACCGACGGCCTCGACGGTCTCGCGATCGTGCCGGCCGTGATGGTGGGCGGCGCGCTCGGCGTCTTCGCCTGGGCCTCGGGCAACGCGATCTTCGCGAACTACCTGCTGATCCCGCACGTGCCGGGCGTCGGCGAAGTGATGGTGTTCTGCGCGACCCTCGTCGGCGCGGGCCTCGGCTTCCTCTGGTTCAACACCTACCCGGCGCAGGTCTTCATGGGCGACGTGGGCGCGCTCGCGCTCGGCGCCGCGCTCGGCGTCGTCGCGGTCTGCGTGCGCCAGGAGATCGTGCTGTTCGTGATGGGCGGCGTGTTCGTGCTCGAGACCGTCTCGGTGATGCTGCAGGTCGCGTCCTACAAGCTGACCGGCAAGCGCATCTTCCGGATGGCGCCCATCCACCACCACTTCGAGCTCAAGGGCTGGGCCGAGCCGAAGGTGATCGTCCGCTTCTGGATCATCACCGTCGTGCTCGTGCTGGCCGGGCTCGCGACGCTGAAGGTCCGCTGATGGCCGGCGCGCCGGAACGCTCCGCCGCCGCCGTCCAGCCGGGACGGCGCAACCTCGTGGTCGGGCTCGGCAAGACCGGGCTCTCCTGCGTGCGGTGGCTGACGCGGCAGGGCGAGCGCGTGGCGGTCACGGACTCGCGCGCGAACCCGCCGGGCCTCGATCAGCTCCGCGCGGAGGGCCTGCCGGCCGGGGGCACGTTCGGCGCGTTCGACCTGCGGCTGCTCGATGCCGCCGACCGCGTGGTGCTCTCGCCGGGCGTGTCGCGGCGCGAGCCGCTCGTGCAGGGGGCGCTGGCGCGCGGCCTCGATGTCGTCGGCGACGTCGAGCTGTTCGCGCGGGTCGTGCGGGCGCCGGTGGTCGGCATCACCGGCACCAACGGCAAGAGCACGGTGACGACGCTGGTGGCCGAGATGGCCAGGCGGGCGGGCCGCGCGGTGCTCGCCGGCGGCAACCTCGGCGAGCCCGCGCTCGACCTGCTCGCGCAGCCGGTCCCCGAGCTCTACGTGCTCGAGCTGTCGAGCTACCAGCTCGAGTCCACGGACTCTCTCGCGCTGGTCGCGGCCGCGGTCCTGAACCTCACGCCGGACCACATGGATCGCTACGACTCGATGGCCGACTACGGCGCGGCGAAGGCGCGGATCTACGCGCACGCGGGCGTCGCCGTGGTCAACGCCGACGACGATCACGTGCGCCCGATGCCGTCGCGGTATGGGCGCGACCGCGTGGTCGCGTTCAGCCTGGAGGGCCGGCCGGCGGCGTGGCAACTCGTGCGCCACGGCGGGCGCGAGTGGCTCGCCCGCGACGGCGAGCGGCGCCTTGCGACCGACGAGACGAAGCTGCCGGGTCGCCACAACGCGGCCAACTCGCTGGCCGCGCTCGCGCTCGGCGAGGCCTGTGGCCTCGAGCGCGCCCCGATGCTCGAGGTGCTGCGCGAGTTCACGGGCCTGCCGCACCGCATGCAGTGGGTCGCGGACGTGCGGGGCGTGCGGTACGTGGACGATTCGAAGGGCACCAACGTCGGCGCGACCCTCGCGGCCGTCGCCGGTCTCGACGGGCCGCTCGTGATCGTCGCCGGCGGCGACGGGAAGGGCCAGGACTTCGCGCCGCTGGCCGACGCCTTCAAGGGGAAGGTGCGCCACGCGGTGCTGATCGGCCAGGACCGCGAGGCCGTGGCGAACGCGCTCGCCGGCGCGTGCACCACCGAGTTCGCCGCCGACATGGACGCCGCGGTCGCGGCCGCCGCAGGCGTCGCGCAGCCGGGCGACCTCGTGCTGCTGTCGCCCGCGTGCGCGAGCCTCGACATGTTCCGCGACTACTCGCACCGCGGCCGGGCGTTCGCCGACGCGGTCCGGAGGCTCGAGCCGTGAGCGCGACCGCCGCCACCGTCCGTGCGCAGAAGGCCGCCCGCCTCGTGGTGGACCCGGTCACGACCTGCGTCGTCGCGGCGCTCGTGCTGCTCGGCCTCGTGATGGTCACCTCGGCCTCCGTCACGCTCGGTGCGCGCGAGGGCGACCCGTTCTTCTTCCTGGAGCGCCAGTTCGCGCTGGTGCTGGCCGGCTGCGCGATCGCCGCGGTGGTGATGCGCATCCCGACCGCGACCTGGGAGCGCCTCGGGTTCTTCTTCCTCGTCGTCGCCATGCTGCTGCTCGTACTCGTGCTGATCCCCGGGATCGGCCACGAAGTGAACGGCAGCCGTCGCTGGCTGCGCGTCGCCGGCCTGAACTTCCAGGCTTCCGAGGGCGCGCGCGTGCTGCTGCTGATCTACCTGTGCGGCTACGTGGTCCGGCGAGAGGAGGAGCTGCGCACGAAGATGGTCGGCGTGCTGAAGCCACTCGCGGTACTCGGCGTGGCCGCGGTGCTGCTGCTGCTCGAGCCCGACTTCGGCTCGGCGGTGGTGCTGCTGGCGGTCGGCGTCGCGGTCCTGTTCCTGGCCGGCATCCGCTGGCTGCACTTCCTGGCGCTCGCCGTCGTCGGCGTGGTCGCGCTGTCCGCGATCGCAGTGTCGAGCTCCTACCGCGTCAAGCGACTGACCGCGTTCATGGACCCCTGGGCCGATCCGTTCAACACGGGCTTCCAGCTCACGCAGTCGCTGATCGCGATCGGCCGCGGCGAGTGGCTCGGGGTCGGGCTCGGCGCCAGTGTGCAGAAGCTCTTCTACCTGCCCGAGGCGCACACCGACTTCGTGTTCGCGGTGCTGGCGGAGGAACTCGGCTTCGCCGGGATCGTGCTGATCGTCGCGCTCGTGCTCGCGCTGTCGGTCCGCTCGCTGCAGATCGCGAAGATGGCCGCGCAGCAGGGGCTGAAGTTCCAGGCCTACCTCGCGGCCGCGTTCGGCATCTGGTTCGGTCTGCAGGCGCTGATCAACATGGGCGTGAACATGGGCCTGCTGCCCACGAAGGGGCTGACGCTGCCCCTCGTTTCCTACGGCCGCTCGAGCCTGCTGGTCACGCTCGGCTGGCTCGGCATCCTGCTGCGCGTCTACCACGAGGTGCAGACCTCGCGGGCGGCGCTGGTCCGCGGAGGCCCGAAGCCGTGAAGCGCGTGCTGATCATGGCCGGCGGCACCGGCGGGCACGTGTTCCCCGCGCTCGCGGTCGCGCGCGTGCTGCAGTCGCGCGGCTGCGCGGTCGCGTGGCTCGGAACCCAGGCCGGCATCGAGGCGCGGCTGGTGCCCGCCGCCGGCATCCCGGTCGAGTGGGTCCGCGTGGGCGGCCTGCGCGGCAAGGGACTCGTCACGCTCGCCGCCGCGCCGTTCAAGCTGTTCCGCGCACTAGCCGACGCGCTGGCCGCCGTGAAGCGCGTGCAGCCGGACGTGGTGCTCGGGCTCGGCGGCTTCGTCGCGGGCCCGGGCGGCCTCGCCGCGTGGCTCACGCGCCGGCCGCTGGTGATCCACGAGCAGAACGCGATCGCCGGCTTCACCAACCGGGTGCTCGCGCGCTTCGCCCGCACGGTCGCGTGCGCGTTCCCGAACGCGTTCGGCGCGGGGACGGGCGCGGTCGTCACCGGCAACCCGGTGCGCACGGAAATCGAGTCGCTGCCGCCGCCCGCGGCGCGCGCGGCGACGCACTCGCGAGCCCGACTGCTCGTGTTCGGCGGCAGCCAGGGCGCGGCCGCGATCAACCGGCTGGTGCCCGCCGCGCTGGCGCTGCTGCCGCCGCGCGAGCGTCCCGAGGTGCTGCATCAGACCGGTCGCAACCGTCGCGACGAGGTCGCGAAGGCCTACGCGGCCGCGGGCATCGAGGCCGACGTGCGGGAATTCATCGACGACATGGCCGGCGCGTACGCGTGGGCGGACGCCGCGGTCTGCCGCAGCGGCGCGCTCACGGTCGCGGAGCTCGCGGCCGCGGGCCTGCCGAGCCTGCTGGTGCCGTTCCCGGCCGCAGTGGACGACCACCAGACCGCGAACGCGCGCTTCCTCGCCAGCCGCGGCGCGGCCGTGCTGCTGCCCGAGGCGACGCTGACCGCGGAGCGGCTCGCGCAGGAACTGCAGGGCGTCGTGGGCCACGATCCGCGCCGCCGGGCCGCGATGGCCGAGGCCGCGCGCGCCGCGGCGCACCCGGGCGCGGCCGAGCGGCT
>Ga0315900_10008481_pt1 | contig 13206 bp, 5 predicted proteins | sample LakEriMetagenome_FD_203521 | JGI IMG/M metagenome (GOLD analysis project Ga0315900, IMG submission 203521) | Freshwater fungal communities from buoy surface, Lake Erie, Ohio, United States - Buoy 12 MA114 | ecosystem: Environmental > Aquatic > Freshwater > Lake > Lake biofilm | place: USA: Lake...
TTTTTGCGCCAAGGCTGGCTGAAATTGTACGACTGGCTGGAGACGTTGACGCGGACCACAGGAGGGATCTTTGCGGCGGCCGGATCAGGAGTCGGCGTGGTAGCGGCGGTCTGGTCCGCCGAGGTCGTGGCGGGAGCGGGGCTGGGCGAAGCCTCGGCCGTGGGCAAATAACTGCGCAGCGTCTCCATGGCTTGCGAGGGCAAAGCGGTCGCGAGCAACGCGGCGAACAGGAGGAGCGTGGGTTTGAGCGTGGAGAACATCAGAGATTTTGGTCCGTGGTCACGCCATAGCGCTGGCGGATTCCGCCTTTGAAAGGCGCAACGTAGGTGTTGACCGGGTCTTTGAGGATTTCGCTCAGCACGATGACTTCGGGGTGATCGCGATAAAGGTGATCGGTGACGTAGTAATCGAAGAAATAGCGCAGGCGGGTATCGACATCTTTCTGCGAGTCGAGGAAGTCGCGGTTGAGCGGTTGGAAGAGGAGTCCGCCGACGAGCACGAAACGGGGGCGTTTGTCATAAGCGCGGGCTTGCATCTCGAACGGCCATGGACGCTCCAGTAGCAGCGAGAGTTCCTCCTTTTTGCCACCACGCAGGATTTCAAGTTTGACTTCGTCCCCCTTGAATTTGCGCTCGAAGACCTCGGCCATTTCGGTTTTCTCGCCATCCAAGTCGATCTTGCCGTCCGAGTAGACCTTGAGGCCGTCGACCTTGAGGATGACGTCGCCGGGTTGCAGTTTACCCGCCGAGGATCCGCCGTCGAACACGCTGCCGATGAGCACGCCGGCATCCGGTTCCTCCACGCCGAGCGAGGTGCGCAGGGCGGGATTGACCAGTGGAAAGTAGGTGGCAGACAGATCCATGTAGCGGTCGTAAGAGCCGTCCTCGACGTCCTTGAGGAAGCGGCGAATAACCGGGGTCGGAATCATGTAGCCGACGTTTTGCGCGACGGCGCCGCTGAACCCCTGGAAGGCAACGCCGACGACTTTGCCATCCTGCATGACGGGTCCGCCGCTGTTGCCGGGATTGATCGCGGCATCGATCTGGATGGCGAGGTGGCTGTCGACTTCGGAATGACTGTAAGGCTGGAAGTCGATGCGGGAAACAACGCCGGTGGTGACGGAGAGACGGTCGCCGCCAATGGGATAGCCGTAAGCGCTGACCGTCGACTCGAGCGCGGGGATGCCCCCGAACTCCAGCGGTTTGGTTCCCTCGAAGAAGCGCTCGTCGTAAACCACGAGAATGGCGAGGTCGCAGTCGTGCGCGACGTGGAGGACGCGCGCCTCCCACGGTGTCGGATCGCCTTCCTTGACCACCGTGATGAAGGTCGCGTTGCTGACCACGTGGGCATTGGTCATGATGCGCTTGCCCTCGATGACGAAGCCGGCGCCGACTCCGCCAATGACGTTGCCCGGATTCCATGGCACCGAATAGTCGGGTTGCTGCGCGGTCGTGCTGATCCGCACCATGCTCGCCGCCGGACCGGGCGCAGCGATCGCTCCTGTCGCGCACGACATAGCGATCAACGAAACCAGAATGCGCGCGGTCAGAGGCATGAAAGGCGAAGGTTATCGGACCGGCTCTTTTTGGCAAATCGGGAAACTGGCCAAAACCGCCCCGGTCCGTATGTTCGTGGCGTCATGCCCGAGGAATCCCTGCTTTCGCCACCGATGCTGACCGAGTTGTCCCGTCGCGCGGGGACGCCGGGCCGTCCGGTGCAGGATGTCCGCATCCTGCGTGACGGGAGCGAGGCCTTTCCTGTCATGCTCGATTTGATCCGCGCGGCCACGCGGTCGGTGTGGTTCGAGAATTTCATCTTTGCGGGCGACGCAACGGGGCAGCGCTTCGCGCGGGCTCTGGGGGAAGCGGCGCGGCGTGGTGTCGAGGTGCGCGTTCTCTACGATCCAGTCGGCACGATGATGGTCAAAGGCGGATCCATCGCCAAAGCGCTCGCCGCGGAGCACGTCACGGCCCGCGCCTTCCGTCCGGTGTCGCTGTTTGCGCCATGGACGTGGCCGCGCCTGCGGCACCGCGATCACCGCAAGACCATGGTGGTGGACGGCGAGACGGCGGTGGTCGGTGGACTCTGCATCAGCGACAATTGGGCCGGGCATGAGGAAGGCGGTCACAACTGGCGCGACACCGCGCTCGTAGTGCGCGGCCCTTTGGTCGGCGACGTGGGCATCGCGTTCGACATGATGTGGCAACGCGCCTCCGGCGAGGACGTGCCCATGCCGTCGCTCTTTTCCGAGACACCGCCGTCCGCGCCCTGCGGCTTGGTCGCGGGCGACCGTCCGGGTGCCCACCGCGTCGGTTCGCTTTATGTCTGGCTCGCGCAGCACGCGCGCGAATCGCTGCAGATCACGGATGCCTACCTCGTTACTCCGGAGCCCGTGGTCGCGGCCTTCGAAGCCGCAGCACGTCGCGGCGTGCGCGTTGAATTCCTCCTGCCGGGCAACAACAATCACGCGTTCGCCGCGGCCTCGGCCCGCCGCCGCTACGGACGCCTCATGGCCGCAGGAGCCCGCATCTACGAATGGCAAGGCATGATGGTCCATGCCAAGACCGCGGTGGTCGACGGCGAGATCGTGCTCGTCGGTTCGAGCAACCTCGATCCGCTTTCCATGACGCGCAATTATGAACTGAATTTGCTGCTGGCGGATGCCGCGACGGGTGCGGCGATGAGCGAGATGTTCCGCCGCGACTTGGACGGCGCGCGCGAAGTGCGGCCGGATACGTGGGCAAGACGTCCTTTTTGGCAAAAGCTTGCCGAGTCGCTGGCCGGGCTGTTCGACGACAACCTCTGAGCGTTGCGAGATTACTCGAAGCGCAGGATTTGAAAGACGCCGCTCTCGTCGCGCTGGAATCCGCGGATCTTCGGGACTTGCGAAGGCATGTCCATGATGGCGGAGACCAGCCATTGGTCGAGGCGTTCGCCCGAGCCTGCTCGCATGGTGCCGTCAGCGCGGTTGATTTCCTCGAATGGCCGGGTCATGGCCGCATAGCGCCGATCGTCCACGCGCGAACGCTCAACTCGCGCCGGGTCGTAAATGGTCAAAGCCCAAGCGCCGTGTGCGTCGGGCGAGGAGGGCGGCGTCACTTGGAAGGCGAGATCCCCGGCAATTTTTTTATCGCCGTGCGGCGAGAGCGAATAGAGCGCGGCGATTTCGCGGCGGTTGTTGAGATGTCCGGCGAGAAATTCGCGGACGATCTGGTGGTATTTGCTGCTGCGTCCTTTTTTGCCGAAGATGGCGAATTGGATTCCGACCGGATCGGAGGGATCGCCGAGGATGTTGAGCCGGCCGGATTTGTTCACGTTGAACGAGAGGTAGGGAATGTTGCGGAAGTCGCCGCTGGTGATCGCCGCGGAGGGAATGATTTGCAGGCGCCACACCGCGTCGTGATCACGGAAGTCGTGGATGATCGCGTTCCAGGAAGGAAGTTTTCCGTTGCCTGTCACTTGCGAGAGATAAATGTCGCGATCGGCCTCCTCGCGGATGCGCAGAATCGACTCTTTGGGGATCATCTGTTCTCCGGCGGCGGTCTGGAAGAGGACGGAGTCGGCTGCGTTTTTGAGGATGAGACCGCGCAGATGGCGTCCGTCTTTCATTTCCAACTCGTCCGGCACAGGCAGCGGAGGCGGGGCGGCAAGGGCAATGCCGGCAAGCGGGATGAGGATAAACATCAGCCGGCAGGTTGCTGTCATGACCGAACTAAACTAACCTCGACCTCCCAATGCAAGCCGGTCGCCTCATATTCCTCCTTCTTGCGGTCGCGCTGTCCGGTTGCGTGACACCTCCGGGGGCATACCACCGCCCCGAGGAAGCGGTGGCTCTCAAACCTCTGCCGCGGGAAAAATTCTGGTGGGGAACATCGACGGCAAGTTTCCAAAACGAGGACCGCGGGATGGCGCCGGATGATCCCATGAACTTCCGCACCGACTGGGATGTCTACGCGGTCGAAGGCGGCGCGCCGCCGCGCGGCGGCAATGCGGTTTATTCCTGGTCGCGCTTCGATCTGGACTTGAAGGCGCTCAGGCAACTCGGTGTTTCCCATTTCCGCTTCGGTGTCGAGTGGGCACGCATCGAGCCCAAGCCTGGAGTGATCAACGAGAGGGCCCTGGCCCGCTATGTCGACATGGCGCGGCAACTTCGCGCGGCCGGAATCGAGCCGGTCGTCACGCTGTGGCATTTCACTTTCCCGGACTGGCTTTATGACACAAAAGCCAAGGGCCGCTCCAATTTCCTGCATCCCGATGCGCCGGAGGCTTGGAGCTCGCACGTCACCCGCGTCGTCCGCGCGATGAAGCCTTATGTGCGCATCTTTGTTCCGCAGAACGAGCCGAACGGAGCCCTCAATCTCGGCTGGATCGCGGGCCATTGGCCGCCGGGTTTGCTGCTCAATCCTTTCGGTTACAAAAAGGCGCTGCAGGTCTCGGCCGACATGTTCCGCGACGCGGCCGGCATCATTCGCCGGGAACGTCCGGGCGCGCTTGTCATGGGCATCTACTCGGTTCCCGATTGGCGTCGCAAGTTCGTGGGAGACCCGACGGGGTTGGTTTACAACATCGTGCAGCGGCAGAATTTCGACCATCTCGACAAAGTGGCCGACACGATGGACCTGATCGGGGTCAACTATTACTACGCGCAGGACGCGAGCTTGATGCGGTTCCTCAACCGCGGCCACGGCGAGGTCTCTTCCGATTACACCCAACTGGGATGGGAAATCGTGCCGGAGGGCCTTTACAATGTGCTAAAGACAGTCGACGCCCGTTACGGCAAGCCGATCGTGGTCACCGAGAACGGGCTCGGCACGCAAAGCGAGCGCAAGCGCATCCGCTACCTGCGCGAGCACATCGCCCAGATGCGCCGGGCTATGGAGGACGGGGTCGATGTGCGGGGATACTTTCCTTGGACGCTGGTCGACAATTACGAGTGGAAAGAGGGCTGGCACGGGCAGTTCGGACTCTTCTCTTATGACCGGCGGACCAAGGAGCGGATCCTCGAGCCGGCCGGGGAATGGTTCGCAGCTTTCATCCGCAAGCACCGCGAGCCCTGACCAGCCTGCCGAGACTCTTGCTTGGGCGCCCGTTGCCGTGGCATTCTGCAAGGCCGTCAATTACCGGACACACCAGCGCGTCAAATACGGCCGTTTCCGGTAAGGCGGGCGCGAAGCATGGAGCAACAAGGAATCGCCATCATCGGAATGGCCTGCCGGTTTCCCGGCCGGATCAACAATGTCGAAGACTTTTGGACTTTTTTGTCCGAGGGGCGCGACGCGGTGGTGGAAGTTCCTCCCGATCGCTGGAACATCGAGCGCTTTTATGACGCCGAACCGGGCATTCCCGGCAAATCGATTGCCAAGCGCGGAGGTTTCATCGAAGGCATCGACCAGTTCGACCCGCAGTTTTTCGGCATCTCGCCGCGCGAGGCTCCTTACATCGATCCGCAGCAACGTCTCCTGCTCGAGACCGCGTGGGAAGCGATCGAGGATGCGGGTGTCATCCTTGATCCGCAGAACGGAACCGACATCGGCGTGTTCGCCGGAATCTCGCACACCGATTACCAGCAAATCCAAGGCGGCACAGGTGACCGTTCGCGCATCTCGCAGCACTCGCCGACGGGCCATGCGCACAGCATCGCGGCCAACCGCATTTCCTACTGCCTCAATTTGACGGGACCGAGCATCGCGATGGACACTGCGTGCTCTTCGGCGCTCACCGCGGTGCATGTGGCCGTCGATCACCTGCGGTCCGGGCGTTGCACGCTCGCGCTGGCCGGCGGGGTAACCGTGATGATTGCGCCCGACGGCTTCATCGGATTTTCCCAAGCCGGAATGCTTTCGCCCGACGGCTGCTGCCGCGCGTTCGACGCGGGAGCCAACGGCTTCGTGCGTGGGGAGGGTGCCGGGATGGTGTTGCTCAAACCGCTCGCGCAGGCGCTGGCCGATGGCGACAAAATCTACGCAGTCATCCGCGCCACCGCGGCGAACCAAGACGGTCACACCAACGGCATCATGCTGCCCGGTCAAGAGGCCCAAGCGCGCTTGGTGCGTGAAGCGTGCCGCGAGGCGGGTATCGATCCGTCTGCCGTCGGTTATGTCGAAGCGCACGGCACGGGCACGGCGGTCGGTGATCCGATCGAGGCGCATGCGCTGTCCGATGCCCTCTGCGCCGACCGATCATCCGACGCGCCTTTGCTTATTGGCTCGGTCAAAACCAACCTCGGGCACCTCGAGACGGCAGCCGGAGTGGCGGGACTGATGAAAGCGGCGCTCGTCGTGCAGCGGGGCGAGGTTCCGCCCAATTTGCATTTTGAAAAGCCAAGCCCTCACATCGACTTTGCCGAGCGCAAGCTCCGCGTGCCCGTGCGGACCGAACCGTATCCGCAGAAAAATGGCGGCCCGCGTTTGGCCGCGGTCAATTCTTTCGGTTTCGGCGGGGCCAACGCGCACGCCATCGTGGCCGAACCGCCGCCGCGCGCGGAGACGGCAGCTGTTGTTGCCGAGGAAGAGCGCGCGTGGCCGATTGTTCTATCCGCCCGCTCCGAGGAATCGCTCAAAGCCTGTGCGGCCAATCTCGCCTCTTGGATCGACGCCAAGCTGCGAGCCAACGGCGTTTCTTCGCTGCTGCCCGATCTTGTCCACACGCTCGGCGCGCGCCGTAATCACCACGCTTACCGTCTGACCGGCACCCCCAAGTCCGACCGCCGGTTGGCCGATGAATTGCAGGCCTTCGCGGAATCCGGTGAGAGTGCCATTTTGCAGAGCAGCTTCACGCCGCTTCCGGAGAGGTTGCCGCGCATCGGATTCGTCATGAGCGGCCAGGGACCTCAATGGTGGGGGATGGGCCGCGAGTTGATGCGGACCGAACCCGTCTTCCGTCGCGCTATGGAGCAGTGCGCCGCGGCCATCGACCGCCACGCCAACTTTCGCTTGCTCGATGAGTTGGCCAAAGGTGAGGACGATACGCGTTTGGGCGAAACCGAAGTCGGACAGCCGGCCATCTTCGCCATGCAAATCGCGCTGGCTGCGCTCTGGAAATCTTGGGGCGTGCGGCCCGATCTCATCACGGGCCACAGCGTGGGCGAGATTGCCGCGGCGCATATCGCCGGAATCCTGACATTGGAGCAAGCAGCCGAAATCATCACCTACCGCGCGCAAGTCATGCAGGGCTGCGCGCGCGACACCGGCGCCATGCTCGCCGTCGGCCTGACCGCGCCCGAAGCCGAAGAAGTCATCGCGGAACACGATATGTCCCTCAGCATCGCGGCCTTCAACGGTCCGCGCTCGGTCACTATCGCTGGTCTCCGGACCTCGCTGGAAAAGGTCGCGGCCGAATTGGAATCGCGAGGCATCTTCAACCGCTTCGTGCGCGTGGCGCACCCCTTCCACCATGCCATGATGCAGCCGGCAGCGGACGCTCTGGAAAAACATCTCGAAGGATTGCGTCCTTCCGCAGGTGAGGTGCCGTTTTTCAGCACCGTGACCGGGGCGATCTGCCCCGGCACCGATTGCACCGCCGGTTACTGGGCTAACGGCATTCGCCAACCGGTGCAATTCGTCTCCGCCATCGGTGCGATGGCCGAGGTGGGAGTCGACGTATGGTTGGAAATCAGCGCGCATCCCGCGCTGGCCATTTCCATCCAGGAATGCCTCGCCGCAGCGGGACAAAAAGCGCCGGTGATTTCCTCGCTGCGTCGCGAACGCGAGCAGGAGTCGGCCATGGAGGCGGCCAATGCGCTGCACCGCGCAGCAGTGTCCGTCAACTTTGCCGCGATCACCCCTTCGCGTCGCTTGCTCACGTTGCCGGCTTATCCTTGGAACAAAGCGCGCTGGTGGCACGAGGCGCCGGACATGCGCGAGAGTCGCTTGGCGCCGGGCGGCCGCGGCCTGCTCGAAACGCGTTTGCCCCGGGCCATTCCGACATGGGTGACGCACCTCGATGAGCGCCACATGGTTTATTTGCGCGATCACCGCGTGGACAACCGCATCGTTTTCCCCGCCGCCGGATTCATCGAAATGGCGCTCGAGGCCGGCACGCAATTTTTCGAGGGGCGTCCTTTCGTGTTGGAGGACTTCGAAATCCGCAAGCCGCTCATCATCGCGGAAAACGCGGAGCCGGCCACGCTCGAGCTGAGCTACGACCCGCGTGAGCGCACGCTCAGCATCCAAAGCCGTCCGGAGGGATCCGCCGCATGGTCCGTGCATGCCGTCGGTTCGCTGCGCGCCGAGCGCACCGAGTCCGAATTCGAGAATGCGGCATGGACGGATCCCGCCGGCGAACTCGAACCCGTCGACGTCGAGGAGAATTACGAACACAAACGCGGTCGCGGGTTGCCCTACGGACCCGAGTTTCGTTCCGCGCGGCGCATGTTTGCCGCCGACGGCCATTCGGCCGGTGAGGTTTCGCTTTCCGAAAATGCGGCGCTTCGCGCCACCGAATACGCCCTACATCCGGTCATTCTCGACGGCTCGCTGCACGTTTTCTCCGCGGCGGCCCGGACGGTCGAGGCGCGCGGCGTGAAGCTCAAGCTGCCCGTTCGTTTCTCGAGAATCCTTTTCCTGCGCCCGCCCGGCGGCTCCGTGCTGACCCGCGCGAAAGTTCTCTTTTGCAACGAAGAAATCACCGAAGGTCGCATCGAAATTTTTGACCAAGACGGACGTCCTTGCGTCCTTGTTGACGGCTTCCGCGCCGTAGCCCTGAGCTCTGCCCGGCGGGCCGGTTCGTCGACAGGTGAGGGACGTGACCTTGTTTATCACGTCGACTGGGAACGGCAACAGGCGGCCGAAGGAGGCTGGACGGAGTGCGAGCCCGCGCCGCTGGCTGAACTGCACGACGCGGCAGGCAACGCTCTCGAAGCGATCCTCGCTTTGCGCGGCAAAGAGCGGCTGCAAAATGCCATGGCCGAGGAGGACGATGTGGCCGCGGCCCTCATCGCGGCGGGTCTGCGGCGCATGGGAGTCACGGAGGACAACGTGTTCTCCCCCGATTCGCTCGGCATCGCGAAGCCGATGCGCGAAATATTCGGCCGCTTCACGGGCAATCTCACCGCGCGCGGCTTGCTCTCGCGCGGGGAGGCGGGTTGGTATGCAACTCCTTTGTTCGGACAATGGGTCGAAGCCGCCCCGCAGATGTTGCGGGATTTCGTTCTGCGCTATCCGGGCCACATCCAGGAGATCAGTCTTTGCGCGGCCAACTGCGAGGAATTGCCGGCCATCTTGCGCGGCGAAAAGGATGCAGTGCAGGTGCTCTTTGCCGGCGCGGGCACGGAATGGCTGGAACAATTTTACGGTGACGGGCTCCTCTCCGGGCATTGGATGGCGGCCATCGCCGCCGCGGTGCAACGCGCGGCCGCCCAATTGCCCGAAGGTCGCGGCCTACGCATTCTCGAGGTCGGCGCCGGAACCGGCGGACTCGCCTCGCACATCCTCCCGCTGCTGCAGCGCGACACGCATCGCTATCTCTTCACCGATGCCTCGACGGCCTTCTTCCCCGCGGCCCAGCAAAAATTGGCCGCTTATCCCGAGGTGGAATACAAGGTGTTCGATTTGGACCGCGATGCGGAGGCACAGGGTCTTTTTTCCGGAAGTTTCGATTTCATTGTCGGGACGAATGTTCTCCATGCCGCGGCTGACGTCCGCGCGTGCCTGAGTCAGCTTCATGCCTTGCTCGCTCCCGGCGGCACGCTGGCTTTCATGGACGTCGCCACGCCGCGTATTTGGACAGAATCGGTCTTCGGTGTGACCAGCGGCTGGTGGAATCTTACCGATCGCGATTTGCGGCCCGATCACCCGCTGCTCCCGCGGCTGAAGTGGGAGCAGTTGTTGCAGGGGACGGGCTTTGTCGAAACACGCAGTCTTCCCGGACTGCTCTCGCGGAACGGGGAAGAAGGACAAGTCGCTTTGCTGGCCCGCAAGGCCCCGGCTGCCGAGCCGGCGTGCGGCGCGGCGCCCGAGGCGGACCAAGGACCTTGGGTCGTTTTCGCGGACGAGGGCGGCGCAGGCGACGCTTTGGCTGCACGTCTGCGAGCTGCGGGGGCGCAATGCACTTTGGTGCGGCGCGGAGAAGTCTCGGTTACAGCGGAGGGCCAAGTATCGATCGACGCTGATAGTGAAGACGACTGGGCTCGTTTGGCTGCGACTTGGAAAGACGGTAACGCTCCGCAGCGCATCGTCTTTCTTTGGACGCTCGATCACACGGACGCGGGAAATGTTTTTGCGGCGACCTCCGAACTTTTGCGGTTTTCGCATGCTTTGGACGTCCTTGCTCCCGGCTCGTGTCGGCGTGTCGACGTTGTCACCCGTGGTGCGCAACCGGTGGGGCGGAACAGGACACCGGCCGTCCCGGCGCAAGGTGCGTGCCTCGGACTTTTCCGTGTCATCTTGGGCGAGCACCCGCAACTGACCTTCCGCGGCATCGATTTGCCGGCGGAGGAGGCTTCCTCGCGCGATGAAATGCTCTGGCGCGAACTGATGCGCACCGATGTCGAGCGCGAGGTGGCATTGCGGGACGAAGCCCGCTACGTGCAGCGCATCACCCGCGGCTTGGAAAATCCGCTCCTGCCCACGTCCGGCGGGCAACCGCTCCGTTTGGAATCGCGGGAGCGCGGGGTGATCGACAGTCTGCGCTTCGTGCCCTTCTCCCTGCCGCAGTGCGGGCCCGGGGAGGTTCTCATCCGCGTGCATGCCGCCGGTCTCAATTTCCGCGACGTGCTCAAGGCGCTCGGTCTCTATCCCGCCGAAACCGCCGACGCCCGCATGTATGGCGACGAGGTCGGTGGCGAGGTCGTTGCGGTCGGCGAGGGGGTTACCCACGTCAAACCGGGCGACAAGGTCTTCGGTCTCGCCGTTTTCGGTTTGGCCACGCACACGCTGGCCCGTGGCGCGGACGTTCTCCCGCTGCCCGCCGGCATCAATTTCGAGGAAGCGGCGACCGTGCCCGTTGTCTTCATGACCGCTTGGCATGCGCTGAAGAACGTCGCTCGTCTGCGCGCCGGCGACAAAGTTCTCGTCCATGCCGGCGCCGGAGGTGTGGGCATGGCGTCCATTCAAATCGCCAAGTATTTCGGCGCGGAGGTCATTGCCTCCGCCGGAAGTCCGGCCAAGCGGGCTTTCCTCAAGACGCTCGGAGTCGACCACGTCATCGATTCGCGTCGTGGGGATTTTGCCGAGCGCGTCATGGAATTGACCGACCGCCGCGGCGTCGATGTGGTGGTCAATGCCCTCGCCGGCGAAGCGATTCCCATGGGGCTTTCCTGCTTGGCGGAATTCGGACGGTTTATCGAAATCGGCAAGCGCGACATCTACCAGAATTCGAAGCTGCCCATGTGGCACCTGCGCAAGAATGCGTCCTTCCACGTCGTGGCCATGGATGCGGTTTTTGCCGGTGATGAGTCCCTGACCAGAGAACTGCTCGCCGAGGTGACCGCCCTTGTGGCCGAGGGAAAACTGGGTCCTCTGCCTTACCGGTCCTTCCCAGCCAACCGCGCCGACGCCGCTTTCCGCCTCATGGCCGCGGGCAAACACACCGGCAAGGTTCTTCTCAATATGGCTGCGCCCTTCGTGCCGGCCGAGGCCGAGCCGCTGCGGACACCTTTTTCCGTCGATCCGGAAGCGACCTATCTGGTTACCGGCGGATTCGGCGGGTTCGGCAAAGTGCTGGCGCGTTGGTTGGTCGACCGGGGAGCCCGCCATCTTGTCCTCACCGGGCGCCAGGGTTCCGCCGCGGCCGGGGCGGAGGACTTCATCGCCGAATTGAATGAATCGGGTGTCGCTGTCGCTGCGGTGGCCGCCGATGTTGGAACCGAAGAGGGTGTAGGCGCGATCTTTCGAGCCATCGAAGCGAGCGGGCGTCCGCTCAAGGGTGTCTTCCATTTGGCCATGGTCATCGATGACGCCCCTCTGGCCTCGCTCACGCCCGAAAGATTCCGCTCCGTCCTCGCGCCCAAGGCTTACGGCGCGTGGCTGCTTCACGAGCAGAGCAAATCCCGTCCCCTGGATGCTTTTGTCATGTTCTCCTCGGCCTCGAGCATTTTTGGCAATCCCGGACAGGGAAATTATGCCGCGGCAAATGCGTTCCTCGATGCCCTCGCGCATCACCGCCGCGCCCTCGGCTTGCCCGGGCTTGCGGTCAACTGGGGCGTGCTCGGCGGCGAAGGCTACGTGGCCCGCAACGAGAAAGTCGCCGAGTTCCTTTCGCGTCAGGGCACCGAGGCTCTCGCACCCTCGGAGGTCACCGCCCTGCTCGAAACCTTCCTCGACTCGGCCGCGACGCAAATGATGGCGCTGCGCGTCGATTGGAGCAAATGGCGCCAGTCGTTCCGCGGACTGCTCGAGAATCCGCTTGTCGAGCGCGTCTTCGCCGCGGGTCTGGAATCCGAGGAAGCCCCGGGTAAAACCTCCGACTGGCGCAGCCGCATCGAAGCCGCTGCACCGCAGGACAAAGAAGCCGTCGTGGTCCAAGCCTTGCAGGAAATCATCGGCTCGGTGTTGCGGGTCAATCCCGAGTCGCTGCGGCCGGACCAGCCTCTCACCGATCTCGGTCTGGACTCGCTCATGGGCGTGGAGATCGAAAACCTGATCGACAGTTCAATCGGTGTGACCTTGCCGCCGGCCAGCCTTCTGCGCGCGCGCACCATCGGTCAGATCGCCGCGTTGCTCAACGAACATCTGGGCGGGGCCAAGTCGGGAACGCCGCCCACAGTCGCATCGACTGTCGAGGTCGAGGAAGTTTCCGCGGAAGAAATCAATTTCGAGGAACTGGCCGACGAAGACCTGGAGCGCTTGGTCGCGACGGACACAAAAAGCGCCGAAGTCGTCCGGGGTGGTGTGGCGGCAAGCTGAGCCGATGGCGGACAACGCGCGCGCACGCCTCAAGGAGTGGTTGGCCAGTGGGCAAGCGAGACTTGTGCCGCTCACTTTCCCGCAGCGCGAACTGTGGGAAACTGCACCGGTCCCTCCGGGTGACGCGACGAACAATATCTGCTCGCTGCTCGACATTCGCGGTCCCTTGACGCCTGAACTTTGCCGCGAGGCCCTCGGGATGGTTATCGCGCGGCAAGAGGCTTTGCGCACAACCATCCTTCCCGGAAAAGAGCAACCGGTGCAGCTGGTCCGTGCCGCAGCCGATCCCGTGGTCACGGTGATCGAACTCCAACCCGGACCCACTGGAGAGGAAGCGGCCATTGCCGCCATGACGCCGCATTTC
>Ga0315900_10008482_pt1 | contig 13205 bp, 13 predicted proteins | sample LakEriMetagenome_FD_203521 | JGI IMG/M metagenome (GOLD analysis project Ga0315900, IMG submission 203521) | Freshwater fungal communities from buoy surface, Lake Erie, Ohio, United States - Buoy 12 MA114 | ecosystem: Environmental > Aquatic > Freshwater > Lake > Lake biofilm | place: USA: Lake...
TTCCAAATCCTTGATTCCAACTTGCAATTGACTAACAAAATCCATTATATTCATCGCATTCTTACACGTCTCGTTTAAAAAGAAATTAAGATTAAAATTTGTATTATGACTATTGTTAGTATTATAACTACCACTATTCTTCGCTAGTTCTAACATATTCTTATTCTGTTCCATCATTAATTGTTTGAACTCTGAATTCTCTTTTAACAAATAACTTATTATTTCTTGTTGTTTTGTAGCATCATTCATACAAGTTATTAAATCTTCTTTTGAAGAAATATATATACAAGTCTTTTTATGTCTCCATAAACCTTGCCTATGTTGATATTGTTTTCCACAAGAACAATTAAATGTTTCTGCTTGTTCTTGCTGTTTTTTTACTGATTTTAGTCCCATTTGTAACCTATTTGTAACCCGTTTATGTTTATCACTTAACAAATGCGTTTCGTAATTACTTTTTCTGCTGGTATTATAGTCACAAGATATACAAGAAAATTTGGGTGCTGAATTTTGCTGATTTTTGTCCCCTAAAGTCGCCATATTTTAACTATAGAGAATTTTTTTAATATATTTTCGTTAAAAATATATAAAAATTATCGTCACAAATTGAAACACAAAAAATCCATTTTGTGAGCATTATGGTCTAAATTCACTTTTCAACACATTATTTTCAAGACTTTTTTTGGTTTTTCAATTTTGGACATTTTTAAAAATGTCCATTTTCCAAAACCCCTTGGACTTTTATTTCTCTTTTAACAAAAAATAGATATTAATCTTAAAAGAACTTAAAGGCCTTTAAATACCTTTTAAAATAATATTTGTTAGTTCCAATATATTCTTATTTTGTTCCATCATTAATAATTTATTAAATATTATTGTTCTTTTATTTTAGGGTTACTTGTTGAAAGAATTGACGTAATATATTCTTTTGATAAACATTTTTTCTTATGTTTCCATAAACCAGAATTACCTTTATAAATTTTTATTACAATTTTGAAAAATATAATCATAGCTTAAAGGAAGCTTATTTTTATTGCTTATCATTGATTTTTTTATGTTTTGCACTTCTAATATGATTATTATAATTTGTTTTTTACTGCTAATATAGTTACATTTTTTACATTCATATTTAAAGCTTAAAAATGGCTTATTTTCATTGCTAAATATAAGCAATGTATTTTAAGCTTTAATATAATCCGCAAAATAATATAAAAATTTATCGTCACAAAATAAATTACTTATTTTTTATTTTGTGAGCATTATGGTATAAAACCACTTTTCAACACATTATTAAGACTTTTTTCAGTTTTTATTTCTCTTTTAGCAAAAATAGATATTAATCTCAAAAGAACTTAAAGGCCTTTAAATACTTTTTAAAATACTATTTGTTAGTTCCATCATTTGCTTATTCTGGTCAATCATCAATTGTTTAAACTCTGAATTTTCTTTTAACAAATAACTTATTAATTCTTGTTGTTCCTCTATTTTAGGGTCACTTGTAGAAAGAATAGACATAATATCTTCTTTTGATAAACATTTTTTCTTATGTTTCCATAACCCTGCATAAGTTTTATATTCCTTTTCGCAATTTTGACAAGTTAGGATTTTTTTGTTTTCCTCAATATTTCCTGATATTTCCATTGACACCATAGTGTGTTTTTTCGTAAGTAAATGTTTTTTATAATCTTTTTTATAAGATGTGTGATAATCACACAAGTCACAAGTGTAAGTAAGTGGGATTTTTTGGGACATTTTTATTTCCATTCTCCTATATATTAGGAAATAAATAAATCCTAAATCGTTTTCGGTAAAAATATATTAAAAATTTTATCATCACAAAATAAATCACTTATTTTTTATTTTGTGAGCATTATGGTTTAAATCCACTTTTTAACACATTATTTTCAAGACTTTTTTCGGTTTTTCAATTTTGGACATTTTTAAAAATGTCCATTTTCCAAAACCCATTGGACTTTTATTTTACTTTTTGCAAAAAATAGATATTAATCTCAAAAGAACTTAAAGGCCTTTAAATACCTTTTAAAATAATATTTGTTAGTTCCATTATTTTATTATTCTGGTCAATCATTAATTGTTTAAACTTTGAATTTATTTTTGAAGATATATTACAAGACTTTTTATATTTCCATAAACTTTGTCTATTTTCTATAAGAACAATTAAATATTTCTTTTTATTTTTGCTGTTTTTTATTGAATTATAAGTATTTTGTAAGTCGTTTGTAAGTATTTTGTAAGTCGTTGATGTTTATCACTTAATAAATATGTTTTATAATTACTTTTTCTACTGGTATTATAGTCACAATATATTCAATAAAAAGAAATTGCTTTTTATTGCTTGTTTTTGTCGTCTAAAGTCGCCATATTTTAACTGCAGAACTTAAAGACCCATTTATAATATTACAATGACTAAAAACAACTAAAAATAGTTTAATAAAAAATTGATTTAAAAATATATCCCTATAAAATATTATAATAGCTAAAAATGACTAAAATTAGTTGCGAAAAATGCGGTAAAGAGTTTAATAGTAAATCTCATTATACTCAACATCAAAAAAGAAAAACTCCGTGTGTTAATGAGAGCAAAATTAAAGAATTAATTGATAAGTCAGTTGAAGAAAAATTAACTAAATTAAATGTTCCGTTATGCTCGTCTGTTGAAATACCACATACACAAATAAATATTGATACATCAACTTTTAATGAATTAAAAAAATATTATGATGAAATATTAAATACAGATAAAAGCACTTATAAATCAAGCAACGACGAGCCTACGCCGATTGATTGTATTAGTGAAATGATAAGTAAAATTCCTAACGAGTTATGGGAAAAAAACGATTTATCTATATTAGACCCGTGTTGCGGTAATGGAAATTTCAGTATTCCTATTCTATTTGAATTATTAAAGCATCACGATAAAAAAACAATAGTAGAACAAATATTAGAATTTAATGATATTAATGAAAGTAGGTTAGAAAATGTTCGTAGTGTATTTTGTAGTGAAAAATATAATTTACAAATAACCAACCACGATTTTATATTATTTAATAACAGTAAAAAATATGATTTAATCGCAGTTAATCCGCCTTATGCGAAATTATTAGAAAATGGCAAAAGAGCATCTAAGAATCATAACCTAATTAAGGATTTTATTGAAAAAGCATTATCACAATTAAAACCAAATGGTTATTTATTATTTATTACTCCTGATAATTGGATGTCCTATGCCGATAGAAATTTATTAATTGAAATAATTACATCTTTACAAATAATCCATTTAGATATACATACCGCGAAAAAATATTTTAAAAAAATTGGTTCCAGTTTTACATGGTATATAATTCAAAATTGTCCTTTTTATAAAAATATTAATATTTCTGGAATATGGAAGAAAAAGGAATATATTAGTTCAGTTATCTCAAAACAACGCAAATATATTCCTTTATTATATAATCAAACAGTTCAAAATATATTATCAAAAACAATTGATAATACAGCACTACCAAAATTTGATATTAAAACCAGTAGTGATTTACATAAATATACAAAGGCTGAATTTATTCGTGATGAAATGACAGAAGAATTCAAATATAAATTAATTCATACGCCAAGTCAAACCGTATATGCGTCAAGACCTCATAAATTTCAAGAAGGATATAAAATATTTATATCAACCACAGATAAGTATAGCGTATTTATTGATAATTGTGGAATGACACAATCAATCGTATTTATATTATGCTCTAACGAAGAACAAGCAAAAAAATATTTACAAATCTTACAACACCCCTTATATATATTTATTAATAATATTTGTCGCTGGGGTAATTTTAACAATATTAGGATATTACAAAGTTTCCCTATTCCAACCATAGACTATTCTGGAAATCATCAAGAACTATATGATTATTTTAATATTACAACAGATGAAATTGATTATATTTGTGCAAATCTATAAAACTATTCTTTATAATCTGGGTCACAATTATCGCTTAAAATAGGATATTCTTTATAATTTTTTTTATAATCTTCTAAAAAGGTGCTCTCGTAAGCGTGGTATGTCTGCGCTGTTATTTTTGTTTTTTTACCGAAAATTTCAATAGTAATTTCGGTTTTAGGTAATTCATACCCATACATTTGAATTTTACAACCCAAATTTAGGTAAAACTCAAACGTATTATAAATAAACCCATTTGTTTTAGAACAATCCCCAGATTTACCTCTTTCTTCAATATGATGACCACAAAGATAAGAAGCAACTCTTCCTTTAAGTCCAGTTCTTGTTCCGCCAATTTTCACAATCATACCATTGATTACAAGTAAATATAACCATTCTGTTTTCTTGTTAAACGCTTCGGCTGGAATAGTTGGAACGAATTGAATTAACGTATTTCTTTTTTTATTTCCTTGTTTTTTTCCAGATATAAAACACTCACTGTCTAAAACTATATCTGCTATTGGAATAAAATAGTCTTTTCTATTATATTCTTCTAATGGAATAGTTTTATCGGTTGGGATCAACTTAATCCATTTTTTTATTGGTGAACTCTCATAAAGTTCGTTACTATTCGCGAATCCAGAAATATCATTGTTATAAGTTGTTTCACTCATTATAAATAGTATATTAGAATACTTTTCAAATTAAAAAAGCATTTCATTTCAATTTTTTCTTTTTAAGTGTAGAACTCGCGGAACTAAAAATTAAAATAAAAAATATTGAACTAAAAGTTATATCACTTTTTAGACCAATTACAATAAAATATTTACTCTTTTTTTAAAGTTTTATTCGCGTCTACTGGATTCAGAATTGTTTGGGTATGGAGGATTTGATATAACACATATAGGAAGTGTGTTATCCATTCTAACAACGCGTTCACGCATTCTATTTATACTATTGTTTACCAATCGATTAATTCTGTCATCAATTTCGTCATTTGTTTCCGTGTCTTGATTTGAATTACGATTCCGATTATGCAATTCTCTCCCATAAATTCTATCTCCTGTGGCTCCTGTAACTCCAAATCCTGTAGAAGCTGTGTGACCCTGTGCTTCTGTAACTCCAACTCCTGTGGAACCAGTGTGATCCTGTGCTCCTGTAGGTCCTGTGGGTCCTGTAACTCCAACTCTTGTAGAAGCTGTGTGACCCTGTGCTCCAGTAACTCCAAATCCTATGGAATCCGTGTGATCCTGTGCTCCTGTAGATCCAGTGTGTCCATGTACTCCTCCTGTAACTTGACGAAAAGACCCTTGATTCATTTCCATATTTAGAATATTACACCTTTGCACATTTAAAACGCCGACTTTTTAAATGTGTTATTTATAATTCTTTAATTTTCTTGTTCTGTTTGATGGTTTCCTTATAAATCCTATTGGTCGTTTATATGTTCCTCTAATAATATTTTTATATTTATCTTTTGGTATTTCTCTTACTACTTTCTCTATATTTTTCTTTAATTTTTCATATTTTAATCCTTCTAATTTTTGTAATCTTGATTTCAACATACTAAAGAAATTTTCTATGGAATTTGTAAAATGTTGATATGGAACAGAATATAATAAATTATTATGTTTATTTACTAATTCCTTAATTTTTGCATTTCTATGAGAACTTGCATTATCTAAAATTATTAATTTATTTTTAAATTTAGTTGTTATATGTTGTTGTAAAAAATCATATAATCTATTACTATCAATACCACCTTTATCATATAAATCCCAACCTAAAACACCTTCAGTTGATATTGAAAATATACCTGTATATTTTTTGAATACTTCTTGAGAACTGGTTTTTATTATACATCTTTTTCCTAATTTATTATAACAATGTTTCCTTTTTTGTAATGAACCTATAGAAGTTTCATCTATACAAATAATATCTTCTAATTTGTATTGTTTTATTTCTTCATAAAATTCATCTAACTTTTTATTGATGTCAATATCTTTTCCAAATCTTTTTACTGGTTCGTGTCTTATTCTTGTTATTTTTAAAGTTATATTATTATCATTTATAATTCTATTGATATGAAATCTACTTAATGATACATTAAACTTTTCTTTTAATTTTAACATTAATTCACTCATTGTGATTGTTTTATTTTTAGTTATTTCATCTAATAAAAACTTAACATGTTCTTTACGAACTTTATATGCTACAGGTTTTCTATTCTGTCTTTTTATTTCACCTTCTTTTTCATATTTATCTACCCAACGCATCAAACTTCGTGCAGAACATTTGAATATTTCACATACTTCCAATTGTGATTTATCACCAACTAAATAATATTCTACCGCAGATTTTTTATAATCTTCACTTTTATGTTTTGATGTCATACTTATTATTATGACATCAAAATATTTAAAATTATGTTGTATATTTATATAGAGAATGAATATTTCAATAGATGAATATAACACTATGAAACAAGAGATTGATGAATTGAAAAAGAAAAATGAAGAATTAGAAAGCAGATTGAAAACATATACAAATAATCATCGTCATAAAAAATATTACGATAATAATACAGAAATAGTAAAACAAAGAGCAAAAAATTATATGGAAAAGGTAAAAGAAACAAATCCAGAAAAATTAAAAGAATGGCGTCATACCGCATATTTGAAACGAAAAGAAAAGTTAAAATCACAGGAAGAAGGAACTAATTAAAATGTTGATATTCATTATTTTTACATAAATATACATTCGCAATTTCATCACCATTTTTAAGTTCTTCAATTTCTTCACATAATTCTTTTAACCAATCGTAAGTATCATTTAATACATCTGTTTGTAATAAACGAATAATTGAATATCCGTTATTATTTGCACATTCTTCTTTATATTTATCATTTTCTTGAACTAAATCTAAAGGTTTCCAACATGGTATTTGTATAAAATGTTGTGGTCCATCTAATTCTATGATTATTTTATTTTCTGTAATGCAAAAATCAAATGGTAAATTATTTATTTTTTTGCACCAATCTTGTTTAAAATCTCGTATAATAGATTGATATATTGGTTTTAATTTATCATAAAGTTTGTATTCTGTCTTATATCTACAGAAAGGACAAACATTATTATATCTATTTCCTAATGTATGAGGTGCTCGTTCAAAGTCATTTTTACATAAATTGCATTCAAACCAATATTTATTATTAGAATATTTAAATATATATCGTGGATTATCTGTATTTTTATTACCCCATATCCATGATTTCAATATATTATGTGATGCGAATGATTTATTATAACAATCTGTACATTTTTCATTCATACATAATTTACTATTTGAACAATAAGGACACCAATAACCAGATTTTACATTATAAAGTATTGTATCAAAATCATGATTACATTTATCACAATTAAACCAATAACGACTACTATCACCTTGAAATAAATATCTTGGATTTGCTGTATTTTTAGATGACCAATATTTTACTTTTTCATGTGATGCGAATGATTTATTATAACAATCGTTACATTCATCATTATCACACATTTTTTTATTAACACAATATGGACACCAACCATCTTTTTCACCAGTTACATCACATAATACTTTTTCAAAATTATGATTACATTTATCACAATGAAACCAATATTTTTGACTACTACCTTTAACAATTTGTCTTGGTAAAATATTATTTTTAGATGACCAATACTTTGATTTTTCGTGTGAAGCAAATGAACGATTAACACAAGTCATGCAATTATCATTTTCGCATAATTTATGACTATTACAATATGGACACCATTGTTCTTTTGTAATATATTTAATTTGTGTTTCAAAATCATGACTACATTTATCACAATTAAACCATATTCTTTTATCACCCTTTTTCAAAACAAACTCTGGGTTAAGTTGATTTTTATCACTCCAATATAATGATTTTTCATGTGAAGCAAATGATTTATTATAACAATCACTACACTCTTTACTACCACATAATTGTTTTTGAGGAATACAACAATATGGACACCATCTTCCATTAGACACATGTGATGGATTATTAATAAATTCGTGCTTACAAATATCACATTTAAATAAATATTTTTTAGCACTCACTTTAAATACTTGTCTTGGTGTTAATTCATTCTTATCACTCCAAAATGCTGATTTTTCTTGTGAAGCAAATGATTTATCAAAACATATTTTACAATTATTATCATCGCATAATTTTGTGTTTGAACAATAATTGCACCATCCTCCTCTTGTTACTACATTTAATTGCATTAAAAATACATGATTACAATTATCACAATTAAAATAATATTTTTTATCACTTCCTTTGCTAATTAGAAAAGGTTTTAGTTCATTCTTATCACTCCAATATTTTGCTTTTTCATGTGAAGCAAATGATTTATCATATTGAATTGTTGTCATAATTTAATATAATTATTAAAATAATTTTATATATTAATTTATTATTATTAAATATTTAGTAATTTCAACATAATACTATTTAAAGAAATAATCTTTATATAATATATAGAAATGAAAAAGTCAAAACCCAAAGTTAAAGAAAAGAATAAAGAGGAAGAAAATTTTGATTATATGAAAACTAACAAGGATAATATTAAGAATGTTTTGAAAGACCAAACTATTTTACCAATTATAAGTGATTTAGTAAATAGAACAAATAAAATAGTTATACATGCATATCAATTTATTAAACTTTATTGTATTTTTCTTTATGAAAATAAATTAAAATTTCCAGTAATAGATAAAGAATTTATATGTGATGTTTTCAAAGTTTTAACTATTAGAAAATGTGGTTCTGGTGGATATACTGAAAATAATATGCCTGAACAACTACAAGAATTAACCGAGTTTTACAGAGAACATTATTCTAATACTATTTCTAATAATGAAACTATTTATTATGATAAATTAAGTTATGTTTTACCTTATGAAGCAATTGATATGATTACAAATATTAATAATAATATTCAAGAACACTTTATAGACCATTTGAATAAATATGTAAATATAGTTTTCAGTATAAAGGAAAAGTCGGCAAAAATAACTACTGAAACCAAAGATAAAATTATAAGAAAACAATTACATAAACAAGTATATGATGAAATTGGTAAAGTCAAAAAAGATTTAATGAATTTTGGTAATTTAACAAGTGATGAAAAATATCACAAATGGATTATTCAAGAAAGAATAAAATTATATCCAAATAAAACAAAATTTGATAATGACAATATTTATTACGATTTGAAAAGTAATACACAAGATTTTTTACATTCTATGTTTCATATTTCAATAGAATTAGAAAAGTTAAATGAAATAAGAATACAAAATGAAGAGAAACAAATAAGATTATTTAATGTATTGCCTTTAAGAACAAATATTATTAGTAAAAATATATGTATTGACACTTGTGGATTAATTTCTAACTTTTTAGGTGACGAACCAACTACAAAACATTTGAGAGATTATAAAAAAGATAATAATCAAGTTAATTTATGGAATAAATTTTTCAAACTAAATAAAAGAGTTTTCAAGAAAGGTCAAAAATACACATTTTCACATATGATTAGAACTGATGGTGTTTCTTGTTGTGTATTATTTGTAAGAGTAGATGCTAATGGAAAACCTTTACCAAAAACATGGAAAAATAAAAAATGTTGTGAAGAAGAAAATATAGATTATATTGAAAAAGTAGAATTAACTGAAGAACTAAAAAATATGAAGGTTGTTTGTGCAGACCCTAATTATAGCGATTTAATATATTGTGGTTCTAAAGATGAACATGGAAATTTACAAACATTTCGTTATACTCAAAATCAACGAAGATTAGAAACAAGATTGAAGAAATACAATAAAATTATTGATAAAATAAATAAGGAAACAAAAATAGAAAATAAATCTATTAAGGAAATTGAAACTGAATTATCATTATTAAATAGTAAAACATGTGATTATGAGAAATTTATATATTATTGTATTGAAAAGAACAACATAAATTATAAATTGTATTCACATTACGAACAAACATTTTTTAGAAAATTCAAATTAAATAGATTTACAAATACTCAAAAAAGTGAATTGAAAATGGTTAATAATTTTTCCAATAAATACGGAAAACCTGATAAAACTATATTTGTAATGGGTGATTATGATAAAGGTGATTATCATATGAAAGGTAAAGAACCAGTTATTTGTAAGAAATTTAGAAGGATTTTTAGAAATGCTGGTTATAATACATTTTTGGTAAATGAATTTAGAACATCAAAATTATGTAATTGCTGTAATGGTGAATTAGAATATTTTTTAGAAAGACCAAGTCAAAAACCAAAATTAAAGAAAGAAAATAAAACAGAAATCTGTCATGGACTATTACGATGTCAATCGGTTAAGCATAAAAGTGAAATATTCCATAACAGAGATAAGAATGCTGTGCAAAATATGTTAAATATAGTAAAATCTGTATTTGATACAGGAAAAAGACCAAACATATTTTGTAGAGAAATAAATTCTTAAACTTCATAGTCATTTCAAGATGACTACTAATCAAATTTTTGCATTTTTGTATTATTTTTTTTCGTTGTTAAATCGGCGTTTTAAATGTGCAAAGGTGTAAAATAATTATACAATTCTCTCGCTATTGACTCTTGATTTATTTCCATATTTTGATTATTAATATTATTATACAATTCTCTCGCACAAATTCCATCTCCTCCTGAAATAGAACGTAAAAAGTCTTCTTGATTGATTGCCATATTTTGATTATTAGAACTAGAACTACGAACTGAATTAGCGTTTGGCATAATAATAATAGTTTTTGAACGGAGTATTAAGGTAAAGATATAATAAATCAGACCAAATAAAACGAATTCAATTTTTTTTAAATTTTTAGTTCCACAAGTTTCACGCGTAAACAAAAAAAAATTGAATTGCTTTTTGTTCAGTGATTGGTTCGCATCTAACGAAACCAGTAACAAGATTCTAATCTAATTCTAATTCTAAAATGACAATCCAGCATTTGTTGATCTGCGGCATTGAAACTCAATACTCTCCTGAGTATATTGTAAATGTGCTTTGGAAACAACGCATTGCAAAGGCAACAAGCATTACGTGTTTGCCAAATTTAAACAGCGACTCGTTTAACGCGTATATCACGATTGGTCAATGGTGCGACTCTGAAGTTGCCTATAATTTCATCAAGCGTCTGCAATACTCGTATATTGAGACACGCATCGTCCATAATGATGAAAATTGGTGGAATGTGTACACGTTCCCCTTTAACATCGGTGGCCCTCTGCCTGAATACACCACTCACTTTGACACAAACTACTTTGATAAACCTCTTAAAAAGTTGGCGAACGACAGCAGCCGCCCTATTCTAGGACTTTATGGCGAACAATTTAACCCTACGGAAGCAAGAGAGCAACTGGTGAAGCTGACTATTTGTCTTCAAAAGCATCCTGAATTGCGTTTTGAAGGCAGCTTTCTAGACCAAGAGATACAGCACTTACAAAACGAATTACGCATCCACAAAGCGGTACAGAACAGTAAATTCGTTACTCCAAGGCGTGTTTCATTTGAATGTGGCGTATAAATAGATAGATAGTTAATAAGCAAATAAATTATGACCATTAATTAATTAAATAAATAAAATAAAAGAGGGGTTTATTTCTTCCCTTTTTTTCACTCCACCTTTATAACATCTTTTTTCATTTTTTTAGTTCCACATTTTTTACGCACACAACAAAAAAATTGAAATACTTTTCTCAGTTTAAGTTTATTATATCTTTATATCATATCAACATATTGTACAACAATGCCAAACGCAAAGACATTTCCTACTCCTAGTTCAAATAATCAAAACAATGCAAATCCAAGTGAAAGACTAAGTGAATTATCAATAATTGACAATAGAATACATATGATTATTACAGATAGTCGTATGATAGATGAAGAATGTGTCAGCCAAGAATGTGTCAGCCGTCGTTTACGTGAATACTATGAAAACAGATTTCGTGAAGATCCTAATTGTCAAGACCTTAATCAAATCGCTGAATTAATACGATTAAGCGAAAATTTAGCTAATCGTCAAAATCGTCAAGACCCTAATCAAAACGCTGAATTACTGCGATTCAGCGAAGACGACATCGACAGCAACATCGACAGCAACATCGACAGTGACAGCGACGACGGCTTTCCTGGTTTAATTGATGAAAATGGAATGCCCTTTGACGACTAGTTGATTAAAAATACAAAAAAAATAATTCATTTTAAGTAATCAAAATAAAAAGTGAGACCCCTTAGGTCAATATCTTTTTTCATTTTTTAGTTTCGCATTTTTTACGCGTAAACAAAAAAAATTGAAATACTTTTTTAAGTTCAAGTTTATTATATCTTTACATCAATACATTGTTCAAAAACCATTATTATTATGCCAAACGCAAAGACAGTTCCTAGTTCTAATAATCAAAACAATGCAAATCCAAGTGAAACGCGACAACAAAGAATTGATGGATGGACAATCTTGTTATCCACGAATACATCAGTAATTCCTATGATAAATCTAGAAGAACTTTTAAACAGATTACAATTATTCCGTGAATACTTGGCTAATCAACAACGCCCTAATCAACGAGACCCCAATCAACGAGAGCCTAATTCAATTAATGAATTTGAATTACGATTCAGCGAAGACGACATCGACAGCAACATCGACAGCGACGTCGACTGATAGAGTTTAATTGATGCAAATGGGATGCCCTTTGAAAACTAGTTGATTAAAAATACAAAAAATAAATAATTTATTAAGTAATTAAAATAAAAAGTGAGACCACTTAGGTCAATATCTTTTTTCATCCAGCATTTTCACTCGTAAAAAAATTGAAATGCTTTAAACCCTCATATCTATTCTCTATCCTTACTTGAAAAATGTCAATTGAAAATATTATGATTCCTATTGTTGATGCAAAATATACACATCAGTATATTGCTGATGTGTTTTGGAATCAACAAATTTTAAAGGTAAGTAGTATCACGCTATTACCATTTACTAATAAAAAATATTGCAAGGCATATATCAAAGTAGCCGAATGGTGTGAAAATGAAGCGGCCAACCTCGTTATAAGGGGACTTAAAAATCCTAATAACGTCGAGACACTTATTAATCACGATAATAATCAATATTGGAGAGTCGTAGATAGTGATATTAAA
>Ga0315900_10008483_pt1 | contig 13201 bp, 21 predicted proteins | sample LakEriMetagenome_FD_203521 | JGI IMG/M metagenome (GOLD analysis project Ga0315900, IMG submission 203521) | Freshwater fungal communities from buoy surface, Lake Erie, Ohio, United States - Buoy 12 MA114 | ecosystem: Environmental > Aquatic > Freshwater > Lake > Lake biofilm | place: USA: Lake...
GTCGGGCGGGAGAGTCGTCTCCGGAACCGTCGTCGTTGTCTCGGGAACGGTCGTTGATGGTTCAGTCGTTGTTGGCGCTGGAGGAGGAGGCGGCGGGGGAGGCGCTGGAGCCTGAGTCGTCGTCGTTGTTGAAGAAGAAGTCGTCGTAGTTTCGGGCAGGGTCGTAGTAGCCCTTTCTTCCACCGTTGTAGTTGTGGTCGATTCCTGAGTTGTTGTCGTTTCGGGAACGGTGGTTGTCGTTTGCGGCACCGTAGATGTGGTCGTCGTGGTAGTTGTGGTCGTCGTGGTGGTTGTTGTCGTCGTTGCTACCGACGGACCGTAAGACCACACGTACTCTGGCCCAGGGTTGCCGTTGCGCCACGCTTCGCAATCTGCCCATGTCGGATATTTGCCAGCCTGATAGTCAGCGGCAGGCTGAAACATCTGCCATTGTGTTTCGGCAAAACATGTCCAAGTGATTGTGTCCTGTGCTTGCGCTGGTGCAAACCAGGCAAGCGACGCGGCTGGTAGCCAGATTATCCAGCGGAACCTACTCCGTCGGTGTGGGCGGCGCGACAAACTCATCAAGGACGGCATCGTAGGTGTAGCCGATGCCCGCGTACCGTCCCCTGAAGTTGTTGTTGTATGAAGTCTGCTTCCACGTTCCGGTCAAACCGAGTCCAGCGATAAATGCTTGACCAACGGGTTCGGATGCAGGGAAGTCGAGATCGCCGCAGTCGCTATTTGCGACAACGATGACTTGGGTGACCGTGTTGTTGTCATTGAGTTGAGCGAAGTGTGCCATAACAATCCTTTAGTTTAGACCTTCCAGCGAACGTAGACGATACCTGAACCACCAGAGCCACCACTGCCACCAGTCGCACCGCCATCATACGAACCACCGCCACCACCTGATGCTGTATTCGCTGACGCTGACGTTCCGCTGATGGTGCCAGATGATGAACCACCTGCACCGCCGATAGAACTTCCACCTGCTCCACCTGTGCCACCACCGGCAGATGAGTAGCGAGCACCACCACCACCGCCGCCACCCTTGAATAGTGCTGAGCCACCGATAAACGCTGAAACGTCGTAACCCGCACCACCAGCACCACCATTGCCTGTGCTGTTATTCCCACCTGCTGCACCTGCACCGCCACCGCCACCTGCAGCACCGCTGGTTGCACCTGCACCGTTGCCACCAGCATTGCCTTGATTTGGTGTCCCTGCTTGACCCGTTGAGCCAGAGATAGACGCTCCAAGTCCACCTGCGCCAGAACCGCCGATAGACGGACTAATCACCCAACCAGCACTAATGTCTGTTGAACCGCCACGACCGCCACCAACACCGACAGCAATGCCGACAACAGACGAACTACCTTGACCTGGACCACCCGCGCCCGAACTTGCTGCTGCGCCACCTGCACCAATGGTCACAGTTGTGTTTGCGTCAAGATAGATAGTCCCGTCATCAACGCCACCTGCGCCACCACCTGAACCACCGCCAGAACTAGCACCGCTTCCTGCGCCACCGCCACCTGCAACCAGAACATCAAACAGTCCTGCTTTGGTAACAGTAAGTGTCCCCGTTGATGTGAATGTCAAGTATTCATAGTTGACACCGCTAATAGTCACAGCGGTTGGAGAACCGATACCACCTGTTGCGGTTCCATAGCCGTTGATGTTGACGGTGTTCGTCGTCAGTGACGACACATAGCCCATGTAACTACGGGTCATACCTTGAACCTCACATACACAATGCCTGAACCGCCAGCACCGCCGCCAGAACTGGTCCCACCACCACCACCAGAAGCCGTATTTGCTGATGCGGATGAACCAGTAGTCGTACTTGACCCCGCGCCACCAACAGAAGAGCCACCAGTCCCAGAACTAGCGGACGTGCTTCCACCACCACCACCACCACATTTAAACAGCGACGAACCAGCAATGAAGCCAGAAACGTCTACACCGGTGCCTCCGTTGTTGCCTGATCCTGCAGCACCAGCACCACCACCTCCGCCGCCAGTACTACCGCTTTGGTTTGCACCAGCATTACCCTGCGCGCCACCCAGTGAAGGACCGCCAGTTGTTCCTGGGGACTGACCACCACCGCCACCGCCGCCCGAACCGCCACCCTGCCCAGAGGTGCTATTATCATTTGTTCGTCGTCCGCCAGTGCCACCACCGAGCGCAGAAATGTTTGATGCTGTTGCGCTAGGAACAACACCGCCAATGGAACTACTTGTTCCATTTGTGTTTGATGCTCCGCCACCGCCAATTGTAACCGTCGCGTTAGCGGTCAGATAAATTGTTGAGAGAACCATACCTCCGGCACCGCCACCGCCAGACGCGCCTTCACTACTTGTATTCCCAGAACTGCTTGCTCCGCCCGCTCCGCCAGCGCAAAGCAAAACATCGAATAAACCAGCCTGGGTAACGGTTAGAGTTCCAGTAGACGTAAACGTGAGCAGCGTGTAGTTGACACCGCCAACAGTGATAGACGAGGAACTCCCACCTGTCGCAACGCCGTCCGCGTAGCCAGCAACGACAGGCGACTGGGTAATAGTCGTCGAGACGTAACCGAGTTGACGGCGGGGTGTAGCCATTGGTTAGGCGACGATTGCGTTGACGAAGCCGAACACCAGAATCACGTCGGCGGTCGCGGCAAATGCCTTCACCACCTTCGCGTTCTGCAAAACAAGACCCGGCACAAGCGTTACCAAACCAGCCTCAGGCTGAATCGTGACCTCGATGTTTCCGTCAGCAGCAGTAGCGGTGCCCCATTCCAACGTCAACTTGACAGCGCTTGCTGACGTGTTGCAGGCGTACAACCAGATCTCGTCATACGTCCCCGTAGCCGTCGAAGCAACAGCGGTGTGCACCGTGACAGTGCTGCCCGTGCCAGTGCCCGTGACCTTGATGCCCAAACCATCGGTTGAGCCTGAGAGTTCTTTCTTCGTGAACGTAGCCATTGGTACTCCTAACTGAAGACCTGAATCTGAATAATGTCAACCGACGGCGGGATCGCTGCCCATGAGAAATCTGTTCCGTCAGAAGTTAGCACCGTGTCTGCCGCTCCAATGGCGACACGCTTGAAGTCGGGACCACTGTCCATGGTGAGCAGGTCACCGCGAGTGGTCAGCGTCGATGCAAGTTTGTTCGCCTCGTCTGCATCGTCGGCGGAGAACACCGGGTAGATGACCGCACCCGAAGCATGAGTTTGTGCGGTTGTGTCATCCTGTGCACGCGTAAGGGTAAGCGTCGAACCGGAGATCGTCGCGGTGCACTTCTCTTCGCTTGCAGTCCCAGGACTGATGACAACATAAAACGGAACGGCAGCCGTTGAAGGCCAGCCAGTCGTCGCGGCAATCGTCACCGATGTGTCGCTCGTTCCAAGCGACCCGGTGATTGTCGTCTGGGCTGCTGCGCCCTTGTACTGTCGACGTGTAACTGCGGCCATACCTTCCTTACCTTACACTACGCATGATCACAATGGCAGTACCTTCCCAATCCCAGCGGTTGTGGGCAGTTGAATCATCCAAAACGATCCATTCGATGTCCTCCACAATCACAGCGAATGTGGTCTGGTTCTCCTGGTAGTTGACGACGCGCGGGTTCTCCACGAGATCGCGTAGAGCAGTCAACTCGTAGTCCACGTCCTGGTAGTACTCTTTGCCACGGACGTTCAGGCGGTGGTGCATGATCAAGGGGACGCTGAAGATCTGGCTGCGCAGGGGGGCTGCGTAGGCACGGGCCATGAAGCGCGTGATCGTGGGGCCCAGGGCATTGTTGGTGCTGGAGCGGGTGAGCGTGAGTTTGAACTCAGACTCAAATACCTTGGTTTCCAGACCGTCGATGGTCTTGTCCTTGGTGGACTGGGTATCGATCTGCGGGAACGTGTAGTAAGCGCCGCTATCCGAGGCGACTGCAACGTCAATGGTGCCATTCAGGGGCTGGAAGCGCAGGTCGATCTTCGGGATGAACTTCGCGTCGCCAATGCCCCAGCGGTAAATGCCAGTTTCGATGTAGCCCGAGGAGACTTTGTTCGTGGCGTGGGGGGTGTAAACGCCTTGCCCAGACACAGTGAACATGGGCTTGTTGTTGAACTCGTGGATTGCCTGGACCGTTCCCTGTGTCACGGCCATTAGGTCGGATGCATAGGCGGGTTGGTTGCTGGAGACGAACACGGCAATGTCCATGCGCCCGATTCCGGTGTTTGTGCCATCGAAGTTGGTCCATGCGAAGTAGATGTATTGACCAATACCGGCGAAGGCACCGACAGTTGTCCCGGTAACAACCAGCGGACCGACGACAAGATTTCCGTCTCCGTCAGTAGTGCAGAAACGGAAGCCATTCTCAGTCCCAATGACAATGTTGCCCAAGTACCCGTAGATGGCAGAAATGATCTCGCCCTGCGGCAACTCAGCAGCCACGGTCGGGATATCCAAGGCAGTTCCATCCGCCTTGATTGCAGTCTTGTAGACCAGGCTGATGTTGCCGGAGTAGCCAGCAGCGTAGATATGGGACTGCCCGGCAGCAAAGCCGACCCAGTTCCAGTCAGCATTGGGGTGTGTGTACAGAGCAGACGGGTTGTTTGCCGACGACCCTGGCGTAGTCGTAATGTTCCAGATCTTGCGCTTATCCGTACCTTGGCCAGCGACCATCAAGCGACCCTTGACTACGTTCATGTGGCCAGCCTCAATGCCAGTGATGTAGACAGAAGCGGACGTTGTGCCAGCGTTGGTCTGGTCGATGTCGCCGTTCGCGTACGAGAAGAAGACGTTGTAGCCGTCGGACGTGAGGCTGTAAATGTTTGATGCGGCTGTTCCGGTTACGGTGGTGACCGACGTAAAATCTGTTGTGTACTTGATGTTCTGTCCGTCAGAACCGTACAAGCGGGTGCCAGCAGTGGTGGCATATAGATTTGTGCCAGAGGTGCTGTACACATTGGTCGTGGCAGACAGCAGCGACAATTCACCTTTGGTCCACGGGTCAATGCCGCGCGATGTCTTGAAGCGGTAGGGCTCCGCATCGGCAGTGTCGGCGTATTCCTGTCCTGCTCCGTAGTGCCATGATGATTGCGAGCGACGCCACAATCCCTGCGGGTTGATTGCTGATTCGCCAGGCTCTGCCGACTGGTCAACGGAGTCACGCACGCGCGCGTCGTACTGACGCGTGAAGCGGTTGGATGCTGTGTCGACAAAGTACGCTCTGCCGTTGATTGCTACTGGGAAAAGATCGGGTACCAAGTTCGTTGCTCCTGTACCAGTGTAGAAAGCCGCAGCCGGTTTGAAGGGGCTGTCGAACTTAGTCAGGGTAGCCATGGGCTACTTCCTGAATTTGATCGGGTACTGCACTTTCAGGCGCGCCGACTCGGCTGCAATGCGTTCCCGTCGCAGGCGCACCAGACTGGTGAACGAGTCACGCACGGACCCGGGCGGCACCTCGTCTGAACGACGGGTGTCTCCCTGGGATTCGATGAAGTTCCGCTTGATCTCACGGGCACTCATCATTCGGATGGCCAAGCCAAGTTCCACGATGTCATCGCAGGTGGCCGGGAGCAGACAGTTCGTAGTCAGGTCAGACGACTCGGAGGAAGCCCGAGTGAATGCAGACTTGTAACGGACACGCAGGTCGCCAGCCATCACGCTGTCATCGAGGACGAGCGTGTTGCCGGAAGGGAAATCCGAAGTAGGCAGACCAGTGGACAAACGCGCTCCGGTGACAATCGGGTGATCGTCGGCAAGGTAGCGCAGGCGCACGTCGATGAGTTCCAAGATTGTTCCAGAACCAGTGATGTCAATCTGCCTGTCGCTGCCGTTGTAGTACAGATCCACGGACACCACGCGGTACAGGCCGTTCATGCTGGACGATAGGTCGTCGATCTCAGCATTCACCATGTCGAACATCTGTGCCCGCGGGAAGCGCGGGCTAACGGTGATTACCGCTCCGGACGTGTGCGACGCAGCCGTCGTACCCAAGTACCCACGCTCAACAGTGAGGGTCTTGGTGTTGGCATCGGCGGCCCAGATGTAAAGGAGTTCTGAGTCGATCTCGCATACATTGCCAGCACGAAGGCCGCCAACATCGTAAGTAGTAACCACAGACGTGGCACTACTGTTGATGGTCGACGCCAGTTTGTTACGTTCTTCAACGGTCCCCGATAACAATTGGCGCGACGCCCTATTGAGGATCGTCGCAACGGTGGTCATTTAGTAGGTGTAACCGCCGTACCCAGGGAAACTTCCTGCCTGTGCACGTGCGGCCTTGTTCGCCTTTCGTGACTTCTTCGTGGTCTTGGGAGGACCAGCCATTTCCTTGGCTGGCTTCTTCCCCTTCTTGGGCTTGGCCATTACTTCTTCTTGGCCTTCTTCATGCCGCCCTTTTTAGAACCGTATTCCATCATCCGCTCTTTGGAACCCTCGGACATTTCGTGCTTGCGGTTCTTCTTGCTCATTTTGCCCTTGGCCATTACTTCTTGCCCTTCTTCTTGCCCTTGCCCATCTTCATGGACTTGCCAGTCTTCTTGGCCTCGGCCTTAGCCATGGCCATTCCTTTGGCGGTGTACGCGAACTCTTTCTTTCCTACCTTCGGCATGTCTGTCCTTTCGTTGTGGTTACTTTACCATTTCACTTTGTCGGCCCAATAGGCGGCTGACATCTTGCCCTTGGCGATGTTCTTGGCGTGACGCGCCTTGAACGATTCGCGGCGCTTGCGGTAAGCAGCCGACTCGCCCTCCTTCTTCGGGGAGCCACTGACACCCTGCTGGCCAAAGCGGATTAGTTTCACCTTGTTGCCCTCCTTGGCAAGAACGGCGTGGGACTTGCTGGCATTGGGGGTGCGCTTGGGCTTGTTGTATCCGGCGAACTTCTCGCCTCTGTACTCGATTGTCACTTCCTGTACCTCGCTGTCTTCTTTGCTACTGACTTGGGCTGCTTGACAAACTGCTTGCCCTTCTTGTTGCCCTCAGCCTTGGCCTTGTTGGTCGCTGCCTTTTCCGCGGGAGACAGTGCGTCCCACGCCTTGTCTGGCAGGTAGCGCTTCTTCCCCTTCGACGGCTTGCCGTCCGACGTGCGCCACTTCTGCGCCGTCCAATCCTTGAGGGACTTCTGCGACTTCGACAGTGCCATTACTTGTAACCGCCGCCAGCCTTCTTGTATTCGCTGGCAAGCAGTTGTGCCTTGCGAGCCGACCACTCGCCGGGATCTCCGCCCTTGCTGCCAGCCTTGATCTTCTCGAACAGACGTTTGCGCATGGCTGGCTTTGTGTAGTTGCCTGCCTCGTTGACCCTGGACTTTGCCTTCTTCTTCACAGTGGCTCCACTTTGTAACCGGCGATGTACCCCGCGTTAGAGAGTACCTCAAAGACGCCCTCTCTCACTACGTATTCCTCGCCTTTTCTGAACTTGTAGGTAGTGGTGTTGATGGTCGAGTCGATGTTCCGGTTTACCGTTATCCGCATCATGCAGGCGAATGGCTTGAACTGCGCGGCCCCGTCCAACACCTCGCCCTCCGGAAGAACTGACACCAGTTTCTTGGCAGCCTTAGCCCAAGAGAATTCTTTGACCTTGGGGACATTGGCCAGTGCCTGGATCTCGTACTTGTCACGGTTGGCGTAGTGGTCTCTGATGGCCTGAACCAGGCTGTCCATGTCTGCCTCATCCCAGTTGCCAACGAAGTCGGACCTCCTGGATGTGTGCGGTATGACCGTGGTAGCAATGTGTGCGTACTCGGCCTGCCCGGAGGTTGCGGTGATGATTGTCGGGATGCCCATGGCCATGGCTTGCAACGGCATGAGGCCGAAGCCCTCGCCGCGTGATGGTGCAAGGAAGCAGTCAGCCAGCCCGTACCACTGGAAGACTTCGTGGAACGGCAGGAAGTTGCGCTGGATGTAGACGTTGGGCGGAAGTTTCAGATTCTCTGGAGTGTCCTTGGCCTGCGGCGGAACCTTGAGGTGCAGGTCCGCATCGACGCCGGACTTGACGAACGCCTCGATCACAAGGTCCATCCCCTTGCGACGCCACAGCGAGCCACCCGCATGGAAACGGAACCGCTTGTTTGGCTCGCGGTCCACTGGGTACCAGACCTTCTGGTCCACACCCAGCGGCACCATCACCACGTTGTCGTGGTATCGGGAAAAAAGTTCTACGTTGTGCTGGCAGGGGACGATAATTTGGTCGTAGTGCGGGACCCAGCGCTCAAAGCGGTCCGGGAGTACGTCTGTTTCCCACATGGTGAACAGCGATTTGTATTGCCCCTCCAGGTATCCCTTGACGGCGAAGGGCACCTGCATCTCCACCCGCACGCTTGCGCGCTCGTGCATCTTAACGGTTGAAGGGATTGCGCCCATGAACCCGGCGTACATTGCACCGTAGCCATAGCGTGCATCGGGGAATCCATTCCAGTACTGGTAGTTAGTCAACGGTCTTCTCCAGCCGTGCAGATCCATCGATCATGTGCGGCTGTCCGCCCGTGTCGCGGATTCGCTTGTATGCGTCGAGGTCCTTGTCCAACCTTTTCTCCTTCAGGTTTAGATCCTGCACGTTCTGGCGCGTGGGCATGGCTGCACCAGACATGCGTACGTGCGCGATGCGGCAGGCGAAGCAGCCCTCCACATCCAGGCTCGGATGCGTCTCCCTATGTTTCATGTTCCCCTTAGGTGACTGTGTACCCCGCTGCTACGAGGTCGACCTTCTCTTCTTCGCTCACGAAGTTCTTCGTGCCGCCCCAGTATATTGCCACAACATTGGAGAGATCGCGCGGGTCGTTCTCGGTGAACGAACCGTTCGACAACTTGTAGACATTCCTGCCTCGTGCCATCGGCTCGTAATGGCGGAAGAGTGAGTAAGCCAGGCCGTCATGGATACCCTCGGTGTACCGGACAACGTTGTCGGTCGGAGTCAGGAACAAAAGCAGTTTTTTCTGCGTCGCCGTTGCCGAGCCAGTGCCTGATCCGGTCGCCGTCTTGCGGAACATCTTGATGCCAGTTCCAGTTCCGCTGCCAGTGCCAGATCCTGTGGCCGTGCGCTCGGCAACAAGAACTCGCGTTGCTGTACCGGACCCAAGGCCAGATCCGCTTGCGTTGCGGATCGAGCCGTATTTGACTGTGTTGGAACTTGTACTGAGTCCAGATCCTGACGCAGTACGAGGCGCAATATGCAGCCCAGTTGCGGTGCCAGCAGTGGCCCCTTGACCACTACCAGTGGCTGTGCGAGGCAGAACCTCCTTGGTGGTTGTGGAACTTGTCCCGGCTCCAGACCCAGTAGCGGTTCGCTTGAGAAGAAGGAACTGCGTATTCGTCGCTGTTCCACTGCCAGTATTACTGGCGGTACGAACAACGACTGCATAGCCTTGATAGAAGGCAACGCCCCCCGTGAAGGGGAATGTGAAATCGAGCAGGTCAGCCATGAGGCTAACTGCGCTTAGTCGAGGCTAAGGGTCAGCGTGGTGATCTGGAAAGTGTCTCCAGCGGTAACCGCAGCAGATGAGGACAGCGAGCCGGTCCACAGGCAATTGCCAGTGGTCAGATTGTCCCAGAGCGACCAGTGCGTGTAGGTCTCGGTCGCAGCGACGTTGGTCCACTCGGCAAGCGCAGCGGTGGCCATGCTGCCGCTCGATGCGGCGCTCCAGGTCACGCTCTTGCGGGTTGTCTCGGTGGCAGCGTTCGACGTGCCTGCTTCACCGGGGTCGCCAGTGTGCAACTTGATGTACGTGTTGGCGACGGAGAACGAAGTGTTTGCCAGAGTCTCCAGCAACTTGTTCTCTGCGTAGTTGGAAATCGACATGTGGTCACCTTATCACAGTTGAATGAAAGTGGGGGCGGGCCGAGGGGAACAGCAACCCGCCCCCACCAATTACTTGTCTGAACTAGTTAGTTCAGTTTGAGCCGATGCTCGACGCGCTCTCGACGCGACGGAGCGACGCCTCACGGAAGCGGGCGTAGCCACCGAGCCAGTACCAACCGACAGGCTGGAAGCGGCTCAGCACGTCGACAACCGGGCCGCGCACGACACGCGGGAACGGTCCGTTGCCATCGACAATCGAGTGCGCCTTGGCGAGAGCCTGGCGACCCATGATGAGGGTGGCGTACGCATCGATCGTGCCCGAGGTGCCCGAGCCGTTGGAGGCGTTGGCGAACAACGGAGCGCGGGGCGTCTCGATGAAACGGACACCTTCGAACGCACCGATCTCACCCATGTAGATGTTGGCCGGGTCGCTGTAGACATGCGGGTCACGCCACGAGGCAACACCCGTCTCACGACGGAGGTCGTACGACACGTCCGGGTGGATGTAGCCCATGTACATTCCGTTGAACGAAACAGCGTTCGCCTTGCGGAGTGCGGCCACAACCTTGCGGACATCGTTGGCCTCGATGATGTCGGCGGCTTCGATCTCGGTGCGCGAGGTCGGAGTCGTTGCTCCGCCACCACCGTAGACCACGTTGCTACCAGCGGCGAGAACGTCGCTGATGATCGTGTCGATGGAGATACCGGCGTTGTAGCCAACGAGGTTGGCGGCAGCCGAGTCCACATCGAGGAACGAGGTGCCACGCAACTTGGCCGTCGTGTTGACCGCGTTGCCGTACTCGGCAAGGGTCACCTCGACCTGGCTGTCGCTCATGGCGACCGGCGTGACATCGGTGTCTTCCGTGAGGGTCGAGGTCTTCACCGAGAGATCGTTGAAGATCGTGAACTTCACGCTGGAACCAGGCATCGCCTGGGCGACCGGCATAACGTCTGCAACCGCGTCGAACAGAAGTTCGCTGCGGAGTGCGAAGTACGCAATCCGGTCAAACGCTACCTGATCTGTAAGAAGATCAGTCGTCTGAGTCTTAGTCATTACCTGTTATTTCTTTCTCCCACAGGCCGGGAGCCTGAGGGCTAGAGGTTTTCTGCTTCTTGCCTTGCCTGGGCCAGCAGTTGCATAACCTCATCCTGGGAGCGAGCATTGTTGATCCGATCCGCCCAGTCCACCGGGGGTTCGCTCGTCTGTCCCGCCCTTTGTGCCTTTTGCAATCTGTTCCAGGCGTTTTGTTCGGCCTGGACCTGCTGCGTCTGAACTGAAGGTGCGATGAGATTTGCTTCCTCGGCTGCCGCCCGAATTGCTTCGGGTGTGAAGTCTCCGTCGTAGCCCTTTACGAAATACTTCGCGACGGGGTTGTCCATCGGGACTCCCGCCTTCACGAAAGCAAGTTCGCGCTTGGCTGCTTCGGCTTCGGCTGCTGTTTGACGCAGAGCCTTGACCTCTTCTTCCAGTTTCCGCATGTGTGCTCGAACCGGATTCTTGGCTACCTGATCGTCTGTCTCGTCCTCGAATGATTCGTTGACATCTGACATGACCCACTCCTTCTGCCCACTTCCCGAGTGGAGGTTCCGGGAAGGCTGCTCATCTCACCCTTGTGCGCTGTTAAAGGCGGGGATTCTCTAACAGGTTCCCATGTAGGGAATAACTAGATGTTATGCACGCAAGTGCACAATGTCAAGGATCTACTGGGCTGTGCCCAATCCCGTTTCACGAGAGTACGAAGTCGCGCCAGTCGTCGCAGTGAATTGACCGCCACCCTGGAACTGCGCAACGCGCTGACGCTGACGACGCAGTAGCGCCTGCTCGGCCTGCACGTCGTAACCCAATGCTGCGCCAACCTTCTGCTGTTCCGTCAGCATCTCTTCGCCACCCATTTCCTGGTACAGGCCAGCGAGCGCACCGGCAGTACGGAAGTCTTGCTCCGCTTGCTCTGGGGTGATGTTGCGTTCAGCAACCTGCTCTGCTGTCTGGGCACTGATGGTGAAGCCAGCCTGTTCCTGGGCGCGCGCAGCGATGCGGGCAGCCTGAGCCTGGCGCTGGATAAGTGGAGTGGCGCGCTCGGGGTCCAGGAAGTACGCAGCAAGGCCGCCCTCGCTGACGCCATAGAGACGCTGCATCTGGGTGCGGACCTGCGGGTCTGCCTCTGCAACGGCGCGGTACCCGTCCTGGATTCGAGCCTGAAGTTCTGCAGGGGATACGTCATTCTCCAGGAACTTCTCGAAGTCGCTCTGGCTGTCATAGAAGCCAGTGGGCATTCCGTTGGCGCGCATGAGATCCCGGTACTGCTGCTCCAACTGAACGTAGGTATCCGGAGCAAGAGCGGGCAGGCCCTTGGCAACGCGACGGGCATTAGCAGTGAAACGCTGCTTGTACTCCGGGGTCTCACGCAACTCGAACAGAGCGGCACCGATGTCTTCAACGCCGCGGGTAACGATGTCGCGCAACTTGCCCTCAAGGCCAGTCATGCCAAGGCGGTTGACGAACTCCATGATTCGAGCAAAGGCATCCTCGTTGAACGGAACGAAGTCTCCACCACCGCCACCGCCACCGTCACCATCGTCGTCACCATCGTCGTCACCGGTGCGGGCGGGCTTCTTGTTGTCGCGACGCTGCTGGTCCGCAGCAATTTCCCTGTTAACGCCCTCGGTGTCGAGGCCGCTGTAAAACAGCCAGTCAAGATTCGTGTCGCTCATCGCACCAGACCAAACGCTTTCTCAAGTCCCATGACCAGGTTGCGAGTCTGGTCGTTTGCGTTCTTCGTGTAGCGCCAGTTGTAGCGCGGGTCCTGCTTGATGCGCTGCTGCCACGCTGTGGCGGACAGCGGCTTACCATCGGGGCCAGCCTCCAGGGCTGCGGCAAAGATGGGATTGTCAAGCGTGACGCTCTGCGGATTCATTTCCAGAACCTGCGTAGCGATCTGCTGATATGGCTCGAAGATGTCCTCAAGCGTGAAGTCCTGGTCAAGTAGATCAGACAGATGGTTGTACTTGGCCTTGGCAAACTGGCGCGCCTTCTTGATCAGGAGATCCGAGGTCTGCATCACGCCGTCCATGGTCTCACCGGCAAGGGCTGCTTGGATGCGCTGGTCAACGTCCTTCGGGGCGTAGCCGTATGCCTTGAGTGTGCGACGCAGTTTGTTACCCTCGGTTGTCGTAGTCGCTACTGCACCAGCACCACGCTGACCAACCTTGTTGTACGCCAGGTACTTGATCTCAAGGTCGCTGGCCTGGTTCTGCTCCGCGTAGGTGGCAAGGTCTGCCAGTTCTGTCTCGGTCAGTTCGAGGTCACCAAGCGCAGCGCCAAGAGCCTGACGGCGACGGGCCAGTCGATCCTGCTGGTCGACAGGCTTGAGTACGTCCCAATCAATCTTGGCTTTCTTGGTCTTGTTGTAGTAGTCGGTTGCCTGAACGCGGCCAATG
>Ga0315900_10008485_pt1 | contig 13199 bp, 7 predicted proteins | sample LakEriMetagenome_FD_203521 | JGI IMG/M metagenome (GOLD analysis project Ga0315900, IMG submission 203521) | Freshwater fungal communities from buoy surface, Lake Erie, Ohio, United States - Buoy 12 MA114 | ecosystem: Environmental > Aquatic > Freshwater > Lake > Lake biofilm | place: USA: Lake...
AAGGCTGGGTACACAGACCGCCACTATGAGGCAGACGGCACCTTCATCAACAGGATTGCCGCCGTCGCCCAGTCCATCAAGTTCCTTCCTGGGACTTTGTATTTCCACAATGAGGTGAAGTAATGCCGAAGAGCGCAGCGTGGCAACGTAAAGAAGGGCAGAACCCCAAGGGCGGGTTGAATGCCAAGGGTCGGGCTTCGTATAAAGCGCAGACAGGCGGGACACTTAAGGCTCCGGTCAAGAGTGGAGACAATCCCCGCCGCGCTTCGTTCCTCGCTCGTATGGGCAATATGTCAGGTCCTGAACGCGACGAGAAGGGGCGCCCGACCCGACTCCTTCTCTCGCTTCAGGCTTGGGGTGCTAACAGCAAGGCGGATGCTCGCACCAAGGCCAAGAACATTTCATCTCGCCTCAAGGCGAGTAAGGCTTGAAGCCGCTCAACACTGACATCGCACGCGACCTCGCTCGCGGACGAGATGACATCGAGTTCTTCGCAGAACGTTGGCTCGGTATTAAGGGGAACCCTGGGCAAGTTAGATGGTGGAAAGCGTGCGCCGAGCGTGACGAAACGGGCTACCGCCCGCGCTACATCACGACGGTCGTATCAGCAGGTAACCGTGCAGGAAAGACTCTTGCTATGGCTGTTGTGTGCCTCCATCACGCGCTATACAAACTAGGACTACAGAACCCCACCCCGGGAGACCCAGAGTCCTACCGCCGCTGGAGCGATGCTCCGTACGAGTGGTACCACGTAGGCATCCAGCAAGAGACCGCAGAGCTGGTCTTCCGCGAAATCGAGGCAATCCTCGGCTCCTCGCATCCAGCGCAGAAGGGTCGCGGATGTGCTATAATGCGCGAGCTGGGCAAGGTCATTGACACCCAGAAGAAGTACCGAGGCGAGTACGCGTGGGTCAAGTTCAATCCAATCGTCGGTGGGGCAAGCATCCACTTCCGCACCACACAAGACCGAGCGAAGGCATTGCTCGGCAAGGATATGAACGGCATCTCATTCGACGAGGCGGCCTTTGAGCCACACCTTGTGATGATCTACCAAGAGGTGCTCAACCTCCGCCGACTCTCCACTGGTGGTCCGCTCCACTTCATCGGGACACCGAGCGAAGGCATCAACGATTACGCAGAACTCTGGGAACGCGGGAATCCAGAGAACCCATCGCGAGATGACAAGTTCATCTCCTTCCGCCTCTCCACGAGGGACAACGTCGGGTACGGTCTGACACAGAATAACTTTGACGACGTGATCCGCCAACAGGCGGAGTACCTCATCCCACAGAACATTGACGGATACTTCATCGAGGCGAGGGATGCCTTCTTCTGGAGCCAGTCAATCCTCGCGGCATACAAGCCGCTAGAGGATGACGTGAAGCCAGTGAAGAACCACCGCTACATCCAAGGCGTAGATCCCGGCATCTCACACGATGCGACGTGGGCGATCACGCTGGACATCACCAGCCGATCCAAGATTCGCGGAGTGCGAGTCAGGAAGCGCGGCGGGAAGCAGAGCATCTCTGCGGTGGTGAATATGGTCCGCGAGGGCCATCTCCTCTACAGCCAAGACGGCGCCTTCTGCACGACCATCGTGGACTCCACTGGTCTCGGCGGCAGGCTCTTCCAGCAGGAGTTCTCAATGATCCGCCCGCTCCGAGGGTTTGACTTCGGTGGCACCAAGGCGAAGAAGGTGGAACTCCTCAACGATCTGAAGGCAGTCATCGACAAGGGTCAGATCGAACTCCCAGTCGGCGGTGTTTGGGACGAACTCAAGCGACAGCTTCTAGCGTATCGGCTAGATGACAAGAAACTAGAACAAGACGCCGTAATGGCGCTGGCAATCGCGGTGCGACACGCGCTGCGGAATCCTGAGAAGGGCGTGGAGAATCCAACCTTCACCTATTTTGGAGCAAGTGATTAATGGCTAAAGTTCGTAAGATTCCAGCAGTGTTCCAGGATACGCGCGGCGTACCAGGTCAGTACACCACTGACCCAGAGGTCGCAAAGCCAGAGCAGATTGCTGCCATTGGCGAAGCCATCGACAAGGCGCGACGACTACAGAAGGGCGCAGTCATCAGCGACCGCGTTGCCCGAACTGCACCGCTTGCCACATCACCAACGAAGGTCAATCGCTCTGGCGGCGGATCCCTCGGCTCCCCAGCCGGGGCAGCCAACGGACCATTGCCGAAGTCGGCTCCAATCGCTACAGAACCATCGTCTATGAACGCAACCTCCAAGGGCAGCCGCCGCGCCCCTGGAGGTTTTTCTGCTGGTCTGCGTGGCGGTCAGGGCACCCTCCGCATCCAGCCGAACGTAGAGAAGCTCTCGCCATCCGAGGCTGCATCGCTCAAGATGCTGGAGTCCTCGCTCGTTGCGCAGGAGATTGATCCGAAGAACAGCGACGACTACACGCTCCTCCAAGAGATCCTTGGTCGCAAGCAGTTGGTCGATCCAGAGCAGAACCGCCTCAAGGCGCTCTTCCGCCGTATGGACAACCTTTACCACCCAGAGACCGTCACCCTTGGTGGCGCCGACCACTGGTCCGATGATCCAAGCGCCCGCCTCGCTGGCCGCGCCCACGTCTCGGTCAACATCCACCACGCCTACGTCCAGATCCCTGCGGCGATTCAGGCGGTGCGACCAGTCATCAACTACGTCCCAACTGGTCAGACGCCAGAGGACCGTCAGGCTGCGCAGTGGCGCGAGCAGATCTACTTCCGCTGGTGGGAAGCCAACGATATGGACCTCCAGTTGGAGCAGGCTGCACTCCTCAAGGAACTCTACGGGCACACCGCTGCCAAGGTCTATTGGGATCCGATTGAGCGCGTGCCAAAGATTACGATCATTGAGCGACCAGAGAACCTCTACCTCGGCTTCGGCAACAGCGACTACAACCGACTAGATTGGGCGCTCTACACCTACGGGATGTCGCCACAGTCCATCCAAGAGGACTACGGCGTCAACGTCATCCCTGTCAAGCAGGGCGAGAAGTGGTTCCCGTACACGAGCCGTGGTAGCCACGACGACCCAATCGGCAACGTGTGGGCGAACGCCTTCGAGCGAAATCCGCTCCGACGCGAGACTGCTTACGAGCAGATGCAGATCGAGGTCTACGACTACTGGTACAAGGTTGCACAGGGCGCAGGCAATGCGCCGCTGGTGTACAATGCAATCTACGTGGGCAATACCCTCGTCAAGAACGAGGCACATCCAGAGTACGGCGGACAGATCCCGTACATCCACCTCCCGAACGGGAAGATCCCAGGCAGCCCATACGGCAAGCCTGCGCTCTACGATCCTGAGCAGCTCCTCCGCGAGAAAGACGAACGGGTCACTGCAATGGCGCAGATGATCCAGTCCATCGTCGGTGGTCAGATGTGGCAGTTGGTCGGAGCCGAAGCGCCTGACGAGGTACCGCCGAACGCGCTGCCAAAGCCGGGTCGCGTGGCAACGCCTGGTCCAGGCAACGAACTCCGTGCCATCCAGCCGTTCATTCCACAGTTCCAGATTGAAAACTATGTCGCCCGCATTGACCGAGAGTTGACCGTGGCGACTGGACTCAACGACTTGCTCCTTGGCCTCGCGCCCGCGCAGGTGCTTGGTTCGTCCCGCGCCATCGCCGCGCTCATTGCCAACTACGAGTCCCGCCTCGCGCCAAAGCGCAAGGTGTTCTACTCGTGGATGAAGAAGGTCTGGGAGATGTGCGCCCGCATCTGGGAGGCAAAGGACCGCGACGTCAAGCGCCTCATTGCTGGCGAATACCGCATTGAGATCATTGCGCCAGAGCTTACCCCGCGAGACACGCTGGAACTTGCCAGCACCGCGATCAACCTTGTACAGAACCGACTATGGTCGGCAGAGCGTGCGATGGACCGCGTGGGCGTGGAAGATCCAGTTGGCGAGAAGGAGCTCATCCGCGACGAACAGACGGATGCCACCCTCAACCCAGCCGCTGTTGCCACGATGGCGCAGGTTGCTGGTCAGATGCAGCAGATGCAGATGATGCAGCAACAGGCCCAGATGGAACAGCAGCAGGGCGCGATGCAGAACCAAATGGCAATCACGCAAGAGCAGGCGCTCAACGCACAGCGTTCCTTGTCTGGAGCAGTTGCTGGAAGCCAGTCACTGAACCAGCCAGAGAACCAAGCGCAGTTGCCGCCTGAGGCAAATGCTGCCAACGCAGCAGCTCCGGGAGAACAGAATCTCCTACCAGCCCCAACCGCTACTAATGAGGTACAAGCATAATGGCACGACGAGGACGATTCGGTCGATCTGAAACTGGCGCAAGCGATCTTTCACAGACGATCCGTTCGCTTGTCCAGCAGCAACTAGCGGCTGAGGAGCAGATGCTCTTCAAGGCGTTCTACGAGGGCACGTCGTTTGGCGGATCCGTTCCGTCATACTCCGATCTTGTGTCCTTCGTCAATGAGCGAATTGGTCAGGGATCTTCAAGCGACGCCCAGATGGCCTACTACGAAACCTTGCTAAATCAGGCGAAGAAGTTTGAAGTAGGTAACACCTTCAAGGATTTGGAGTCCTCATTCTATGGTACCCAGGGTCAGAACTACGACGAGATGGTTAGCTTCCTCAAGGGCGAAGGGTCTGAGTACGGCAACCAGCTTTATAAATTTACAAAAGATTACGTCACTACCTATCTGGCCGACGATCTTGCTGGGGACCGAATTGACGAGGCAGAGTTTATGAGCCGCTCACAGAGCGCACTCAATGCGTTTGTTGATAACGCGGCACTCTACGACGACGTGAAGTATGACGTTTACTCAGAACTATACGAATACCAACTTAAAGAACAGGGAGACATCCTTGCAAGAATTAACCCATCCAAGGACAAGCAGGTCATCAAGGCAAATGAGGGTCTTCTTGAATTCTACCGTGGCTGGGAAGCCAAACTAAACGAGAATGGAATTGCCGGTGACTTCCTTGACACTGTGAAAAACAACATTGCCACAACTAAATTTAAGGTGCAAGAGCAAAAGCGAGTTGCTGCGGACAATGCTGCAACAGCCCTTCTTAGCAGCAGAAAGTCAGCATATGAAAACGCCCAGATAACGCTAGACGCATTTGCTAAGGAAATTGCTGGTTCAATTGGAATTGATTCAAGCGCAGAAGGATTTGGGTTTAATGACATTCCTGCGGTTACCATTGCGTCCGTCCTAGATGACTTTAATCCAACCTATCAATCACAAATTAGAATGGCAATTAATGATCTCCAGAAAAACGCCTCTGCATATTCTCAGACACTACAGTCGCAGGGAAACCGTGCTGAGGCATTGCAGATCCGCGACGTTTCTACCGCTGCTAAACTTGCTTCTGGTCAGGACGTTTCATTTGAGCGATACGTCAAGCAGTCAGAACTTAAGGACGCTTTGATGGCCGCCGCAGATGGATATCCATCTGACGAGCTTGCTGTCACTAGGGATTGGGTGGGGTTCCTTCGCGGGCAAACCACAGCATCCTTCGGGGGTGGGTTGCAGCCAGGAACTGACCGATCTGGACAAGAGGTTAGGACAAACATTGAGAACGAGGCCAGTGCATTTGAAGCTGCACTACAGGGTAAGTCTCTTGGGATTATTCCAAAGCTTTGGTTTGACGATTTCCAGTCAGCGCAACTTTCGCAATCTGCCCTACCTAATTCAGCCAAGGATTTCTACGGTCAAGAATTTTCTGGAGACAATAAGTTTACGGCAGCGGAATTGTCAAATATTAGAATCTCAATTGATCTAGAAAAGAAGATTGCCAGTGGACAAACTGTAATTCAAAAAACCAAAAACCCTGACGGTACGTACAGTACAAATTACATTCAGGCTGGCGTTCCAGCCCCAGGGGCTGGCAGGCTGTACAAGATGGAACAGACTGCAAGCGGTGCTGTGGTTACGGTTGTATACGATGGCGTTCCAATTTACGGAGCAATTGCTGGAAATCCAGACACTGGTCGTCCGTGGGGATTTGCCTATGAGACTAAGGGTGGTACGCTCTATGCGGACGCAGCGAGTGGCACCGTATACAAAAACCCACCAATCGACATCAATAAGATTAAGCAATCTGGTGCTGGAAATTTCCTGATTACGTCCGACATCGTAACGCCAGTACCAGGTGAAAATGGCAATTTGATTATTCCAGGAGTTAAAACTTCTGGTACTGGAACTCAGGCAAGCTTGAATGACTTTGTTGATTCGAACGCCATCAGGGCAATTGAGAATCAAGGTATTAATCCCTACGCAAGAGTTTCTGCTGAGGATCAAAGAGTTAAGGATCAGGCTGGAATCCTTGCAAATCTTAAGAACATCAGGGACTCATTGCCAGCAGTGTCTCAGCCAGATGCTGATCTAACGATTAGAAAAATTGAAACGTCTCTTAATGCTTTGACTGGTAGGTCAGAAGACTCTGGCGTACGTATTGCTCAGATGAACGCCGATATGGCAAAACAGCAGGCCGAAGCCTCAAAGACAACTATGGCTGCAACTTCATCTATTCAGCAAAGAGGACAAAGCCCACTACTAGTAAACAACCCGTTGGCATTTGACCTTGGGGCACGAGAGGGTCTTAAGGGACCTATCGGGACCCCGGAACAATACAATGTCTTCTTCCGTGAGCTTGGAAAGCTGGCTGGCAGTGTTGGACAGGGCGCACTACAGGCTGGTGGCGCACTTGCGTACGGAATCCCAAGCGCGGTAGGTGGTGCACTATCTGCTGGAATTAACTTTGTTCTACCAGGAATTCCTGGGTCTTCTGGATCTGGCGCAACCTCGCTTGCTCCAAAGGAATTTGCCCCAACTGGGCAAGTAAATCCTCTTTCAGTTCGACCACTTCCAAAAGGAACGCCAAGGACTACATCCCCTGGCGCTGGTCTCTCTCTGACGGCGCAGCCGTTTGTTGAGTTCCGTGCTGGAGAGCGCGCAAGTGGAACAATCTCAACACCAAGAACTACGACTAAGACGGTAGCGCCCCTAGGCGGAAGGACGGTACGGTAATGCCAAGCCTTTCCGGCAAGGGTAGCGGCGGTAAGCAGGTATCCTCAGCCCTTAGCAGTCTTTCTCTTGGCGCTGGGTACGGTTCACCTAGTGGAACGCAGAGCCGATTTGGACCTGGGGTTGGTCGTGCATCGGTAGACGTATCTAAGCCAGAGACATTTGGCCAGTCACTTGAGGGATTAGGCAAGGGGATCCTTGGGGTTGTCGGATCAATCCCGCTTGTCGGTGGAATTGCTAAGGGTGCGCTTGAGCTTGGTGGTGGCGCTATCGGCGGTGTCGGATCTGCGATTGGATCGTTTAGGCCAGTGGAAACTGGTCCTAGCGTCGGGGACGTGGTATCAGGAATCCCAGGTGCAGCACTTGACGTCATCAGTGCTCCGTCCAAGTTTGTCCAGAAGGATCTTATTGCCAAGGACACTGCACGCAAACTCAAAGAGGGGAACCTCAACGACGGATTTAGTAATGCTTCAGAGTACTACAACGTTCCTGGAATTAAGCAACTGCTCAACAACAACGCCACACAAGACGAAATTGCTGAGTTTATTTACAACGAGGGGCTGACATTTGGCGCCAAGCCAGACATCGCACGCAACCTTGTCCTCGGACTCGTTACTGATCCATTGACGTGGGTTCCATTTGGCGCAATTGCTTCTGGCGCAGCCCGTGCTGGAGCACTGACAAAGGCCGTAAGGGTTGGGGAAGTACTTGCCGCACCAGACGCCAAGTTCTGGCAAGTCTGGCAACCAGTCGGCGCAGTCTACAATGCCATCACTGGGATGACCAGCGGGTCCGCTCGCGCCGTTTCCAGCGTTCTTGCTGGTAAGGCCGCTGGCGTATTTGAACTTGCCTATAAGGCATCTAACGCCAAGAGGTATGTTGGCGCTCTATCCAGAGTTGCTGGCGGGGATGCGGATCAAGTCGTTTCGGAGGCGTCTCGTCTAACTTCATACACTGCAAGTCGATTTGCCAAGGCTGGAGCCGCAAGACTTGTAGCTGAGGAGTCCGCTCTTGCTGTTCGGGGAAGTTCGCAAAGCCTTGTTGTTTCAATGTCTGAAGAACTTAAAACCCTTAAGCCACGACTGACTAGCACCAACGAAGAGCAGATTGCCAATGAGGCAATTAAAATCTTGAACAAGCCGATTGCTGATGGGGATGATGGTTTGGTTAACACTCTTAAGGCAATGGGCTTTAAGGACAAAGAAGTTGAAGAACTTGTAATTAAAGTAATTAAGTCTACAGGAGAAGAAGACCTAATTGCAATTTCAAACGAATACCAAAAGAATTTCCAAAGAAGTGCCGTCCTGGTAAAAAGCCCAAAGGAGGCAGAAAGCCTTCTTGCCACACGTGCAAGGACACAGGGTCGGGCCGTTACTACGGCTGGCGTGCGCGAGGCAATTGCCTCAAAGCGTGAATTAACTGCGTTTACAAACCCAAACAACATTGACGCCGCACGGCAATACGTTGTCTCCAACCTACGCTATGGCCTAAGCCTTAGCGCAGAACAGGGAGGACGACTATTTGACGACATCATTGCACCGGCTATCCGAGCGGGGCAAGTGGACGACGCACTAGACTTCCTTGATCTTACAAGGATGTCTTCCTTTGGTCGGCTGGCTGAGGGTATTGCCACGATTCGACAGACGTTCAAGGGTGGACCTGGCCAGCGACTGACCCTGATCTCCGCCCGTTCGCTTACACAGGGTCGCGCGGACGAACTTCGGGTTGCGATCAAAGCTGCCAAGGGGAATCCAGCAGCTATCCAAAAGATTGTTGGCGACGCTGCAAACCAATACTCCGATCTCTACGAAGCATTCGGTGGTAAGAACCTTGCTCGCCTCAATGCCGACGAACTTGCCGAGGATTTTGCCAAGTATTTGGATGAAAGCAAGCCATCGTTTGTCCGTGGCATCACCGAAGAAGATGTCCTTGAGTTGACGCCACAGGCGCTCAAGTACCAAGATGAGGCACGGGCAGCAGGGTATGAACTTGGCATTGCCCCAAAAGATGGGGTAATCGAGAAGGTAATGACATTGACCGACAAAATTGGGCGCGAATATCAAGCTAAGACATTCTCTCCGTTTGCCGACCTTGTGGACGACGTCTTTGTTGACCCAACCAGCCTTGGCCAGGCAACGCTAACGTACAAGCGCAACGCCGTGCAATCGGCATTGAACTATACCTTCCGTCGTCGCTATGGTGCCATCATTGCGGAAAAGGTGCGTGATCGATGGATTACAGAGTCTAACGGTATTGGGATGACTACAAGAGAGGCAAACGAAACCCTGCGCGTCATTAGAAATCTAGCTGACGAGCAGCAGATCCTTCCTCGCGGTCTTGCCCTTGAGCAGGCGCTTGGCGCAAATAGCTCACTGGCAAAAGCAATCAACGCCTCACTAAGCAAGGAAGCAATCCTTCGTATTTCCGAGCGCACTGGGGTCCCGGCAAACGATGTCTGGAAGACAGTCTTTATGAACATCTTTAAAGCGTACAACGGCGACCTCTCTGATCTTGGGCTTCTGCCAAAGTTTACCTCGTGGGTAAAAATGAATCTCCCAGGGATTGCAATTGTAAGCGATAACGCTTTCCCTCGATTTAGGTTCGGCGTTGCAAACCCAGCGTTCCGAACTGGTCAGGAAAACATTGAACCAGTTTTCTTTAGGTTCACAACTGGATCTCGCGTTATGGAGGAAAGAGTTGCTGGGCTTACCAAAAACAGTATTCGAACTCGTGCTATACTAGGTGAGTTTGCAGATCACGCTCAGGTTGGAGACGCACAAACTGCATTTATGCAGGCTGGAAATCAGGCTGCTATTCGCATTGCTAATAAAGAGCCAATGGTAATGGAAGCCCTCGGCAAGTTGGCAAAGGGTCAGGTTGGCGTCAAGGATGTTGGGCTTGCAATTAACAGGAGCAGGCTTGCGGTTGATAATCGTAAGCTTCGTGCCCTTGAGGCGATTATTTCCAAAGGTATGGCACGCAGGTTCTATGGTGTCCTCAATGATGAGTCCCCACAGGTTATTGCATCGGTCAGCAAATTCCTTGGGACTTCCGACCCAGAAAAAATTGCTTACTATATTGGTCTTGACTTTATTTCAAGGACAGACCCAATTGCATTGCGCGAACTTATTAAGGTCGGAGAGAAACTTGGCCTTGAAAAGCTTGCCCCAATCCCGCTTAAGACGGCAGAAGAGCGAATGCTTTACCAGAACGTTGTCGAGGCGGCGCGAACCGCTGCGGCACGAGAAGGTGAGCGAGCACGTCGCGCGATTTACTTTGACCCAAACCGTCCCTGGTGGGAGCGAAGCCTTAATCACCCATTCCTAGGAATTTATCCGCTCTCGTATATGGTCGGAAAGGTTATCCCTGAGTTTGTGCGCTTGATGATCAAGACGCCGTTCCCAGGAAAGCTTGGCGGAGACCGTCTCTTCCTCGGACTTCAGGCGCTGGACAACGTCTCTGATGCTGTCATTGCCGCAGAGAAGTACGACCCAGAGTTCAGGACGTGGATTGAGGACAACCCAGAAGCCTGGATGCTTTTGACGTGGCTTGTCCCATATACGCCAGACAACATCGGCTTTGGCTTCTCTTCAACGGTTAGAAAGAATGTCATCGGACAGGGCCTTAAGGGAGAGGGGCTTGATGTTGCAAACATCCCACAAGCCGCATTTGAACAGTTTATTGGCGCATCACTTCCAGGAGTCTGGAGGATGGGCTTCAATGCTGCTGAAGACATTGCCAAGGACGTCCCAGACCTAACCGAGGGCGCACCAGATGTCCTCGAAGTACTACAAGGTAAGAATTAACCTCCGCGCTGTGCGGGGGAGGAAATAAAAAAGGAGAAATGCTGTGGCTGACGAAGTCGTAAACAGCGCCCCGGTTCAGTCGGATGAGGTAGTAGCCCCAGAGGTTGCTGCTGTTCCCACTGAGAACGAGGCGGATGTTACCACTTGGAAGAAGCGCCTAGCAGGCAAGGATCAGGCACTCACCGCAACGAAGAAGGAACTCGACGAGTTCCGTTCTAAGGCGGAAGAGCTTTCACGCTGGAAGGCAGAGCAGGAGCAGGCATCAATGTCTGAGTTCGAGAGGGCGCAAGCCAAGATTCGAGAACTTGAGCAGAAGGCTGCAACCGCCGAGCAGGCTGTGAAGGAAGAGCGCCTAGCACGGGAATACCCACTCGCGTATCAGTTTCTAAAGGACACCAGCAATCTTGATGAGGTTGGCCGCGCTGCTGCGCTGGAAAACTTCGTTAAGCAGGCTGCTGCTGCAACTGCAACGCCAGAGTCGGCTCCTTCGCCAGTGGATCCAAACAATGCGCGTCGGGCAACTGCCGCGCCTATTGAAAAGCCCAACTCTAAGAGCATCTCTGATGCGCTGAAGGCGTTGGGGAATCCATTCGCTGATAGATAAGGAGTAGCACAATGGCTACCACAACTACCAGCACGTCAAACTTTTCCGATCTAGTCACGCAGCTTGTTGCTGCACGGGCTGAAGAGGAACTGCGCGCACGTGCTGTTCACGCGATGCCAGGGATGTACGTCCCAGCTCGCTTCATCAAGGGTACGAACACCCTTCGCTACGCTCGTTATGCTGACCTCGCGGTTAGCACGACGGTGCTGACGGAAGGCACCGCCCCAACGGACGATGCCCTCACGATCTCATCCGAGTTCTTCACCGCTGCGCAGTACGGCGCAACCGTGGCGATCTCGGACCTCGCCAACCTTGACTCGCCACACGACCTCATCAGCATCGCTGCTGAGCGTGTTGCTTACAAGGCTGTTCGCTCAATGGACCACCTCGTCCGCGACGAGATCTTTGGTTCCGCACTCACCAGCGCCGTCTTCGGCGCCACGGGTGCAACCACGCTGACCGCCAACACGGCGAACAGCGCGGTCGCTACGACGGGCCTCCTTTCGGGCGCGTTCGTCAAGCAGATGGTTGCCCGCCTCAAGGGCAGCAACGTTCCTCAGTTCGCTGACGGCACGTACCGCTGCATCATCCACCCTGCGCAGGAGTATGACCTTGTGTCAGACACCAGCGTGAACGGCTGGATCGAGTCGCGCAAGTATGTGGACAACACCAACCTGCTCACGGGCGAGATTGGTATGTTCGCAGGCGTGCGCTTCATTGTCTCCTCGGACGCCAAGGTCTACGCGACCGCTGGTGCTTCGAGCGGCAACGTGTACAACGCTCTGTTCCTCGGACCAGACGCTTACGCGATTGGCGACAGCCAGACCCTCCAGAGCTACTTCGTGGCTCCGGGTGGTGACCACTCCGACCCACTCGCCCAGAAGGCGTTGGTCGGCTACAAGATGCGCTTCGGCACGCTCCTCCTCGACGAGGCAGGCGCTCGCTATCGCATCCTGAAGACTCAGGCTACGGTCTCCGTCTAATCGGTACTGGGGGTTCCGATGACCCGCTCCCCTCTTAACTGAGGGGGGCGGGACCCCCGCCATAAAATCAACGTAGAGGCATCCAGGACGCGCCAGGAGCCACGAAAGGGTCGGGGGTGGTATCTAGATACCCCCAGAGCACGGCGAGGCTCTATGCTCGCTCAGGAGGGTCGGATGAACATTCTCGTATGGGGTACTGCCGAGCAGGGACCTTGCGCCTACTTCCGTGGTCATATGTATGACGAAGAGTGGAAGAAGATGGGCATCAACGTCAGACACATTGACAAGGTCAACTTCATCGCCAAGGACGGCGCACAAGGACTCAGTCAAGCGGAGGCAATGGCGAAGGGTCTGCTGTCAGTAGACACCAGCGACATTGACTGGGCAGACGCAGTGATGTTCCGCCGCTACTACAACTGCTCCGCCAAGTGCAACACCTGTGGCGCAGCGACAAAGGATCAAGCAAAGATCCTCGTCCACCCACACAAAATGGAGTTCCGCGACAGCATCACCGAGTGGATGTGGCCAGCCTTTGAGGCTGAGAGCAACAACAAGGCGATGATCTACGAGACGGATGACAACCACTTCCAGATCCGCACGTGGAACGGATACTTCCCAGACGTTCAAGCAGAGCGACCGCTCATTGAGCGAATGGCCAAGAGGGCTGACCTCGTTACCGTCAGCACAGGTCCAATCAAGACTGCGTATAGCCATCTCAACGACAACATTAAGGTCATCAGAAATGCAATCGATCCTTCGATTTATACGACTAGTGCTACACGCCCAGAACACGGCGGTGACAAGCCACGCGTGG
>Ga0315900_10008488_pt1 | contig 13198 bp, 11 predicted proteins | sample LakEriMetagenome_FD_203521 | JGI IMG/M metagenome (GOLD analysis project Ga0315900, IMG submission 203521) | Freshwater fungal communities from buoy surface, Lake Erie, Ohio, United States - Buoy 12 MA114 | ecosystem: Environmental > Aquatic > Freshwater > Lake > Lake biofilm | place: USA: Lake...
CTCCGTCTCGATCACGGCGGCATCGTGAAGCTCGCCCACTTCACCAAGAACGGCATTCTCGTCAAAGCCGGCCAGCACGTCACCGCCGGCGATCTCCTCGGCTACTGCGGGAACACCGGCCGCTCGCCCGTGCCGCACATCCACCTGCACGCGCAGACCACCACCGACACCGGCGCGCCCACGACGCCCTTCTGCCTCACGAACCATTTCAGCCGCAGCGCCGACACGCTGCGCTGGCACTTTGCCAGCGTGCCGCAGGTCGGAGAGCGCATCGCACCGGCCGTGCTCTCTCACACGGTGCTTGGCACCTTGGCGCATTTCGCGCCCGGTCATGCGTCGTATAGGTCTCATGGGACCCATGAGTCCCATGTGAAGCTCCACACCACCCTCGATGAAGCAGGCCGCTACGTCTTCTCCGAAGGAAAAGGCCGCCTCACCGCCGTCCTCGGCCTTCACGCGCTTCAAATCACGCACAGCCGCCTCGATGGTGCTTCCGAGCTGCTGCGACTTCTTTCGTTCGCCATGCCCACCGTGCCCTTTGCGTATCAAAGCGGCATGATTTGGGAGGATTGTGTCGCTTCAAGCACGAAGCGGCGCGGTTGGGCATGGGCGGGCGCTTACCTGCGGCAGCGCATGCAGCGTGTCATCACGAAGCATGCGCTGCATCCCACGCATCATCGCCTTCAGCTTCTCACGACGCTCCCCGATGCCTCCGCAGATCTGCCCCGCGAGATCGAATTCACGCTCGAACCCATTCGTGGCCTCACCCAGCTCACTGCGAAGTATGCGGACCACGAAGTCACCTTCATTCAAACCAGCTTCATCAGCACGCAGCCAAACGGAGAACCACTCTGATGCTCGCGCCCGCCCAGATCCGCGCCCGAGGCGAAAAGCTTCATACTGCACTCGATGTCGTCATCGAGGAGCGCTCGTGGAGCACGCCGAAGCGTCGCGCGCATCAGTGGCGAACGCTCAAAAAGCTCGTGCAGCATGCCTTTGAGCACGTTCCGCTCTACCAGCGGCTCTTCGCGAAAAACTGCTTCAAGCCCGACATGCTCGAAGATTGGGACGATCTGCAAAAACTGCCTCTTTTGACCAAAGACGAGCTTCGCGGCCGTCCTGAGGCCGATTTGCATTCGTTGAGCGCGACAGCGTCCTGGAGTGCTCCAGCCCTCTGGAGCTTTTCGCAGGCCGAAGCCCCCTCGAAAGCGCCGGGGGCCCGGCGCACTCCAGGACGCTCACGCGACGATGTCCGCTGGCTCGCATCCTCCGGCTCCACCGGCATCCCCGCGAAAATCGCCCGCTCTGAAACCTCACTCTGGCACTACATGGCCTGGAACACGGCCTTGTTCTTCGACTGGTGTGACGGTCAGCCGCTGACAAACAGCCTCTACCTCGTCGATTTCGCGCCGGACAGCATCGACTTCGCGGCGGCAGACCTGCTGCGCACCACCGTGCCTGATTCGCGACTGTTCTCGGTGCATGATCCGGTGTCGAAACTCACGGAGAAGGCGCTCAGCATCTCGCCGGAGTTCATTTCGTCGTATCCATCCACGCTGCGAGCCTTCGCGTTGGAGCTTGGAAGCCGCATCATCGCCCAAACGAAGCTCATTCATCTCACCAGCGAGATGCTCGATGCGCACACGCGGCATTTGCTGAGGCAGGTTTTTCCAAACGCGAAGCTCATCGAAACCTACACGAGCACCGAAGGCGGCCTCGTGGCGTTTCAATGCACGCACGATGCCCGCTGGCATATCGCGGAGACGAATGTGATCGCCGAAATCGTCGATGAAGAAGGCAAACCGACCGAGGGTCTCGGTAATCTCGTCATCACCGATCTCACCAACGATGCCACGCCCATCCTCCGCTATCGCGGTCTGGGCGATCTCGCCCGCTGGGAGACTTCGCCCTGCCCGTGTGGCTCGACCTTGAGAAGCATCCGCCAGCTTGAGGGCCGCAGCGCTGCGATGCTGCGCACTCGCAGCGGAGTTCTGCTCTCCCCCTTCGTCATCACCAATGCCATCGAGGAGGTAGGAGGTCTCGCCCACTATCAAGTCGTCCAAAAGCTCCCTGGATCCTTCGAAGTCCGAGTCGTGGCCACCCATGGTACGCCGCCGTTCCAGATCGAGCGCGACATCAAGTCCGTGCTTTCGGCCGCCGTGGCCAACGATGCCGACCTCATCGTAAATTTCGTTCCGAAGATTGCCGCGCCGCATGGATCGCATAAGGTGCCGCTAGTGATCTCTGAACTCCCTCTGGCCGCATGAAGGCGAACAATGACGAATGCCAAATGACGAATGACGAATGTTCCGGTCATTCGTCATTCGTCATTCGTCGTTCGTCATTTCTTATCGACCATACTCTGCGCGGTTTCGGCCAGATGCTCGTGGCAAACAACCGTGTCACTGGCGTCTGCGTGCTCATCGGCCTTTTTTGCCTCTCCATCGAGTCGGCACTGATGAGCCTGGGCGGCGCGCTGCTGATCTCCGCACTCGCACGCTGGCGTGCGCAGGGCGACGACACCGTGCTGAAAACCGGCCTGTTCAGCGTGAATGGCGCACTGCTAGGCGCGCTTTGGATTCTTTTCCCGCAGGTTCCGTTGTGGGCGCAGATCATCACCACCGCGCTCGGTTGTGCGGCCATGGCATTCTTCTTTGTGCCCACGGCACAGCGCATGCACGAAAGAAAGTCGCCCTACGTGCTCTTCAGCCTGCCTTACATCGCCGCAGCGTGGATCGCGCTCTTCGCGCTGATGTTTTTCGGCGTGCATGATGCCGAGCTCACCCGTGGCTGGCGTTCGCTCCTGACGAATCGCTTCGAGAAGGCGGAAAAACACTTCCTCAATACCGAGGTGAGCACCGACATGGCCGAGGCGTATCGCTGCGCCGGGCTGGGCTGGAGCTTGTATCGCCGAGGTGATCAGTCAGGCGCCCAGACCGCCTTTGCACGGGTGCTTTCGCTCAAAACGGGAGTCGCGGATGCCTACGATGGTCTCGGCTGGAGCCGCTTTCGCCAAGGGCGCTATGAAGATGCGCGTTTGGCCTTCCAGCGGGCGGTCGGACTCGATTCCTTCTTTGCGGACTCGTGGGACGGCCTCGGCTGGTGTGCGATGCAGGAGAACAAGATCGACGAGGCGCGTCGTCACTTCACTGCGGCAGCCTTGTGCGCACCGTTCTTCGCCGACGCATTCACCGGACTTGCGGGCACGTTGTCGGAAGGCCGCGCAAAGAACGCTGCGGCGGCGTGGGCCGGCTTTTTGAATCAGCACCTCGGCCTCACATCCCAATTCACGTCATCGCGCATGCTGCTGTGTTGGTTGTGGTTCTTCATCGGCATCCTCTGGCACTCCCGCACCAGCGCGCTGGTGGCGCTGGCGGCCATCATGACATGCATGGCTGGCTCCTTCTGGCTGCCGGTGTTCGGCGACACCGCGTTTGCGATGAACATCATCGTGCTCTTCCTCGCACTGGGCGGCCACTACCTACGTTTGAATGCGAAAACCTTCGCCTGGACGATGCTGGTGACGATTTTGCTCGCTTTGCTGAACACGCCGTTGAGCGAGGCGCTGCTGCGGCTCGGCCTGCTGCCGTTGTGCGTGCCGTTCAACATCGGCCTGCTCGGTAGCATCATGTTTTTCGGCTGGCTGCACCGCAAAGGACTCACTGACGAGCGCATCCCAGTCGATTGGGCGGCGGGAACGCCTGCCGAGATCCGTGTGTTTCTCGCCCAGAAAGATGTCGCGGACACCTGCTGGCAGAAGCTGCACAAAGCGCAGCCCGAACCACCGAAACCCCGGACGGGCTCACTTCAGCTTCCGACCAAAGTGGATCTCAAAGTACACGCCGAGTGAATCTGCCAGCGCCTGCGCGAAGCGGCGCTGATGCTCCGGCTTGTCGCGAACGTTGTTCCAGGGACATTCGACCTGTATGGCGCTCACCGTGCCACGCTCGCGTGATCCATGCGCGGTCACGCTGTAAGCGCCGCTGAAATAGCCGGCCAAAATGCCGGGGTTGGCCTTCGTGGGGCTAGGCAGGCAGCGGAGGCCGCGAAACTCGAGCAGCCCGCCCAAGCTCTGCGGGCCGCGCACCAGCTCCGCAAAGCTTTGCGGCGAACGCTTGTCCAGCTCGCGAATACTTGTGGCCGCGATCAATGCCTCGTTGGCATTCAGTTCGGCATCGCTGGCCTTGAGCTGCTCGCCTTTGATCAAATAACCGAGCTCCACTCGCTGGTCGAGATGACGATGCCCGTGAATGTCCAGCAGCAGGCCGAGGCCGTGCTTTTTCATCACGGCATCACACGCCTCATGCGCGCTGTCGTGAAAGCGGTGCCACGCCGCCTCGGCGGTGGGATCTCCCTGTGCCGCCTCCTTGATCTCGCGGTTCGGATCGAGTTTTGAGCGATGCAGCCGCGAGATGATGGCATGGGGCTTGCCGCCGTAGCGTGCTTGCAGCTCCTCGATGATCATCTCAGACAGCGGAATGGTGTTTGAGTCCGTGCCGGTGACACCGTAGCGCCGCGCCAGCACGTTGTCCGGCTTCAACGAGCCACCGTGCGGCACGGTGAGCACGATGGGCAGGGTGCCGGAGCGCACCTCGATGTATTTCTCGAGTTCAAACGTTTGCGCGTGAAGAACAGCGCTGAAAAGAAGCAAAAAAAACGGGAGGCGCATGCTGCTGGAAGTGAAAGAGAGTTCCTCGCTCCTCGCCACGTTTTTCTCGCCCATGATCTCCCGGTTTCTTCTCCCGCTGCTGCTTCTCACCTCAACCATCCGCGCCGGCAACTGGCCCGAATGGCGTGGCCCGTCCGCACAAGGCCACGCAAACGCCACCGGTCTGCCGGAAACGTGGAGCGAGACGAGCAACATCGCCTGGAAGACACCGCTGCCCGGTCGCGGCCATTCCACTCCCGTGATGTGGGGTGATCACATCTGGCTCACCACCGCTTTTGAGAAGGCTGCCACGGCTGACGAAGTCAAACAACGCCTTGCATCGAACACGGGCGACCAGCCGCTCGTGGTTCTTTCCTCCGTGAGCTTGCATGCCGTGTGTGTGGATCGAAACAGCGGCAAAATCCTCCACGACATCGAGCTGCTGAACGTCAAAGACCCGCAGTGGGCGCACCAGCTCAACAGCTACGCCTCGCCCACGCCCGTGCTTGAGGAAGGGCGGCTTTACGCGCACTTCGGCGCTTTTGGCACCGTGGCGCTCGACACGAAGACCTTGAAGGTGCTGTGGAAAAACCAGGAACTGCATGTCATGCACGAAAACGGTCCCGGCTCGACCGCTGTTCTGCATGGCGACCGCTTGATCGCCCATTTTGACGGCAGTGATCAGCAGTTCATCGCCGCCTTCGACAAAAATACCGGCAAAGTTGCCTGGAAGACGCCACGCAGCGGTGAAATGGACCCGCGCCCGCAGCAAAAGAAGGCCTATGGCACGCCGCTTGTGGTCATGATGAACGGACAGGCTGTCGTCGTCAGCTCCGCCGCCGACAACATCTATGGCTACGACGCGCAGAGCGGCAAGGAACTGTGGAAGATCCACTACGGCGAGCTTGGCTTCTCCATGTCCACCGTTCCCGTCGCCGATGATCAGCAGATTTATTTCAGCACCGCCTTTGGCAAATCGCAGGTCATCGCGCTCAAATACGCCGGATTAAAGACCCCGGAGATCGCGTGGCGGAACAACAAGAACGCTCCGAAGATGTGCTCGCCCGTTTTGCATGGCGGATTGCTGTTTTACGTCGATGACGGCGGCATCGTGAGCTGCGTGGACACCAAGACAGGCGAGGCCTTCTATCGCGAACGCCTTGGCGGCAAATTCAGCGCATCGCCGATCCTGGCGGATGGCAAACTCTACTTCTGCAGCCGCGAAGGTGTGGTCAGCATTGTTCCTGCGGCCAAGGAATTCAAAATCCTCGCCCAAAACACGCTGGACGGCCCGATCATGGCCAGCCCCATCGCAGATGGCGGTGCCTTGTTCATTCGCACGGACAAGGCGCTCTACAAAATCGGGAAATAATCACTTCAGCGCTGCCCGGAGCACTGGCTCAAACACATCCGCCTGGCGCATGAAGCCGAGGTCGGTGGCGTGGGAGGCGTCGTTCGCGCCTTCGGCGTCGGTGCCGTAGAGCGCGTCTCCGCTGATGTAGTGAAGGTTGGCGACTTTTTCCTTCTTGAGCTGCTCGTAGGCGGCTTTCAAAGCGGCGTGGTTGTCGTCGTGGAACTTCGCCTTGCCCGGAGTGATCCAGGAGTTCGTGAAGCGACGGTCCTCGACGAGGATGATCGGTGTGGTGGCGTGTTTGGAGCGCAGTTGCTTGACCAGTGGCACGCATTTGGCCGTCACGTCCGCTGGTTGCATGTTCGGCAGGCAGTCGATGACGATGGCTGCGGCATCGAGCTCATTGATGAGATCACCCACGGCGGCGTCCATGCGGCCGTTGCCGGAGAAACCGAGATTGATCACCGGACGGTCGAGACGACGGCCGAGAATCGCCGTGTGCACCATGCCGGGACGGGAGGCGTTCGCGCCATGCGTGATGGAGGTGCCGTAGAAGACGACCGGCTTCTCACGCGGAGCCAGTCCCTCAAACTTCGCGCCCGCAGGCACACCGATCTCCAGCTTTTCGATGCCGTTGTAGAGCGGCAGGTAGGCGGCGAATTCATGCTCTCCCGGAGCCAGATCGCTGATCAAGACGGCTTCCACATGTTGCGCCGTTGGTTTCGGGCAGGCCACCCACCGCCACTGGCCTTTCTCATCGCGCGCATACAGATCGAGTCCGCTCACCCCCGTCGCCGGCATCGCGGGCAGGGCCAGATTTGCCTTCGCAAGATCGTAGCGACAGTAGATCGCCTTCGCGTCGGTTTTGAAGCGCACCATCATGCCTGCGCTGTCGCGACTGAGGCCCCAAACGGCGGGCGTCACCGTTTTTTCCGCTTTCGACGGGAAACGATCAAACCAGCGCTTTCGCCCCTGGTCCGCCCATCCACGGCCTTCCACCCCCCACTTCGTGACATCACGCCATTGCGCATCGGCAGGGATCGCAGGCCCCTTGGGTTTGGCGGAAACTGTTTTGGATGGGACCGTTTGTGCCAGCAGGGAAAAGCTGAGCAGGAAATACAGTAGAAAAGCTGGTTTCATGGTTCACCATTCAGTCACAGAAGCAGACATGACGCAGCCTACAACGAGCGCGCATAAACCGCATTTCATTTTCGTTGAACTCAGCCCTAGTCTCGGACTTTGCCCAGCCCTGTCATTTCATGAACCCAGAGAGCGACGCGATCAGCGCACGGGAGTGCGGCTTTTCTTGTAAATCCAGTGCTCGACGCGACCGTTGCGAACGCATGCAATTGCTTCGGCCATGATCATGCCGTAGCCACGAGAATAAAAGTCCCTCGCAGGGGGCACCAGTTTGCCATACTCCACTGGCACCATCCAATACAGCCGGTTGTTGTAGGAACCGATATAGGCGGAACCGTAACGCGTGACATTGTGAGGATTGATGCTCGTCACCTCGCCGTTGTGCATGCTGTTGAGCAGCAGGGGATACCGGCCACGGAAATCCCTTGCCGGCCGCTGCCCGGCTGCGCTGTTGTATCCCCCCTGCGAGTGAGGGGAGTCTGCCTGCGCAAAGGCCGCTAATGACGCTAACGTGACGAGAACTAGGGGGAGGAGATGGGCTCTAAAGTTCATAGTTGGTGAAGTTGGACCTGTGCGTTGGCAGCGGTCAAGCTAGGTAACTTACCCCCGCCGAATGGGAATATGTGGGATGAAACGCCGTCAAGTCAACGAATCACTTATTGCATGCTGTCCATCAAGGCTGACCGCTCCCGATCTTACGGACAGGTAACACTCTGACGCCGCCAAAGCTAGCCAGACCACCCACAATATACTTTAGCGCATCAAAACGGAATGTCGTCATCCTCCATGCCTTCGGTGATCGGGCCTTCGCCGAAATCGTCGTTCTGCTGGGCCGGGGCGGGGCGCTGCTGCGGGCGTTGTTGAGCAGCGGGTCGCTGGGCTGGACGGGCTGCGGGGCGACTGTAACCGCCACCTCCACCGGAACCGCCTTCGTCATCACCGCCGCCACCTCCACCGGCGCGATCTCCGCCCGGGCTGCCAAGGAACTGCATCTGCTCGCCGACGACACGAAGACGCGTGCGTTTCTGGCCGGTCTGCTTGTCCTCCCACGAATCCATCTGCAAGCGACCCTCGATGAAGACAGGGCGGCCCTTGTGCAGGTATTTGCCGGCGAGCTCGGCCATCTTCGACCACAGAACGACATCCACAAAGGTGACCTCCTCGACCTTCTCGCCGCTGTCCGAGGTGTAAACGCGGTTCACAGCGAGACCAATGTCGCACACGGCGCTGCCTTTGGGCGTGTAGCGCACCTCCGGGTCACGGGTGAGGTTGCCGATGAGCATGACTTTGTTGTAGGAGGCCATAAAACGAGGTGAGGTGAGAAATACGCGATGTGTCAGAGCATCATTGCCGGGTGCGGCGCTTCCCGGCAATGACTTTTTGTCATCCCGGCCGCCCGTGGCATGCTGGAGGCGTGCTGGAACTCATCGACGGCTTCATTCTTCATCTGGCGACCGAGCGCGGTCTGTCCGTGAACTACCAGGTGCTGGTGCGCCGCTTTTTGGAGGCCTTCGCGTCGTGGTTCAAAATGAAGCACCAGTCCGAGAAGCCCGCCGACGTTACCACCGACCGCATCGCCGCATTTCTGGCGCAGCGGAAGAAGGATGGGATCGCCGCATCGTCGGCGCGGATCGAGTTGATTGCGATCAAGATTTTCTTCCGCTGGCTGACGGCGCGGAAACACATCGCCGCCGATCCTGCGGACGCGATCCTGCCCCCCCGGCAGGAGAAGCACCTGCCGGACTCCCTGAACGAACAAGACGTGCAGAAACTCGTCGAGTCGGTGAACGGGCACACGCCGCTGGACCGGCGCGACCGTGCGATTCTGGAGCTGTTTTACGCCAGCGGCGTGCGTTTGTCCGAGCTAGCCGACGCGAAACTGGAGAACCTCAGCCTGGAGGAGGGCTGGATCCGTGTGACGGGCAAGGGCTCGAAAACGCGTCTCTCACCCGTAGGCGGCGCGGCGCGCGATGCCATCGCCGCATGGCTGCAGCATGGCCGCGCGGCCTTGGTAAAGCCGAAGACACAGAGCCACATCTTCATCTCAAAGCTGGGCACGCGGCTCACAACGGCGCGCATCCAGCAGATCGTGAAGGAACGTGCGGCGATGTGCGGACTCGATCCAGCGCGCATCCATCCGCACCTGCTGCGACACAGCTTTGCCACGCATCTGCTGAACAACGGAGCTGATCTCCGCGTGATCCAGGAGATGCTTGGCCACGCGGACATCTCCACGACCCAGATTTACACACATGTCGATCAGGCGCGGCTGAAGGACGTGCACCGGCGGTTTCACCCGAGAGCGTGAGCGGTCACATCGCCCATGCGGGCATAGACTTCGCGGCCGATGCGGCTGTGCTCGATCAAATCGTCGGCGAAACGGATTTTGCCCGGCTCGAAGATCGTGATGAAGCAGGAGCCGCCGAAGCGGAAGTAGCCTTTCTCGTCGCCCTTCGTAATCGCGGCATCCGGCGTGAAGGTTTGCACGATGGAGCCGACGCAGGTGGCGCCGACCTCGAGGAGCAGCACATCGCCGAGCCGTGGCGTGCGCAGCGTGGTGATCTCGCGCTTGTTTTCCCACAGGATCGACGGGCGCTTGCTCAGCGCGATGGGGCTCACGGAGTAAAGCGGGCCGTTGATCTGTTTTGCGACGCTTGGGACGCCGTCGCACGGAAAATGGAAGCGATGATAGTCCACCGGGCACAGGCGCGAGATGAGCATGCTGCCGTGCTCGTAGCGTTTGGCCTCGTTCGCGTCACCCAGCAGCGTGGCGAGGTCGAAACGGACGCCTTTGATGAAAAAATCCTCGCACGCCGCGATGTCGGGCAGCACGAGATGGCGGCCGTCCGCAGGGAAAACGATCGTATTGTCATCAGCGGCGATGGGACGCGCCTGCGGCTTGAGTTTGCGATAAAAGAACTCGTTGAAGGTGAGGAAGGAGTCCGGCGCGTCGGCAAACTCGCCCTCGTCCACGCCATACGTCGCGAGGAAGGGCGCGATCTTCGCACGACTGGCGGGCGCGTCCATACGGCGGCCATACCAGGCGGAAAAAGCGGCGCGTTTCACCAGCGCGTGCAGCGGCAGGGCGCCGAGCGGGTTTTCATAAGTGAAGCGCAGGAAGCCCTCGCCATACACATGCTCGGTCTCGACGCGCTGCGTGAGGCGGTTGAAGAAAGTGATGGGTGCGGCGGGCATGGGAGTTGTTCACATAGCGCCGCGCCAAGAAAACGCCACACGAACAAAGCTGGCGACAAAGCCGTTTCCGGGCATAGTCGCTCCCCCTGACCGATCCCATGACCGAACCTGAAGCCAGCACCGAAATCCCACCGCAGACCGATCCCGGCTGGGTGGACCTTTCCGATTTGAAACTGATGCCCGCGTGGGTCGGTGACATCGGCAAGGAGGAAAAGATCAAGCAACGCTACGCCGACCGCGAGGACCGTCCGCAGCGTGGTGGTCGTGACGACCGCCGTGGCGGTGGCTTCGGTGATCGTGGTCGCAGCGGTGGTCCGCCACCGCGTCGTGACGGCCCTGGCGGGCCTCCGCCGCGCCGTGATGGTTTTGGCGGCGGCGCTCCGCGTCGCGATGGTCCTGGTGGTGGATTTCGTCCACGTGGTGAAGGCGGTCCGCGCCGCGATGGCGATGATCGTCGTGGTCCTCCGCGACGTTTTGGCGACCGTGATCGCGGCGGCCCACCACAGCGTGAGTGGGTGGAGATTCCGAAGGACGTTCAGATCACGATTTACCCGGATGACAAGGCGGTGGACGCGCTCGCCTCTCACGTGCGTCAAAGCGGCCACGCGTTCAGCATGTTCGACGCGTCGCGTCTCGTGCTCGCGGGCGGTGATCGTTTCGTCGTGCGTTATCGCTGTGCGGAAGAACGTCCGACGGGCCTTTTCAATGTGCCGGGGGACGGCAGCCTTTTTCTGACGCGTGATGAAGCCCTCGCTCATGTGCTGCGCGGCGCTGCGCTGGATGAGTTTTACCGCGCCGAGGACATCGAGCTCGAAGCGCCGAAGGGCGAGTTTCAATCCGTGGCCGTCTGCGGCATGAGCGGCGAAATCATCGCCCCCCCGAGCCACCACAGCTATCAAACCGGCCTCATCCGCCTGCATCGCGAGCGTTTTGCGAACATGCCGTTCGAGGACTTCAAGCGCCGCGTGAAGGTCGAGGCGAATCCTGAGCTCGTCGCGAAATGGAAGGAGCAGATGAGCAAAGGCCGCCGCTGGGTCTGCCTGAAGCTGGAGACGCCCGAGGGCGGCGAGCCGGTCTCCTTCAATTCCCGCGCCGACATGGAGGCGCATTTCCGCCGCACTTTTGGCAACGATGCCGTCATCGAAGTGCGCGAGGCGAACGTGCATGGCAACATCGACAAGCAGAAGCTATCCCCCGCGCTCTTCATCATGCTGCGCCAGGCCGTGGACGCGGCGCGGAAGCACCTGTTTGAGATTTCGCAGAAGCTCGGCGCCGGACTGGAGCGCCGCGGGCTGAAGCTCTTTAAGCGCCGTGCCGGGAAGCAGTTTGTCTGCCGCGTGAAGCCGCGTGCCGTCGAAAACGGCATGGTCTTCTCCGACCGTCTGGCTGACATCGTGAAGATTTTGAAGGACAACCACGGCATGACCATGCAGGCGCTTGTGGAGGCCATCATGCCCTCCCCGCCACCGATGGACGGCGCGGATCCCAACGCACCGAAGCAGCCCACCGAGGGGCAGCTTGGCGTCATCAAGGACATCCGCTGGCTCGCGAACGAAGGCTACGTCATCGAATACAGCGACGGCATGGTCTTCCTCGGTGTTCAAGGCGAGCCGCAACACCCGGCGGCGAAGAAAACGGACGCAGCCACAGCAAAAGCCGAAGAACCTGCCCCTGCCAACGAATCCGCCGCGGAGAACGTCGAAGCCGCTGCTGAAACGAGCGAGGAAACACCCTCGCAGCCCGAAGCCGAACTGGTCAGCGAAGCGCCCACAGCATCCAAACCGACTGAACAGCCGCTTTGACGTTGTGAACGCGGAAAATCTGCGCGCCGCGGGTCATGCCGGCGGCGATGCAGGCCACCGTGCCGGGATCGCGCTCCATCGCGGGGACGCCGAGCACGTCACCGATGACCGTTTTGCGTGACACGGGCAGCAGGACTGGCCGCCCGAAGCGGTGCAGCCGCTCCAGCTCACGGTAGATCGTCAGATTGTCATCCCGCTGCTTCGCGAAGTCGATGCCGGGGTCGAGGATGATGTTTTCACGCGGCAGACCGACGCTTTCGGCCATGACGAGGCGCTGCTCGAAGAATTGATCGAGCGTTGCCATGATGTCTTCATGCCGCACATGCGTGTGCGGCACCTTCGGCTGCCCGATGCTGTGCATGATGAGCAGACCGGCGTTGTGCTCGGCGCACAGCTTCGCGTTGAAGGCGTCCGGCAGGCCGCTGATGTCGTTGATGAGATCCCCGCCATGCGGCAGCACGGCGGCGATCACATCGGAGCGCCAGGTGTTGATGGAAAGCAGCGGTGAATTGAAGCGCGCCTTCAATTCCGGCCATCTGGCCAGAAACGGACGCAGGCGGTCGATCTCCTCGTCCACGCTGATCGCTTCGCGGTTGGTTCGCGCGCTTTCCGCGCCGATGTCGATGATGTCCGCGCCATCACGAAGCTGCTGCTCCGCCTGTGCGAGCGCCACGGCGGGATCGAGCGTGCCATCGCCGCAGAACGAGTCATCGTTGATGTTCACGATCCCCATCACCAGCGGACGGCGGGGAAATTCGATCGTATGCTGGCGTACGCGGAGGATCATGCGCGAGTCTTGAGCGGAATGCCCGGAACGCAACGAAGCAGCCCGGTTGCCCGAGGGCACGCTGCCAAAAGGTTTCACTCGTCCACACCGGCGGCGTCCAAGGTGCGCATCATGGCGTCCATGAACTCCTGGGCGGCGTCGATCGGGAGGATGATGGTGTCGCGGCGACCGCGGACGTCCTCGGTGATCTTGATGAACTTGCCGCGATCGTTCTCCTTGAGGTCAAGGAAGAAGATTTTGCGTTCGGTGACGATCTTTTCGGAATGCAGCGGCGG
>Ga0315900_10008490_pt1 | contig 13197 bp, 13 predicted proteins | sample LakEriMetagenome_FD_203521 | JGI IMG/M metagenome (GOLD analysis project Ga0315900, IMG submission 203521) | Freshwater fungal communities from buoy surface, Lake Erie, Ohio, United States - Buoy 12 MA114 | ecosystem: Environmental > Aquatic > Freshwater > Lake > Lake biofilm | place: USA: Lake...
TACCTGTCCTGATCAGACCCACATCCACATCAAGGGCATCGACAAGCAGCTCGTCGGGCAGTTCGCCGCCGAGGTGCGGGCCCTGCGGAAGCCGGAGCCTTACAAGGGCAAGGGCATCCGTTACGAGAACGAGCAGGTTCGGCGCAAGGCCGGCAAGGCCGTCACGAAGTAAGAGACAAAGGACCCATCATGGACCATTCCCGCTCGATCCTCCGGCAGCGTCTGCGGCGGCGGCACCGCGTGCGCCGGTTCATCCGGGGCACGGCCGAGCGTCCCCGGCTCTCGGTGTTCCGGACCCACAAGCACATCTACGCCCAGATCATCGACGACGTGTCGGGCCGCACCCTGGCTTCGGCCAGTTCGATGGACAAGCAGATCCGCTCCGGCATCACGTTCGGCGGCAACAAGGATGCGGCCGAGGCGATCGGCAAGGCGGTGGCGGAGCGTGCCAAGGCGGCCGGTGTGACGAAGGTGTGCTTCGATCGCGGCGAGTTTCGGTATCACGGCCGTGTGGCGGCGCTCGCAGACGCGGCGCGGGCCGCGGGCCTCGAGTTCTAGAACAGTCTTTGGAGGCAATGAACCGTGTCGACAGGCAAAGAATCCCGCACCGGCGAATTCGCGGAGAAGGTCGTGAAGGTGCGGCGCTGTGCGACCGTCGTCAAGGGCGGCCGGCGGTTCAGTTTCGCCGGGCTGGTCGTGGTGGGGAACGGCCGGGGCAAGGTCGGCTGTGGCTACGCCAAGGCCAACGAGGTTCCGCCCGCCGTCGAGAAGGCGATCAAGGACGGCATGAAGAACCTCATCGAGGTGCCCGTCGAGTCGGGCACGATCCCGCATCGCGTCGAAGGCCGCTACGAGACGGCGAAGGTCGTCCTGTTGCCGGCCGGTCCCGGCACGGGCATCATCGCCGGGGCGGCGGTCCGGGCCGTCTGTGAGTCGGCCGGCATCCGCGACGTGCTCTCCAAGGCGCACGGCTCGACGAATCCCGTGAACCTCGTCAAGGCGGCCCTCGAGGCCCTCAAGCAACTGCGCACCAAGGCCGAGGTCGAGCGGCTGCGCGGCATTTCGCTCTCCTGATCCACGCATCCCACCGCGGTCCTGCGGACCGACCAACCCTTCCATGAAACTCAACGACGTCAACAAGGGCATCCACAAGAACACCAGGCGGCTGCGGGTCGGCCGCGGCCCCGGTTCCGGCCGCGGACGCTACGCCGGCCGCGGCAACAAGGGCCAGGGCCAGTTGGCCGGCTGGGCCGCCCCGCTGATCTTCGAAGGCGGCGGCACGCCGTTGATCCGCCGGATCCCGAAGCGCGGCTTCCACAATTCCCACGGCCGGATCGTCAAGGGCGTGAATGTGGGGGCTTTGCAGGAGGTGTTTGCGGCTGGCAGCGAGGTGACACCGCGGGCCCTCCGTGAATCGGGCCTCGCCAAGGGGATCTGGGACGAGATCAAGATTCTCGGCAACGGTGAACTGAAGCACGCCCTCAAAGTGTCGGCCCATCACTTCAGCGCCCAGGCACGGGAAAAGATTTCCGCCGCCGGAGGCACCGTGACCGAACTGCCCGGACCGGCGCCGGTCGTGCGGAAGGTGAAAAAGGCGTCGCGGAAAAAGCCCGCGGGCGGTTAGGGTATGGCGCCGGCGGCCCGCCGGCACGCCCGGTCCGAGACGTCGAGGAGCCCCAGCCCGTGCTCGAAAAACTCCGCATCATTTTCACGATTCCGGAACTGCGGCAGAAGATCCTGCTCACGCTCGGCCTGCTCGCGATCTATCGGGTCGGCTGGCAGGTGCCGTTGCCGATCGTCGATCCCCAGGCGATGACCGCGTTCGCGCAGCAGACTGGGGGCATCGGCGACCTGCTCCGCACCGTCGCCGTGTTCTCCGCCAGCCAGCTTTCGCAGGCCACGATCTTCGGCCTCGGCATCATGCCCTACATCTCCGCGTCGATCATCTTCCAGCTGCTCGGGACCGTCTGGCCGCCGCTGGAGCGGCTCACCAAGGAGGGCGAAGCGGGCCGGAAGAAGATCAACGAATACACCCGCTACGCCACGGTGCTGATCTGCATCCTGCAGAGCTGGGCGTATGTGGCGTTCCTCTCCGGACAGCGGGTCGGCGAGCAGTCACTGATCCAGCCCGCCTTCCTGGTGGACGGTCGGCTGCCGCTGGTGTGGCAGTTCGTCGCGGTCATGACGATGACCGCCGGCACCATCTTCTTGATGTGGCTCGGTGAACAGATCGACGAGTTCGGCATCGGCAACGGCATCAGCTTGTTGATCATGGCTGGCATCCTGGCCGGCATGCCCAGCGCGCTGATGCAGCTCGGCAGCGAGACGAGCTGGGAGCTCGGTGGCGGAGGGGGCAAGATGGGCATCGAGACGCTCATCATGCTGGCGGCCCTGTTCGTCGGCGTCGTCGCCGGCGTCGTGTTCATGACCCAGGGGCAGCGTCGCATCCCGACCCAGAGCGCCAAGCACGTTCGCGGCCGGCGCGTGTACGGCGGCACGCGGCAGTACCTGCCACTGCGGGTCAATCAGGCTGGCGTGATGCCGATCATCTTCGCCAGTTCTCTGCTGCTGTTTCCGCAGATGCTGTTCCAGTGGCTGTCCACCGCCTATCCGGGGAACGCCGTTCTCTCCGCGATTCACGACTCGTTCCAGCGGGGGCAGTCGTATCTCTACAACGTCTGCTACATCGCGCTGATCTACTTCTTCTGCTACTTCTGGACGGCCATCACCTTCAATCCCAAGGAGATGGCCGACAACCTCAAGAACTTCGGGGCGTTCATCCCGGGATACCGTCCCGGCAAGCGAACGGCCGACTATCTCGAACGGGTCATGGAGCGGATCACGTACGTGGGAGCCGGGTTCCTGGCCCTGGTCGCGGTGATCCCCACGATCGTAGGCGGCTACCTCAACACCGGGGCGCAGATCGCGGGTTTCTACGGTGGCACCGGCCTGCTGATCGCCGTCAGCGTCGCCTTCGACCTGGTGCAGAAGATCGACAGCCATCTCGTGATGCGGAACTACAGCGGCCTTCTGGAAAAGTCCTGATCCGCTCTCCGCCCCCCGCCGGGAGGCTCGCGCCGTTTCCTCCATGCCCCCGCGCGGACACGCCATGCGGATCATCCTCATCGGACCGCCGGGAGCGGGGAAGGGGACGCAGTGCCAGCGGCTCGTGGACCTGCTCCACGTGCCCCATCTCTCGACCGGCGAGATGTTGCGGGCGGCGGTGCGCTCGGGCACGCCGGAAGGACTGCAGGCCGCGGAGTACATGACCCAGGGGCAACTCGTGCCCGACCCGCTCATCGTCGGCATGGTCAGCCGACGGCTCGAGATGGAGGACTGCCGCAACGGCTGCCTCTTGGACGGATTTCCACGCACGCTGCCCCAGGCCGCCACCCTCGACGAGCTGCTGGAGCGGCGGGCGATGAGCGTCGATGGTGTCATCGAGCTCGCGGTGCCCCGGGACGAACTGATCCGGCGGATGCTGGCCCGGAAGCGGGAGGATGACGACCCAGAAGTGTTCGCCAAGCGGATCACGAGCTTCGAGATCCAGACCGCCCCGCTGCTCGATTACTACGCGCGGCAGGGCAAACTCGCCAGCATCGACGGCCTGGGCACCGCCGACGAGATCTTCGGCCGCGTGCAGGCGGCCGTGGGTCGATTCGAGCGGGCGGCCCGCCGGCGTTGACCACGGGCCGTGCAGGCAGTGGGGGCGCCGGTATACTCGCGGTATCGTCCGATCCCTTGTCTTCGCCCCGAGAATCGCCTGTGGTCACCCTGCGATCGCCCCGTGAAATCGCCCTCATGCGCCGCGCGGGGCTCGTCGTCTGGGGCGCGCACCAACTGGCGGCGGGAATGGTTCGGCCCGGCGTGACGACCGGTGAGATCGACGCCGCCGTCGAAAAGTTTTTCCTGGAGCACGGTGCGGTGCCGCTCTTCAAAGGCGTGCCCGGCAAGGTGCCGTTTCCGGCGAGTTGCTGCATCTCCGTGAACGACGAGGTCGTGCACGGCATTCCGGGCCCGCGGGTGCTGCGGTCGGGCGATGTGATCAGCATCGACACGGGCTGCAGCGTGGGCGGTTGGTGCGGCGATTCGGCGATCACGCACCCGGTGGGGCAGGTGACTCCGGACGTTCAGCGGTTACTCGACTGCACCTCCGGTGTTCTGGCTCTGGCCATCCGCCTGCTCGCCACGCGGAATCGGTGGAGCGACGTCGCCACGGAAATGGCGAAGTTCGTTCGCGACCAAGGCTTTTCGGTCGTGGAGAACTTCGTCGGCCACGGGATCGGCCGGACCATGCACGAGGATCCGCAGGTGCCGAACTTCTGCACCCCCGCCTTTCGGAAGAATCACGATTTCGAGATCGAACCCGGTCTCGTGATCGCGATCGAGCCGATGGTCAACATGGGCACGAAGAAGGTCCGGGCCCTCGCCGACCACTGGACCCAGTCGACCGTCGATGGGATGCCCAGCGCCCACTTCGAGCACACCGTGGCGATCACCGCGGGGGGGCCGGTGGTGCTCACGGCTCCGCCGGCCGCCGGCGAGACGGTGGGAAATGCCGGCTCCGCGGCCTGAATCGGCCGCCGGCGAAGCACTGGGGTTTTGCCGGCCCGCCGCCCGATCATCAGCCGCTGGGGGTGCGAAAGGCACCCCCTTGTGATCGGTCGGCGGCGATCTTATAGTTTGGAGCTCCCTCCAATCCCATTCAGTCCTGTCGAAGGCGTGGCCGGTCGCCGCCACGAGCTTGTCCATCATGAAGGTTCGCGCCAGCGTCCGCCGGATGTGTGAGAAGTGCAAGATCGTCAGGCGCCGCGGCGTCGTCTTCGTGGTCTGCACGGATCCCCGCCACAAGCAGCGGCAGGGGTGAAGAGGGGAGGAGAACGTGGTTCGGTGCGGCCTGTGCCCGCCACGAACCACGCAGCCGACGCCCGCAGGGTCGGTTCGCACTTCACGGCCATTGTTTCGTCCGCGTTTGATTCGGTTCGAGAGACATAATCCATGCCACGTTTGATGGGTGTCGACATTCCGTCCGAGAAGAAGACCGTCTTCTCGTTGCAATACCTCTACGGCGTCGGCCAGCGGGTCGCCCGCGAGCTGTGTCATAAGGCGGGCGTCGACCCGATGGGCAAGGCCCGCGATCTGCACGAGGACGAGCTGGCGCGTTTGGCCGCCCTGCTCGACAAGGACTACACGGTCGAGGGTCAGTTGCGGCGTCAGGTCGCTCAAAATATTTCGCGGCTCAAGGACATCGGCAGCTATCGCGGCCTGCGGCATCGCCGCGGCCTGCCGGTGCGTGGCCAGCGGACGCGGACCAACGCCCGGACCCGCAAGGGGCCCAAGAAGACGGTGGCCGGCAAGAAGGGCGTGAAGGACCTCAAGTAATCCGCGGCGGCGCGATTTCAGGAACATCAGCAGGAGCACACGGAACGAAACCATGTCGAAGGTTGCCAAGACGAAGAAAAAGACGGTGACGGCGGGCATCGCCTTCATTCACGCGAGTTTCAACAACACGACGGTGACCATCACCGATACGCGTGGGGACACGCTGTGTTGGGCGAGCGGCGGAACGTGTGGCTTCAAGGGCAGCCGCAAGGGCACGCCGTTCGCCGGTCAGTGTGCCGCGCAGCAGGCGGCCGAGAAGGCGTCCAAGTTCGGCGTCAAGGACCTCGAGGTCCGGGTCAAGGGGCCGGGCAGCGGCCGCGAGAGTGCGATCACCGCGCTGCAGGCGGCCGGCATGAACGTCAAGAGCATCGAGGACATCACGCCGCTGCCGCACAACGGTTGCCGCCCGCCGAAGAAGCGTCGCGTGTAAGCGGCGGTTCGTTTCGTTCAATTTCAGAAGATATCAGCGAGTCACCAGAGAGCAGGTTCGAATCATGGGACGCATTACTGGGCCGGTCTGCCGGCTGTGCCGGCGCGACGGGCTGAAGTTGTTTCTCAAGGGCAGTCGGTGTGATACGCCGAAGTGTGCCTTCGAGCGGCGGCCTACCCCGCCGGGCATGGTGCAGAAGCGCCGTGGCAAGCCGACCGACTACGGCCTCCATCTTCGCGAGAAGCAGAAGGTCAAGCACTACTACGGTGTGCTGGAGGCGCAGTTTCGTACCTACTTCGCGCGGGCTGAGCGGGGCAAGGGGAACACTGGCGAGGTGCTGATGTCGCTCCTCGAGCGCCGGCTCGACAACGTCGTGCATCGTCTCGGGTTCGCCGCGTCCCGCGCCGGGGCCCGGCAAATGGTGATGCACGGCCACATCACCGTGAACGGCAGTCGTCTGGATGTGCCCAGTTATTTGGTCAAGGCCGGTGATCTCGTGCGTGTCAAGAATCGGGCGAAGAGCCTGCAGTTGGTGCATGCGGCGCTGGCGGAAAACCGGCGCGACGTCCCCGATTTCTTGTCTCGGTCCGAGAGCCCGATTCCGGAGGGGCGGGTGGATCGGCTGCCCGGCTCGGACGACGTTTCGATTCCGGTGCAGGCCAACCTGATCATCGAGTTGTGCTCCAAGTAAAGTCTGGGTGAAGGCTTTTCGAGTTTCGATCCAAAGAGTCGGCCGTGGGGCGTGTCCGCCCCGGCCCTGAACGGAGGAATCCCTGATGCATATCCGCTGGCGTGGCCTCGAGTTGCCGGGCTCGGTCACCGTCGATCAGAAGACCCTGACGCCCACCTACGGGAAGTTCGTGGCGGAGCCGTTTGAACGCGGCTTCGGGACGACTGTGGGCAACAGCCTGCGTCGCGTCCTGCTGTCGAGCCTGGAGGGCAGTGCCGTCACGCAGATCAAAATGGCCGGCGCGCTGCACGAGTTCACCACGATCAAGGGTGTTCTCGAGGACGTGACGGACATCGTGCTCGCGGTCAAGAGCCTGGTCGTGAAGAATCACAGTGATTCCACGCGGGTGCTGCGGGTCGAGAAGAGCACGAAGGGGCCCGTGACCGGAGCCGACGTCCAGACCGACGAGGCCGTGGAGGTCGTCAACAAGGACCTCGTTCTGGCCACGTTGACCGACGACGTGCCGTTCGAACTCGAGATGGTCGTGGAGAATGGCCGCGGGTATGTGCCTTCCAGTGAGCACAGCCAGGCCTCGCAGGAAATTGGCATCATCCCCGTCGACGCCGTGTTCAGCCCGGTGACCCGAGTCAAGTACGAGGTCGAGGAGACCCGTGTCGGGCAGAAGACGAACTACGACAAGCTGACGATGGAGATCTGGACCAACGGGACGGTGACGCCCGAGATGGCGCTCGTCGAGGCCGCCAAGATCCTGCGGAAGCATCTCAATCCGTTCGTTTCGTACACCCGGCCCGGCCCGGCGGTGAGTCTGCCGGCAGCGGCGGGAGACTTCTTCGCGGCCCTGAAGCCCTCGCTGGAGGGCCGCCTGGGGATGCTGATCTCGCAACTGGGGCTGTCGCAGCGGGCGGCCAACTCGCTCGAAGCCCAGGGCATCAGCTCGGTGCGAGAGCTCGTGGCGCGAAGTCGTGACGAGGTGGCGGCGATGTGGAACCTCGGCGATGCGACGCTGCAGGAGATCGAGTCGAAGTTGCGCGAACTCGACCTCGAGTTCGGCATGTCATTGCCCGTCGGGGCTGGAACCTGATACGCGGAACGCCCGCCACGGGACCGCGGAACAAGCAAGGGAGAACTCAGTCATGCGTCATCGTCGCAAGGGCCGCGTGCTCGGTCGTAGCCCGTCCCACCAGCGGGCCCTGTTGCGTAATCTCGCGTCGGCGCTGATGCTGACGGAACGGGAGACGGAGGCCGGCGAGACGGGCGCGCCGAAGGTGGCCGGCCGGATCGTGACGACGCTCGCCAAGGCGAAGGAAGTTCGTCCGCTCGTCGAGCGGTGCGTGACCATCGCCAAGCATGGTCTCGAGGCCTCCGGCAAGGCCCGTGAGTTCGCGACGTCGGCCGCCCGCGACTCCGCGGAATGGAAGCGGTGGCGGGAGAGCGATGCGTGGGCGCAATGGGCCCAAGCCGCGGCCCCGGCCGTCAAGGCGCGGCGGCGCGTCGTGCAGCTCCTCGGCGACAAGCAGGCCGCGAGGATCCTGTTCGAGCGGATCGCCCCCCGGTTTACGGACCGGCCGGGCGGCTATACCCGGATCTTGAAGCTGGCGACCCCGCGGCTTGGTGACGCGGGGCCGCGGGCGATCCTGGAGTTCGTCGGCGGCGAGGTGGGGGTGGCCCAGGCTCCCGCTCCGCGGGTCGAGGCCCGTCCGGCGCGCACCTGAATCCTGCCCGATTCGTACCGGGAATAGTCGGTCGGCCGACCCGCGAATACCATGGAGCGGGTCAGGCACCGGCGGATTCCAGGGTCGAGGTCGCCATGAGTCGAGCAGGTTTGAGGCGCATGTCTGGAATACGGGCGTGGAGCCTGTTGCTCGTCGCTTGTTCCGGCATGGGCGGGTCTGCCGCCGGCGCGGGTGGCGACGAGCATTTCGGGATTCCCCAGGTCAAATACATAAACGAACAGATCGCGTCCGGCTGGGAAGACGCGGGGATCCAGCCTTCCGCGGCGGCCACCGACGGTGAGTGGTGTCGGCGCATCCATCTCGACGTCATCGGCCGCATCCCCACGACCGACGAGCTGCAGCGATTCTTGACGAACAGCTCGCCGTCCAAGCGACCCGAGCTGGTCGGCCGGCTCCTCGGTGAGGAGTATGTCGACGAGTACGCCCGCAACTGGACCGACGTCTGGACGACGGTGCTCATCGGCCGGGATGTCGAGAACGAACGGGTGAACCGGTCGGGCATGCGGCAGTATCTTCGCCGGGCCTTTTCCAAGAACATCCCGTACGACCGGTTCATGGAGGAGCTCGTCACCGCCACGGGCGCGAACGCCAATCGCCAGGACGTCGAGGGCTTCAACGGCGCCACCAACTTCCTCGCCGGCAAGATGGAGGAGATGGGCGTCGAGAACGCCGTCCAGGCCACGGCCAAGACCGCGCAGATCTTCCTCGGTCTGCAGGTCCAGTGCACGCAGTGCCACAATCATCCTTTCAACAAGGGCAAGCAGAACCAGTTCTGGGAGATGAACGCGTTCTTTCGCCAGACGCGGGCGCTACGCCGGTTCGACGGTTCGCGGGACGTGCAATGGGTGGAACTCGTCGACGAGGATTGGGCCGGCGAGGGCGGTAATCCGGAGGAGGCCGAGCTCTATTACGAGCTGCGTAACGGCCTCATGAAGGTGGCCTACCCGGTGTTCGTCGACGGCACGGAAATCTCCAAGAGCGGCTACCTGCCCGGCACGATGGAGGATGGCACGCCCTATGGCGTGCATCGCCGGAAGGAGCTCGCGAAACTGATCAAGGCGAGCCCCCTGTTTCCGAAGGCGATCGTGAACCGGGTGTGGGGCCACTTTTTGGGCTACGGTTTCACCAAGCCGATCGACGACCTCGGCGAGCACAATCCGCCGTCCCATCCAGAGTTGCTCGACGGCCTCGCCGAACGATTTCGGGAACAGAGCTTCGATCTCAAGGAACTGGTGCGTTGGATCGTGCTCTCGCGGCCCTACGCCCTGTCCAGCCGCGCGGTGGCGGCCAACACGAAGGACGACCCGTCGCTCGGCGAAAAGCCGAAGTTCTCCCACTTCTACCTGCGGCAGATGCAGGCGGAGCAGTTGTATGAGTCGCTGCTCACGGCGACGCAGGCCGACAAGACGCAGGGGGGGGAAGAGGCCGCGAAGAAGAAGGACCAGTGGCTATCCCAGTTCGTGATCGCCTTCGGCACGGACGAAGGCGACGACGCGACGACCTTCAACGGCTCGATTCCCCAGGTGCTGATGATGTTCAACGGCGACCTCATCAAGCAGGCCACGAGCACCGGCAAGGGCGGGTTTCTCGACACGGTCGCCTCGAGCGGGACTTCGGCCAAGGCCAAGATCGACACCCTGTACGTCGCCGCACTGGCCCGCAAGCCGTCGGCCAAGGAGGTGGCGACGGCCAACGCGATCCTCAACGCCCGCCGCGGCGACGTGGTCGGCTCCCTTCAGGACATCTGGTGGGCGGTCCTCAATTCGAATGAGTTCATCATCAATCACTAATTGCGCGCCCGCGGGGCCATCCCTGGCCCCCGCGGGCTTTGCCCGTCGTGGTCGCAGCCGAGGTGCGACCAGCCGGGCGATGGCTCGCCCTCCAGGCGAGCCTCGCCGTAAGCCGACGCAGGCCCGCAGGGATGCGTCGGCGCGAAAACGAGCGCCATCCATGGCCCCGGCAGGCTGGGACGTCGCGGGGAAAGCCGAGGTTTCCCCGGACGTCCTGGCGGCCGCACCTCCGGGCGGCCGTGGCCGCCTCGCGGCGGCAAAAGGCCCGGGAATAAGCTGTCCGTCCGTCACCGAAATACACTGTGAGTCGACCGGTTTTCCAGGAGACCTGACATGGCCCGCTTCGACGTTCTGCCCGCTGGGATGAGCCGCCGGCACTTCATGAGCCACATGGCGGGGGCCGCCTCGCTGGCCGCGCCCGCGACGGCGTTCACCAACTCGATCCTCGCCAACGCCTCGGATCTGCGAAAGCGGCACAAGGCCTGCATCATGCTGTGGATGGGCGGCGGCCCCAGCACGATGGACATCTGGGATCTCAAACCCGGCGCGCCGACGGGCGGCCCCTTCAAGCCGATCGCCACCTCGGCCGACGGCGTGCAGATCTGCGAGCACATGCCGCTCATGGCCCAGCAGATGCACCACATGGCGATCGTGCGGTCGATGAGCACCCGTGAGGCTGACCACATGAGGGGCCGGTATTACATGCATACCGGCTACGTGCCGAACCCGAACGTCGAGCATCCCAGCTACGGCTCGGTGATCGCCCATGAACTCGCCGACCAGGTTCCGGACCTGGAAATCCCGCCGTTCGTGTCGGTGGGCAGTGGCAGCGTGGGCCCGGGCTTCCTCGGCATGACGTGGGCGCCGTTCGTGGTCGATTCCAACGGCAACGTCCGCAACCTCGACATGGGCATCGATCCGGCCCGGCTCGCCCAGCGGCTGGAGATGCTGTCCACGATCGAGAAGGGCTTCATCGGGGAGAAGCGGGGCGGCTCCGCCGACGACCACGCCAAGGTCGTGCAGAAGACGGTCAAGCTGATGACCAGCAGCCAGATGGAAGCCTTCAAGGTGATGAAGGAGCCCAAGGAGGTGCAGGACCGCTACGGCACGACCGGCTTCGGCCGGGGCTGTCTGATGGCCCGGCGGCTCGTCGAGATGGGTGTGCCGTTCGTCGAGGTCGACCTGGGCGGCTGGGACAACCACGCCAACATCTTCCCGACGCTCGCCGACACGAAGCTTCCGGAACTCGACAAGGCGATGTCGGCGCTGGTTTCCGACCTGGCCGACCGCGGCATGCTCGACGACACAGCGATCGTGTGGATGGGCGAGTTCTCCCGCACGCCGAACATCAACGGCGGCGGCGGCCGCGACCACTGGGCTCGAAGTTGGAGCGTGGTCGTGGGCGGCGGCGGCTTCAAACGCGGCGTCGCGGTGGGCGAGACCAGTTCCGATGGCAAGGAGGTCGTGACCGAGCCCTACACGTCGCAGGACGTGATGGCCAGCGTCCTCAAGGCCCTCGGCATCTCGCTGGAGACGACCTTTACCGCCAAGAACGGCCGGCCGATGAAGATCGCCAACTCCGGCAAGGTGATCAAGGAACTGTTCGCCTGACGGCGAGGGGCTGCCCGGGCCCCATCGCCGGACGTTCGCTGCGGGCATCCTGCCCTTCGCTCTCTCGGAGGTGTCTGCGCTTCGCCCTCCGGGCTGCGCTGGCCACCTACGCCGGCTCCCGGGGCCCGGGCAACCCCTCGCCTCCCCGCATGGTGACGACACGCCCCCTGTAGCGGCGGTCTCCGACCGCCGATGGCCGCATCCGTCGCCGGCTTCGGGCCGCCCCTCATGGATTCCGCGTTCGGCGCTTGGACGCGGGCCGGTACGATTGCGGCCGCAACATCTGGTCGAGAGACGGAGGCAGACACTGACACGGGGCGAGCTGGCTACGACGCGGGGGATCACGGGCCTGACGGGCACCGTGCGGCCGGTCCTGCGTCTCGTCCTGCCGGTGCTGCTCGAGCAGTTGCTCGGCCTGACGGTCGGCTTCACCGACAAGTGGCTGGCCGGCAACCTGTTCGCCGGCGAGGAACCGCTCGCGGCCGTCGGCCTCGTGGCTTACTGCCTGGCGTTTCTGCCGGTGCCCTTCGCGCTGCCGGCGGTGGCCGCGACGGCGCTGGTCGCGCGGGCGGTCGGGGCCGGTGACCGGGCGGCCGCGCGGCGGGCGGCGGCGCAGGCGCTCCTCGTAGGCGCGGCGATCTCGGCTTTGGCCCTCGTCGTCGTGTGGCTCGGCGGGCGGGCCTTCCTCGGCTGTCTGGGACTGCCGGAGGGGAGCACGGCCCTGGCGGGCCGCTACCTGGCGATCGTGCTGCCGGTGCTGCCGGCGATGATGCTGATCCACGTGGGCATGGCCGTGCTTCGCGGCGCCGGCGCCATGGTCGCTGGTCTCGTGGGCATGACCGTCGTGAACCTCGTCAACGCGGGCGCGAGTTTCGCCCTGGCCGTGGGAGCGTTCGGGCTTCCCCGACTCGGCTGGGAGGGGCTCGCGTGGGGCACGGCGGCGGGTTACATCGCCGGGGCGGTGTGTGTCGCGGCCCTGCTGGCCCGGCCGGCAGCAGGCCTCGCTCCCCGGGCCGCCGATTGGCTGCCCGACCCCGACTGGCTGCGGCGAATCCTCCGTATCGGCCTGCCGGCCGGCGGCGACGCCTTGGCCAACGCGGCCTGTCACCTGACGTTCCTCTCGATCGTGAACCGGCTGGGGGACGTGGCGGCCGCGGCCCACTCCGTCGCGGTCACGATCGAATCGCTCGCCTTCCTCCCCGGCACGGCCTTTCAGGTGGCCGCCGCGACGCTGGCCGGGCAGTTTCTCGGTGCCCAGGACGAGCGGCGGGCCCGGGGAAGTGTCTGGCTGGCGGCGGTCGCCTGCCTGGCGTTCATGACCTGTGCCGCGGCCGGGTTTCTGTGGTCGGCCGATACCCTGGCCGCCTGGTTCACGGGTGGCCCGGGCCGCCAGCCCGAGGTGGCAGACCTGACGGCGAAACTCGTGCGGATCGTCGCCTTCGCCCAGCCGCCGCTGGCCCTGCTGATGGTGCTCTCCGGTGGCCTCCGGGGCGGCGGGGCCACCCGGCCGCCGCTCGTCGTCAACTTCGTGGGGCTGCTCGTGATCCGGCTTCCGCTGGC
>Ga0315900_10008491_pt1 | contig 13196 bp, 16 predicted proteins | sample LakEriMetagenome_FD_203521 | JGI IMG/M metagenome (GOLD analysis project Ga0315900, IMG submission 203521) | Freshwater fungal communities from buoy surface, Lake Erie, Ohio, United States - Buoy 12 MA114 | ecosystem: Environmental > Aquatic > Freshwater > Lake > Lake biofilm | place: USA: Lake...
ATTTACCGGTTATAATATTTGTTTATATATTGGTAAATTAAAATCCAATTTTATTAAATTGTCTGATGAACATTTGAAATATATTTGGGCTCCTGTTAAAGATGCATTAAAATTAAATGTTTGTAAATTTACATTTAGAGACATTCGTTATTTGCAAACTATTTTAAATGTAACAAAAAACACCGTTATTGACTCTACTGAAGAAGAAGATAATTAATATTATGAGAATTGCAATTAGTGGTACAGCTAATATTGGTAAAACCACATTAATCGAAGACTTTATTAAAGAGTGGCCTAATTATACAAAGAACAATTATACCTATCGTTCTCTATTAAAGAATCACAGTAAGAGTACAGATCAAGAAACACAATGGATGATCTTGAATAATATGATTGATGAACTTCAAAAATATAGTAAAGATGATCACGTAATTTTTGATCGTTGTCCATTAGATAATTTAATCTATTCACTTTGGGCTAACGGCTATAAGAAAGTAGACGATGCTTTTATTCAAAAGTGCATTCCTTTGGTAAAGGAAAGTATGAGATTTTTAGATATTATTTTCTTTTTACCTGTATCAAAGATGTCTCCTATTCCTATTGTAGATGATGGCAAAAGAGAAACTGATCCTGAATATATCCAAGAAATTGATAATATTTTTAAAGCTATTGTACAACAATATCAATGCAATTTAGGATCAACACCATTCTTTCCTGCTGATGATTCTCCTGGAATAATTGAAATATTCGGTAACAGAGAACAACGAATTCAATTGATTAAACAATACTTAAATGCAAATGGTGATGTGTTTGGATCAGAACACGATACATTATTCTCTGAAGACAATTTAAAAGAATTAAAAGCTCTTTTAGAAGAACAGAAAGATACACATTATTCCGAGCAATTTAAAAAAGAACAGATTGCTATGCTTAATGAATTGAAAAAAGAAATTAGTAAGTCTTAACAACCTTTACGATATATGAAGGTTTTTCATCTAAAACATCTGCTGTAAACTCTGTATCAACTTGACTGATAGATAGTGGATTATCTTGTTGGACACTTTGGCTGGTGGTTGTGTAATTATTGACAATAAAAGTTTTTAAAGCGTCTTCGAAACCAGCCCAACTAAATGCAGTTACCAATCCACCCATTGTTTGTATACCAATACCACTCTGTTCAATAGATAACCCTTTCGATGTCAACTTTGAATTGACATCACCTTGAACAACCGAATTACTTCTTTTAAATGGTGCATAAACTGAAAAAGTGCCCCATCCTGCATCTGAATTAATAATATCAGTTATATAACAAGGATATAGGCAAGCAGTTTGATTAGCCGGCATAATAATAAAATCTTTATCTTCTAAAAATTCTAATTCTTTTGGTGGTATAGGATCTAGATAAGATGTTGCGGTATGTCCCGAGTCAATAGTAATATAAGCAGTGCCGATATATACTTGTTTGAAACTATCATAAATTTGAGTTGATAATGTGTCTATAGTACTCAACAAATTTTCATTAATAGCCACTACATCATTAGAAATGGCCGATACGGTGACTGATAATGTAGTATTCTCAGGACCAATGATAAAATTTTCATAATCGATAATAGAAGTACCGTCTGGTGTTTCCAATACCAAATAATCACCAGCAGCTACATTCTCTACTACGGGCAAATCAAGAATATTAATATCATCTTTTTTAATAGCCATTGATTTTATTTACTTAAAAATTAAAATAAACTATGAACATTTTAGTTACGGGTGGCTATGGATTTATCGGTAGTAATTTCATAAATTTCATAGCAAAAAAAGAAGAAGTCAAATCAATTCTTAATATTGATTCCATGACATATGCTGCAAATAAGGATAATGTCATACCTAGTCAGAAGCTTATACAATCCAGATCTATTGATATCATAGAAAAGGATTTCATTGCGACATTATTAAATGCTAATGAAATTACTCACGTGGTTCATTTTGCAGCTGAAAGTCATGTAGACAATAGCATTAGTGGTCCAGAAACTTTTATTAAAACTAATGTTAATGGAACCTTCTCTTTGTTAGAAGCAGCTAGAGAATATGGCAAATTGGAAAGATTTCATCATGTATCTACTGATGAAGTATATGGATCACTTGGACCAATAGGTTTCTTCAAAGAAACTACACCATATAATCCACGATCACCATATTCAGCATCAAAAGCAGCATCTGATCATTTAGTGAATGCATATCATCATACGTATGGATTGAATACTACTATTTCTAATTGTTCAAATAACTATGGGCCTAATCAGCATATTGAAAAATTAATTCCGAAAATTATTACTAATCTAAGACAAGATAAAAAAATCCCAATTTATGGAACAGGTCAAAATGTTAGAGATTGGTTGTATGTTGAAGATCATTGCGAAGCTATTTGGAAGATTCTTTTAAAAGGTAAAATAGGTGATACCTATAATGTAGGTGGAGATCGCGAAATGAATAATCTACAGATCGCGAAAAGTATTTGTAAGTTATTAGATAAGGATCCCGATCAATATATTCAATTTGTTGAAGACAGAAAAGGTCATGACTTTAGATATGCAATTGACTTTACTAAAATTAATAATGAATTAGGATGGGTACCTAAGACATCATTTGATTCTGGTCTCAGGAAGACTATTGATTTTTATTCAAAATAAAGTTAATAAATATATGTCAAAAATAGGAGTAGGTATTATTACCTGCAATAGAAAATCATTTTTTGAAAAATGTTATAATTCATTACCCGAATATATTGATGAATTGATAGTGGTAAATGACGGCGATCATTTAGATGTAAATTTAAAAACAGGATTTCTGCATGAATCTAGCAAATTCAAACAAGTAGGTCAATGCAAAAATATTGCAATGAAATATTTGCTAGATGCCAAATGTGATTATATTTTTACATTAGAAGATGATATTTTTATAAAAGATCCGGATGTATTTAAAAAATATATCGATGCGCATAAGAAAACCGGAATTCATCATTTTAACTTTGGATTTTCTCAAAAAGAAAATTTAGATAAAAATTTAAATCCCGTATATAAAAAAATTATTGATTATGGAGAAAAGCTCAAATTGGTATTAACACCAAACGTATTAGGGGCATTTACTTTCTATACTAGAACTTGTTTACAAGAAATTGGATTACATCACAAAGATTTCAATAAGGGTCATGGTGATCATCCAGAATTAACTTATAGAGCATATAAGCATTGTTATACAACACCGTTTTGGTGGTTTGCTGATATATATGAGAGCTGGAATATGATTGGTAATCAATCAAATATGGGAGACGACTCTTTGGTTAGAAACCAACAAAAATTTTGGGATAACTTTAAAGAAGCCTGCGGTTTATTTAAAAAATTGCATGGAGTTGACATGTTGCAAGTACCAATGTCTTCTGAAAAAGAAGTGATTGACTGTTTAAAACAATTAAAAACAACAAAATGATTAAAAATAAAATAGGTGTAGGTATTACTACATATAATTCTGAAAAATATTTTTCTGCTTTATATAATAGTATAGATAAAACAAAAGTTGATGATATTGTTGTAGTCAATGGTGGCGATGCTTATGACCAAGAATATGATTGCAAATGGATACAACATACTAAAAACAAATATCCTGCTACATGTAGAAATGAATGTATTGATTATTTGTTAAACGAATCAAAATGCGAACATATCTTCTTGATTGAAGATGATATGATAATTAAAGATTCATCTATTTTTGCAAAATACATTGCAGCACATAATGCCAGTAAATTAAAATATTTTTGTTTTGTATCAACTTCACCAGGTGCAGGTACACCCGAAAAACGAATTCCTAGATTAACCGTCGAATATAGTAAAGATGTCGCTGTTTCTTTTTATAGGAATATGTGTAATGAATTTACATATCATCACGCTTCTGTATTTTCTGAATTAGGATATTATGATAATTCTGAATATATGAGAAACGGGTTTGATGTAGATATGGCGTTTAGAGAATCAAAAATAGGAAAATGGGCTGCTCCATTTTGGTGGTTTGCTGATATTAAAAATTCTGATAATTATATTGAAAATAACCCAATTGCTGTTAGTCGATTACAATCAAATAGAGCAGACGGTTCACGTGAAGAACTGATAATTAGAACATGGCAATATTTCAAAGAAAAGCATGGATTATATGTTCAACAAATACCAGATACTTCCTTGGATAAAGTAACACAATTCTTAAAACAATGTAAACAAAATACATTATGAAAATGCTGATTAAACAACAACGGAATAGTGGTTTTTTTTCTGATTTTAATTTAATTGTTAGTAGTTTACTTTACTTATATAAAAATAATATATCTGAATATAATTTTTGGTGGAATAATTGGAGATATCAAGAATCGCCAAAAATAAATTTATTTGATATCATTTTCAGCGAACAACCCATAATAGATAACCCCGATAAAATAACCACAGTAGAAGAATTTGATACCATATGGAAACCTATTATGGAAAAGTCAATTTATATTGAACTCAATAAGGTTTTATCACATTTTCAATATTTCAAAAATGCTTTATATCTTAATAAGATATCTATCGCAAAAAATAAAATCAAATCTAATTGTCTGGGGGTACATGCTAGATTTACTGACGCTACAATACATAGGCCTCATATACCAATACAATATTATTTCGATACAGTAGAAGCATATGTGAAACAAAATAATAATATCAAAAGTTTGTTTGTCGCTACTGATGACCAAAAAATATTAGAACAGTTTATAAAGAGATATGGTATAGATACTGTACAATATAATCATAACATAATTAGAAGCTTGGACGGCCAAGCAATTCATGCTGATTTATATAATCCAAATAAACACCAATTAATGGAAGATGTAATTTTAGATGGAATTTGTATGTCGTTATGTGATACTCTAATTCATACTGCTAGCAATGTCGCGGGGTATTGCTTTACGTTAAATCCCAATTTAAATTCAGTTCAAATTGATAAACACTTACCACATTTTTGATATTTTTATGCCCACAAAAAAAGAACAAATTATTTCTTTAGTAAAAGATTTTTTTCAAGAAAAAGAATCTGAAAAAAAATGGATACCCAATAAAGATTGGGTTCAATATGCGGGGCCTTTTTTTGATGAAAATGAATATGTTTCTTCTATCGAAACTTTATTAGATGGTTGGTTAGTTTTAGGCACTAAAGGAATTTCTTTTGAAAATGTATTCCCGAAAGAAGTAGGGAAAGAATATGGTATTTTAACTAATAGTGGAAGTAGTTCAAATTTAATTATGATGTCAGCTTTGACATCCAAACGGTTAAATAATTTTCCTAAAGGCACAAAAGTTATTACTCCGATTGCGGGATTCCCTACAACTATTAATCCTATTTTTCAATGTGGTTTTGAACCAGCTTTTGTTGACATTGATTTAGATACCTTGAATCTAAATTTGGAACAAGTAGAAGAACAAGCTAAATTAGGAGCTAAAATTATTACATTTGCGCATGTATTAGGTAATCCACCAAATATGAATCAATTAATGCAAATTGTTAAAAATTATAATTTGATATTACTTGAAGATTGTTGTGATGCTTTGGGATCAACTTATGACGGTAAACCATTGGGTAGTTTCGGCGAATTCGCTAGTTGTTCATTTTATCCTGCCCATCATATTACAATGGGAGAGGGTGGATTTGTTGCTTGTAATACAAAACAACAAGAAATAGTAGCCCGCAGTTTCAGAGAGTGGGGTAGGGGTTGTTATTGTACTGGACTTAAAGCCAATCTTTTAAAAAATGGTAGTTGTGCAAAAAGATTTTCAAATTGGCTACCTTCCTTACCGGATGAAGTGTTTGATCACAAATACGTATATGATGAGATTGGTTATAATTTAAAACCAATTGAACTACAAGCTGCAATGGGCTTAGAACAACTCAAAAAACTTCCAGAAATTACAAAAAGAAGAAAGCACAATCATCAACGTTTGGTTGAAATTTTTAAACCATATGAAGAGTTTTTCGTTTTGCCAAAAGCTACAGATCTTAGTGATCCGAGTTGGTTTGCATTTGCTGTTACTATTAAGGACAATGCCTCATTTAAAAGATTTGATATAGTAAACTACTTAGAGTGCAATAAAATTCAAACTAGACCATATTTTGCTGGCAATATTATGTTACAACCCGCATATGACGGTTTAATGCCCGCAGAAGATGTAATTAAAAAATTTCCAAATGCTAGAAAAGTTACTACAGATACTTTCTTTTTAGGCACAAGCCCAGTGATAACAGATCAGCAATTAGATTATATAGAAAATATTGTAAATAATTTTTTTAAAAAATAAATGAAAACATTAATACTCACAGGTGCAGATAAGGGCTCGGATGGTCGTATGCATGAATTGCTAGATTTGACTATACCGTCAAAACAAAAATATGCTTCCATTCATGGTTATGATTTTTTATCACTTAGATCATTTCCTACTGATCTTGAATGTGGTTTCGATGAAAAAAAACACGTTGGTTATTTGAGAGCTAATATTGCATTTAAAATGTTACGCTTTTATGATGCTGTAATGTGGATAGATGGAGACTCTGTAGTAACAAACTTTGATTTTAAAATTACGGATTTTCAAAAAAATGATACTTGTTTTACCGCATCTTATGATTGGTTTCATTGTTCTACGTTTAGTACAGGAAATTTTGTTATATTTAAAAATAATAAAACACAACATTTATATAATACTTTTTTAGCTTTGGCTCGCCAACGAGTTCAAAACGGTAATCCATTTGACCAAGAGCAAGGTACATTAAATGCATTATGGTTACGTTTGCCAGAAATTAAGAATTTGTTTAATATTTTACCCCAAAAATTTTTAGGCGGCGTGCCGTCATTTATTACAAAAACACCTTCATGGATACAAAGAAAAAATGATCAAGTAGGAAAGATTGTCAGTCCATGGGATAAAACTAATTTTTTAGCACATTTGACGGGCATATCAAATGAAGATCGAATTAATATCATTAAAAATAACATGTTAGAATTATGATAAAGGTAGTTTATATAACTGGTTGTTTGGGTTTTATAGGTTCTTATATAACAAGAGCTTGTTTGGAATTGGGTTGGCATGTCAAAGGAGTAGATAAAATTACTTACGCTGCCAATAAAAATCTATTATCAGAATTTCAACAAAATTCTAATTTTTCTTTTGTACATTGTGATATAAATGATTTAAAATTTTTATATGAATGTGATTATATTATAAATACCGCAGCTGAAACACACGTCGGCAATTCTATTGCTGATAGCAAAGAATTTATTCACTCAAATATAGACGGGGTCTATAATTTATTAGAATTAATAAAAAATTATAGGCAAGAAACCAACAGAAAACCCACATTACTTCATTTTAGTACAGATGAGGTTTATGGTGATATAATTGAGGGTGAGCATGTAGAAACGGATTTATTAAAACCAAGTAATCCTTATTCTGCAACAAAAGCTGCAGCTGATATGTTAATTCTTGCGTGGGCGAGAACATATGGCATCCCGTATATAATTGTCAGACCCACAAATAATTATGGTATTGGACAATATGTCGAAAAGCTTATTCCGAAAGCATGCAAATATGTAAATTTAAATAAAAAAATGCCTCTCCACAATAATGGTAGTCCAATTAGAAATTGGTTGCATGCTAAAGATACCGCATCAGGAATAATGTCAATTATCAATGCAAATGTTAAGAACGAAATATACAATATTTGCGGAGGTTATGAACAAAGTAATTTAGAGACATTTCAAAAAGTTTTGAGTTGTTATGGTATAACAGATATTGAAAAATATACAGATCTTAGTTACAATAGAGAAGGTCAAGATTTGCGATATGCATTAAATGACGATAAATTAAGAAAATTGGGGTGGGCACCCACAGCTAACTTTGATTTAGAATTAAAAGAAATAACAAATTATTATAAAAATAATTTTATATGGTAACTAAAGAAACACTTATAAATTTTGAAACAGAAATAGGGGATATATTTAATGAAGGAAAGATTAAAGCACCTATTCACCTTTATCACGGTAATGAAGATGAGATGATATCTATTTTTTCTAATATAGATATAGAAAATGATTGGGTATGTTGTACATGGAGAAATCACTATCAGGCCTTATTAAAAGGCATACCTGCTGAGCTTTTAAAACAAAAAATAATAAATGGTAAATCCATGATTATGAATTTACCTGAATATAAATTTATTTGCAGTTCTATTGTGGGTGGTATTCCTGCGATAGCTACGGGAATTGCTATGGCAATAAAATTGCAAAACAAAACAAATAAGGTTTGGTGCTGGGTTGGTGATATGAGTGCAGAGACTGGCGCATTTCATGAAGCATATAAATATAGTGCAAATCATAAATTACCAATTACTTTCATTGTAGAAGATAATAAAAAATCTGTTTGTACGCCCACGCCAGATATTTGGAAAAGAGAGCAGCCATATTATTTAAATTCAGAATACAAAGGCAGCTTATATACACAAGATAATTTAATTTATTATCAATATGATAATAAAAAATATCCACATGCGGGAGCAGGAAAAAGAGTACAATTTTAATATATGAAATATTTCGAAGAATTGAAAAAAGCTATGTCTTTACTAGCTGACCACCCCAAAACATTATTCATTGGGCAAGCAGTCGAATTTGAAGGAACTGGTTTATATGACTCTTTAAAGCATTTGCCATCCCATAAAAAAATTGAGTTGCCTGTGGCAGAATATTTGCAATGTGGATTGGCTAATGGTATGGCAATTGAAGGCTTAATTCCTATATCAACATTTCCACGATGGAATTTTTTACTTATGGGAGTAGATCAAATTGTAAATCATTTAGATAAATTTATTACTATGTCTGATGGTGCATGCACACCCAAAGTAATCATAAGGGTTGCTGTTGGTAGTGAACAACCAGTAGATCCGCAATGTCAACATAAAGGCAATTTTGCATCAGCATTCAGGCAAATGACAAAAAACACTGATGTTATTGAATTATTTGAACCAGAAGATATTATTCCCGCATACAAAAAAGCACTAGAAAGGACAGATGGTAAAAATACTATTTTAGTAGAATTTGCAGATTTTTGTAAAACAAAATGAAGATACTAGTAACAGGTGGCAACGGTTATATTGCAAAGAGTTTTGTAAAAAAAAATAAAAATAAATATAATATCAAATCAATATCAAGAAATGATTTTGATTTATCAAATACAATCGAAACAAAAAATTTTTTCGATGTAAATGAATTTGACATAGTAATACACACTGCAATTAAAGGGGGTTCTAGACTAACCCATGATTCATATCAATGTACCTATGAAAATTTATTGATGTTTGATAATCTTTTATCGAATAAAAACAAATTTAAAAAATTAATCAATATAGGTTCGGGTGCCGAAATATACAATTGTGATACCCCGTACGGACTAAGCAAAAAAATTATAAACAACCTTATTGAACATGAAGATAATTTTTTTAATTTAAGAGTCTTTGGTATTTTCAATGAAGATGAATTAGATACGCGTTTTATAAAATCATGTATTGTAAATTGCATTAATAATAAAAATATTAATATACATCAAGATAAATTTTTTGATTTTTTTTATATGGAAGATTTTTTAAAAATAATAGATCTTTACTTAGCAGAAAAAATTACATATAAAAATTTTGATTGTTGTTATAAAGAAAAAAAGAAACTTAGTGATATAGCAAAATATATTTGTAATTTATTTGAAAAATCTAGCGACGATTTTATTTTAAAATTAAATGATAATATAGGTGAAAGTTATACGGGCAATTTTACTGAATTAAATAATATTCATTTTATAGGATTAAATGAGGGGATTAATAGAGTATCAAAAATTTTAAGAAATAGTTTTTAATTTGATATTTTTTTTTATTTTAGTATATATTACTAAAGATGAAAAAAGCTTTAATTACTGGTATTACTGGACAAGATGGTTCTTATCTTGCAGAACAACTTTTAGATAAAGGATACCAAGTCCATGGGATGGTGCGAAGAAGTTCTTCTTTTAATACCATTCGCATTGATCATATCTATAATGACTTGCATTTACATTATGGCGATGTGACTGATACGTCTAATATCAATAGGTTGCTAGAACAAATTGGCCCAGACGAAATTTACAATCTAGCAGCTCAAAGTCATGTTAGAGTTTCATTCGATATTCCAGAATATACTGCTCAGGTTGATGCGGTGGGCACACTTAGGTTCCTTGATGCTATTAAGGAAACTGGTTTGAAAGACAAGACTAGATTTTATCAAGCTTCTACTTCAGAGCTATTTGGAAAAGTTCAAGAAACTCCTCAGTCTGAGAGAACTCCTTTCTATCCTCGTTCTCCATATGGAGTAGCTAAAATTTATGGTTATTGGATTGTAGTGAACTATAGAGAGTCATATGGTATCCATTGCTCTAATGGTATTCTCTTTAATCATGAATCTCCAAGAAGAGGAGAAACATTTGTATCAAGAAAGATTACAAGAGCTGTCGGAAAAATTAAAGAAGGACTGCAAGACTGTTTGTATCTAGGCAACTTAGATGCAAAGAGAGATTGGGGATATGCTCCAGAGTATACGGACATGATGTGGAGAATGTTGCAGCAAGACACACCAGAGGATTATGTTTGTGCAACAGGAGAGACGAACACGATTAGAAGATTTTGTATTGAATCATTCAAAGAGGTCGGAATTGATATTGAGTTTCGGGGAGAAGATGTAGAAGAGGAAGGAATTGATACTAAGACAGGAAAAACTATTGTAAAAATAGATCCGAGATATTTCAGACCAGCAGAAGTTGATTTGCTGCTTGGAGATGCAACAAAAGCTAAGCAGAAGCTTGGTTGGGAACCTAAAGTTAAGTTTGATGATCTTGTAAAAATTATGACTCAAGCTGATTGGGAATTAGCTAAACAAAGAAAATAATATATAAAAATTAATTATGAAATTACATTTAGGTTGCGGGAAAAAATACATAGAAGGATATGTTCATATCGATACCATACCCTATGATCATATTGATCATGTTGCGAGTATAGAATCTTTGCCGTTCATAGAAGATAATTCTGCAGATATCATATACGCTTGTCATGTGTTAGAACATTTTAAACGCAAACAAACATTAAGTGTTCTCAAAGAATGGTATAGAGTGATTAAACCCGGTGGTGTACTACGCGTTTCTGTACCAGATTTTGAGTCAATATGTGATGTGTATCAAAAAAATAAAAATTTAAATCAAGTAATAGGCCCACTATTTGGCAATCAAAATTATTTATATAATATACACTATAACATTTTCGATTTTAATTCATTAACACAAGTATTAAAAGAGGCCGGATTTACTAATATAATTAGATACGATCCTTTTAAAACAGAACACAGTGGAGTAGATGATTATAGTATGGCATATATTCCGCACATGGATTTCAAAAATGGGACATGTATAAGTTTGAACATAGAAGCTAATAAATGAATAAACTTTTTATAGCAGGTCACAAAGGAATGGTTGGTTCTGCAATGTTGAGACATTGCAAAGATTATGAACCAATTACAATAGATAAGAAAAGTTTGGATCTTAGAGACCAACAAAAAGTAGATGAGTTTATTGCTACTTCTAGGCCAGACAAAGTAGTTATTTGCTCTGCAAAAGTAGGAGGAATTAAAGCTAATAGTACGTATCCAGCTGAGTTTGCTTATGACAATTTAATGATTCAGACAAATATCATTAATAGTGCATATAAACACGGAGTTAAAAGATTGCTGTTTCTTGGAAGTACATGCATTTATCCTAAGTTTGCTCCTCAACCTCTAAAAGAAGAATATTTGCTTACTAATAGTCTAGAGCCAACTAATGAAGCATATGCAATTGCTAAGATTGCTGGCATTAAGCTTTGTGAATTCTATCGTAAGCAATATGGAGTAGTTTATCATTCTGTAATGCCTACCAATCTATATGGTTTGAATGATAACTATCATCCTGAGAACTCTCATGTCATTCCGGGGTTAATTAGAAAAATACATGAAGCTAAAGAGAGAGGTCATATAGAATATCAAATCTGGGGAAGTGGTTCACCTTTAAGGGAATTCTTAAATGCTGATGATTTGGCTAAGATTTGTTATAAGCTTTTAGAAATTGAAAATCCCCCAAATCTTGTTAATGCTGGTTCAAATACAGAACTGAGTATACTCGATCTGACAAAATTAATTTGTAAAGTAATTGGGTTTGAAGGTAAAATCATTACAGGAGACCCTAGTTTAGATGGAACTCCAAGAAAGAAAACTGACTGTAGTTTACTAAACAGCATTATGTCTTTTGAAGAGACACCTTTTGAAGAAGGATTAAAAATTGCCTATCAAGATTTTTTAAATAAAAACAATAGTTAAATTTGAATTTTAAGAAGATCATTTTAAAATAAATCAAATGATTCTAGATCAAACCACAACATATAACGGCGACCTTATTCATAAACGTTTTGCTTATGAATTTCTCAGAAAGAATGTATCACCAATCGGGGATTTAATTTGCTTCCGTGGTGCTATGAATGTAACTACTAATCTAATTGATCAAGAAGATCTCTTAGCTAAAGACTACATCTATAGTAATGATGCTATTAATTTTTGTTGGGAAATTCCTAACCTATGTCCATTTGGTGCAGTCGCTTTCCAGCGTCTATTCAATACACAAATTGCTAATATCTTATCTGTTCGTTATATTCAGAAGCCAATTGAATTAAGGGGTGATGACCTAATTGTTCATGATGTCTTTACCGGATCTGATGGCAAAGAACAAACTAAAGGCAAAGCTTCGGTCTCCATTACCTATTCAACTAATAATGTAGCTATTGGACACACCGGAATTAATATTGATGCTGGTAAGAGTGCACCAAATTTTGCTTATTCTACTAAGCTAACAGATGAACAGGTTCTTCTCTTTATGAAAGATGTGGAAGCAGTATTCTATCATACTGTTCGCGACATTCAGATTGCTACTACTAAAGTTATCCTGTAATGGAAGCAACTATTTTTGATTATATCAATTCAATCCTTTTCGATAAGAGATACATAGATGATATAAGGTATGAAGAAGGACAATTCAACG
>Ga0315900_10008493_pt1 | contig 13195 bp, 8 predicted proteins | sample LakEriMetagenome_FD_203521 | JGI IMG/M metagenome (GOLD analysis project Ga0315900, IMG submission 203521) | Freshwater fungal communities from buoy surface, Lake Erie, Ohio, United States - Buoy 12 MA114 | ecosystem: Environmental > Aquatic > Freshwater > Lake > Lake biofilm | place: USA: Lake...
GCGATCGGCCCCGTGCGCAGGTCCTCGCCCGTCCACTCCACGACCTCGACGCCCGGCTCGAACCAGGGCATCTGCAGCGCGACGCGCCCCGCGCGATCCATCGCGAACGACGCGCCGTCGAACACGAGTTCATCCTGTCCGCAGACCGGGTTGACGAACACCACCGGCAATCCGGTCTCGGCCACGCGACGCCTCACCACCTGCTCGCGCGCGCGCTGCTTCTGCAGGTGGTAGGGCGAGGCGTTGAGCACCAGCAGGCAGGCGGCGCCCGCGTCGCGCGCGGCCAGCGGCGCGGGCGCCGGACCCGCCTCGGCGAGTCCCGAGGGCGCGACCGAGCGCAGCGGCTGCGGCTCGCCGCTCGCGCGCCCCTGCGGACCCCAGATGTCCTCGCAGATGTTCACGCCGAAGCGCACACCCTCGTGCTCGAAGACGCAGGCGGCGTCGCCCGCATCGAAGTAGCGCTGCTCGTCGAACACGGTGTAGTTGGGCAGGTGGCGCTTGAAGTAGCGCGCGATGCACTGCCCGTCCCGCAGCACGGACGCGGCGTTGTAGCGACGACCGCCCTCGGCGACCGGATGGCCGACCACCAGCGTGATGCCGCGAACCCTGTCGGCCAGCGAGGCCAGTGCCGCATCGCAGGCGGTGTAGAAGTCGGCCCGCAGCAGAAGGTCCTCGGGCGGGTAGCCGCAGATCGCCAGCTCGGGCGTGACCAGCAGGCTCGCGCCCCTGGACTTCGCCCGCTCGGCGGCGTCGGCGATCAGGGCCGCGTTGCCCGCGAGGTCGCCGAGGGTGAAATCGAGCTGCGCAAGAGCGATCTTCATGCGGCCGACTATATCATCGGCTCCATGTGCCTCCTTTCGCCCCCGCCCCTGCATCCCGCGAGTCCTCCGCCTCCACGGGGACCCTGCAGCGGGTGCCGCACGGCGGCGCGCCCGCCCCGATGAGCGCGGACACCGCGCCCGACGCGGGCACGGGCGAGCCTCGCATCAGGGTCCACGACGCGCTCGCCGACATTCCGGCGAGCGCCTGGGATGCCCTCGCCGGCGAACAGCTGTTCCTGCGCCATGCCTTCCTGCGCGCCTTCGAGGATACCGGGGCGGTGTCGCCGGGGACCGGCTGGACGCCCTGCCACCTCGGGCTGTGGCAGGGCGGCGCGCTGGTCGCCGCCATGCCGCTCTACCTCAAGGCCCATTCGCGCGGCGAGTACGTCTTCGACCATGCGTGGGCGGACGCGTGGCAGCGCAGCGGCATGGAGTACTACCCGAAGCTGCTCAGCGCGATCCCCTTCACCCCGGTGACCGGCCGACGCCTGCTCGCTCGCGACGCTGCCGCGCGCGCGCAACTGGCGCAGGCCGTCGTCGGGTTCGCGAGACGACTGCAGGTGTCCTCGCTGCACGTGCTGTTCCCGATCGAGGACGATCGACGCGCACTGGCCGACGCCGGCCTGCTCACCCGCGAGGGCGTGCAGTTTCACTGGCGCAACGGCGCACGCGCGGCCGAGGGTCACGCCGCCGCGACGCCGGCCCCGGGCCTCCGGCTGGACGCAGGCGGGGAGCGCTTCACGAGCTTCGAGGACTTCCTCGCCACGTTCAACCACGACAAACGCAAGAAGATCCGCCAGGAGCGCCGCCGGGTGCACGACGCGGGCATCCGCTTCCGGCGGCTTCGCGGGCGCGACATCGGCGAGGCCGACTGGGCCTTCTTCCATCGCTGCTACAGCGACACCTACCACCGCCACGGCCAGCGGCCCTATCTCGACCTGTCGTTCTTCCTGCAACTGGCCGACACCTGCCCGGAGGACCTGCTGCTGGTGCTGGGCAGTCGCGGCGAGGGTGCGCAGGCAGTCCCGATCGCCTGTGCGCTCGACGTGCACAGCGGCGAGCGCGTCTACGGCCGCTACTGGGGCGGGACCGAATGGCACTCGGGGCTGCACTTCGAGACCTGCTACTACCAGTCCATCGAGTACTGCATCGATGCCGGCGCCGAGGTGTTCGAGGGTGGCGCGCAGGGCGAGCACAAGCTCGCGCGCGGGCTTGCACCCACGCTCACCCGGTCGGTCCACTGGCTCGCGCACCCGCGCTTCGCCGAGGCGGTGGGGTCGTATCTCGAGCGCGAGTCCCGCGGCATCGCGCACTACGTCGACGAACTCGCCGAGCACGCGCCGTTCCGGCGCGCGGCCGGCGACGCGGCCGCCCGCGAGGCCTCTCCCGACGCGGCCGGTGGGGCCGATCGCTGAGGGTGCGCCGGGTCCGGCAGGCCGTCAGGTCCTGCGGCGTCCCGGGCACCCGGGCGTGGTCCGCACCCCACCGTCAGCGGGCGGGCGACCGCTCGTGCCCACGGTGCGATAATGGGGGCATGGACCGGGAGCCACGCCCATGAACTACTGCAGCGCCTGCAGCGCCCCGGTATCGCTGCGCGTGCCCCCCGGCGACGCGCTGCCTCGCCACGTCTGCGACACCTGCGGCACCGTCCACTACCAGAACCCCAAGCTGGTCGTGGGCTGCATCCCCGAGTGGGAAGATCGCATCCTGCTCTGCCGGCGGGCGATCGAACCGCGGCGTGGACTGTGGACGGTTCCTGCCGGATTCATGGAGAACGGCGAGACCACCATGGCCGGGGCCGCGCGCGAGACCCTCGAGGAGGCCTGCGCGCGCGTCGAGGTGCTCGACCTCTACGCGCTCTACAACATCCCGCATATCAGCCAGGTCTACGTGCTCTTCCGCGCGCGGCTGCTCGACCTCGACTTCGCCGCGGGCGAGGAGTCGCTCGAGGTGCGGCTGTTCTCGGAGCCGGAGATGCCCTGGGCGGATCTCGCCTTCGCGACCGTGCGCAACACGCTCACCCACTACTGGGACGACCGGCGAGCCGGTGGCTTCCGGCTCCACGTGGGCACGATCGAGCCGCCGCCCCCCCGCACCTGAGCGCGGGGCATGCGCGGGCAGCCCGCCGCGAGCGATGCGGGGCCGTCCGCCCGGGTTCCAGCCTCGTCGCCCGCCCCGCGGTCGGCCCCGCTGTTCGCCCCCACCCGCGCCCGGACGTCGTCGCGGCACCGTCGCGGGCGAGGTTCGCAGGCCCGGGCGCCGCGGCCCGCGCGTACCGGACCTGGCGCGAAGGCCCCGACGCGCAGGGCCTCGCACCCGGTGCCGGCTGCCTCGCCCTCAGAGGCGCAGCAGCGTCTTCGCGTTGCCGTTGAGGATCTTGATCCGGTCCTCGGTGGACAGCGGGACATCCTTCATCCACTCGGTACCCGGCGAGTTCTCGCAGTAGGGGTAGTCGATCGCGAACAGGATGCGATCGACCCCCATCTCCATCACGGTGCACAGCAGGGCCGCATGCGAGAAGGCGCCGCTGGTCGTGAGCCAGAAGTTGTTGCGGAACACGTCGCGGAAATAGAGCGGGCTGTTGCCCGATCGCGACATCGTCATGTCGATGCGCCAGAGCAGGAAGGGCAGGCCCTCGCCGAGATGGCCGCAGATGATCTTGAGCTTCGGGTAGGTCTCGAACACGCGCGAGAGCACGAGGCGAAGGGCCTGGGTGCCGGTCTCCACGCCGAAGCCCCAGCCGGCGTTGGTGATCGACGGGAACTCCTTCACGTAGTCCTTGTAGTAGGCCTCGATCACCGCCGGATGCGGCCGCGACGGGTGGATGTAGATCGGCACGTCAAGCGCCTGCGCCCGCTCGAAGATCGGCCAGAAGCGCCGGTCGTCGATGAACAGGCCCTGGGTGAGGCCGTGCACCATCGCGCCCTTCATGCCCAGTTTCGTGACCGCGCGTTCCAGTTCGTCGGCCGCCGCCGCCGGATCGGACGCCGGTAGCGTCGCGAAGCCCGCGAAGCGGCTGGGGTTGCGATCGATGATCTCGCGCAGCCGGTCGTTCGCGCGCTGCGCGAGCGGCACGGCCTTCGCGCCGTCCATGCGATGGGTGCCCGGCGCCGCGTGCGACAGCACCTGCACGTCCACGCCTGCCTCGTCCATCAGACGGATGCGCTCGTCCTCGATGTCGAGCAGGCGCGTGCCCATCTTCGGTTGCGCCTCGTAGCCCTCGAAGTGGCTGGACAGTTCGGGGTCGAAGTAGTGTTCCTCGATGGCGATGACCTGCGGGCGATGGGCGGTCGACATGGACGATCCTCCGGGCGGGGTGGTGGGCGGGCGCCGCCGCGCGGGGCGCGGCGCATCCGACGGCGGGACGCGGCGGCCGGTGCCGCGCCGCGCATCCGTGAGCGGAGCCGAACATTACACCGGATGCCCGCCTCCCGGCGCCGCCGGCAGGCGCGGCGACAGCACGGTGGCGACGCCGAGCGCGACCGCGGCCACCCACAGCGCCGGGGCATAGCCGCCGCCGAGCGCCACCGCCCTCTCGGCGAGCAGGGGTCCGACCACCTGCCCCGCCGCGAACAGCGTGGTCATGCCGGCGAACAGGCGCGTCGCGCCCGCGGGATCCACCGCCCGCGCCACGCGCAGGGCGGTGAGCGTGGTCAGCACGAAAGTGCCGCCGACCAGCAGCGCCGAGACCAGCAGTGCGACGCCACCGGAGGACAGCGCGGGCGCGGCCACGCCGATGCCCTGCAGCGCGAAGGCCGCGCGCAACTGCACGTCCGCCCCGCAGCGCAGGCGCAGCGTGGCCAGCGTCGACACCGCAGCGGCCGTGCCGAACAGCGGCCAGAACAGCGCCCAGGCCCACGGCGGGGCCGCGACCACCGCGAGCGCATCGCGGGCCATGGCGGGCAGGAAGGTGGCGGGCACGATGTAGGCGAAGCCGTACAGGCCGTAGGCGATGGCGAGCCGCCGGGCATCGGGGCCCGACCGGCCGGGCGCGGCCTCGGGCACGGCAGGGCTCGCCGCGGGTCGCGCGCGGAAGTACGGCCACACCGCGAGCGTCGCCACCGCCGCCGCCGCGCCGAGCGCGAGCCAGGCGATCCGCGAGCCGATGCCGGCGGCCACCAGCGCGAGGCAGGCGATCCCGGTGAGCGCCACGCCGCTGCCGATGCCGGTGAACACGACGGCGCCCCATTCGGGTCGCCCGACCTCGGCGAGCCGGGTGAAGATCCAGGTCGCGCCGAAGATCAGCACCCAGGCGCTGGCGACGCCGGTGGCAAAGCGCAGGACGAGCCACGCCAGCGCACCGTCGGCCAGCGCCATCGCCGAGGTGCCCGCGGCCACCGCGAGCAGGCCGACGCGCACCCAGCGCTGGGGGTGGGCACCCAGCGCCACCGCGCTGATCGATCCGACCAGATAGCCGAGGTAGTTGGCCGAGGCGAGCTGCGCGGCGAGCGCGAACGGCAGTCCGGCATCGGCCTGCATCATCGGCAGCAGCGGCGTGAAGGCGAACCGCCCCACGGCCATCGCGACCGCCAGCGTGGCCATCCCGGCCAGTGCGATCCGCACGGCGTCCGCGCCGCTCGGCGCCGACCGTCGCACCCCCGCGGACGCCGAGGATCGGTCGGCGCGAGGCTCGGGTACGACAGGCGGCGACGGTGGGGGCATGGCCAGGGGTGTCGGGGTGGATGCGTCCGATGGCCGGTGTCGGCGGACGGGGGTACGGCTAGGCCGTGGCGCGGTGGGAGGCGGGGCGGCGGAGGCGGGACTCGACCGCCCGTCGAACCCGTCGGCCCGCGAGGCGGCCGGACCACCGGGCTCGAGCCAGACCCCGCCTGCGGACGGGCGATCGGGCAATTGCCTACAATCGGGTTCCGTACCTCAATCCCGCGCCCGCGTCCAGCCGGCGCCGCACCGGAATCCCGCGATGAACGCTCCGAAGCCCTCCGTGAAACCCGTGTTCCAGTGGGACGATCCGCTTCGCTTCGACGACCTTCTCTCGGACGAGGAGCGGATGATCCGCGACTCGGCGCGCGAGTACTGCCAGGGACGACTCATGACCCGGGTACTCGAGGCCAACCGTCACGAGACCTTCGATCGCGAGATCTTCAACGAGATGGGCGAGATGGGCTTTCTCGGCGCCACCCTCGATGGCTACGGCTGTGCCGGCGTGAACTACGTGAGCTACGGCCTGATCGCGCGCGAGGTCGAGCGCGTGGACTCCGGCTACCGCTCGGCGTTCTCCGTGCAGTCCTCGCTCGCGATGTACCCGATCCACGCCTACGGCAGCGACGAGCAGAAGGAGCGCTTCCTGCCGCGCATGCAGAAGGGCGAACTGGTCGGATGCTTCGGCCTCACCGAGCCGGACCACGGCTCGGATCCGGCGGGCATGACCACGCGCGGGCGCCGCGTCGATGGTGGCTGGATCCTCAATGGCGCGAAGAACTGGATCACCAACTCGCCCATCGCCGACGTGGCGGTCGTGTGGGGCAAGGACGACGCCGGGGCGATCCGCGGCTTCCTGGTCGAGCGCGGCATGAAGGGGTTCACCGCGCCCAAGATCGAGGGCAAGTTCTCGCTGCGGGCCTCGGTGACCGGCATGCTGTCCTTCCAGGACGTGTTCATCCCCGATGCCAACGTGCTGCCCGGCGTGACCGGGCTCAAGGGCCCGTTCAGCTGCCTGAACCGCGCCCGCTACGGCATCGCCTGGGGCGCGCTGGGCGCCGCCGAGTTCTGCTGGCACGCAGCGCGCCAGTACACGCTCGATCGCCGCCAGTTCGGCCGGCCGCTCGCCGCCAACCAGCTGATCCAGAAGAAGCTCGCCGACATGCAGACCGAGATCACCCTCGGACTGCACTCGGTGCTGCAGCTGGGACGCCTGATGGACGCCCACCTGGCCACGCCGGAGATGGTGTCGCTGCTCAAGCGCAACTCCTGCGGCAAGGCGCTGGACATCGCGCGTGTGGCGCGCGACATGCACGGCGGCAACGGCATCGCCGACGAGTACCACGTGATCCGCCACGTGATGAACCTCGAGGCGGTGAACACCTACGAGGGCACGCACGACATCCACGCGCTGATCCTCGGTCGCGCGCAGACCGGCATCCCGGCCTTCGGCGGCTGATCCCCGCCGATGGACGGGACGGTCGGGCAGCCCCGCGCCGGCGGGTCGCCCGCGCCGGACCGGCGTCCCCTCGCGGGGGCCATGCGGTCCGCCGCCGCGCCCGCCGCGGCCTGCGCGCCGCCGGATGCACGCGGCTCGCGTCGCGCCGACCGGCCGGAGGGCACCGGCCCACACGCTGGAGACACACGATGAGCGCGCCACTGAAGGGCATCCGGGTGCTGGACCTGTCGCGGGTGCTGGCCGGCCCCTGGTGCAGCCAGAATCTCGCCGATCTGGGTGCCGAGGTGATCAAGGTCGAACGCCCCGGTGCCGGCGACGACACCCGCGGCTGGGGTCCGCCCTTCGCGAAGGCGCCCGACGGCACGCCCACGCGGGAGTCGGCCTACTTCCTGTCGACCAACCGCGGCAAGCGCTCGATCACGCTCGATCTCGCTCGCCCCGAGGGCCAGGCGATCGCGCGCGAACTCGCCGCGAAGTCCGATATCCTGCTCGAGAACTACAAGGTCGGCGGGCTGGCCAGATACGGCCTCGACTACCCGACGCTCGCGCAGTCCTGCCCGCGGCTCATCTACTGCTCGATCACCGGCTTCGGCCAGACCGGACCCTATCGCGAGCGTGCCGGCTATGACTTCCTGATGCAGGGCATGGGCGGCCTGATGAGCATCACCGGCGAGCCGGACGAGGTGCCGGGCGGCGGACCGGTCAAGGCGGGGATCGCGGTGACCGACATCATGACCGGCCAGTACGCGACCATCGCGGTGCTCGCCGCCCTGCAGGCGCGCCATGCGAGCGGTCGCGGCCAGCACATCGACCTCGCGCTCTTCGACGTGCAGGTGTCCTACCTCTCCAACCAGGCGATGCACTACCTCGTCTCGGGCGAAGTCCCCCCGCGCATCGGCAACGGCCACCCGAGCATCGTGCCCTACCAGACCTTCCGTGCCGCCGACGGCAGCATCATCGTGGCCACGGGCAACGACGGCCAGTACCAGCGGCTGTGCACGGTGCTCGGACTGCCCGAACTGGCGCAGGACCCGCGCTTCCTGCGCAATGCCGATCGCGTGCGCAACCGGATCGAACTCGCCGCGCTGCTGGGTGCGGCCATCGCGCGCGAGACGATGGACCACTGGATCGCCGCACTCGAAGCTGCCGGCGTGCCCTGCGGCCCGATCAACACGATGGACCGCGTGTTCGCCGATCCGCAAGCGCAGGCGCGCGGGCTCTCCTTCCGCCTGCCGCATCCGACCGCAGGCGAGGTCCCGGTGGTCGCCAGCCCGCTGCGCTTCTCCGACACCCCGGTCGAGCATGTGCGTCCGCCACTGCTCTCCGAGCACACCGAGGCGGTGCTGACCGAACTGCTCGGCCGCAGCCATGAGCAGGTCGCCGCGTTGCGCGAGTCGGGCATCGTCTGAGCCGCAGTCCGGGACGGATACCCGACGGGTTCGTCGGCCTGCCGTCCACTGCGCGGGCCGCCCGGGCCACCGCGCGTGACGGTCGCCCGGGCAGCGTCGACCGCGTCGACCCCATCGACCCCATCGACCGCATCGGCCGCATCGACCCCATGGCCCGCGCGGACCCGCCCCGGGAAGGGACCGTCCGGGCGAGGCGGGCGAGCGCGGGGGATGTGCGATCGGCGGGGCCTCCCGCGAGGCTGCCGCGCGCTGCTCCACGCCTCGCCCAGCCGATCACGGCTGCACGAGCCGGGCGGGCTCAGAACCGCCAGGTGCCGGTGAAGTGCAGTTTCACGAAGCCGTCGGGCGTGCCCGGCGTGCCGGTGGTGCCCGGCAGCCCGCGGATCACGTAGGCGAGGTCGGCGGAGACGTCGAGCGAGCGCTGCCAGTTCCAGCGCGCACCAATGCCCGCGCTGGTGGCCGACAGTCCGCCGACCAGCGCCCCCGGCACCGGGTTCGGTCCCTGGCGCAGGTACGCGTAACCGTGGTCGACGAACAGCGCCGGGCGCACGCCGGCGAACAGCGCAGGGCCGGTGCCCTCCAGCGTGAGCGTGAAGCCGCGCTCGCCGCCGTACTCGCGCTCGCGCAGGCCGCGCACCGACGTGGCCCCGCCGAGACCGAACTGTTCCCCGGAGACGAGCAGGTCGGCGGAATACTGGCCACGCAACCGGGACGCCAGCACCCAGGTGCCGGCCGCGTAGCTCGCATCCAGGCCACCGCGCCAGGCATCCCAGTTCGAACTCGCCCCGTTGCGGGCCGCGGCGAATTCCGCGCTGGACGACCCTCCGGCATTCACCGCGTACTCGACGTAACCGGTCGCCCCGCCCCACGCGCGCTCCGCGCGGGCCTGGTAGCGAAACGAGACCGGTCGCGTGACCACCGGGTTGCCCGGCAGGGGCACGCCGGAGGCGTCGACCTGGCTGCGGAAATCGCGCTCGTCGATCGCGACCGAGACCAGCTGGGTCATGTCGGCTGCGCGAGGCAGCGTCGCGGTGTACTTCAGGCCGAAGAAGGTACCCTGGCCGCGCACGTTGAACGGCTGCCCCCCCACCGGCAGCGACCCGGTGTTGGTGTCCGAATAGAGGTAGTAGGCCGACACCTGGCCGCTCGCACCGTAGAGCGGGAATGCGTAATAGCCCGCGTACTGCGAGACCGCCTGCGGCTCGGTCGGCGAAGTGGTGTAGGCGAAGGTCGCCGCATGGTCGCGGTCGAACAGGTTGCTGTGCTGCAGGCCCAGCGTGAGGCGCGTGTAGCCGGTGTTGCGATTGATCAGGTTGTACTCGTCGCGCGAGTTGCCCAGCAGGGTGGCGAAGACCTGCAGCGGGCGGGCGTCGCGGACCTGCACCTCGGCATCGACCGCATCGGCGGCCTTGCTCTCGCGCAGCGTCACGTTGACCCGCTTGACCGGATGCTCGTTCGCGAGCGAGATCTGCCGGGACATCGTGGACACGTCCGGCGTGCTGCCGGGCTGCAGCACCGGCAGGCTGCGGCGCACGTTGTCCGCGGAGAAGAACTCGTTGCCCGAGACCCGCACTTCGCCCAGCGTGAAGCGCAGCACGTCGAGCCGCACCACGCCGCCCTGCGGCCGCTGGGCGGGCAGCACCACGCGGTGGAACGAGTAACCCTGCTCGCGCAACGCGCTCTCGAGCGCGGCGGCCGCGGCCTCCAGCGTGTCGAGGCTGCGGTGCTCGCCCAGATGCGCGCGCAACACCTCGGTCGTGCGCGGTGCACCCAGCGGGTTGTCGCCGGTCACCTCGAAGCGCTCGACCACCAGCAGCACCGCGCCCGCCGTCGAGGCGGGTGCGCCCGGCTGTGCCAGTGCCGTCGGCACTACCCCCGCCAGCGCGGCGAGCGTCGCGAGCGCGAGCAGCGTCCGGCCACGCGTGTCCACTGCGCCTGCGCCCGCGTGCGTGCGACTGCGAGGTCGGGGGATGTTCGTCATGCGGGAATCCTCGAATCGATATCGGTATGCGCAGCCCGACATCGATGCCGGACGACGGATTGTCTCAGCGAACCTCGCAGGCGGTCGAACCCGCCTCCGGTCCGACGCCCAGCAGCGGCAGGATTCTCCCGGTGCCGCCGGGTGCCTCCGGACGCGGGACCGGGTCGTTCAGGATGAACACCGGCACGGCCAGCAGGCGGACCGGCTGTCGGCTGCCCTGGACGAGAGCGCCCGCCTCGGACGGACCGAGGTCGATGACGCCCGCTTCACTCTGCAGCGACACGTTGCCGCTGGTCACCGCCACGTACAGGCCGGGCGGCACGTCGGTGGCCGAGGCGAGCGAGAACAGCGTCTTGAAGTCGATCCTGATCGACCCGGGCAGCGGTACGCTGTCGCCGAGCGGCACGCCCGCGGGCAGTGCCTTGAGCACCTGGGGCTGGCCGGCCTTCGGATTGAGCAGGCCGGCCAGCCCGGCGGGAATCTCCACCTCCTGGCCGCCCGGCAGCGCGAGCGTGATCACGCCTGCGCGCACCTCGGTGAAGGTGGACGGCGTGCAGACGCCGGCCACGCAGTGCAGGGCCAGCACGACATCGAACTCGGTGCCGCGCACGCCGATGGTGGCCGTGCTGGTCTGCACGCGAACCGCGCGCGGGTTGGCCCTGGCGATCTGCCCGGTCAGCAGGCGAAGGCCGCCAGTGAGCAGGCGCACGACGAACGTGCCTTCGGCCGGAGTCGCCCCCACGCGGACGTTCTCCAGCCGCAGCTCGGAGGCGGGCGCCACGGTGAGCACCGACTGGTCCCGGAAGGCCAGCACCGCGCTCGACCCGCTCGCCGTGCGTACCGTCTCGCCTTCGAACAGGGCGGCATCCTGCGCCAGTGCGCGGGTCGCTCCCTTCGCGTCCACCGCCGAGGCCGAACCGTTCAGGCGCGCGACCCGGGCCACGACCCGCTCCTGCGCCAGGCCCCGGGCCACCCCGCCGGTCGCCCGCTGCTCGGCGGCGCAGTCGCCCTGGCACAGGCGCGCGTCGAACTCGGTACCCCGAACGCCGATGGTCGCGGTGCCGGTCTGCACCCGCATGCGATCGGGGCCCGCCTTGCTGATCAGCCCGGAGATCGCCCGCAGGCCACCGCGCAGCAGTTCCATCGCGAGGTTCTCGCTACCCGACTGCTGCGAGTAGCCGGTCACGTTGAAGCGGGTGTTCGGCCGCAGGCTCAGCCGCGTGCCGTCCCTGAGCGCGAGTTGCGCGAAGCCACGCGCGCCGGTGCTGATGGTCTCGCCGCGCACCAGCGGGTCACCCTGCACCAGGAAACGCGGCGACTCGGTCCCGCGCTGCGCGGTGATCGCCCCCTGCGCGAACAGCACCTCGCCGACGACCTCCTGTCCTGCCGCCACGCTCGCACCGGCCGGCGTTGCCGCAACCCCGGGCGCCGAGGATGCGGGGGGGCCGGCGGGCGCGACAGCCGGTTGCGCCCGGACCGTGCCGGCCGACGCCGCGATGAACGCGAGCGCGATCGCCGCGAAGACCCGCGCGAGACCCCGGCCACGCACGCCCGCACCGCCCACCCGATCGGTCGTCGCCTCGGCGGCAGACGTTGCTCGTACACGCGAAGGGAAGCTTCGGAGCATTGCGGACTCGCCTCGGCTCAATTGCACAGTGCCGGCTGGCGCGGCCGCAGCAGGAGGATCGTGGTGCCTTCCTCGGTCGACGCGTCGGTCACCTCGCCGCCCGTCGTCGTCCGGGATCCTGAACCACCGGCGGAGGCGCCACCTCCACCCGTACTACCGCCCTGCGCGATCGACGCGAGGACCAGGCTGGCCGGATCGATCGGCGGCGCGGTCGTCACCAGGCCTTCAGGCACTCCGTTGAAGAACACCAGCAGGCTGTCGGCCCGAACCACCGGGATGCCGTTGGCGAACAGGCCGCTGCCGCTGGCGGGGTCGTACACGCTGGCGCCCACCCCGGCCACCGAGAACCCGCCGGGAGGATACCCGCGCAGGTCGAGGTAGACCGTGGTCGGCGAGGACGCGTTCACGCGCGCATAGGCATCGACGCCCGTGCCGGGCACCAGGGCGAGGCTGCTGCCACCGGTGAGCGTGAGGGACACGTCGGGGCTGCCGTTGATCTGCGCGGACGCCTGGTTGCCGGATCCACCGGTCAGCGTGATGCCGCCCGCGGACAGGATGAAGTCGCCGCCGCCGTTGCTGATCTCGGCGTGCGAACCCGTCGTGCTGCCGCCGCGCACCTGGACCGGGCCGCCGGCCAGGATGCCGAGATCGCTGCTGGCGCGAATGCCGGCGGGCCCGCCCGAGGCGAGCACGTCGAGCGAGCCGGTCGCGATGATCACGGACTCGCCCGCCTGCAGGTAGGCATCCTCCACGCGCAGGTTGCGCCCGACCGTCGCCAGCAGGGGGCCACCCGCGGTCACGCTGGATCGCGCGATCAGATCGCGCCCGGCGTCGAGGGCGACCATGCCGCTGCCCGACGTGACCTCGGCGTCGATCCGCAGATCGCGCGCGGCGCCGACATCGACCAGCCCCGAAGTGCTGGTCAGCGCGGCGTTGATCTTCGCGTCCGAACCCGCGCCGCCGGCGTTCACCGACAGCGTGCCGGTGGTCGTGGAGACCGGGCGGTCGATCTGCACGTGGCCCGCCGTCGCCTGCAGCGCCACGGCGCGCCCCGCGACCCCGCCGCCGACCACCAGGTCTCCGCTCGACTGCGTGATGGACACCGTGCCGGTCGTGGCGATGCTGCCCCCGGCCGACTGCGTGAAGCTGCCGTCCACGATGAAACTGCCCGCCCCCGTGACCGAACCCGCGCTCTGCGAGAAGGCCCCGACCGTCGCCTGCGCGGTGCTGCCGGTCACC
>Ga0315900_10008495_pt1 | contig 13193 bp, 10 predicted proteins | sample LakEriMetagenome_FD_203521 | JGI IMG/M metagenome (GOLD analysis project Ga0315900, IMG submission 203521) | Freshwater fungal communities from buoy surface, Lake Erie, Ohio, United States - Buoy 12 MA114 | ecosystem: Environmental > Aquatic > Freshwater > Lake > Lake biofilm | place: USA: Lake...
CAGAAATATCTCACATAGTCTGATGCCCCCTACCCTTAAAAATTTCGGACTTGAATCTGCTGTTAACGATCTTTTCCAGAAGATCAGTGGTTCCGGCGCCATAAATGCCAGCTGCAAATTTCATGATTATAGAGATCGAATGCTTCCACAAAGAGAGCTGTTGATCTTCCGGGTTGCACAGGAATTGGTAAACAATATACTTAAACACAGCAATGCCAGTTTCATCCATCTTACCCAGAATATAAGTGAGGGCAAATTCTTTTTGAGACTCCATCATGACGGAAAAGGAATCACTCAGTCCGATTTCGAAAAGATGAATAAGAGTTCGGTTGGACTCGGTTTGAAAAATATCCAAAGCAGGATGAAAGTGCTGGATGGCAATATCTATTTTGAGAGGGATAGTTCACAAACCTTCTATAAGGTGACCATTGAAATGCCAGCCTCACCTGAAGCTATGGCCTGATCCCTTATCTTTGCAATACAAAAGGGGCTTCCATTAAAATGAATACCATCAGGGTTGGCATTGCCGATGATCATAAGATCTTCAGAAAGGGAGTGATCCTCTCACTTCGCCAATACACGAATATTTCCTTCATTTTTGAAGCTGAAAATGGTGAGGAATTGCTGAGTATGTTGCAGCAGGATCAACCTGATATTGTTCTGATGGATCTTCGTATGCCAACAAAAGACGGCATAGAAACTACAAAAGAAGTGAGCCGAAGATTTCCGGATGTCAAAGTTCTCATCCTGACCATGTTCGAGGATGAGAGATTTGTTTCACATTTGATGGAGAATGGTGCCAATGGCTATTTGCTTAAAAATGCAGATCCCAGTGAGATCAAAAGAGCTATTATGGAAGTAATGGCCAAGGGATACTATCTCAACAATTTTGTAAATCGGGTTTTGTTGAAAAAATCAAACAACAGAAACAAAACAATACCCTCACTCAATAGTGAAATTGTATTGACTGATAAAGAAAAAGAGGTCATTCAACTATTGTGTATGGAATATACAGCTGCAGAAATTGCCCAAAAAATGGAAATTTCTCCCAGAACGGTAGAATCCATTAAAGATCGCCTGATGGAACGTTTCGGACTCAAGAATACTGCAGGACTTGTTTTCTATGCTGTTAAAAATAATCTGATCGACTGAACAGCTACAGTCACCCCCACTTTTTACATTAACTTTGTAACAAAATCATTTCATGAGCAAAATGGGAAAGGTTTTGGTGGCTATGAGCGGTGGCATCGACAGCACTGTAGTGGCGCTCATGCTCCATCACCAAGGTTATGAAGTTATCGGCATCACCATGAAAACATGGGATTATACCGGATCTGGCGGCTCTAAAAAAGAAACCGGATGCTGTAACATAGATTCATTCAATGACGCAAGGGCAGCAGCCGTTCACCATGGCTTTCCACATTACATTCTTGATATAAGAGAAGAATTTGGAGGATTTGTTATTGAGAATTTCATCGATGAATATATGGCCGGCAGGACCCCCAACCCCTGCGTAATGTGCAACACCCATATCAAATGGAGAGCACTCCTGAAAAGGGCCAATGCGATGGATTGCGATTACATCGCAACCGGTCATTATGCAAAAATCAGACCTGTCAATGATCGTTTTGTGATCAGTAAGGGGATTGATCAAACGAAAGACCAGAGCTATGTGCTATGGGGACTTGAACAGGACCTGCTCAGCAGAACCATTCTACCGCTGGGTGGATATAAAAAAGCAGAAATAAGACAAATGGCTCATGACATGGGATATCCGGAACTTGCCAAAAAAAGTGAATCCTATGAGATCTGTTTTGTCCCTGACAATGACTACAGGGGATTTCTCAAACGAAATGTTGAGGGTTTGGAAGATCGGGTGAAAGATGGTTTATTCGTAGACAAAAATGGAAAGATCCTGGGAAAACATAAAGGATATCCCTTTTATACCATCGGTCAAAGAAAAGGACTGGATATTGCACTTGGAAAACCGGCTTTTGTAACTGCTATAGATCCAAATACCAATCAGGTTGTGCTCGGCGATGAAGATGACCTTTTGAAATTGGAGATGCAGGTGTCCGGCATAAATCTTATCAAATACCGATCAATTGAAGATGGCATGGAAGCAGATGTCAAAATCCGGTACAAAGACTCTGGAAATAGTGCTATTCTCTATAATAATGATGGGGGGATTCGCGTTAGATTCTATGAAAATGCAAAGGGTATTGCACCAGGACAATCAGCTGTCTTTTATGAAGGAGATGATGTGATTGGTGGAGGAATTATCCAAAAAACATTATGACAAACAATGTCTTAAAAATACTTGCCTTCTTAATCGTCAATTACTCCCTTTTATCATGCACCAAGGAAGTGGAGATATTGAAGCCACAAATACTTACAGAATACTATCCTCTCAAAATTGGTAAAATCATAACTTACCAGGTTGATTCTACCGTTTTCACCAATCTTGGTACCGTTAAAGTAGTAAGATCATACCAGATGAGAGACCGGATAGATTCAATCATAGCCGACAATCTGGGAAGACCTTCCTATAAAATAAGAAGAAGTGTCAGATCAGTTATTGATTCAACAAAGTGGATCGATACCTATTCATATCTGGTTACGTATGACAGTTCCCGTCAAAGACTGGAGCTTGTTGAAAATAACCTACGGTTCATAAAATTAGCCTCTCCTGTTTCTACAGGGGTGCAATGGAATGGAACCAGTTTCATCAATAACAACATACCAGAGCTTCAGTATATGTCAGACTGGAGATTCATGTATGAAAATGTAAGAAGACCATTTACTGTGAATGGCATCTCTTACACAGAAACCATTACAGTTAATCAGAGAAATGACAGCGTAGGAACTCCGTCAAATAAAAATTTCTACTTCGAAAAAACAATTTCAAAGGAAGTATACTCCAAAAGCATTGGGCTTATTTTCAAGGAATTTCTGCATGAAGCTTGGCAACCTGCAAATGGCTCCTCTGCATCAGGATATTATGAACCCAACAGTTATGGCATAAAACTTTCAATACTTTCACATAATTTCTGAGGATGCGTCTTGCGTTTTTGCTTTTGTTTTTTTTATATATCCAATGTGCCAAAGCGCAATACTCAAGGCATATCATTGAGCTGACAGATAAAAAAGGCGGTCTCTATACACTTAACAAACCCGATGCCTTCTTGTCTCCCGAAAGTGTAGAAAGAAAAAAGTTCTATAAAATCACCATCGACAGTACAGACTTGCCGGTAAGCCATGCATACCTGGACAGCATTAGAAAAGCAGGGAGAGTTGAGATACTTGGTACTTCCAGGTGGTTGAATATGGTACTGATAAAAACAACAGATGCCGCAACTCTCAATAAGATCAGCCAATTCCCATTCGTAAAAAAAAGAACTGCCATCGCCAATCGTCCATCAGGATCAGTATCATCCAAAACCCCAGACGTTATTTTCGAAACAACGGTTAAGAATGACACTAAAGCCGGAATGAAAACAGCCTTGGACTATGGCAGGTCCAATCAGCAGATATCCATACATGAGGGCGAGTTTTTGCACAATGAAGGTTGGACGGGCAGTGGTATCAAAATAGCTGTTTTGGATGCAGGCTTTAATCGGTATCAAAATATAGGTGCATTCGACAGTTTAAGATTAAGGGATGGTATTAAAATGACAAAGGATCTGGTAGAAAATACCAATAGCGTAAATGAAGACGATGCACATGGGATGTATTGTTTATCAATTATGGCGGCGAATTTACCAGGAATCATGGTTGGCACTGCGCCTCATGCTTCTTACTATTTATTCAGAACCGAAGATGTAAACAGCGAATTTCCAGTTGAAGAATTTTACTGGGTTTCTGCAGCAGAAATGGCTGATAGTATAGGGGTTTCCATCATAAGTTCTTCTTTGGGATACTATACATTTGATGACCCTATCTACAATTATTCCTATGCCGCCATGAATGGAAATACGACCATTGTAAGCAGAGGTGCTTCCATGGCATCCAATAAAGGTATTCTTGTGATGAATAGTGCAGGTAATGAAGGCAACAAACCTTGGAAATATGTCATTGCACCAGCAGATGCAGAAAACGTACTCGCTGTGGGTGCAGTAAATACTCTCCGGCAGGTAGCCTCATTTTCAAGCCATGGTCCTTCTTTCGACAATAGGGTGAAACCAGATATTGCATCTGTTGGGTGGAATACTTTTCTGATTTCAACAACAGGAAATGTCGCACAGGGAAGTGGCACCTCTTTTTCCAATCCCAATATCGCAGGACTTATTGCATGTCTCTGGCAAGCTTTTCCTGAGTTCAACAATAAGGAAATCATCGATGTCGTGAGAAAGAGTTCTCACAGGTATACAAACCCGGACACAAGAACCGGTTATGGGATTCCCAACATGAGGATTGCTTTTGATCTGCTGGAAAAAGAGAGATCAGTAAAAAAAGTAAAAGCAATTTTAAAAAATGAAAGGATAAAGGTTTATCCTAACCCTTTCAACGATAAAATTACGATGATTTATTTCCAGGAAAAAGCAGGTGATCTGAAGTTAAGTATCCTGAGCATGGATGGCAAGATCATTCAAAAAAAGACATTTACCAGTCAAGGTGGAGAATATCACTTTTTTACGTTGGACAATCTCATTTCCCTGCCCAAGGGTCAATACCTGCTCAAGTATGAAGATGATTCGGGAAAGGGAGTATTCAGAGTGCAGAAATAAATAGAGCAGCAAAAAGGTGATCCCCTCCAAATTCTTCACCTGAAAGATGTTCTGCTTTTATCAACTCAACAGGCAAGTTTTCAGTTGCGTATGAAACTATCTTTTCATTTTCGGCTTCATACACTGAACAGGTGATATAAAGGAGAAAATTCCCTTTTCGAAGCTGTCCTGTCAGTTGCGTTAAGATTATCTTTTGAATTCTTGAATAGCTTTCAATAGAAGGAATCTCAAAGCTGGTCAACCATTCAGGGGTTCTCCCCCATGTACCTGAGCCAGAGCAGGGAACATCGGCAATTATCAGATCTACTCCCTGTGACGGCAGATTGGATTTGATGACCTGTTCTGCCATTGGATGAGTCAGGTCGTTGCAAAAAGTTTTCTCCGCCTTTACTCCTGCAATCCTGAATCGCCGTTTCAATTCTTCCAGAATCTCATCCCTTATATCAGAAACAAAGACTTTTGCATGAGGGAATAAATCATGCACCATGATCGATTTACCTCCGGAGCCGGCACACGCATCCCAAAAAGATTGAATCGGAATCGAAATATTTGAAAACAGTTCTGATGTTTTTTGTGAAGCTATATCCTGAACTAAGCAGTCTTTGTCAATCATTAATATTTCACTAAGATCCAGATTCGAATGGATTCGTATAGCATCATTTGCCAGCAAATCATAGACAACTCCTTTTTCATCCAGTACAGCCCTTACCTTATCGGTGTTTCCTGGTCTTATTCGCAAAAAGAAACCTGGTTTTGACAAGTGCTTTAAAGTCCATTTTTCCACATCCATTGAGGGGGATAAATCTGAAATACCAGGGAATATCGAATTGGGTTGAAAATCGGGATAAAGTCTTTTTATGAATTTGAGCTTATTGGATAGAGTTTCCAATATATTTTCAGACCATTCAGGTTTCACAGACGCTAAAAAACCATTGTCGGTGTTATGTGTTAGATAATATCCAATAACAATAGCGTCTTGCAAAGAAATTTTATCTATTGCATGCCCCAGTCTGAGATAACCATAACAGAGATCTGTGATAACTTTTCTGTCACGGGAACCATATTTTTTCTCTAGTCTGAAAAATTGTTTCAGGAATACAGAGAAAGGCTCCTGATGTCGGTAATGATCCAATACAATGGAGGCATTTCTAAGATACGCCTGAAAATAACCTCCCATTCTATTAATGTTATTTTTATCAGAGCTCAAGCAGGGCTTTCACGGGATCCTTCCCAAACAACATCAATGCCGGGTTTTCAAGCAACTCCTTGACCCTTACGAGAAAGCCCACACTTTCTCTACCATCAATGATCCTGTGATCGTAACTAAGAGCAAGATACATCATGGGTCTGGCCACAATTTGTCCTTTTATAACAACAGCCCTTTCTTCAATTTTATGCATGCCTAAAATTGCTGATTGAGGAATATTGATGATTGGAGTACTCATCAAGGATCCAAAAACGCCACCATTGGTTATGGTAAACGTCCCCCCCTGCATTTCTTCGAGTGAAAGCTTATTGTCTCTTGCCTTGGCGGCCAATTCAATCACCTTCTTCTCTATCTCAGCCATAGTGAGACTTTCAGCATTTCGAATAACAGGAACCACCAATCCTTTAGGGGCAGATACCGCTATAGAAATGTCACAATAGTCATGGTAAATGATCTCATCATTGCTGATATATGCATTTACAGCAGGAAACTCCTGCAATGCATAAGAACAAGCCTTTGTAAAGAAACTCATGAAACCCAGTCCTACCCCATGAGATTCCTTGAATTTATCCTTATACTGAGCCCTTATCTCCATGACTGCAGACATATCCACTTCATTGAAGGTGGTGAGCATGGCAGTAGTATTCTTTGCCTCAACCAGTCTTCTGGACACGGTTTTCCTGAGCTGGGTCATCTTCTCTTTCCTCTCATTTCTTGAAAAAGCGACTATACCTGATTTTCGTCCGGGACTGGCTAGGGCTTCCAGCACATCCTGCTTCAGGATCTTTCCTCCCGATCCGGAAGGCGCAATGGCTTTGGCATCAACTTTTTTATCGGCAATGATGGCTGCAGCAACGGGGCTCGCTTTGAGATCAGTTTTTGTAACAGGCTTTTCAACCTCTTCTACTTTCTTAGCCACTTTATTTTCTGCTTTCTGAGGAACTGCTCCGGCAGGCCTTTCAGCATTGTCATCAATGGAACAAACGACATCCCCTATTGATAGTGTATCGCCTTCATTCGCTTTTACAGAAAGGATTCCTGCCTTTTCAGCATTGATCTCAAATGTCGCTTTTTCGCTTTCAATCTCAGCAAGCACTTCATCTCTCTCTACCCATTCACCATCTTTCTTTAACCACTTGGCAAGGCTCACTTCACTGATGGACTCTCCTACTGTTGGAACTTTAATTTCTATCATATTCAACAATTGATAATAATCAGGATACAAAAGCTTTGGTGATCAGCTCTTCTTGTTCTTTCGCATGGATTTTTGCATAACCAGTAGCAGTTGAAGCACTGGCCGATCTTGAAATTATTTTGAAGGGGAACAAATCAAGATGCATCTTCAGAAAAGATGCGGCTCCCATATTGAGAGGTTCTTCTTGTACCCAGCACCAGCTTGCCTTCGCGTACTTTTTATGAATCTCAGCAAGTCCTTGACCAGGTATGGGATAAATCTGTTCAAGTCTTACTATGGCGACTTCGCTGACTCCATTCTTTGTTTTATGATCAAGAAGATCAAAATATATTTTACCGGAGCATAAAATTACTTTCTTAATGGACGAAGGATTTTCAATTACATCATCGATTACTTCTTGGAATCCTCCTGAAGTGAATGAAGAGAGTTCTGAATATGTTCCAGCGTGTCTGAGATTGGCTTTAGGAGAGAAATTGATCAGTGGCTTTCTGAATGGCCATGTGAGCTGTCGCCTCAAAGCATGGAACAAGTTGGCTGATGTAGTGATATTGGTGATCACCATATTCAGTTCAGCACAAAGCTGCAGATATCTTTCCAAACGTGCACTGCTGTGTTCAGGACCTTGTCCCTCATAACCGTGTGGTAAAAGCATGACAAGACCGTTCATCCTGTTCCACTTTTGCTCTGCACTGGATATGAACTGATCGATCATGGTTTGAGCGCCATTGGAGAAATCACCGAACTGAGCCTCCCACAAAACCAGCGAGTGAGGATTTGCAAGCGCGTACCCGTATTCAAATCCAAGCACTCCATACTCACTTAATAGAGAATTGAAGATGCGGAATTTACCCTCTGCTCCGGCAACACTATCCAATCGATTGTATTGTGCATCAGTAGTCTCATCTCTCAGTACGGCATGCCTGTGGCTAAAGGTTCCCCGCTTGACATCTTGTCCGCTCATTCTGACTTCCTTACCCTCAGCCAGCAAGCTGGCATAAGCCAGGAGCTCTCCGGTTGCCCAGTCAATTTTGTTTTCCTTTTCCAAGAGATTGATCTTGTCCTGAAGCAGTTTTTCAATTTTCTTGAGGGGCCTGAATCCTTGTGGCACGCCCATGATACCATCAAAGAGTTTTCTTAATACTTTTTCATCAACCCCGGTTACAGGTGATTGTTGAAAATCTTCCGGAGTGGCTTTCCTGAGACTTTTCCATGCGAGTTCAGGAGCTTGGTAATGGTAGGGCAATGGATTTTGTTTGACTTCATCCAGCCTCTCCTGCAAATCTGCCCAAAATTTTTGCTCCATTTCCTTTGCAAGCTCATTCAGTTCTTCGCTTCCTTCAGCCTGGAGAGACTTTAGATATTGCTCACGGGGATTGGCATGTTTTTCAATGATCGCATAGAGTTTGGGTTGGGTAAACTTAGGATCATCGCCTTCATTGTGCCCATGCTTTCTGTAGCAGACCATGTCAATGAAAACATCACTGTTAAATTTCTGACGATAACGGGTTGCAATTTCCATGCATTTGACAACCGCTTCCGGATCATCGCCATTCACATGCAATACAGGGGCCTGAACCATGGCAGCCAGAGAAGTACAGTAATCGGCAGATCTGGCATCTTCGAAATCGGTTGTAAATCCTATCTGGTTATTGATGATAAAATGAATCGTACCTCCGGTGTAATACCCATCCAATCCTGACATCTGCAATGTCTCATACACAATTCCCTGTCCAGCTACAGATGCATCACCATGTATCAAAACCGGCAGTATAGCATCGTATCTGCTTTCATACATTACATCGGCCTTAGCCCTTGAAAAACCCAGTACCACAGGGTCAACTGCCTCGAGGTGTGATGGATTGGGCATGAGCTTCAGCGATATGGTTTCACCAGTAGGCGTTACCACTTCGCTTCCGAAACCTAAATGATATTTCACGTCTCCGCTACCCATTGTTTGATCCGGGGTGGATTTCCCTTCAAACTCACTGAAGATATTTTCGTATGTCTTTCCCATGATATTCGCCAGCACATTGAGTCGTCCTCTATGCGCCATGCCTATTACTACCTCTTTGACACCTTCTGAAGCAGCGGTATTGATCATTGCATCCAGTGCTGCAATTGTTGTTTCCCCGCCTTCCAGTGAAAACCTTTTCTGACCTATATATTTTGTGTGAAGGAATTTCTCGAAAATGACTCCCTGATTCAGCTTTTCCAGAATTCTCTTTCTCTTGGAAAGAGGCATTGGCTTCAGCAATTCGATTTCCATTTCATTGACCAAAAAATCTATCTTTTCCTGGTTGCTGATATATTTGAACTCTATTCCTACATGATCTGCATAACATTTGTGCAGGTGATTCTGGATGGAACGCAGCGTAACCGTTCCCAATCCAATTAGGTTTCCTGCATAAAAGGTTTTATCCAGGTCGGCATCAGTAAGACCAAAAAACTCCAAGTGGAGATTCGCTCCTCTGTCCCTTCTTTTTCTGATGGGATTTGTACTGGCCAATAGATGACCTTTGTTCCTATAGCCTAAGATAAGTCTGTATACACCAAGCTCCTTTTTCCAGTCGATATCCACTCCCTTATCCAAAGCTGCGGTAGAAGGAATCCCATGTAACTGAGAAACGGCAAAATCAAAGCCTTCGAAAAACTTTCTGAGATCAGGATCAATGCTTTCCGGAGATCGAGAAAAATCCTGATAAAGTTGTTCTATGTAAGCCGGGTGAGACGATGTGATATAGCTGAAATCCTTCATGAGAAGAGGATTTTAGAAAATTTGGGTAAAAGTTTCGCAAATATCGTTGATTTTGGTTGAATTATAACATGAAAATTGCCGGTTCAACCCCTGATTTTTTTGAATTAACAGCCTTATTTTTTGTTGATATGACGGATAGTCTTAACTTTGCCACCCTATTAAAGAAAAAACAAAAGAATGGCAAATCATAAGGCAACCAAGAAGGACGTACGCCAGGTAGAAAAAAGAAGGGAAAAGAACCGCTACCAGGGAAAAACAACCCGTAATGCCATGCGTGATCTTCGCGCAGTAACGGACGCCTCACAGGCCAAGGAAGAACTTCCTGCCGTGTTGAGTAAAATTGACAAACTGGCCAAAAAAGGTGTTATACACAAAAACAAGGCTGCCAATCTAAAGAGTTCCCTTACAAAGGCTGTAGCCAAAAAAGGGTAAGACAATAACCGAATCTCAAAAATGAACATCCCTCCGGGATGTTTTTTTTTACCCACAACCATCCTCGGTGATCATATCCATTCATATCAATCTTTACCTTCGCAGGCATATATGACAGAAAAAATCATCATTTTAGATTTCGGTTCACAGTATACTCAACTTATAGCCAGGGCGGTGAGAGAGGCCAATGTTTACTGCGAAATTATCCCCTACCATAAAGATGTCGTTTTTGAACCCGAACTGAAAGGAGTTATCCTTTCGGGCTCTCCTTTTTCAGTAAATGATAATAACGCTCCGGAAGTAGATATAAGGTCAATTGCATCCAAACGCAACGTTCTGGGTATTTGCTATGGCGCCCAATTGACCGCCAAATATTTCGGCGGCAGGGTTGAACGATCAGAAAAAAGAGAGTATGGCAGAGCCATTCTTCAAAAAGTAACAGATGATGTATTGCTCAATGAGGTGCCTGAATCATCCCAGGTTTGGATGAGCCATGGAGACTCTATTCTTGAATTGCCCGAAAATGCAAAGGTTTTGGCCACAACATCTTCAATTCCTGTTGCTGCATATTCTGTGGAGGAAAGTGGCTGTCATTCTATCCATGGACTTCAATTTCATCCAGAGGTTTATCATTCGGAGTTTGGTAAAAAAATGTTGCAGAATTTTCTCTACCAGATATGTGGTTGCAGTGGAGACTGGACACCTGCTCATTTTATTACTGATACTGTTGCCGAACTAAAAGAAAAGATTGGAGACAAAAGAGTGGTCATGGCACTAAGCGGAGGCGTAGACTCCACAGTCGCGGCCACCCTCATTCATCGCGCCATTGGGAAAAATCTCTTCGGGATTTTTGTCGACAACGGTGTATTGAGAAAAGATGAGTTTCAATCAGTTTTAAAAACATACGATCAGCTGGAACTCAATGTAAAAGGCGTGGATGCCAGAAGTATTTTTTACGGGGCTCTCTCAGGCCTCAGCAATCCTGAAGAAAAAAGAAAGGCCATTGGTAAAACTTTCATTGATGTTTTTGATCAGGAAGCACATGCCTTGGAAAATATTTCTTTTTTGGGACAGGGAACGATCTATCCCGATGTGATTGAAAGCGTTTCCGTCCATGGCCCATCAGTAACCATCAAATCCCACCACAATGTAGGTGGGCTGCCCGAGACCATGAAACTGAGTCTTGTAGAGCCTTTACGGTATTTGTTCAAGGATGAAGTGAGAAAAGTGGGCTTGGAATTGGGGATCCCCCATGATCTACTGTATCGCCACCCCTTCCCTGGACCGGGACTTGCCATCAGGATCCTGGGTGAGGTAACAGAGGAAAAAGTAAAATTGCTGCAGGAAGCGGATGCATTATACATCGATGGTCTAAAGAAACATGGACTATATGATAAAATATGGCAGGCAGGTGCCATCCTGCTACCAGTTAAGTCGGTTGGAGTAATGGGAGATGAAAGAACTTATGAATTTACTGTTGCTCTGCGGGCAGTAACATCTGTAGATGGGATGACAGCTGATTGGGCTCATCTCCCCTATGAGTTTCTTGGTGAAATATCCAATGAGATCATCAACAGGGTAAGAGGTATCAACCGGGTTGTTTACGACATTTCCAGCAAGCCACCGGCTACCATAGAATGGGAATAAACCTATCTTTAGGCAATGAAAAGGATCTTACATATTTCCTTATTTCTTATTTGCATACATGCACTCAATGCACAAGGTATAAAGGGAAAAGTCAGGATAGGTTTGATTACTTCTCTTTATCTCGACAGCTCTTTTGATCAGAGTGGTAATTATAAACTTCAAAAAAATTTTCCAAAACAAGCAATCAGTGGACTAGAGTTTTACGAAGGAGCATCACTTGCCATAGACTCTCTTAACAGAGCAGGCTATCTGGCAACTCTAAAGGTTTTTGATCTCCAAAGCAAAAACGGGAATATAGCTTCACTTTCAAAATCCGGCGAATTGGACAATCTCAATATGCTGGTCTCACATACCAATGGTACAGAATATTTACAGTTGGCAGCTATTGCGAGAGATAAAAACATTATCCTTATCAATGCCAATTATCCCAATGATGGTGGTATCCGAAACAGCAAATCTGTTTTTATCGCCAATCCAAAGATCAATTCTCATATCACTGTGCTGTATAACCAAATTATAAAAAAGTGGCCCAATGCCAATATTGTATGGTTCAGAAGAAATGATCAAGGAGATGAAAGATTATTGTCCATATTCAATGATCAAAACAATGCTTCCCGAAAAATCACTTTCAAAAATATCATCCTCCCATCAACTTTTTCCACCAACGATATTTCGTTACATATTGACTCTACAAAATCAAATGTATTGATAACAGGTAGTGTTGATGATGCTTTTTCGATTGAGTTTGCAAGAGCCATCGCAAGTTATCCAAAGAAGGGAATCATTCATGTGGTGGGCATGCCCAACTGGGATGGCATGAAAGAAATTCAAGGAAAAGGATACACAGGTATCCCCGTTTATTATACCAGCGGATTTTTTGCTCCTACAGGCAACAAATGGATGACTGATTTTGATGAAAAGTTCAGGGAAAATATTGGCACCAAAGCATCAGTGGCTGCCATAAGAGGTTTTGAATTGACCTATTACTTTGGTTCCATTTGGGCAAAATACGGATCTCTGGATCAAAAACAATTAAATGATCCTGCATCCAAAATTATTACTGACTATGATTTCCGACCTGTGTTTTGGAATGCAGGAAGTGAGTACCCCGACTATCATGAGAATAAAAGGATCTATTTCATCAGAAGACTCAATGGTGTAGCATCGCTTCAATGATCAATCTATCCAATCTGCAATAAAAATATTTGTATCCCTTGTTCCTCCATTGTT
>Ga0315900_10008496_pt1 | contig 13193 bp, 9 predicted proteins | sample LakEriMetagenome_FD_203521 | JGI IMG/M metagenome (GOLD analysis project Ga0315900, IMG submission 203521) | Freshwater fungal communities from buoy surface, Lake Erie, Ohio, United States - Buoy 12 MA114 | ecosystem: Environmental > Aquatic > Freshwater > Lake > Lake biofilm | place: USA: Lake...
TGAAAGCCGAGGACCTCGTTGGCCGCATCCACCGGCTGATGGAGCACCGGCACAAGGTGTTCTACTACGGACGCAAGAGCGCCGAGGAGGTGGGCCTCCTGCTCGAGGGCATGCACCGCATGGCCACGCCCTGGCGGGAGCCCGATGTGGCGCGCACCTACAGCGAGCAGGAGACCACGGCCAACAACGTGTACTTCGTGGACCATGACATGGTGCAGACCGAGATGCTGTGGGTGAGCAAGGGCGAGGCGTTCAACGCCGAGCTGCTGCCCCTCGCCGCGCTCTTCAACGAGTACTTCGGCAGCGGCCTGTCGAGCATCGTGTTCCAGGAGATCCGCGAGGCCAAGGCCCTGGCCTACGGTGCCAGCGCCAGCTTCAGCACCCCGCGCAAGCGCGACGAGGCCCACTACGTGCGGGTCTTCATCGGCACCCAGGCCGACAAGCTGCCCGACGCGGTCGACGCCATGAGCGTGCTCATGAACGACATGCCCGTGAACGAGAACCAGTTCAACGGAGCGCGCACCGCGGCCCTCAAGCGCATCGCCACCGACCGCATCACCAAGGAGCGCATCTATTGGAGCTACGACGCCGTGCAGCGCCTGGGCCGCACCGACGATATACGCAAGCTCAGCTACGACAAGCTCCCCTCGATCACGGTGAACGACCTGAAGGCCTTCTTCGACGCGCGGATCAAAGGGCGCAAATACAGCTACCTGGTGATCGGCAAGAAGGCCGCCCTCGACATGAAGGCGCTCGAGAAGCTAGGTCCGGTGAAGGAGCTGGGCAAGCCCGAGATCTTCGGGTACTGAGCACGAATGCAATGGCCCGTCCGCCGGAGCAACGAGGTCCGGCGGATGGGTCAATCGGCCATGGCCGCCCGGATCTTGGCTTCGGCGCGATCATCAGGATGGACGTTCGCATCAATGAGCCTGCCGTCCTTACCGATCAACACGAAGTGGGGAATGCCATCGAAGTTGTAGGCCTTGCGCAGCTCCGCCGAACGCTCCTCGTCCGCGAACAGGTTCATGCCTGTGAGCGATCGCTTCGCCACGAAGTCCTTCCACCGCTCGCGGTCGTCGTTGACATTCACTTTCACGAAGACAAGGTCCATCCGGTCCTTGAACCGCTCCTCCAGCTCGTTCACCTTGGGCATGCTCACCAAACAGGGAGCGCACCATGTGGCCCAAAAGTCAAGAAGTACCACCTTGCCCTTAAGGTCGCCCAAGCTTACCAACGCCCCGCTCGTATCGGCGAGTGCGAAGCCCGGCGCAGGCTGTCCAGGCATCAGTCTGGCCGCATCGGTGCGCAACCGGTCGATGAGCGCAACATACGCTGGCGTGGTGCAGGTCGCCTCATGGTCGTTCACAAGCCATTCCAACAGGGCAGGGCTGTCCGATCGCTCCTCAAGCTGGCCTTTGACGAAGGCCGTGAGCTGGTGATCACGGACCTTGCCCTTGAAGAGCCCCTTTCGATAGGCGTACGATGCGCGCACCCACATCTCGACCTTGGCGTTGGGTGTGAGCGAGTCCGGCACGTTCACTTTCGCTGCAGGGTCCTCTGACATGAAGCGTTCGAGCGCCGTATTGTACGTGCCGTGGTCATAGGCCGCCTGGTCATCCAGGTCCAGTCCATGCAGAAAATCGAAGTACCCCGAGGGGAGGTCCTTACGGTTGAACTCATTCCTTTCCTGGTCATAGCCAATGCTGTACATCCAGCGCGGATCAACAAAGCGATACTCGAGCTCCGTGGTCACGTAGCGCCGAAAGGAAGCGTTCCAGGAGGGGTCATCAGCTCGATCGAACAATGCACGGTTCAACTGTTCCAGGCTATCAACGAACAGCGCAAAGCTCCGGGCATCTTCGATCGTTGCGGTGGCGTCGTAAGCCATGTTCAGATAGCCTGCGCACATGTCTGCCGCGAGGAAGTTGTTCTCCAATGAACCTTGACCGGAATAATGGATCGTGGAATCGAACCGCGCGTGGTCGCAGGTCAGTACGAGACTATCCCCGGGACCAAGGAACAACCGGGTGTATTGATCAGCTACCAGCAGCTCCGCCTGACCCGCAACAGCCCAGGGAAAGGCAACACTGAAGCGACCATTGGCGTCAACTGCGGCCTTGGCCAATGTCACCTTGTCCCATTCAATGGTATTCGTGTAACAACTGATCTCCACCTCGGCACCAGGAGGCGTATTCAGGAAAATGCCCGAGATGGAGACCTGCGCATTCGTCCCGCAAGGCAGGAACGCCAGGATGATGAGCGGCATCGACCACACCGATGCGGAAAGGAATGAGGATCGCATGACCATACCATCGAAGGTAGCCCTTTGAGGCCCGAACAAGTCACACACGTGTTCCGCAGGACATCACACCCATTTGCCTCGGGTCCGATGCTGGGTCGTTCCAGCGACAGCACACTGAGCGCCGGTGGTTCGACCTCATGCTCCTGTGCAAGAGAATCCAGGCAACACCGCTTCGACGATGCGGCCGGCCGGGCAGCTGGCGCGGCCTTGGCGTGAGCTCGCTGACGGCCGATGAGACCACCCGCGGCTGAGGCAGCGGCGCGCTACCTTTCCCCCATGTCACGACTAGACGACAAGTCCGCCCACACCGAAGCTCCAGCGGACAAGCGCCTCTTCCTGCTCGACGCCTACGCGCTGATCTACCGGGCCTACTTCAGCTTCATCCGCGCACCCCGGGTGAACAGCAAGGGCTTCAACACCAGCGCGGCCTTCGGCTTCACCACCACCCTGCTCGACCTCATCAAGCGTGAGCAGCCCACCCACATCGCCGTGGTGTTCGACACCGCCGCGCCCACCGAGCGGCACGAGACCCTGCTGGACTACAAGGCCAACCGCGAGGAGATGCCCGATGACATCCGCAGCAACGTGCCCTACATCCGCCGCATCATCGAGGCGTTGCGCATCCCCGTGCTGGAGAGCGACGGCTACGAGGCCGATGACGTGATCGGCACCCTGGCGAAGAAGGCCGAAGCCGAAGGCTACACCACCTACATGGTGACCCCGGACAAGGACTTCGGGCAGCTGGTGACGGACAGGATCATCATGTACAAGCCCGGACGCGGCGGCGACCCGCCCGAGAAGCTCGGGCCCAAGGAGATCTGCGAACGCTGGGGCTTACAGACCACCGACCAGGTGAAGGACATCCTCGGCCTCATGGGCGATGCGGTGGACAACATCCCCGGCATCCCGGGCATCGGCGAGAAGACCGCCATCAAGCTCGTGCAGCAGTTCGGCAGCCTGGAGGGCGTGATCGAGAACGCCGACAAGCTCAAGGGTAAGCAGCATGAGAACGTGATCGCCTTCGCTGAGCAGGGCCGCCTGAGCAAGAAGCTGGCGACCATCCTCATCGACGCACCCGTGGAGCTGGATCACGACGCGCTCCACCTGGATCCGCCTGACAAGGACAAGGTGCTGGAGGTGTTCAGCGAGCTGGAGTTCAAGAGCCTGGCCAACCGGGTGCTGGGCGGCGAAGCCAACGGCGCGGCGGAAGAGCCCAAGGCCGCCCGGCGCGGGAAAGCGGCTGCGGTCAACACCGGTCAGGTGGACCTCTTCGGCACCAGCCTGGATGAGGAGGGCCATGTGGCGCTCACCGAGCTGGCCACGATCGACACGGTGCCGCACCGCTACTTCCTGGCGCGCACCAACGAAGACCTGTACATGCTGGCCGCGCAGCTGAAGAAGCAGCCACGCTTCTGCTTCGATACGGAGACCACCAGCACCGACGAGCGCGTGGCCGAACTGGTGGGCCTCGCCTTCAGCTGGAAACCGCACGAAGGCCACTACGTACCGGTTCCGGAGGACCGCGCCGAGGCCCAGCGCATCGTGGACATCTTCAAGCCCATCCTGGAGAACGGATCCATCGGCAAAGTGGCGCAGAACGCCAAGTACGACATCCGGGTGCTGGCCCGCTATGGGGTGGAGGTGAAGGGGCCGCTCTTCGACACCATGGTCGCGCACTTCCTGCTGAAGCCCGACCTGCAGAAGCACGGCATGGACTTCCTCAGCGAGACCTACCTCGGTTACCGGCCGGTGAGCATCACCACGCTGATCGGTGAGAAAGGCCGCGGCAAGGTGCAGAAGAGCATGCGCGACGTGGAGGTGGAGCAGGTGAAGGAATACGCCGCAGAGGACGCGGACATCACCTGGCAGTTGGCCGAAAAGCTGGAGCCTTTGCTCGCCGAGGATGAAGTGACCGGGCTGTTCAATGACGTGGAGATGCCGCTGGTGCACGTGCTCGCCGACATGGAGACCGAGGGCATCCGCATCGACATCCCCGCCCTGAAACAGTTCAGCGAAGAGCTGGGCACTGAGCTGGTGCGGCTGCAGGACGCCATCCACCAGGCCTGCGGAGTGCCATTCAATATTGACAGCCCCAAGCAACTGGGCGATGTGCTCTTCGAGACCTTGAAGCTTGGCGAGGGCAAGATCAAAAAGACCGCCAAGACCGGGCAGTACCAGACCAGCGAGGACATCCTGCAGGAGCTGAGCAACGCGCACCCTGCCATCCCGCTGATCCTGGACTACCGCAGCCTGCGCAAGCTGAAGGGCACCTACGTGGACACCCTGCCCGAAGCGGCTGACCCCGTCACGCACCGCGTGCACACCAGCTACCTGCAAACGGTGGCCGCCACCGGGCGCTTGGCCAGCAACGACCCCAACCTGCAGAACATCCCGATCCGCACCGAGAAGGGCCGCGAGATCCGCAAGGCCTTCGTGCCGCGCAGCGCGGAATACCAGCTTCTCAGTGCGGACTACAGCCAGATCGAGCTGCGCATCATCGCCCACATGAGCGGCGACCGCAACATGCAGGAGGCCTTCCGGCACGGGCTGGACATCCACGCGGCCACGGCCGCCAAGGTGTTCAACGTGGACATCGCGGACGTGACGCGCGAGCAACGCAGCCGCGCCAAGGCCGTGAACTTCGGCATCGCCTACGGGCAGGGGGCCTTTGGCCTCAGCCAGAACCTGGGGATCCCGCGGGCGGAGGCCAAGCAGATCATCGACGACTACTTCGCGCAGTTCCCCGGGGTGCGCAACTACATGGACGAGATGATCGGCTTCTGCCGCACCCACGGGTACATCAAGACCCTGATGGGCCGGCGGCGCTACCTGCCCGATATCACCAGCGCCAACAACACCGTGCGGGCCCAGGCCGAGCGCATCGCCATCAACGCGCCCATGCAGGGCACGGCCGCCGACATCATCAAGGTGGCCATGGTGCGCATCCACGAGCGCATCCGCCGCGAACGCATGAGCAGCCGCCTGCTGCTGCAGGTGCACGATGAACTGGTCTTCGACTGCCAGCACGGCGAGACCAACGAGCTCAAGGCCCTTGTGAAGGAGCTGATGGAGGGTGCGATGAAGCTCGACGTGCCGTTGGTTGTTGACATCAACGTGGGGAAAAACTGGTTGGAGGCGCACTGAGCACCGCCTGAGTTCAAGGCATCTTCGCGGCATACGCCCCCACACAACCGTGAACCCCATGCGAACGCGCGGAAGGACCGCCGGCCTTGCCGGCATTATGTTGTTGATGGCGTCCTGCGGCGGCGAGCAGTCGGCCCAGGACGCGCTCAATGCGGACCAGGCGGTGGACAGCACCTCCGCCGCACGCCTGCAGCGCACCAAGGCCATCTTCCACAACATCCCCTCGCCCATGGAGACGGCCGCCCTGCTTCGGAAGGCCGGAGCGCAGTACGACAGGAGCATCCTCAACGACCCCGAGCGGAACTCGTCCTACACGGCGGCCAGCAAACAGGCTCTGAACCTGGGCATCTACGGCGCCGACCTGAGCTACGCGAGCGTGAACAACAACACGCACGAGAGCATGCTCTACACCGCGGCTGCCCAGAACCTGGCCAAACGGCTCAATGTGAGCTCCGTGTTCGACCAGGCCACGGTGGACAGGATGGAGGCGAACCGCAACGACCGCGACTCGCTGTTGAACATCATCAGCGAGACCTACTGGAACGTGGACGCCTACCTCAAGGAGAACCGGCGCGAGAACATCAGCGCGCTGATGATCGTGGGCGGCTGGGTCGAGGGACTGTACATCGCGACGCAGGTATGCCGCACCAACGATACGCCCGAGCTGCGCCAGCGCATCGCCGAGCAGAAGCTGCCGCTGGGCGACCTCATCGCCCTGGTGGATACCTACAGCGCCACCGACACCACGGTATCATCCGTGCTCGCCGACATCCGGCAGCTGGAGACGGTGTTCGCCGGGGTGAACGTGGGCGGCGGGCCGACCACCGTGTCCAACGAGGGCGGTGTCGCCGTGATCGGCGGCGGGGCGCCCGCGGCCACCCTCACGGACGACCAGCTGAAGGCCATCACCGAGCGCGCGGCCACCCTGCGCAACACCTACATCAACTGAGCACGGCCATGAAGCATTTCCGCCAACTCCTTGCCCCGGCCGCCTTGGTGGCCGCGCTCCTGATCTCCGGCGATGCCACGGCGCAATGCCGGAGCTACGCGAAGAACAAGTGGGTGCCCGAGCTTTCCCCGTACAAGTTCAACGAGAGCTTCAACGCCGCGCAGCTCGCCCCCGGCGAGGATGCCGAGGTGGCCCTCACCTTCTACAGCGGCCAGGAGTACCGCATCCTCGTACGCAGCCATCCCATCCTGGGGGAGGTGAACTGGAAGCTGGTGGACGCCAGCAACAAGATCCTCTTCGAGAGCCTCGCGGACGAGCCCAAGCACACCTTCGACTTCAAGGTGGCCAGCACCCAGCAGCTGAAGGTGCAGGTGTGGGTCCCCGAGGTCGCCAATTCGAACAGCATGACCCACGTGGGCTGCGTCGGCATCCTGGTGGGCTTCAAGGAGTGAACTGACCGACCGGACACGCGAAAGGCCCCGGGAACCCGGGGCCTTTCGCGTGGATGACGGGCCTTGTCACTCGACCACCACCCGGCTCTTCCGCTCCAGGTCGGTGAGGGCCTGGAACTGGAGCGTGAAGTGATCGGCGCCCCCGGCGGGCAGCACCACCGCCACCGTCGCGCGGCCCATCTCTGCGCCATCCTTGTCGTAGGCCAGGGCCCGCAGGGTGTCCTGGAAGGCCGCGGTGGTGGAGCAGTACAGCACCACCTGGTTGTCGCGGCCAGCGCTGTCGGCCAACACCTGCACCTTGCCCAGTGCGAGGCCGCGCGCCTTCAACCCATTGCTGAGCTGCACGTCCACGGACCAGGTATCCTCCACGCCCGTTGTTACGCCCTCGAGCACCTCGCCCGCGGCGCTGCCCGCGAGCTCACCACCCTTGTTGAGGGCATCGCGTGCCTCCTCGGTCACCCGCCCACAGGAGCAGAGCACCAAGGCCAGCACCAGGGGCAGAGCCCTCATCATTCCACCACGAAGCGTTCCACGCCGACCGCACCGCCCTGCTGCACGCGCACGGTGTACACGCCCCTGGCCAGGGCATCCACCGGCACCGGCAGGCGGTGCGCACCGGCCGCGAGGGGACCATCGGCCAACACGGCCACCTCCTGGCCCAGCATGTTGAGCACGGTGATGCGCGCCCGGCCACCGCTGCGCAGGTCGAGCACCACATGGGCCTCGCCGCTGGCGGGGTTGGGCACCACCTGCACCGCACCCGGCGTGCCCGCGAGCTCATCCAGGCCCACCGGCGCACCATTCAGGTTGATGTCGTCGATCCACAGGTTATTGCCCCCGTCGCTCTCGAAGTAGATCTTGAACCGGAAGTCGGGCACCGCGTAGGTCGAACTGATGTTGTTCACCTCCACCAGCTGCCATTGCGCGGGGTTGTTCGGCGTGAAGTTGGCGGACTGGTCGGGCACCGTGGGCAGCGAGGTGGCACCGCGCAGCTGCCGGCGCATGCTCCAGGTCTCCCCGCAATCCTTGCTCACCAGCACGCGCAGGATGTCGTCGTTGTCGGCGTTGTTGCGCGCGAAGGCCACGCGGAAGCTCAGATCGATCGTGGTCGCACCCGTCATGTCGTACGTGGTGCTGATGAGCTCGTCCTTGTCGCCATCGTCGTTCACATCGTTGCGAAGGCGGATGCTGCGCGTACCGCTGTACCCCGCGATGGTGCTCAGCGCGAAGGTCTCGGAACCGTCGGGGTTCCACACGAACCACTCGTTCGCGGGCAGGCTTCCCACGCCCTCGAAGTCCTGGGAGTACGGCACCGCCGCTCCGGATGCCGGAAGCACGAGGATGTAATCGTTCTGGGTGGAGGTCACCGTGGTCTGTCCGTTGCCGGCGGTGAGCGTGACGGGATAGGTGCCGGGGTTGGGGTAGTGCACGGTGACGACCGCATCGGTGGAGGTGGGCGGCTGCGCCCCGGGGAAGGCCCAGTCGCGCGAGGTGACACCGTTGTAGCTCACATCGGTGAAGGTGACCGAGTCGCCGGCGCACACCACCTGCACATTGCTCATGAAATCAGCGGCGCACAGGATGTCGCTGCCGGCCACGCCCGTGGCCACCAGGTTGGCCGGTGCCCACAGGTTGTTGCGCTGCGCCGTGCCGCTGTTCAGGGCGGCGAGCATCCGTGTCTTCTGGCCTTCGGTGAACATCTTGGAGCAGTAGGAATACTCCATGTAGTTCTCCACGTTGTCCAGCGAGCCACAGGTGACGCCGTTCACGTTGCAGCTGGTCCAGCCGGTGGTGTTGGGGGTGTCGCTCACCAGGTCATCCTCGTTGCAGTTGGAGGCCACGGCCGGCGTGTTCGAATTGCCCCAGGTGTGGCGCAGGTTGATCCAGTGGCCCACCTCGTGGGTGAGGGCACGGGAACGGCCGGGGGCACCGGTGCCGATGCTGCCGGTGTAGTCGTGCAGGATCACAATGCCATCAGCGGCCGCACCCCAGCTGTTGCTCACCGAGCCGGGCAGGAAGGTGTAGCCCGCCGCACCATCAGCGCTGGCGGACACCCACACGTTCAGGTACATGTTGCGCGGCCACTGGATCAGGTCCTTCATGGTCTGCGTGCCGTCGTTGGTGAGGGCGCTCACCGTGCGGGTGATGCCCTTCGTGCAGTTGCCGTCGGGGTCCTTCTGCGCCAGGCGGAACTCCACCTCCACATCGGCCACGATGCCCAGGAAGGCCTGGTTCACGTTGTCCCAGTCATCGTTGAGCTTGTTGAAGTCCTCGTTGAGGATGCGCATGGCATCGTACACCTGCTCGTCGCTGATGTTCTCCGGCCCGTTGTTGTGGATGATGTGGAAGACCACGGGGATGATGTACGGGCCACCACCACCACGCATCGCCTCATCGGCGGCGAACTGCTGGGTGAAGGCCTCCAGGTCGGCCTGGGCGTCAACGATCTGCTGCAGGCGGTCGGGCCTGTTCTCGTGCAGGAACGCCATGCGGTGCAGCTCGTTGTGGCCGCAGGTGAAGCCGCCCTGGGCCTGGGCCGCGAGGTTTACGGCGAGGGCGAGGACGAAGAGTATGGACCGGGTCATGGATGGGCGCAACAAGAGGGTTTTCCGTTGAGGATCACGAAATTACCACCGAAGGCATGGCCCGGTCTGTCACAGAAGTCACATTCCGGCAAGCCTTCTTGGGTTCCAAACGAACAGCACCGGGGGACTGTTCGGGGTGGCGCCTCCGCCGGAACCGCATTTCCACCGGACGGACAGGGTCGAGCGGGGCGACGAAGCGAACGGGCCCGGAACGGGGACCGTTCTCTGCACCGGTGTTTTTCCGCCTTTCGGTTCAGCCCAGGGCCTCCGCCAGGTCGGCCACCAGGTCCTCGGCATCCTCCACGCCAACGCTCAGCCCGCCGTCGCCCTGCCCTCACACGATCCGGCGCTGGCTATGGCGGACAACTCCCCGCGCGCCTGGATCCTGATCACCCCACGGCCTGCTCCAGGTCGGCCACCAGATCTTCAGCATCCTCAACGCCCACGCTCAGCCCGCCGTCGCCCTGCCCTCACACGATCCGGCGCTGGCTATGGCGGACAACTCCCCGCGCGCCTGGATCCAGATCAACCCAAGGCCTGCTCCAGGTCGGCCACCAGGTCCTCGGCATCCTCCACCCCCACACTCAGCCGGATCAGGGTGTCGGCCAGGCCGTTCTTCAGGCGCTCCTCGCGGGGGATGCTGGCGTGCGTCATGCTCGCGGGGTGGCCGCAGAGCGACTCCACGCCGCCGAGGCTCTCTGCGAGGCTGAAGAGCTTGGTGCTGCTTAGCACGCGCATGGCATCGTCCATCCGGTCGCCCTTCAGGGTGAAGCTGATCATGCCGCCGAAGCCGCGCATCTGGGCCTTGGCCACGGCGTGGTTGGGGTGCGAGGGCAGGCCGGGCCAGTACACGCGGTCCACCTTGGGGTGCTTGCTGAGGAAGTCGGCGATCACCGCGCCGTTCTCGCAATGCCGCTGCATGCGCAGGTGCAGCGTCTTCAGGCCGCGCAGCACCAGGAAGCAGTCCTGCGGACCGGGGGTGGCGCCGCTGCTGTTCTGGATGAAGGCGAGGCGCTCGGCCAGCGCATCGTCGTTCACCACCAGGGCGCCCATCACCACATCGCTGTGGCCGCCGAGGTACTTGGTGACGCTGTGCATGATGAGGTCCGCGCCGAGGTCGAGCGGGTTCTGCAGGTAGGGGCTGGCGAAGGTGTTGTCCACGCCGAGCAGGCAGCCGTGCTTCTTCGCGATCGCGGCCAGACCGGCGATGTCGATGATCTTCAGCAGCGGGTTGGTGGGCGTTTCGGCCCAGATGAGCCTGGTGTTCGGCGTGAGCGCGGCCTCCACGTTGCGCAGGTCGCCCATGTCCACGAAGCGGAACTTGAGCCCGAAGCCCTCGAAGATCTTGGTGAAGAGCCGGTAGGTGCCGCCGTAGAGGTCGTTCGTGCTCACCACCTCATCACCGGGCTTCAGTAGCTTGCAGATGGCGTCAATGCTGGCCATGCCCGTGGCGAAGCACAGGCCGTGCCTGCCGTTCTCCAGCGCGGCCAGGGCGTTCTGCAAGGCGGTGCGCGTAGGGTTGTGGGTGCGGCTATACTCGTAGCCCTTGTGGTCGCCCGGCGCGGCCTGCACGTAGGTGCTGGTCTGGTAGATGGGCGTCATGATGGCCCCTGTGGTGGGGTCCGGTTCCACACCGGCGTGGATGGCTTTCGTGCCGAAGCGCATGGTTCCTGCGAGGTTGATCCCGGCACCTGCGCGGGGCCGGGGATATTGGCCGGCGAAGGTAACCGGCAGGCCCGGAGCGCTCGCCATCTTCGCCCCCGCCATGTCGACCCGCAGCTGGGCGCTCGTCGCGCTCTTCGTGGTGAACCTCATCTACGGGGTGAACTACGTGGTGGCCAAGGGCCTGATGCCCGAGGTGATCGGCCCCAGCGGCTTCATCCTGCTGCGCGTGATCGGCGCCACGGCGCTGTTCTGGGTGATGCGCGCGTTCATGCACGAGCGCGTGGCCTGGAGCGATGCGCTGCGGCTGGTGCTGTGCGCGGTGACGGGCGTGGCCCTGAACCAGCTGATGTTCTTCAACGGCCTCATGCGCACCACCCCGGTGCACGCCAGCCTGATCATGGTGGCCACGCCCGTGCTGGTGCTGGCCATGAGCGGCATCTACATCGGCGAGCGCATCACCTGGCCGAAGTTGCTAGGCGTGGCACTGGGCGCGGGCGGCGCGCTCACCCTGGTGTTCGTGCGACCCGACAGCGGCACCGGCGCGGCCACGCTGCTCGGCGACCTCTTCATCCTCATCAACGCGAGCTCCTTCGCCATCTACCTGGTGCTGGTGAAGCCGCTGATGGGCAAGTACAGCGCCACCACGGTGATGAGCTGGACCTTCCTGCTGGGCACAGCGATGGTGCTGCCCTTCGGTGCGGGCGAGCTCGCCGCCGTGCAGTGGTCGGCGCTGACGCCGGGGCTGTGGGGCAGCATCGCCTTCGTGGTGGTGATGGTGACCTTCGTGGCCTACCTCTTGAACACCTGGGCGCTGCGGCATGTGAACCCCGGTGTGGTGGGCACCTTCATCTACCTGCAACCGCTGCTCGCCACCTTCTTCACCTGGGCGCAGCTGCGCACGGGCATCCAGCTGCCCGGCAAGCCGCCCACCCCCGACGCCACCGGCGGGGTGCTGCAATGGGTGTGCGGCGCGGCGATCTTCCTGGGCGTGCACCTGGTGACGCGCGCCGACCGGAAGGCGGCGTGACCGGTGCGGCGTGTGAGCATCGGGAGGCGCCACGGTCGATCGTGTCCCCTGCCGTATTGGACCGGTCCGACGGGGCCGCGAATGCGGGGCGACGTGAACGTCGCACCTACCTTCGCGGCATGCTCCGATCGATGACCGGCTTCGGCCGTGCGGAAGGCGTGGTGAACGACCGCAAGGTCACCGTGGAGGTGCGCTCCCTGAACAGCAAGCAGCTCGACCTGCTGCTGAAGGTTCCTTCCATGTTGCGCGAGAAGGAGGCCGAGCTGCGCGGCATCGCGGGCGAGGCCATCGTGCGCGGCAAGGCCGAGGTGGCGGTGAACGCCGAACTGCTGCACGCCGAGAAGCGCACCAGCTTCGACCGCGCCCTGATCAAGGCCTACCACGCCGAACTGAAGGCCATCGCCGCCGAGACCGACCCGGCCGCCACCACCGACATCCTGGGCCTCGTGCTGCGCCTGCCCGACGTGAGCACCACCCAGCGCGACCAGCTCACCGACGAGGAATGGAGCGCGCTGCGCAAGCTGGTGCACGAGGCGATCAAGTCCTTCGACGGCTTCCGCAAGAGCGAAGGGCAGCGGCTGCACGACGACCTCGCGGCGCGCGTGGGCCACATCCTGCACCAGCTTCACCAGGTGGAGGGACTGGACCAGGGCCGCGCCGAGCGCACGCGCGAACGCCTGCGTACCCGCCTCGCCGAACTGCAGGCCACCGTGGACCAGGACCGCTTCGAGCAGGAGCTGGTGTTCTACCTGGAGAAGATGGACGTGAACGAGGAGAAGGTGCGCCTGCGCTCCCACTGCACCTACTTCATGGAAACGCTCGAGGCCGACGATGCACAGGGCCGCAAGCTCGGCTTCATCGCGCAGGAGATGGGGCGCGAGATCAACACGCTCGGTGCCAAGGCGAACGATGCCACCATCCAGCGGTGCGTGGTGCTGATGAAGGACGAGCTGGAGAAGATCAAGGAGCAGGTGCTGAACGTGCTTTGAGATGCACCGCTACGACGAAACGAACGCTACGCAACGAGCCGGATGGTGAAGGGTAATGAAGGCCTGAACGGAGGCCATGG
>Ga0315900_10008499_pt1 | contig 13191 bp, 22 predicted proteins | sample LakEriMetagenome_FD_203521 | JGI IMG/M metagenome (GOLD analysis project Ga0315900, IMG submission 203521) | Freshwater fungal communities from buoy surface, Lake Erie, Ohio, United States - Buoy 12 MA114 | ecosystem: Environmental > Aquatic > Freshwater > Lake > Lake biofilm | place: USA: Lake...
AATGGCTTGCTCCAGTCGTGCCTGGAAACGGGCTATCAAGGAGCACGACTGGAGCAAGCCATTTCCCGCCCATGCACTGATGCCAGCGTACAAGGCACTCCTCCTTGAGGATCGCGAAAAGCGGCAGACTCTCGGCGGTCGGCGTCGAGACGACACTACCCGCTGCCGGTATTGCGACGACACCGGCTACGTGCCGATTGCGACCTACTGCCCGACGGGGAACGAGTGGTATTACTCAGTGTATGGCTGCCAGTGTGCGGCCACGCCAATCAGCCAGCGACAGGCCGTCCAGGTGCGCGATTGCTGGGAGCGTGACGATCGGGGCCGATGGGTGCCGGGATCGGCGCAGGAGTCACCCCGCTGCCGATGCGGATTCTGCCGCAACAAGGGGGGCGCATGAGACTCAGGCGCATCATCGATATCAATTTGCTCACCAATCGGAGCCAGCAGAGCATCCAAGTGGACCTGTATACGGGCCACCGGACAACGATCATCAGAACCGTGAAGGATGTGACGGCCAAGGCCGGGGTGACAACCGGCACGATCACCATCGAACACCAGGACTACACGGTCAGGCAGGTAGGCAAGTCCAACGAGTGGTACTTCTGCGACGCCAACGGGCAGCGCATCAGGCAAGAGTTTGACAAGCAAAACAATGACGAAAAAGCATACCGCGAGAAGCGGGAAAGGGGGGAGTGATGGCAAGCAAGCTGACAATCAAAGAAGAACACGGTGGCGAGAATATGCCGCTGTATTATGCGGTGTATGACCAAGAAGGGCGTCAGGTGTCGATGCACTATGCGCGGGAGGATGCCGAGGTAATGGCCGCGTCGCGGATGATGATGGAGGCATTGGAAAAGTATTTCACTTATGTAGTTTACCAGATTACTAAATACAACGAAAACGAATATGAGTTGGGATTGGCGGAGCGAATGAAAGCCGCAATCGCAGCGGCGGAGGGGGAGTGATGGCAGTCATCGCAGCTGTCAAGGATTGCTTGACAGCTCAAGTGCCGAGGATTCCTTGGCTATTCAACAGGAGAACAACAATGCCAAAATACAACGCAAGAGTGGATCGCAACCAAGCGGAAATCGTCGAAGCTTTCCGCCGCTATGGGGCCAGCGTGGCGCATACTCACACACTGGGCCACGGTTTCCCGGATTTGGTGGTGGGCTATCGTGGCCAAAACTGGCTGGTTGAGGTCAAGGATTGGATGAAGCCGCCTAGCCAACGCAAGCTGACGCCAGCAGAGCAGGAGTTCCGCGATGCTTGGCGCGGCTCATATTACGTGGTCGAGACCGTGGGTGACGTGGCCGCGCTTATCGAAGCGCATTGCAAGCTCGAGGAGGCAGCATGAAATCAACAAAGGAACTGTTAAGCCAAGCACGTATAGAGCACATGGAATGTGAAGACAAATGGTATTCATGCCCAGAAGCAGCAGGGGGTTGTTGGAACGATACTCTAGAGCTGCGTTGTAACTGCGGCTCAGACAACACAAATGAATGCTTGGAGCTAATTGGCGATCAGATTGATATAGTGACGGCATTTTTGCAAAACTTATTAACCGATGTGACACCGCGTATGGCAGACGATGTGGCCGATCGGTATGATCGTCGAATTAACGAGCTAATCAGAATGCTGACTGATAATGAGGAGGCCGCATGATTATCTCCATTATTGCAGCTCTCGACGAGCGCGGCACAATCGGCCAGGACAATCGCATACCGTGGCGGCAGGCGGCAGACCTGAAGCGGTTTCGGCATCTCACCAGCGGCCATTATGTGGTCATGGGGCGACGTACCTATGAGAGCCTGCCGCAGCCGCGAGTGCTTCCGGAGCGGAAAATGATTGTCCTCTCCACGACCGATGAGTTTGCTCGCACTCTGCCAAATCACGTGATTCACCAGCGGTCAATCTTCTCCGCGATGGAGTATGCCGAGAAGGCCGGGGAGACGGAGCTTTTCTTGATCGGCGGCTGGGAGGTGTACATGATGGGCCTGCTGTTTGCGGATCGGATGTATCTAACCAGAGTCCGCGCCAGCACCAAGGGAAAAGTCACCAAATTCCCCGAAATTGCGCGGAGAGAGTGGGAGCTGCGCCAATCGGCTGGACCATATCCGGCCGACGCGCACAACCAGCACTCATATACGTTCGAGCTGCACGAACGGCTTACTGAGGACGTATTGACGGCGCGGCGACGCGAAAAGCGGCTACGGCAATACGAAGCGCATCGGATCAGGACCATGACTGATGTGGTTTGCGAGGGCTGCGGGGTGCAATTCCGGCGGGCACTGGCCGACGTCAACTCGAGCATCAAAAATGGCCGGCAGATTTTTTGCTCTAACAGCTGCGCGGCCAAAACTCGCAATGCCTTAATTAGTCAACTGACAACTATTTCTTGCACGTGTGAGAAATGCGGAGTACAGTTCACTCGGCCAGCCAGCTTGAGCAAAAATAAACACCACTATTGCTCAAAAGCATGCTATCGAGCTGATTTGAAGCGGGTCAGAAATCTCTAGGAGGAACAAATGGTCACAGCACAAGATTTTGTCGCAGCAGTCGAAAACTTTGGGGTCACTCGCCTTTTTTATGAAGCGTTGATCAGGGAGGGCAACATTCTCGCGGAGGACGTGGCCACGTACGAGCCCAACACACCAGCTCACCGCGCTGCCATGGATCGCTATGAGCGCATCCAGAGTGCGGCGGCATCGGCCCAGACTGCCTTGGGCCGGTACGAGTTGGAGCTGCTTCAGTTTATGCAAGGCGAATACGAGGAGCTGGAGGAGTACGTCGACGTAATCGAGAACACACTGTCGCGGCTCAGGATCGCAGGCGGCACGGAAGCGGCAAAAGCAATTGCCGACCAGCTGGAGAGCCGCTACCACGAGGAGTTGAGTGATATTGCGTCACGCTTAACCCAGGAGGACCAAGGATGGTAAGAGGTGATAGATGGTGGCGGCATTACGGGCCGCATATTGTGACGAACTTTCAACCGGGACAGGTACGGGAGGAGCAGACCTGTCCGGTTGAGGCGGGGCGCGTGATCAGCTACGGCACCAGCTCCGCAGGGTATGACCTGCGGCTGTCAGATGAGGGGATGAAAGTGTTTGCTTGGGGCGAGCAAGAAGTCGATCCCAAACAATTTGATTGCAAGCTGCTTCTTGATTACAAGATCAAAAAATTTGCCGGTGGTGATTATTACTTGATGTCTCCGCACGCCTACGCACTTGGCGCGACCCTCGAGACGATCACCATCCCACGCGATCATCTGGGGCTGGTGGTGGGCAAATCGACCTATGCGCGGTGTGGCCTGATCGTCAACACGACGCCCCTCGAGCCAGGATGGACGGGCCAGCTTGTGCTTGAGCTGCACAACGCCACGCCACTCCCGCTCCGGGTCTACGCTCGTGAGGGGATCGCTCAGCTGCTGATGCTGCCCATTGATATGACGCCTGAGGTCACGTATGCGGATCGCAATGGCAAGTACCAAGGACAAACGGGCATCACGACGGCGAGGGTATGATGCGAAAGCAGCTATATGACAACTTTGCGCAGCGCGTCGAGTTGGACCGTCAATCAGGCTGCTGGAATTGGACGGGACGGCGCGACGAAAAGGGCTATGGTCGCATTTCGCACAATGGCGGCTGGGTCAATGCCCATCGCTGGGCCTACGAGTTTTTTGTGGCTCCAATTCCACCTGGCTATCATGTGGATCATTTGTGCCACAACACCAGCTGTCAAAATCCGCTCCATTTGGATGCTGTGACCCCGGCTGAAAATCGACGGCGACAAACAGAGCGCAACAGACAGCAGCGCAAAATGAGTAAAGTTTAATCTTTAAGTACAGGAAGAACAATGGAAGAGAAATGCATCACTGATCAAATGGTAAACGTAGCTAAAACGCGCGTGCTTTCAAGATATCCCCGCGCGATTACTGAATACATGTATACACAATCGGGATGTGAGGTGTGGCAGATATGGAATTGTCCGCGGTTGCCTATATGGGCATATGATGATCCAAACACACCTGCCCGCATATTGTTAGGCTTAGGGCGAAGTGAGAGCAACGCATGGATAAATGCTGATATGCAATGCTAAAAAAAGTTGACAACAACACGGAGGAATTATGAACGAAAAACGGAGTGCTTTTGACTGGATCATGTTTTTGGCCATCCACCTGATCCTGATTGGCGGAATCAGCTACGCGGGATTTCAGATTTACGGATCACGGCTGGGTGTCTGGGTAGCAGCGTCGGCAGCGGTGGCCGGACTGACATCAGCTTATCTCTACGCCAAGATTGTCCCCGGCGAGACGATTATGAAAGTCCTGCTTGGCTTAAGCGTCGCAGCAAACGCGGCGTATATGGTGCATAACGGCGCAAAAGCTATCGGGATCAGCGCATTCAACGATCAGCAGATCCGCAAGTATGAGCTGGGAATGGCAGCGGCAGCAGGGGCCACGACTCGCAGGATTGCCAGTAGCCTCGGGGCATCGGTGAAAGACGCCACGGCCCTCGAAAAAACCTTCTCCGATGGCGTGTCGACTGTGGCAGCTCTGCTGGCTTTTGTGGAGATGTCGCTTGCCATCATCTTCTTTGCGGTGGCATCGAAACGCGTAGGGGACGCCACACGTGGCAATCAGCCGCCACAAGCATCAATGCCATTGCCACAGACCCCGCAACCGATGGCACCACCGCTCCCCACGCGTGGCAATCTGGGTTTCTCGACTGCCGTCCAGAATGGCAATTACGCGCCAGCGCCACAGACTCGAGATGATGTCCCAAAAGCCTGACCCCGGAGCCGATCCGGGGAACCGCACAGGCTCTCCACGCTTCGCCACGGGTGGCAATAGTCACGTCACCCGCGGCGATTACACACGTGGACACGGAGCCCGACCTCGAGGTGGAATGGCCCGACGAGATCCCAGACATCTCCACGGGTGGCAAGCCGCAGATAGCACCAGCATCAGAGCCGCCACCCGTGGCAGATGAGCCGCAAGGCGTACAATTGCCACCTGTGGGAATCGCGCTAAGTGTTGATCACGTTAAAGTTAGCGAAAACACGTACGCATTCCGGCTGCGCTGGTCAAATCCTGTGGGAGTGAGTCCTAAGCGACCAGCGATCTATTTCCAGTGGGTACACAAGACCGTATTTGATATGATCACGGAGGACAAGCAAAGTTATGGCAGATTCAAGCAACAAATTATCAGCGAATTCTCTCAGCAGCAGGAAACCGTTTGAACCGATCAGCCACGTGTGGGAAGTCCCCGCTGCGCTCTACGAATGCCGTCAGCTTGCCATAGACGGCAAGAACCTGGCACTGGTGGCACTTCTCGAGTCGATTATCCGCGTGGCAGGGGTCGACGCCCACACGTGGAGCAACCTGCCACAGATGGCAATTGCCACAGGAGAGTAATATGGCAGACGAGCAATCGTTGATTGTGGGTGGATATGGGCGGCTCAACGAGCTGCCCGTCTTCACGTCGAGCGCGTGGGAAGATCACGTCCAAGCGTGGCTGGATGCAGAGACGGCTGCCACAGAGCAGAGATGGCGACAGGCGGCCATATGTGCAAGCGTGGTGACTCACTACGGCGAGAAGAGCGTCGAGCAATTCGCGCAGTCTGTGGGCGTGCATCCTCGGCGGGTGTATGAGTATCGGGCGGTCTATACCCTGGCGCAGGAATTCGGCGTTCGTCCGCCAAACTTGCAGTTCTCTCATTATGTCGTGGCGTCCTCAGCCGATCAGCCCCTCGAGGTCCTCGAGGCCGCGGCTGAAAATAGCCTCTCCGTTCGCGACGTGAAACGATTGATCGCCGACAAGCAGACCCCGCCCGTCACCACTTCCCTACCCGCAATTGCCGACAATCCCGCCGTGATCGAAGCTTGGCACAGATACCAAGAAGCAGGGCGAGAGCTGATCCGCGTGGCGGCCGTCACCGCTCCGGCGATCCTCTACGCTCTCGAGGAGATCCAATACGCTCTGGAGATCCCCGAGCAGACCGTGGCCGACCGGATTGTCTACGCCATCGAGACGCAGGGACTCACGGAGCTGGATACGATCGCGCAGGCACTCGGGCAGGATCGCGAGCGGGTCAGGGTCTGGTTGGCGCGAATGGTCGAGGCCGGCACGCTTAGCGTCAGGCGGCAGGAGCTGGACGAGCGCGTCCCAGGTGCTCGAGGGCCAGCTCGAGTCTATTACAGCGTGACAAGCGGAGGTGGCCATGATGTTTGATAAACCCTTATTGACTGAGCAGCAGGTGCGGGATGTGTTTGGCTTGCACTCGACCAGGCAGCGAGGACGGGTCAGAGCATTCACGCCACAGCTGAATCTGCATTGCCCCCAGTATGGCATCAACACCCCGGTCCGACTGGCGGCATTCTTGGCGCAGATTGGCCACGAGTCGGGATCACTGGCTCATCTGAAAGAGATCTGGGGACCGACCGATCAGCAGCGACGATATGAGCCGCCGAGTAACCTGGCGGCGAGACTGGGCAACAACACGCCAGGGGATGGATTCCGCTTTCGTGGCCGTGGCCTGATTCAAATTACTGGCAGATCCAACTATGAGCAGGTGGGCGCGGGGCTGGGCGTCGACCTGATCCGCCAGCCGGAGCTACTCGAGCAACCAGATTATGCCGTCGCCTCTGCTTGCTGGTGGTGGCAATCGCGAGGGCTGAATCAAATAGCGGACGCAAACTCACTGGCTGCCTTTGAGCGAATCACGCGAATCATCAACGGTGGGATGAATGGACAGCCTGACCGAGTACGAAGATGGGAGCTCGCCAAAAAAATAATTGTGCCGTGATAGTATGACTCCGGTGCAAAGTTGGAATTGTTGTTGTTTCCTGTCGGTGGTGGCCTTTGCGCCACCACTTTTTTTATCTGGAGGGTTGTAGATGAATACTGTGGTATGGGTAAAAGGTCTGATTGCGGCAGTGATCGGCGGCGTCGTTAACTCGGTTACGCTGATGATCGCTGATCCGCTGAATTTCAATCTGGGTGAGGGTATTAACAAGCTGCTCACCGTGGCGGCAACGTCGGCCATTATTGCGGCTGCGGCGTATTTGGCGAAGTCGCCTATTCCGGAGGTCAAATAACGTGCGAAACATCATTCTTGGACTGGTCGTCCTCATCGGTCTGAGTGGGACAGCCTGCAACGACAAAGGCAAGCAGTTTGCGGCGACTACTGATCGCGTTGCCGGGTACGTCGGGACGGGCCTGATTCTGGTCGATCAGTATACCTCGACTGGCCAGATGTCGGCCGAAACCGGCGTGGCTATCGTGACGGTCCTGCGCCAGGTCAACACGCTCAACGGCCAGCTGGTGACGGAGGCCAAGACCTACGTCCAGCCAGACGGGACGCTTGCCCTGACCGGTGACGGGCAGCAGAAGCTGCTGGCGATCCTGGCCAGCTCAACCAGCATCGTCAACACGCTCACCAACGATCCGCGAGTGCTGGCCTTGCCGGATACCCAGAAGACGCAGATCAACGCACTGGTGGTCAACCTCGGCGCAACAATCGCCACTCTTGGCGAGCTGGTTAAAACCGTAAAGCTGGTGAAGGGGGGTAAATGAACAACCTGATCGATACGCTAAACACTCTCCCGGCTGTCATCCTGCTTATCATCAACGAGCTGCTGAAAGAGTCGGCGCGAACGGGCAAGACTCCGGAGCAGCTGCTCGAGGAGGCTGGTCTCCAGATCGCGGCCAATGAGCAGAAGGCCGCCGACCTGCTGGCCAAGCTCAAAGCGTAGCTCTCAACAAATCCCCGGCATAGGGGCTGGCTCCCGCTGGGCGTATAGCCTCACGCCGGGGAACTGCGGAACCGCCAGCCCACCAACTACACAGGCAATAAAATGATCCCCGAGAAAGTGACCCCGATGGATAAAGAGTATGTGGACGTTACGGTAAGCAGTATTATTGCGCTGATTGCGGGGTGGCTGGTCAAGTCCTTTAACTCTGCCAGCCGAAAAGAGGTCGAGGAAATACGTCAGGAGATGCGGCACCTGGTGACCACACGGGCCTTCGACAAAGAGCTGGAGGGCATCGAGGCCAGGCTTGACCGCATTGAAAACAAGATCGACGAGATTATGAAGCGGTAACAAGGGTAACAATGAAAAAGAAGGCTGCAACAACTAAGACGAAAACGCCGCGTTCCCCCGTGGCTCCGTCACCCAAGCGCATAGATGACAATCAGCTGCGCAAAATGCTGACAGACTCCAACGGCAACATCAGCCATGTTGCGCGATTGCTAGGCGTGTCACGCAAAGCCATTCACGCGCATATTAACGCCAATCCAGAACTACAGCAGATCCTCGACGACGCCAGGCAGACGATGCTGGACGAGGCCGAGAATGCATTGCTTGCCGCTGTCAGGAACCAGCAGGGCTGGGCCGTTTGCTTCACGTTGAAGACCATCGGCCAGGAGCGCGGATATCTTGAACGCGCCGATCAGAGCCATTCAGGAAGTGTGGAGGTAGTCATCCGCCGTGAAGACCGCCGCAAGTAAGACTATTGAGGTGATACTTCCCTCTCTGCATCCTGCGCAACAGCAGATCATCGACGAGGCGCGACGGTTCAACGTCTTGGCTTGTGGGCGTAGGTTTGGCAAGACGATGCTGGGCATTGACCTGATAATCGACAAGGTGCTTGATGGTTATCCGGTTAGCTGGTTCAGTCCCACCTATAAAATGCTTGCTGAAGTCTGGAAAGAGATCGTGCAGACAACAAAGCCGTTACAAACGCGCGTGGCAAGGCAAGAGCATCGTGTCGAGCTGATCACCGGTGGTGTGATTGATTGCTGGTCGCTTGATGCGGCTGACAGTGTGCGTGGTCGCAAATATGCGCGGGTAATTGTCGACGAGGCCGCGATGGTGCCCAATCTCTATGATTCTTGGCAAGCTGCGATTCGCCCCACGATGACCGATTATGTGGGCAGTGACGCGTTCATGCTCTCAACTCCAAAAGGCGTGGACTTTTTCTTTGATTGCTTCAGCCGTGGCGTTGACGATCAGCAATCCGACTGGAAGGCATGGCAAAAACCAACCAGCGAAAATCCATACATAGATCCGGCAGAAATTGAAGCAGCAAGACGTGAGTTACCAGATCAAATCTTCCGGCAAGAGTATCTGGCGGAGTTCTTGCAAAACTCCGGCGCGGTATTCAGGAACATCGATGCTTGCCTTCGTGCGGATAGCGGCCAACATCAGGGCCATCGACTCTTCGCCGGTGTCGACTGGGGCCAGAAGCATGACTTCACTGTGATCTCAGTGATCTGTGCAACGTGTCGGCAGGAGGTCGAGCTGGACCGGTTCAACAAGATCGAGTGGGCTTTCCAGAGAGCGAGACTTCGGGCCATCGTTGAGCGGTGGGGCGTCCAGAGCGTGATGGTGGAAACCAACAGCATCGGATCGCCTAACCTTGAGGCACTCCAGCGGGAAGGGATGAACGTCCGAGGCTTCGAGACGACGGGCAGCACCAAGCCACCGTTGATCCAATCGCTTGCACTGGCCCTCGAGCGGGAGGAGTGCCGCTTCCTACCAGACCCCGTGGGGCGCGTCGAGCTGCTGTCATACGAGTCGCGCATTAATAGCACGACGGGACGCGTGAGCTACTCGGCTCCGGATGGTGGCCATGATGACACTGTGATTGCTCGAGCGATCGCGTGGGAGTGCGTGCAGAGGGGCAACTTGGGGACGGCGTATTAAGCGCATCACAAAAGTTTTTTCTGTGATCTGTGTAAGGGTAAATTTGTATGGGCATACTAGACAGAATTAAAGCCGCATCCACCGCCTTTCGTTACCCGTCAAATCTGACGCATCGGGGCGGCTCGTTCTTGTCGATGGCTCCCCGTACCTTCCCATACGAGAACACTGACCCCATCGCAAACTCGGCGGTCATCAACACGCTGGCCTGGATACAGCGCAATTTCATTCAAGCGGAGTTTGAGGTATATCGCGAGGGGGCCGAGGGCGACGAAACGATTGACGGCCATCCCCTCGAGCGGCTGCTCGAGAATCCCAACGTGGGATATGACACGCAGTCGTTATGGGCTGGTACCCTTCTCAGCTACCACCTTGACGGCAACGCATATTGGATCAAGGAGCGTAACGCGCGAGGCTTTGGCGTCCCCACCTCGATCTGGTACGAACCGCACTGGTCAATCAAGCCGCATTGGCCCGACAACGGCAGCGCGTTCATCGACTATTACGAGCGGCGCATCAATGGCACCATCGAGCGCATACCGGTCGAGAATGTCGTCCACTTCAGGAATGGCTTGAATCCGGCCAACCCTCGATACGGTCTAGCCCCGCTCAAAGCCGCTCTGCTGCAAGTTTTCACTGACACTGAGGTGTCACTCTGGGTGGCTGCTCTCTGCCGCAATATGGCCATTCCTGGCGTTGTGGTGAGTCCTACCGAGTCGATCGGGATGACCTTTGAGAAGGCCGAGCAGATCAAGCAAACTTGGAAAAGGAAGTTCGGTGGAGACAACAGGGGCGAGCCGCTTATCTTGGACTTCCAAGCCAGCATCCAGCCGATGGGTTATGACCCCAAGCAGATGGACTTTGCCAGCATCACTAATCTTGCCGAATCGCGCATATCCGGAGCACTGGGTATCCCCGCCATCGTGGCGGGGCTGTCAGCTGGGCTGGATTCGTCGACATATAACAACTTGGCCAACCTGAAGAAGTCGGCCTTTGAGGAGTGTCTGATCCCCACGTGGGAGACCTTCCAGCGCACCATTACACGGCAATTACTGATCGACTTTGAGCGCAGCATTGAAGGCATAGAGTGCGAGTTCGATACTTCAGAGATTCGCGCACTTCAGGAGAATCAGGGCGAGAAGGAAGCGCGAGCCATTGCCGCATTCACCAGCGGAGTGACGACCCTCAACGAATGCCGCGAGCAGTTTGGCTATGATCCCGTTGACGCTGGTGACTATTACGTGATGCCAGCCAATCTTAAACCGATCACGCCGGATATGGCTCTGACGACGCCAGAGCCGCCAGTTTCACCGCAAGGCACGCTACCGCCTAAACCGGTGAGTGAGGATGCCGGGGGCAACCCTGCAAAGGCCATGCATCCTCACATCTCATTGAAGGGCGTCGACTGGAACGGCCTGACTCTGCGACGCCAGCCAACCGAGCTTGAAGCGCGAATGCTCAAGCAGCTTGACGACGCATACCAGCAGGGCAAGGTTTCAATGGAGGGCGCACTACTGGCCCTGCGTGGCAAGTACCTGGATGAGATTGTTGACACGCTCGACAGTCTCGACCCCGCAGAGTATTACGCGGCGACGGTATCCCCGTCTGACCGTGACAGGACTTTAGTCTTCGGACTCCTCTCCGCTCTGTTCCTCCGTGGAGCGTCTCTGATAATTGAGGAGATCCGGAATCAGGGCGTGACTGATATTGGTGACCAGTCAGCACGCCCTGATCAGAGTATCTTTCGGACGATGGCGGGGGCGATTGTCTCGAGGATAGCCAACGATGTCCAGGCTCGAGGCACGGGCGCGGCGATCTCTGCTGCTCTGCTCAATCAGCCTGTCGCCTCGACCGTACGTGAGACGATGACCACCGGCTCAACGGCATATATCACGCGATCCGCGAGTGAGGCCACCAACTGGGCACTATCGCAAGGCCGTGACGCGGAGATTGAAGAGAAGGCCGATAGCATCGAGTATCTGGTTTACTCGGCCGTACTAGACAACAACACCTGCCAACCGTGCGGTGACGCTGACGGCATTGGCGGTCAGCTGGACGAGATCCCAGCCGTCCCCAACCCGGATTGCGCGGGCGGGGCGCAATGTCGATGCGTACACATCCCCGTAGTTGCGACCGAGTTCAAGGCATTGTATCGCGGTGTAGAGATCGATCTGAAGCCAACCGCAGGCATGAAGGCCGAGGCTGAGCGTGGCCTTGCCTGGCGCAAGGAGTTCAACCGTGGCGGCACTGCGGTGGGCGTGGCCAGAGCGCGGGACATCAGCAACGGCAAGGAGCTTTCTCCACGAACCGTGCGGCGCATGTATAGCTTCTTCTCGCGCCACGAGGTCGACAAGCAGGGGCAAGGCTTCTCCCCTGGTGAAGATGGCTTTCCGTCAGCGGGGCGCATTGCGTGGGCATTGTGGGGTGGAGATCCGGGCTATACCTGGGCCAAAGCAAAGGTGAAGCGAATGGACAAATTGGATGAGGGAGACTAATGGAAAAGCGGTTTGACGACATTCAACGAAAAACGCTGGCCTTTGAGGTAAAGCAGGCGGAGATGATGGATAGCGGCCAGTATGCGGGTGAGTTTGTAGGCTATGCTGCGGGTATCCTGAACATCGACTCTACCGGTGACATGATCCTTCCAGGCGCGTTCACGTCTGACATTCCCCGCTTCCTCGCTGATGGCGTCGTCTGCTGGCAGCATGATTGGATGACCCCAATCGGCGTACCTGTCGAAGCCAAAGAGGATGGCTATGGTCTCCTCACTAGATCGCGCATCAGCCGCACGGCGAAGGGTATAGATGCCATGACGTTGATCCGCGATGGCGTGGTCAAACGGCTGTCGATTGGCTACCAGGTGCTTGATTATGACGTTGTAGACCGTGCTGGGCTGGCCAATACCATCGCCGCTTATGGGCTGCCAGTTGATAAACAGATGCAGATCCTCGCCAAGTTTGACGATGATGGGCGGGACGTTGTTTACCTGCTCAAGAAATTGAAGCTGTATGAATACTCGCCGGTGACGGTACCGGCTAACGACAAGGCAATTATCATGGACGCAAAATCGCTGACTGGTTTGACGTTCGCTGAGCATTCCCGCGCCGTGCTGACTGCGGTTGAGGGACTCGAAACGCGGATCAAGGAAATCTCCGAACTCCGCAAATCGCAAGGCAGAAAGGGCAGTCCGTCACATGGAGTCATGTGTTCGGAAATGGCCGACGACCTCGAGAAAGCTTGTGGTCGCCTTCGCAAGATGGCCGAGGAGCTTGGCAACAAGCCCAAAGGCGATGACGAGGACGACGAGCCAGGCAAGCCTGAAATGGAGTATGGCCAGGATGCCAAAGCCCTTTATGTCGAATTTCTCAAACTGCAGATAGCATAGGAGCATTATGACGAAACTTCAGGAAAAGCTGATTGAGCTGGATGGCCTGAAGACGGCGCAGAAAGCCGCCTTCGACGCTCATCCGGATGTGACCGCGATC
>Ga0315900_10008500_pt1 | contig 13189 bp, 11 predicted proteins | sample LakEriMetagenome_FD_203521 | JGI IMG/M metagenome (GOLD analysis project Ga0315900, IMG submission 203521) | Freshwater fungal communities from buoy surface, Lake Erie, Ohio, United States - Buoy 12 MA114 | ecosystem: Environmental > Aquatic > Freshwater > Lake > Lake biofilm | place: USA: Lake...
GCACCCCATCCCCGAAGCCGCCCGCATCACCCTCGGCTCACGCCTCGGGCTTCCTCGCAAACCTCACGACCCGCACGCGGATGCATCACCCGCCGGCCCCACGTGCCGCAGCAACCGCCACCCGCTCGGCTCGCGCGGCCTCATTGCCCGGAAGCCCGAACCGTGAGGTGAGGGAATACGCGACCCATCCCCGAAGCCGTCCGCATCACCCTCGGCTCGCGCCTCGGGCTTCCAAGCAGAGCCGGCGACCCACTCGCGGACGAGTCGCCTTCCGGGCCCACATGCCGCAGCGGCCGCAGGCTCCGGCCCCGGTCAGGCCTTGACCCGCTCCAGGTAATCACCCGTGCGGGTGTCGATCTTGATCGTGTCGCCCTGCTCGATGAACGCGGGCACGATCACCTCGGCCCCGGTCTCCAGCTTCACCGGCTTCGTCAGGTTCGTCGCCGTGTTGCCGCGGATGGCCGGCTCGGCGTACTCCACCTTGAGCACCATGTGGTTCGGGGGCTCCATCGAGATCGGATTGCCGTTGTAGAGCAGCATCGAGCAGACGGTGCCCTCCTTGATCCACTTCCAGGCGTCGTCCACCTGATCCTTGGAGAGCTCGTACTGCTCGTAGTTCGCGTTGTCCATGAACACGAACGCCTCGCCCTGCTTGTAGAGGTATTGGGCCTCGATCGTGCTGATGTCGGCGGCGTCGAGCGAGTCGCCGCTCTTGTAGGTCCGATCGAGCACCGTGTTCCGCAGCAGGTTCCGCAGCTTGCACTTGTAGAGCGCCTGCCCCTTGCCCGGCTTCACGAAGTTGCACTCGATCATGATGTAGGGGTCGCCGTCGATCTGGACCTTGAGGCCCTTCTTGAACTCGCTGGTGTTGTAGGCGGGCATCTCGGGCTCCTCGGGCGGGCGTGTTTCCTTCCCGGGCCGGCGGCCGTATCCTGGGCGGGAAGGGCGGAAAGGACCGTCAAGAGTGGCCGCGGCCCGGCGGCCTGTCAACGTCCGCCGCCGTTTCCAGCCCCCGGACGCGTGCTCATGCAACCGCCTACGGTCGCTCCGTCGCCCGCGGTCGCACCGCCCTCCACGGTGGCCGGCGCCGCCGCACGTCGGCAGGCCGCCGACTGGCAGCGGGAACTCGCCGACGCGATCCGCGACCCCGAGGAACTCTGCCGCCTGCTCGGGCTCGACCCCGCCCTGGCGGCAGCCGCCCGATCCGCGGCCGGCGACTTTCCCCTGCTCGTGCCGCGGGGCTTCGCGGCGCGGATGCGGCCGGGAGACCCACTCGACCCGCTCCTCCTGCAGGTGCTGCCCGTCGGCGAGGAGCGGATCCCGGCCCCGGGATTCTCCGCCGATCCGCTGGACGAGGCCGCCACGCTCGCGGCGCCCGGGCTGCTCCACAAGTATCCGGGCCGGGCGCTCCTGCTGCTCGCCGGCGGCTGCGCGGTGAACTGCCGCTACTGCTTCCGTCGCGACTTTCCCTACGCGGAGAGCGGCGTGTCGCAGGCCGGCCTGGCCGCGGCGCTGGAGGCGCTCGCTGCCGACGACACGATCACGGAAGTGATCCTGTCCGGCGGCGACCCGCTCCTGGTGGACGACGGGCGGCTGGCGGACCTGGCAAACCGGCTGGAGGCGATTCCCCACCTCCGCAGGCTGCGAATCCATTCACGGCTGCCCGTCGTGCTGCCGTCGCGGGTGACCGCCGAGTTGGCGGCGATCCTCGCGGGCACCCGGCTCGCCGGGATCGTCGTCATCCACGCCAACCATGCCCGGGAGCTCGACGCCGCCGTGGAGCGGGCGGTGCGGCGGCTGACGGCGGCCCCCGCGCTCGTGCTCAACCAGGCCGTCCTCCTCGCCGGCGTCAACGACACGCTCGCCGCGCAGCGGGCGCTCGCGGAACGGCTCGTGGAGATGGGCGTGGCGCCCTACTACCTGCACCAGCTCGACCGCGTCGCCGGCGCCGCCCACTTCGAGGTCGCCGACGAGCGGGCGGCCGCCCTGCACCGCGAATTGCGGGAATCGCTGCCGGGCTACGCCGTGCCGCGGCTGGTGCGGGCTCGGCCCGGCGCGCCGGCGAAGGAATGGATCCTGTGATCGATCGCCGCCGAACTGCTACCATTCCCCGCGGAGGCTGCTCGCCATGAAGATCCTGATCGGCGTCGATGGCTCGAACACGTCCCTGGATGCGGTCCGCCTCGCGGCGGCGCTCGCCAATCCGGCCACCGACGGCGTGGCCGTGTACTTCTCGCCCCTGGAGCTCGAGAAGCGGCTGCCCGGACAAAAGCGGCGGGTGGTGGACGGCGCCGCCGCCGCGCTCTTCGAGGAAGCCCGCGGGCTCCTCCCGCCGGGCTTCGTCCGCGCCCCGGAGATGATCTGCAGCTCGAAGGCGGCGGCCGTCGGCATCCTCGATTCCGCCACGGACTGGAAGGCCGATCTGGTCGTCGTCGGCGCCCGTGGGCACGGCTCGCTGGAGCGGTTTCTCCTCGGCAGCGTGTCCCGCGCGGTCGTGCACGGTGCGAGCCTGCCGGTGCTCGTGGCCCGCCACGCTCCGCCGGCCGACCGTGGCCTGCGTGTTCTGGCCTGCCATCATCCGGCGAGCGCCGCGGCGCTGGCCCGCGTGGCCGGCCAACTGTCCTGGCCGGCCACGACCGACGGCCGGGTGATCGCGGTCACCGAGTCGATGCTCGCCGGCCCGCTGCCCTCGTGGGTGCAGAACCGCGTCCGCGATCCCGACGTCGCCGCCATGGCCCAGGCCTGGAAGCAGGAGCACGACGACGAGGTCTCGGCGGTGGGGGGCAGGCTTGCGGCCTTCCAGCAGACGCTGCCCCAGGCCTTCCGCCGGTCGGAGCCGCTCATCGCCGAGGGCAACCCCGGCGACCGCATCCTGGACCGCATCAAGGCCGACGGCATCGACCTGGCGATCCTCGGCCGCACGCCCACCGACGCACTGTCGCGCTGGCTGCTGGGCAGCACGTCCGAGGCCGTGCTCACCCACGCCCCGTGCAGCGTGCTGCTCGTGCCGGTGGAAAAGCCGGCCGCCTGACGCGTCACGCCGCGCCGCGTGCGCGGCAGCGGTCCACGAACCGGGCGTAGTCTTGCGGCGTGTCGATGCCGCGGGCCGCATGGTCGATGGCCCCGGCCACGATCGGGATCCCCGCCTCGACGATCCGCAGCTGCTCCAGGCTCTCGATCGTCGCCAGCCGTGATTCGGGCAGCGCGTCCCAGGCCTCGAGGATGCGCCGCCGGTAGGCGTAGAGGCCGACATGCTGCCAGTAGAGCGGCGGCTCGGAAGCCAGCAGCGCCGGCGACCAGTCCCGCGCGGCGGGCACCGGCGCGCGGCTGAAGTAGATGGCCCGCCAGGCCGGCGTCGCGGCCTCGACGCCCGGCCACGGCGTGAGCACCGCCTTCACGGCCGCCGGGTCGCGCAGATCCGCCTCGTTCCGCAATGGTGTCACGAGCGTGGCCACGCCGGCCTCCGGGCATGCCCCGAGCAGGGCGATCGCCGCGTCGATGGCCGTCGCCGCCAGTTCCGGCTCGTCCCCCTGCACGTTCACGACCACGTCGGCGGCGGGCAGGCCGGGAAGGGCCTCGACGATCCGGGCGGTTCCGGACGGGCACTCCGGTGAGGTCATCACCACCTCGCCACCGAAGCCGCGGACGACCGCCGCGATCTCCTCGCTGTCGGTGACCACGACCACGTGGGCCGCCCGCCGCGCCCCGCGGGCCGCCCGCCAGGTGTGCTCGAGCAGCGTGCGGCCGGTCTCCACGAGCAGCATCTTGCGGGGCAGCCGCTGGCTGGAAAGCCGGGCGGGAATCGCGATCACGGCGGAGTCGGCCATGGGGCACCGGTGGCGAGGACACGCAGCGTCTGTAGGATGATTGGGGGTGGGGCGACCCCGATCAGCAAGGAATCTTCCACATGTGCGGCATCGTGGGCTACGTCGGTTTTCGGGAGGCGACGGGCCTCATCGTCGAGGGGCTGCGACGGCTGGAATATCGCGGCTACGATTCGGCCGGGATCGCGACGCTCGACGACGACGGCGGCATCCGGGTGCGGAAGGCGGCCGGGCGGCTCGACCGGCTGGAGGCGCTCCTCCGGCAGGATGCCACCGACGCCTCGATCGGCGTCGGCCACACCCGCTGGGCCACGCACGGTGCCCCCACCGACGGCAACGCCCACCCGCACCTCGGCTGCCCGACGGCGGCCTCCACGCCGACCGTGGCGGTGGTGCACAACGGCGTGGTCGAGAACTTCCGCAGCCTGAAGGCCGGGCTGGAGGCGGAAGGCTACGTCTTCCGTTCGGAGACCGACACCGAGGTGATCGCCCACCTCGTGGACGCCGCCCTGCGCAGGCTGCTCGCGGCCGGCGCGGCCCGGGTCAGCGACGAGCCCGCCGACACGCCGTGGGTGATGGCCGTCCGCGAGGCGGTCGATCAGCTCCGCGGCACCTACGGCCTGCTCGTCCTCTTCGCCGGTCAGCCGGGGCTGCTCGTGGCGGCCCGGTGCGGCAGCCCGCTGGTGGTGGGCGTGGGCGACGGCGAGCACTTCGTCGCCAGCGACGCCAGCCCGCTGGCGGGGCACGCCGACCGGATCGTCCACCTCGCCGACCACGAGATCGCCGTGCTCACGCCCGACACGCTCCGCGTGATCCACCGCGACTCCGGCCGCGTCGAGCCGGCGGTGCTGCCGTTGGAGCTCACCGCCGCCGACGTGGGCCTGGGCGGCTATGCCCACTTCATGCTCAAGGAGATCCACGAGCAGCCGGAGACGATCCGGGCCGCGATGCGCGGCCGGCTCTCCCGTGACGACGCCACGGCCGTGTTCGGGGGCCTGAACCTCACGCCGCGGCAGTTGCAGCACGTGAACCGCATCGTGCTCACCGGCTGCGGCACGAGCTGGCACGCGGCCCTGGTGGGCGAATACCTGATCGAGGAGTTCGCCCGGCTGCCGGTCGAGGTGGAGTACGCCAGCGAACTCCGCTACCGCAACCCGCCGATCGACGAGGGCACGCTGCTGTTCGCGATCACGCAGTCGGGCGAGACGGCCGACACGCTGGCGGCCCTCCGGGAGATGAAGCGGAAGGGGCATCCCACGCTCGCCATCTGCAACGTCGTCGGCAGCACGATCGCCACCGCGGCCGACGGCGGCATCTACCTGCACGCGGGCCCCGAGATCGGCGTGGCCAGCACGAAGGCCTTCACGAGCCAGTGCGTGGTGCTCGCGCTGTTGGCCCTGTACTTCGGCCGCCTCCGCCACATGGGCCACGAGCAGGGCCTGCGGTACATCGCCGACCTGGAACGGCTGCCGGACCTCGTCGCCGCCGCGCTCGAGGCCGACGGGGAAATCCGCCGCATCGCCGCCAAGTATCGCGACGCCTCGACCTTCCTCTACCTGGGACGGCAGTACAACTTCCCGCTGGCCCTCGAGGGGGCGCTGAAGCTCAAGGAGATCTCCTACATCCACGCCGAGGGCTACCCGGCCGCCGAGATGAAGCACGGGCCGATCGCCCTGGTCGATCCCTCCACGCCGAGCGTGTTCCTCATCCCGCAGGGCTCCGTCTACGACAAGGTGCTCCTCAACGTGGAGGAGATCAAGGCCCGCAAGGGACCCGTGATCGCGGTGGCGAGCCCGGGCGACGAGCGGGTGCGGGAGCTGGCCGACGACGTCGTGGAGGTGCCCGAGGCGCCGGATTTCCTGCAGCCGATCGTGGCCGCGATCCCTCTGCAGCTGCTCGCCTACCACATCGCCGTGCTGCGGGGCTGCGACGTGGACAAGCCGCGGAATCTGGCGAAGAGCGTGACGGTCGAATAGCCTCCCGCCTGGACCGCCGCCGTGGCCACATCACCCGTCTACGACCGCCATGGATGGTGTCCGATCTGCGAGACGCCGGCTCGCTTTTCCTCCCGTGAGGCCTGGTTTCGCGATCACCTGCTCTGCGGCACCTGCGGCTCGATCCCGCGGGAACGAGCCTTGGCGCTGCTGCTCAAGCGCAGGCTGCCAGGCTGGGCCGGCCTGCGCATCCACGAGTCGTCCCCGGCGCAGCGGGGGATTTCGGCGCAGATTCGCAGGCGGGCGGCCGCCTACGTGCCGACGCAGTTCTTTCCGCACGCGCCGGCAGGCCGGATCGTGAACGGATTTCGCAACGAAAATCTCGAGGCCCAGACCTTCGCCGACGGCAGTTTCGACCTCGTCGTCAGCCTCGACGTCCTCGAGCACGTCAACGAGCCCGACCGGGCGCTGCGGGAAATCTGCCGGACGCTCGTGCCCGGGGGAGCCCACGTGTTCACCGTGCCCACCTACAAAGGTCGCACGACGAGCGAGCGGCGGGCCCGCTTTCTCCCCGACGGGCGGGTCGAGCATCTCGCCGAGCCCGAATACCATGGCAACCCGGTGGACGAGAGCGGGTCATTGGTCACGTTTCACTACGGCTACGACCTGGCGACGCTCGTGACGGAGTGGACCGGCATGCACTGCGAGGTGACGCGGTTTCACGATCCCGGGCACGGAATCATCGGGGAGTTCACCGAGGTCTATTGGACGACCAAGCCTGCCTGAAGCGAGCGGTGCGCGGATGCTCTTCCACCGCCGTTCGCCGCTTCCCCGACCGCGGCTTGCAGCGGCCGCCGAACCGCGAAACCGCGATGGACGCGGCCGCGCCGATGACGTTTCTTGCAGGGGGACGGCCCGCTGCTACCATCAAATGTGCACTCGCCCGAGTGGCGGAATTGGCAGACGCGCAAGATTCAGGTTCTTGTCCAGGTAACTGGGTGGAGGTTCAAGTCCTCTCTCGGGCATTCGGCCGCCGGCGTTCGCGCCCGGCGGCCAGGCGACGGTTGCTCCCCCGCGCGGCTTCGGTACGATTGATTCCGAGGCTGTAGCTCAGTCGGTAGAGCATCGGACTTTTAATCCGTTGGTCCTGGGTTCGAGCCCCAGCAGCCTCATTCGGCGGAACCACGTTGCGGCCCGGGGACTTGCGCGCCGCCGAGCCTCCAGCGGCGGGAGGCTCGGAGTGGCCACTGTGAGGCGAAATGTCGGGCAACCGCCCGAAAACACCGCCGCCGTCGCCAAGGCGCATCGCTGCTGGGCGGTGGCCCGAGAGAACCGTCCCGAGGGTGTCGCGCGGCCAACAGACTCGCGCTCCTGACGGACGCTACCGCGGGACTGCTCCAGCATTTGGTGCGCTGCGTGCAGGACTCGGCGCTGCCGGTCTTCAGTGCACCGATTCAGGGCGACTCCGTGTCCCCCGGAACTCTCGGGAGCCGAGTCGAGCAATGCTCGTAGCAATCATGGACGAACTTCGCGACTCGAGCCAATGCCTGCGCCTGCTTCTCCTGTTGTCCCACTGATTCGAGCATTCCCGTCTGCCAGTTCAAGAGCATGCCTCGCAGGTAAGTCCTGCTCTTGAACTTCACGGTCGCATCCGTTTGCACGAAGAACTCGTAACGGGCAACGACGCTTACGGCCCCCATGGTTTGCGGACAATGGAAGGCCGTGAATGCGACCTGAAAACCTCCCTCCACACGTTCGGCGATCTGCTCGAAAGCCAACTCCTGGCCCTCGTCCGACTGATCACAACCCGCATCTTGATGCACCTTCGACAGGCCTTCATGCGACTCGGCGTCTTCGACTATCGCGCCGTGGATCAGCAACTCGCACAGTTGCCGCAGCCTTGCTTCGGCAACGGACGACCAAGCTGACCGGCGAGCCGAGTTGAAGAAATGGGCGGGCAGCCTCATGTGGTCCGCGCGGCGACCTCTGCCGGGCGTCAGTTGAGCGGCGACATGACCGGCAGGGCACCGCGGCAACTCGGGTGCTTACGGAAACGTTAGCAGGGACATCCGCCCCCCTCGAGGGGCGGCGTGGAAGGTGGACGGCGGCCCGCCCAGGCCCGCTACTTCAGTTTCGTCTTCACGGCGGGAAACGACCGCCAGTAGTCCCCGGTGCCGCGCCGCAGCACCGTGTCCGACTCGGTGATCTCGAACGGCGTCAGCGGGGGCTTCGTCCGGCAGGCCTCGTAGAGCGGCGCGAAGGGGCGGGCGATGCACTCCTCGAACAGCGCGGCGAAACTGTCGATCGTGAAGTAGGTCGCCTGCAAGTCGTCGATGTAGTAGCCGGTGCGCATCACCCGCTCGAGGTCGAACTGCAGGAAGTTCGCCGACGGATCCCGTATCACGTACTTGGCCTCACCGTAGGACGACATGATCCCCGCGCCATACGCCTTGATCTCGCCCCCGTCCTTCACCAGGCCGAACTCGATGGTGTACCAGTTCAGCCGGGCGAGGAACTTCACCGCCTTCTGGTCGATGGCCGCGAGGCCCGCCCGACCGTAGGCCTGCATGTAGGCGGCGTAGGCCGGATGGGCCAAGAGGGGCACGTGGCCGAACACGTCGTGGAAGATGTCGGGCTCCTCCAGATAATCGAGCTGCTCCGGCGTGCGGATGAAGGTGCCCGCCGGGAATTGCCGGTTCGCGAGCATCGTGAAGAACGGCCGCGAGGCGATCAGGCCGGGCACGGCCACCACCTCCCAGCCGGTCGCGGCCCGGAGCCGCCGGTTCATCCGCTCGTAGTCGGGGATCGTCTCGGCGACGAGGCCGAGGGTCTCGAGGCCTGCGAAATACTCGGGGCACACGTGGCCCGCGAGGGTGTCGATCTGCCGGTTGAAGAGCGTCTTCCAGGTCGCGTGATCCTGCCGGGAATACGCGGCCCAGTCCTGCTCGATCAGGCACTCGGCCACCGTCTGCGCGCCGGTGACCGCATGGCTGGCGGCCGGCGGCGCGGGCTTCGCCGCACCGGATGCCGGCGGGGCCGGCCGGCCCTGCTCGAAGACGTCGGTGGTGCGGCACCAGAAGTCGCCGCCCAGCCGGGCCACCGCGCGGATCCGCAGCGGGTCGGGCTCGCCGTCGGGGCCGAGCACGTCGTTGTCCACGACGATCGTCACCACCTCGGCGATCACGAGGTTCGCCGAGATCGGGCCGTCGCCCACGGGCACGATCTGCCGCACCCGGCACTCCAGCGCGAAGGGCACGCCGGCCAGTCGCGGCGGCCCGACCCGCCGCGAGGGCACGGTCTGGAGGCCGACGAGGGCCACCTCGCTCTCGTCGGGCGGCAGGGCGGCGCTCGAGAGGTTGATCTCGGCCGCATGCCGCTCCGTCGCGGCGTTGATCACGAACTCGCCGCCGGCCTCGATGTTGACCAGCGTGTCCTTTCGCTTCCCATCGCGGGTCAGCGTCGGCGAGATCACGACGACCGGCGGATTGGCGCCGAACAGGTTGAAGAAGCTGAAGGGAGCGAGGTTCACCACGCCCGCCGGCGACCGCGTGGTCACCCAGGCGATCGGCCGGGGCGTCACCAGCCCCACGAGCATGCGGTAGACGTCCACGACGCCCGCCCGCGCGACCTCGATCTCCATCAGGCCTCCATCCAGGAGAAGGGGTAGTCGGGCTGGTCGCAGGCCGCCCCGGGCAAGGCCACCTGGAGCGGCCGGAAGGTGTCGATCATCACGGCCAGCTCGTCGGTCCAGGTCGCCGAGCGGCTGGCGACGATCGTGCCGGGGTGCGGCCCGTGGGGAATGCCGTGCGGGTGGAGCGTGAACGAGCCGACTTCCACGCCGCGGCGGCTGCCGAACCGGCCGCGGACGTAATACAGCACCTCGTCCGACTCCACGTTGCTGTGCACGTAGGGCACCTTCACCGCCCGCGGGTCGGTGTCGAGCATCCGCGGCGCGAAGGTGCAGATCACGAAGCCGGGGCCGTCGAAGGTCTGGTGGACGGGGGGCGGCTGGTGGATCCGGCCGGTGATCGGCTCGAAGTCGTCGGCGTTGAAGGCGAAGGGGTAGACCATGCCGTCCCAGCCCACCACGTCGAACGGATGGTGCGGCAGGGCGTAGCGGACGATCCGCAGGCCGTCGCGGACGAGCACCGTGTGCCGGCCCTCGGCGTCGACGGGGCGGAGGTCGTCGGGGCCGCGGATGTCCCGCTCGCAGAACGGGGCGCCCAGGCGGAACTGGCCGTCGGGGTTGATGTAGCGCTTCGGGAAGCGGATCGAGCCGTGGGCCTCGACGACGAGCAGGTCGGCGGCCGCCGGGTCGTCGAACTCCATCCGGTAGGTGGTGCACTTGGGGATCACCACGTAGTCGAGCGGGCGGAAGCGGAGCGTGCCGAACATCGTCTCCAGCCGGCCCGAACCGGCGTGGACGAAGAGCACCTCGTCGTCGCGGGCGTTGCGGTACAGCTCCCGCTGCTGCGTCGCCGGGCGGCAGCGGGCGATCGTCACCTCGGCGTTGAAGAACATCGCCACCCGCCCGTCCACCACGTCGCCGGCCCGGGCGAGGCCGGCGGTCTTGAGGTGCACGTGCCGCAGCGGCATCTCGGCCGCGACGGGGGCGGGCCAGGGCGGGAGCGGCTCGATGGCGGTCACCCGCGTCGCCGGCCGGAGGTGGTAGAGCGTGCTGTAGGCCCGCGAGAAGCCCTCGGTGGAGACGACCTCCTCGTAGTGGATTCCCTCGCCGAGGAACCCCGGCTCGCGGGGCAGCTCGGTGTGCCGCTTGGGCGGGATCGTGCCGCGTTGCAGGTAGTGGGGCATGTCGTCGGTCTCCGGTGGTCAGTGTCGCGGCGGGGCCACGGTGTTCTCGAGCGTGCCGAGCCGCTCGATCGACAGGGCCACGACGTCGCCGGGCCGCAGCCAGCCGCCCACGGCCTCCGGCCCGAGTTCGAGGATGCAACCCGTGCCGACGGTGCCCGAGCCGATCACGTCGCCGGGCACGAGCGTGGCGTCGCGGCTGGCGTGGGCGAGGATCTGCGGCCAGGTCCAGTGCATCGTGCCCGCGTCGCCCCGCGAGACGACCCGGCCGTTGACGGCGGCCTCCATGCGGAGGTGCAGCCGGCCGGCGGTGTAGCGGTCGGCGAGATCCGCCAGCGGCACGACCTCCGGGCCGAGGGCGTTGGCGAAGTCCTTGCCCTTGGCCGGGCCGAGGCCCACGGCCATCTCCTGCCGCTGCAGGTCGCGAGCCGACCAGTCGTTGTAGATCGTGAAGCCCAGCAGGCAGTCGAGGGCCCGGTCGTCGGCCGGCAGGTCGCGGGCCTCGCGGCCCACCACGGCCGCGAGCTCCAGCTCGAAGTCGAGTTCCCGGGTCGCCGCCGGCGGCACCACCGCGTCGCCGTGGCCGATCACGGCGTTGGGGTTCGTGAAGTAGAACACCGGCACCTCGTACCACTGCGGCGGCACGTCGAGCCCGCGCCGGCGGCGGCAGGTGCGGACGTGCTCCTCGAAGGCGTAGAAGTCGCGGATCGTCCGCACCGGCGGCAGCGGCAGGCCCATCAGAGGGTTCCCCGGAGCGACTGTTCCCGCTCGATGGCCTCGAAGAGGGCCTTGAAGTTGCCCTTGCCGAAGCTCTTGGAGCCCTCCCGCTGGATGATCTCGAAGAACAGCGTGGGCCGGTCCTGCACCGGCTTGGTGAAGATCTGGAGCATGTAGCCCTCGTCGTCGCGGTCCACGAGGATCCCCAGGTCGGCCAGCTCGCCGACGTCCTCCTTGATGGGGCCGACGCGGTCGAGGAGCGTGTCGTAGTAGGTCTGCGGCACCCGCAGGAACGACACGTCGTTGGCCCGCAGGGCCCGCACCGTCTTCACGATGTCGTTGGTCGCCAGGGCGATGTGCTGGACGCCGGCCCCGCCGTAGAAGTCGACGTATTCCTCGATCTGGCTGCGGCGCCGGCCCTTGGCCGGCTCGTTGATCGGGAACTTGATCCGCCCCCGGCCCCCCTGCACGACCTTCGACATCAGCGCCGAGTACTCGGTGGAGATGTCCTTGTCGTCGAAGGAGACGAGCTGCTCGAAGCCGAGGACCGTGCGGTAGAAGTCCACCCACTCGTTCATCCGCCCCTCCTCCACGTTGCCGACCACGTGGTCGATGGCCAGCAGGCCGGTGGGGTGGTAGGTGGCCTGGCTGTACCGCTCGGGGTCGATCGCCACGTAGCCCGGGGCGAAGGGGCCGTGGTAGCGGTCGCGGTTGACGAAGGTGTGGGTGGTGTCGCCGTAGGCCCGGATGGTGGCGCATTCGTAGACGCCGTGCTCGTTCTCCAGCGCCCGGGGGCCGATCACGCCCACGGCCCCGCGCTCCACGGCGAGGTTGTAGGCGAGGCGGACGTCGTCCACGGCCAGGGCGATGTCGGCCACGCCGTCGCCGTGGAGGATGAGCCGCGACGCCTCGGGATGGTTGGGCCGCAGCGGCGACTGGAGCACGAACGTGATGCCCCCCTGCTGGAGCACGTAGCCCGCCTCGTCGCGGACCTTGGTCTCCAGGCCCGCGTAGGCGACGACCTCGAAGCCGTAGGCGTTGCGGTAGAAGAACGCCGACTGGCGGGCGTTGCCCACGAAGAACCGGATGTGGTCGATCTTGCGGAGGGGGATGTCCTGCGCCGTCATCGTCTCGCTCCCTGGGCGATCCCGGGGGCCGCGCCGCCCATCCGTGGATGCCCGGGATTATAGCGGCCCCGGCTGCAATCCGGCCGTCGGGCCGTCGCGTGTCAGACGAGCAGTTCGGCCAGCGGCCCGAACTGCTCGGGAGTCTCCTTGAGGCCGGGGGCACGGTTGAAAGTGTCCCGCGGGGCGCCGGCCGCATGGAGGAGCGTGCAGTAGAGGGCGTTGATGAGCGGATTCGACATGGCACCCAGCGACGGCGGCCCGTAGACGGCGGCGGCGTAGTCGCTCCCCGGCTTCGCGACGCCCGCCGTCAGCGGGTAGCAGACGACCTGCCCGGCGGCGATCTTGCCGCCGAGATCACCCACGAGCACCGCCGGCCAGTTCTCGCCGTGCGTGTGCTGCCGGTTGGCGCCGTCGCTCATGAACACCAGCAGCGTGTTGTCGAGCATCGTCCCCGGCGTGCCGTCGGCCTTGGGCTCGGGCGTGGCCTGGAGCTTCGCCAGGAGCTTGGCCGCCTCGCCGGCGAGGAAGTTGCGGTATTTCCCCAGCACCTCCCAGCCCGAAATCTTGAGGTCGGGCTCGGTCTCGTTGTGGCCGAGCGAGTGGGTGCCGTGGCTCGAGACACCGGTGTAGCTCGTCCCGAGCGAGCACAGACCCGAGGCGATCGTGACCACGTTCGTGAGCCCGGCCACGAGGGCCGCGGCGGCGATCTCGCAGTGCCCGGCGACGATCTCCGTCATCTTCACGGCCGGCTTCTCCGGCAGCGTGGGGGCGTGGCGGC
>Ga0315900_10008502_pt1 | contig 13187 bp, 13 predicted proteins | sample LakEriMetagenome_FD_203521 | JGI IMG/M metagenome (GOLD analysis project Ga0315900, IMG submission 203521) | Freshwater fungal communities from buoy surface, Lake Erie, Ohio, United States - Buoy 12 MA114 | ecosystem: Environmental > Aquatic > Freshwater > Lake > Lake biofilm | place: USA: Lake...
GACCGTTGCGGTCTATACCGTTTTGAATATCGTCTATCAGATCAACTGGCAGATCCTCTTCGGTGCCGGTGGAAACGTTGCTTCTCTGATCCTCCTCAAGTTCGGTGAAGCAAAACCACTTGAGATCAAGGGCTTGATGGCTGCAGGACTTGCTCTCTTCGTCCTCACCTTGTTGGTCAACTTCATCGCGGACTTCATCGTTCGCAGGACCGGAAGCAAGGGGCGATGATGTCGATCAACACTCCGGAGAAGAAGATCCCAACGCCGCAGAAACCATGGAAACCCTCTGTCGCTGAGCGGAGTCAGAGCATCGCAGTTGGTGTCTTGGCAGCCCTTGCAAGCATCGCAGTCGTTGCCCTGACCCCGATGAAAGGTCTCCTTCCTTTCCTCATCCTCTCTGGCATATTCGCAATCATAATTGGTTACCTCAAGGGACTGATTGGCAGGGGTAGTACAACGGCTAAGAACAATGCAGTTGGCGTCTTACTCGGGCTAGGTATGACGATTGCATTGATCCCGATTGCCTCCATCCTCCACACCACGATCTCTCGAGGATATAAGGGCCTTCACTGGGGATTGTGGCTCAACGATATGAGTCTCAACACTGCGATTGATCCGATTACGGAGGGAGGGCTTTACCACGCACTTGTCGGTACCCTCAACATGGTCTCCATCGCGCTCGTCATTGCATTCCCTCTCGGCATTCTCACTGCGGTTTATCTGACCGAAATCAAAGGAGGGTTCGCACGCCCGGTGCGATTCTTGGTCCAGGCGATGAGTGGGGTTCCCTCGATTGTTGCAGGTCTCTTCATCATGTCAGCGATCGTCTACCCGATCACGAAAACCTTCTCTGGCTTGATGGGAGCGCTTGCTCTCTCCATCTTGATGATTCCAACGATTGCGCGCACAGCTGAGGAGGTACTCCTCCTCATCCCCAATGACCTTCGCGAAGCGGGAGTAGCCCTCGGTGGCACACAGTGGCGAACGGTTGCGATGGTCGTTCTGCCAGCGGCACGAAGCGGACTCGTCACCGCCATGATCCTCGGCATAGCCCGTGTCATCGGTGAGACCGCACCGATCCTCTTAGTCACTGGAGGTGGAGACGCGGTCAACTACAACCCCTTCACGGGCCCGATGGGCTCACTTCCTTACTATGTCTGGAAGTCATTCTTCTTTGGCACCGAAGAGGCAACCACTCGAGGTTGGGCGGGGCTTCTCGTTCTCTTGGGCTTCGTCATCATCCTTTTCTTCCTTGCCCGCACCTTAAGCACAAAGAAGGTCAAACGATGAGTACTCCTGATCTATCCGCACCCAAGCAGATGCAAGAAAGGCCCACTGAAATGACGAGCAACCAAGAGTCCTCTGGCACCTCTCCATCCTCACTCGCGTCAGTTGCTGCGGCACGAACAACAAAGTCGGCTAGCGCGAAGCGACTTGGCACGGGCCTAGAGGCCAAAGAGATTCACGCCTGGTTTGGTACGAATCATGTCCTCTCGGATATCTCTATCGACTTTGCTTCAGGTTCCGTCACCGCTCTCATTGGCCCCTCTGGTTGCGGTAAGTCCACCTTCATCAGGACCCTCAACCGCATGCATGAGTTCATACCTACCGCTGCAATGGCGGGAGAGGTCCTCCTTGATGGCAAGGACATCTATGCGCCTGGTACAGATGTCACCAAGATCCGATTGAAGATCGGCATGGTCTTCCAGAAGCCAAATCCATTCCCTTCGATGACAATCGGCGAGAACGTGATGTCAGGTCTTCGCCTCGCTCAGTTGAAGACATCGAACAAGGATGACTTGATCGAAGAGTGCTTGCAACGAGCAGGGCTGTGGAATGAGGTCAAAGATCGCCTCGGTGAATACGGTGGTGCGCTCTCTGGCGGACAGCAACAGCGCCTCTGTATCGCACGCTCCCTTGCTGTAAGTCCGCATGTTCTCTTGATGGATGAACCTTGCTCTGCCCTTGATCCAGGATCAACGCTCAAGATCGAAGACACCATCGCAGAGCTCTCCGAGACTATGACCATCATCATCGTCACCCACAACATGCAACAGGCGGCGCGTGTCTCTGACTACACCGCATTCTTCCTTTCCGATGGCGGTCCTGGTGAGATGGTCGAGTACGGCAAGACCAGTGACATCTTCTCCAACCCTCGAGATAAGAGGACAGAGAACTACGTCACCGGTCGATTCGGTTAGCCAAGAGTTCACTTACTCGTCACCAAACGGCAAGGCAAGTCCACCTTCCTGAAACCCTGCAGAGTTATCTTCACCGCGTGTCCTTGTCCAACCACTTACATCTTGAAAGGAAGAAGATGCGAATCTCCAAGCGCGCGAGAGTCTTTGTACTCTCGCTAGCAACAGTCATGTCCATCACTGCAATTCCAGCCCACGCAAATGTCAATCTACAAGGTTCTGGTGCGAGCTTCGTCGGCAACGTCGTCGATGCCTGCAAGACCGGTTACAACAAGAAGACTGGCAACAGCATCGCCTACAACCCAGCAGGATCAAGTACTGGCGTTCGAAATGCAGATGGAAACATCGGTGATTTCTGGTTCTCTGATGCGGCGCACCTAGCCTCCACGCGTCGAAGCACAGTCATCAACATCCCTCTCGTCGCTGCTCCCATTGCAGTACTTCACAACCTTCCAGCACGTACCCAGCTTTACTTGAGCCCTGAGACCCTCGCTGGAATCTTCTCTGGTCAGATCACCAAGTGGAATGACCCGAAGATTGTCGCGGACAACAACCGCGAAGTCACCGAGGTTGTCTATCGCAAAGGCAAAGATGGAAATGTGCTCAAGGACAAAGATGGTAAGAACGTGGTCTTGAGGACAGGAAAGAAGAACATCCGATATACCTTGCCGAACAAAGACATCAAGGTCTTCTATCGTTCAGATGGCTCTGGTACGACCAATAACTTCACTCGCTATCTCAATGCTGTTGCTCCATCGATCTTCACCAAGCCTGCAAATAATGCATTCACGACCGCCTTCCCGGGGGATTTGAACGCAGCAGGAAACCGTGGTCGCATCGTTGGTGCATCACAGTCGCAAGGTGTCTCTCTCAATGCGGGCCAGACCAAGTACTCGATCACCTACGCCGAAGTCTCCTTCGCGGCTCCGAATGGTCTCAAGGTGGCAGCTATCGGTAATGCATCAGGGAACTTCGTCCTTCCAACTTCAACTTCGACCTCTGCGTTCATCGGTGGTTCGAAGATTGATGGCTCAACGGGTGCCGTCACTTTCGACTATCAGACTAAGGAACCAGGTGCTTATCCACTCAGCATCGTCTCCTACATGCTCTTCGACACCGCCCCTAAGGACAAGGCTCGAGGGAAGGCAGTCAAGGAGTGGGCGGAGTACTTGCTCACTGAGGATTGCGTCAACGGTGATGCCAAAGACACAGGCTTCATCTACCTCACCGGCAAGGTACGCACCACGGTTGAGGAGTTCATCAACCGCATCAAGCTCTAGCCGCTACAAAGTTAGAAACGTCTGGGCCGACTTGAGGGAGTCGGCCCAGATCTTTTTTGAGACCAATCAGTGATTGATTTGAAATCGCTTCATTGCCTTCGGCGCCCACCAATTTCGTTCGCCAAGTAGACGCATCAGTGCTGGAACCAAGAGCGCTCGAATGAGTGTCGCATCGAGCAAGATTGCGAAGGCAACGCCGAAACCAAGCAGCTTGATGCCAGTCACTCCGCTGGTAACAAAGGCACCGAAGACGATGGCCAAGATGAATGCTGCGGCAGTGATGATTCCTGCTGACTTTTGCAGTCCCGCTGCGACAGCTTCGACATTCGACTTGCCCGCATCATGCTCTTCCTTGATTCGAGAGAGCAGAAAGACTTCGTAGTCCATCGATAGTCCGAATGCTACGACCGCGACAAGGACCATCATGTTGGTGTCAATCGTCCCGTTGACAATGAAGTCTCCAACCAACCACTGCAAGTTTCCTTCACCAAAGACCCACGTCAGTACACCGACCGTTGAAGCAAGCGAAAGGAAGTTGAGTATCACCGCCTTTATCGGTAAGAGAAGTGAACCGGTGAAGGCAAAGAGCAAGACGAGGATGGTCAACACGATCCAGCCGATCACTCCCGGCAATCGATCTGCGATCGCACCTTGTGTATCCGCATAGTCGGCAGCAACTCCACCCACGACGGTTCCCTCTGGCGAAGGTAGAGCTCGGATCGATTCGATCAAACTCTGACCTTCCGGCGTTCGTGGCTTGATCGAGTGAATCGCCTCGACTCGGACCGCTTCACCGACTGCTATCGGTTCACCGACGCGTGAGATTCCGTCGAGGGCTCCAACTCGGGCCAAGTAGGTAGAGATCTGATCACCTTGAGTTGTGCCCTGAGGGAAGATGATCTCGATGGGATTGCCTTCTTCACCGGGGAATTCCTCCGTAATGAATTGAGAGGAGATATAGGCACGGTCGCTGGCTGGCAGAACATCAGTGTCAACCTGACCGAACTTCACATTGGTAATCGGGGAGATGAAGAGGAAGAGGATTGCGAGCGAGAGAGCAACGACGGTTGCCGGTCTCTTCATCACAAGTCGCGCCACTTGCGCCCAACGCCCATCTTCACGTTGAACCATTGCACTCTTACGTACTCGCCCCTTGTTGATGCGCTCGCCTAGAAGCGCGAGAATCGCAGGAAGCGGAAGGAGCGCTCCCAATACTGCAAGCGCTACGACGGAAGCACCTGCATACCCCATGGATTTGAGGAAGTTGAGCGGGAAGAATGTCAGGGAGATGAGTGTCACCACGACGGTGAGGCCCGAGTAGAAGACAGTCTTTCCAGCAGTCTTCAAGGTGTTGACGATGGCCTCTTCTCGGCTGATGCCCTTACCCAGCTCCTCTCGGAAGCGGTTCACAATCAGGAGGGCATAGTCGATACCAAGTCCAAGTCCTAGACCAGTAGTCAGGTTGAGTACGAAGATGCTCACATCAGTAAAGAGTGTGAAGAGATACATCACGAAAAATGTTCCGATGATTGCGGTGATGCCGATGACGAGTGGCATTGCAGAGGCGACCATAGCCCCGAATACGAAGAGCAACAGGAGGAAGGTCAGCGGGATCGAGATGAATTCCGCAGTCTTGAGATCCTCTTGGATCCGACCATTGATGGCATTGGCGAAGACCGCCTCACCGGAGACATAGACATCAAGGCCTTGGAAGGTGCCGTCGAACTTCTCTTGATACTCACCTCCGAGCTTGTCTGACTCTGTGAAGTCAGCGGTGTCGAAGTAGACGAACATCAAACCTGAACTGCCATCCTCACTCTTGAGGAACGGGGCATTTCCGGATGACCAATACGAAATGACTTTCTCGGTCGCTGCTTCACTTCGGATCGCAGATTCCAAGGCCGTGGCTGAAGCGACGACATCCTCGTCATCGATCGACCTACCCTTGGCCCCAACTGCGAGGACAAGGGAAGGCGCCCGAACATCGAAAGTCTCCTTGAGGTACTCAGCCGCCTTCGCCGAATCGCTCCCAGGGTCGCTATAGCCGCCGGAGTCGAATCGAGTGAATGCTTGAGAACCGAGAACACCTGAGATCAAGATCCCGAGGATGAAGAGAATGAAGACGCCTTTTCTGCGCCTTGCCACGAAATGACCCAGCCGTTCGAACATGGAGACCCTTTCATCTAGACAGTGTTCAGATTATTGAGTCACAATTGAACATTGTCAAGATTCTTGGGAGGATTTCGCCATGGCACCCGCAGCCGCTGCTAAGTCCAGCTACCACCATGGCGATCTTGAGAGCGCTCTGGTAAACGCGGCCATAGCGTTGGTTCGAAAGTACGGACCGGATCAACTCTCACTGCGAGCGGTATCTGCCGATGTGGGCGTTAGCCCAAGCGCCAGTTATCACTACTTCAAAGACAAAGATGACTTGGTCTCCGCAGTGGGTGATGTTCTCTTCGATCGCCTTGCCTCGATGCAGGAGAAGGCGATAGCCAAGGTCAAGGGCACTGGACCAACGGCGGCTCGAAAGAGATTCGAGGCTATGGGGTATGCCTACTTCAAGTGGGCTATGGACGAGCCGAACCTCTACCGATTGATCTTCGGTGGTTTCTGCGACCACGGAGAGATCGACAAGCACGATAGCAAGTCATGGAATCTCCTGAACGCGGGTCTTGATGAACTTCTCAAAACAGGAGTTATCACCAAGGCTGCACGAGAAGGGGGAGAAGTTCTGGTCTGGTCTGCAGTCCATGGCGCAAGTTCATTGGCAATCGAGGGACTCCTTCCCGAGTCGTCGTTCCCGGTGATTATCGCCGGCGTTCAACGATCATTGGGAATGAAATAGGGGGTTTGAAAGATGTACTTCAATCCAGTCTTCAACGGAGAGGATTCTCATGAGTGATGCAGCACGATGGATGGTGGCAATGGCCTTCATCTCCTTGCCGACAATCGCATTTGGCGGTTACTTCTTGCTCTCGATACTTCGTAAGCAGGCGGGGACAGAAGGCATAACGCCACAGCAGCGGGATTACTTTCGCGCAGGGCATGCTCACGCTGGTGTCTTGGTGATCCTTGCAATCATCGGACAGCTCGTTTTGGAGAACTCTCGATTCGGCGATGGTCTGACCTGGACGCTTCGTCTCGGACTCTTTCTGGCTCCACTGCTCATCTCGGCTGGATTCTTTGGTGGTGCGCCACGGACCCAGGGAGGGTCAACGACTGCGCTCATCAAGCTGATCCCTGCCGGAGCCGTCGTCCTTGGATTGAGCACCATCGGAACCGGTGTCAGCCTTCTCATACCTGCATAGGGCTTCAATCGAAGGTTCTCGGATTTCGGCACGGTGATTTTCAGAAAGCACTTTTCGGTTCGACGAGATTGATTGCGCGCCTGGCAGGAATCGAACCTGCGACAACCCGCTTAGAAGGCGGGTGCTCTATCCGACTGAGCTACAGGCGCATTCAATGATTACTGCGCAATAGTACCCATAGTCAATAGCCGATTCACTAAATAGTAACGCAATGCGTTACTATGTCGGCGTGATCGTCTCTTTTGCAGACAGCGAGACTCAGTCGCTGTCTGAAGGGATACGAGTCCGAAGGTTCATCGAAATCGAGCGAGTGGCTCAAAGGAAGTTACGCCAGTTGGAAATCGCCATGAGTCTTGAAGATCTCAGGATTCCACCGGGCAACCGACTTGAGAAACTGAAAGGGCGCCGTGATGGTCAGATGAGCCTACGGATCAATGATCGATGGCGGATCTGTTTTAGGTGGACAACAGCTGGGGCAGCCGATGTGGAGATAGTGGATTACCACTAGAAGTGATGGGAGGAAATTGATGAAAACAAGAGCAGTGAAGCGATCATCTAAAGTGGTGCGAAAAGGTAAGACCCCAACACGTCGCTTGGATCCTGTGACTCCTGGGGAACTACTGCTTGAGGACTTCATGATCCCAATGGAGATAACCGCCTATCGTTTGGCGAAGGAGCTTGGTATTCCTGCCCAGCGCATCGGCGAGATCATCAAAGGGAGGAGATCTATTACGGCGGATACCGATCTTCGACTTTGTAGATTCTTTGGACTCTCAAACGGGTACTGGTTACGGGCCCAGGTTGCTCACGACATTGAGGTTCAGGAGTCGAAGATCGAGAAGGCTTTACAGAAAATCAAGCCGTGGTCTGCTTGAGTCCTGGTCCCAATGCGAAGTCTCTAAGCGGGACGAGATAGGGTTTCCCATCGTGGCTGAGTTCATTTACACGATGAAGAAGGCGCGTAAAGCGCACGGCGACAAAGTCATCCTTGACGACGTCACCTTGATGTTCTACCCCGGAGCCAAGATCGGCGTGGTGGGACCAAACGGTGCCGGCAAGTCCACTGTCCTTCAGATCATGGCCGGGATCCAGCAGCCATCCAATGGCGAGGCATATCTCTCTCCCGGTTACACCGTCGGAATCTTGTTGCAAGAGCCACCACTCGATGAGACCAAAACAGTCCTCGAAAATGTCCAAGAGGGCGTTGCAGAGACGATCGCACTCGTCAATCGCTTCAATCAGATCTCAGAAGAGATGGCCAATCCCGATGCGGATTACGACAAGTTACTAGCTGAGATGGGCGAGTTGCAGGAGAAACTCGATCATCTCAATGCGTGGGATCTCGATTCACAACTCGAGCAGGCGATGGATGCGCTTCGTTGTCCGCCACCAGATGCAGATGTCAAGGTCCTTTCAGGTGGAGAGAAGCGTCGCGTTGCGCTCTGTAAGTTGTTGTTGCAGAAGCCTGACTTACTTCTCCTTGATGAGCCAACGAACCATCTTGATGCTGAATCGGTGCTCTGGCTTGAGCAACATTTGAGCAAGTACGAAGGAACCGTCGTGGCGATCACCCACGATCGATACTTCCTCGACAATGTCGCCCAATGGATCTTGGAACTCGATAGAGGGCGCGCTTATCCCTATGAAGGAAATTACTCAACCTATCTCGAAACGAAGTCGGCTCGTCTCAAAGTAGAAGGCCAGAAGGACGCAAAGCGCGCAAAGCGTCTGAAGGAAGAGCTCGAGTGGGTCAGGCAGAACGCCAAGGGACGACAGGCGAAGTCGAAGGCTCGTCTCGCACGTTATGAAGAGATGGCTGCCGAGGCCGAGAAGATGCGAAAACTCGACTTCGAAGAGATTCAGATTCCGCCAGGTCCAAGGCTTGGAAATGTCGTTGTTGAGGTCGAGAACTTGAGCAAAGGATTCGCAGATCGACTCCTTATCGATGATCTCTCATTCACTCTGCCACGAAATGGCATCGTCGGTGTGATCGGCCCGAATGGTGCTGGAAAGACCACGCTCTTCAAGATGATCCTCGGTCAAGAGAGTCCAGATTCAGGATCGATCAAAGTGGGAGAGACAGTCAAGGTTTCGTATGTCGATCAGTCGCGTGCTGGAATCGATCCGAAGAAGACGCTCTGGGAAGTTGTCTCTGATGGATTGGATTACATCAAGGTAGGTGCGGTCGAAATGCCAAGTCGTGCTTATGTCTCAGCATTCGGTTTCAAGGGTCCAGATCAACAAAAGCCCGCCGGAGTCCTCTCTGGTGGTGAGCGCAATCGCCTCAACCTCGCGCTGACCTTGAAGATGGGTGGAAATCTCTTGCTCCTCGATGAGCCAACCAATGACCTCGATGTCGAGACCTTGGGTTCTCTCGAGAATGCTCTGCTCGAATTTCCTGGCTGCGCTGTAGTGATCTCCCACGATCGATGGTTCTTAGATCGCGTCGCAACCCACATCCTTGCCCATGAAGGTGATTCACAGTGGTTCTGGTTCGAAGGAAACTTCGAGTCCTATGAGAAGAACAAGGTCGAGCGACTCGGTGCTGATGCATCACGCCCACATCGCGTCACCTATCGAAAGTTGACCCGATGAAGCGCCATCACTGCATCATCAAGACTCGTTGGGATGATCTCGATGCATTCGGTCATGTCAACAATGCGGCCTATCTGACCTATGTACAGGAAGCTCGATCTGACTTCACCTGGTATGCCCGCAAGGTCAAGAATGAGGATCCGATCCTGCTTCACATGGTCGTAGCGCGAGCAGAGGTCGATTTCTTGATCCCTATTTATGAGGGACATACCGATCTTGATGTCTCGATTTGGGTGGGGCGAATCGGGAACTCCTCATTCACGCTCAAATACGAGATCGCTGCAGAGGGGATCGTCTTTGCGCGTGCTGAGACGGTTCAAGTCGCAGTCGATCAGAAGACACAGAAGTCGCGCTCTTTGAATGATGAGGAGCGAGCATTCCTCTTGGAATATCAGGACGAGAGCGAGCAGGAGTAGTCGATGAGCCTTGCACCTCGAAGTAAGCGCGCCTGGTGGCGAGATGCTGTCACTTATCAGATCTACATCCGCTCCTTCGCCGATTCAAATGGAGACGGCAAGGGTGATGTCGAGGGAATCCGCTCGCGTCTTCCTTATCTCAAGGCACTTGGAGTCGATGCAATCTGGATCACGCCTTGGTATCCATCACCACAGAATGATCATGGTTATGACGTCGCCGATTACATGGACATTGAGCCGGATTATGGGACTCTCGATGATGCCAAGCGACTGATCAAAGAGGCACACGACCTTGGTATCCGTGTCATCGTCGATATCGTCCCAAACCATTCTTCGGATCAACATCCATGGTTTCAGGAAGCACTCGCCGCGGAACCAGGATCACCGGCTCGTGATCGCTACATCTTCAGAGATGGCAAAGGCGCTAACGGAGATCTGCCACCGAACAATTGGAACGCTGTCTTTGGCGGGCCTGCATGGCATCGCGTCACTGAGAAGGATGGCAAACCAGGGCAGTGGTACCTACATCTCTTCGCGATAGAGCAACCTGATTTCAATTGGGAGAACCCAGAGGTGCGCGAGTACTTCGAGCGAGTCTTGAAGTTCTGGCTTGATATCGGTGTCGATGGATTCCGCATCGACGTCGCCCACGGAATGATCAAGGCTGACGGTCTTCCTGACACTCCGGAGAAGGATTCACCGGAGATGCTGGCTGCGGTGTCGGTGCCATTTTGGGATCAAGATGGAGTCCATGAGATCTACAGATCGTGGCGAAAGATCCTCGATTCCTACTCAGGTGATCGGATGGCGGTTGCTGAAGCATGGGTCAGCCCAGCATCGCGCATCGCCCGATACCTTCGCCCTGACGAGTTGGCGAACTCCTTCAACTTCGACTTCCTCACCTCACCGTGGGATGTGACAACGCTTCGCGAGCGGATCGATTCATCTCTTGCTGCGATCAAGGAAGTTGGCGCACCTGCATCATGGGTCTTCAACAATCACGATGTCGTCCGTTCCGTTGATCGATTCGCCTTAGGTCTCACTCCAGGAACAGGGGAGACCACACTCGATCGTCACGGCGATCCTGCACAACTTGATCTCAATCTCGGTATCAAGCGGGCACGAGCCGGAGCTCTCCTGATGCTCGCGCTTCCTGGTGGTGCCTACATCTATCAGGGTGAGGAGTTAGCTCTCCCTGAAGTGCGCGATATCCCCGAGAATCGCCTCACTGATCCACGGTGGCGGATGTCGAATTTCACTGATCGTGGACGGGATGGATGCCGCGTCCCACTTCCATGGAAGAGCGAAGCAGCGGGCGCTTTCGGCTTCTCGACCAATGCGAAGTTGCCGCCGCACGAAGCATGGTTGCCGCAATCGAATTGGTGGGGTTCCTTCTCGGTCGAATCTCAAGAGAAGAACAACGACTCGACCCTTCATCTCTACCGCAAGGCGCTCGCAATTCGATCACGTGAAGAAGGTTTGGGCGATGGACCCATGACCTGGATCGAGTTGGGTAAGGATCTCCTCGCATTCTCGAGGCCTGGAAACTTCCTCTGCATCGTCAACTTCGGCGCCGAAGTCTCACTCCCTGCCGGTGAAATCCTTCTTTCAAGCGCTCCGCTCGACAATGGTCGCCTACCTTCTGACACGGCCGTTTGGATCCGCACTTCGTAGATGAGTGAACTGGTCCAAGAACGCACCGTCAAAGTCCTCGCTCTGACGCAGGTACTCAATGGACTTGGAGTTGCAGGCACTGTCGCAGCAGGCTCACTTCTCGTCTCTTCCATCACCGGATCTGAGACTTTGGCGGGCCTTGCGCAGACATTCTCAGTTCTAGGTGCGGCTGCACTTGCTCTTCCGCTCGCGAGACTTACCTCGCGCGGTGGACGACGATTGGCGCTCTCGATCGGCTATCTCGCGGGCTTGATGGGCGCGCTCTTTGCGATCCTCGGTGGGGTGGAGCGAAACATCTACCTCATGCTTCTCGGCACATTCTTGGTCGGTTCAGCATCGGCTGCTGGGTATCAAGCGCGCTTCGCGGCGATTGATCTTGCAACAGATCAACATCGCGCCAAGCAACTCTCTTTCGTCGTCTGGGGCGCAACGATCGGCGCAGTAGCGGGGCCGAATCTGATGGATCCCGCAGGTGCAATCGCAGAAGTCTTCGGCTGGCCGCGTCTTGTCGGGCCTTACATGTTGGCGGCTGTGACGCTGGCGCTCGCGACTCTCGTCATCCAACTCTTCCTGCGCCCCGATCCTTATCTCTTGGCTGAGAAGAATTCCAATCGTCCACCACTTACCCGAGGTAGCACTCGAGCGAGCCTTGCCTACCTTCGAACCAATCCGCGGGCACTCTTCGCGATCATCTCGATTGCGATCGGACATGTTGCAATGGTCTCGGTGATGGTGATGACACCTGTACATATGGCCCATGTCGATGTGACGCTGACGGTGATCGGTCTTGTGATCAGCATCCATGTCATCGGTATGTATGCCTTCTCGCCGATCGTGGGTCAGATCAGCGATCGAATCGGTCGAGTCCGCGCAATCCAAGTCGGTATTGCGATCCTTCTCCTCTCGATGCTTGTCTCCGGCATCGCTGCTGCAGATGATGAGATCACACTTGGTATCGGTCTCTTCCTCCTTGGTCTTGGTTGGTCCTTCACCTTGATCGCAGGTTCAGCGCTTCTTAGTGAATCAGTCTCACCTGAGATGAAGCCAGCCACTCAAGGAGCGAGTGATCTTGTGATGAATCTCAGCGGCGCAGCAGGTGGTGCGCTCGCAGGTCTCATCATCGGAACCTTGAGCTACGCATGGCTCTGTTTCTTTGCCGCCGTCCCTGTGACCTATCTCGGCCTTCGTTCGCGTCAATTCAAGCGAGATAGTTTTGAAAAGTCCTTACCGTGAGTGAAGAGAGCCTCTATCAAAGAATCGGGGGAGAAGAGACCTTCGAACAATTGGTCTCGCACTTCTACGCTCTCGTTTCACAAGAGCCACTTCTTCGTCCGATGTATCCCGAAGATAATCTTCATGCTGCCGCTGAGAGATTGATGCTCTTCTTGATGCAGTATTGGGGCGGACCACACACATACTCCGAAATGCGAGGGCATCCTCGACTTCGGATGCGCCACGCACAATTCCCGATCGACTCAAAGGCTCGCGATGCTTGGCTTCGATGTATGAAGTCTGCGGTCGATGAACTCGAGATCGACGAGGGTGATCGCACCGAACTCTGGAGTTACCTGGAGATGGCTGCCCATAGCCTCGTCAATACCGCAGACGAGTGATCACTTCTTGGAACGATTTCCCAACTTCAAGATCTCGCCGTTTCGCAAGAACCAGAGCGTTCCATCCTTCGCTCGGACAGTCGTGATGCGAAGCCCGACT
>Ga0315900_10008503_pt1 | contig 13186 bp, 10 predicted proteins | sample LakEriMetagenome_FD_203521 | JGI IMG/M metagenome (GOLD analysis project Ga0315900, IMG submission 203521) | Freshwater fungal communities from buoy surface, Lake Erie, Ohio, United States - Buoy 12 MA114 | ecosystem: Environmental > Aquatic > Freshwater > Lake > Lake biofilm | place: USA: Lake...
GGAAGATCTGGCTGGGCTTTTCGTTGATGAATTGCTGCGTGATCTGCGTGGCGATGGAGGGACCGGCCATGAGCGGCACGCCCGCCTTCTGGAAGATCGGCGCCATGGCCAGCACGTTGCCGCTGCTTACGGTGCCGATGGCCACCGGGACGTTGTCCGACTGCAGCAGGCGCTGCGCCAGGGCCACCGCACGCTGCGGGTTGGCTTCGTCGTCGTACACCTGCAGGTCAATCTTCACCTTGGCGCCGGCGGCCTGGTGGTCCTTGAGTGCCAGGCGGATGCCTTGCAGGTAGGACTCGCCGAAGTCGACGATCGCCGGCGGGCCGCTGAGGCCCTGGATCACACCCACCTTGACCTGGGCGACCGCGGCGCACGCGATGGCCAACAGGGAGGCACCGAACACCAGCTTGCTACGAACCTTCATCTTGCGTCTCCTCTTTCCTCGTGGTTGGGGTCAGCGACCCTTGAAATTGGCGGCTCTCTTCTCGCGGAAGGACGTGGTGCCCTCCGCCAGATCCTCGGTCAGGCCCACGTCGTAGAACGAGCGGGACTCCAGGCGCAGTGCCTCGTCCAGCGGCAGTCCGACCGAGCGGCGCATCACTTCCTTGGCGAAGCGGTGCGACAGCGGCGAACGCGCGGCAAGCATCTGGGCATAGTCCATCGAGCGGGCCAGAAGCTGATCGGCCGGATGGATGCGATTGACCAGGCCGATGCGCAGCGCATGCTCGGCATCGACCCGCTCTCCGGACAGGATGATGTCCATCGCATGGCCCAGGCCGACGATGCGGGGCAGCCGGATCAGGCCCCCGTCGCAGGCATGAAAGCCCCATTTGGCATCCTGCAGGGCGAACTGGGCATTGGGCGAACAAAAGCGGATGTCGCAGGCCAGGGCCAGCTCGAAGCCGCCGGAAATCGCGAACCCATTGACGGCCGCCACGATCGGCTTGTCGATGTCGAGGTTGCGGGTGATGCCGCCAAAACCCGGGCCGTTGGTAAAGCGCCGGCGAAACTCCGGCGCGGGGGTGCGCGCGAAATTCATCGTGTAGGTCTTGAGGTCGGCACCGGCGCAAAAAGCCTGGTCCCCGGCGCCGGTGATCACCGCCACGCGCATCGCATCGTCGGCGGCGAAGGCTTCCCACACGGCCACCAGTTCGTCGTTGGCGGCAAAGTCCAGCGAATTCATCTTGGTGGCGCGATCGATCGTGATCAAGGCCACCGCACCGTGCTTGTCATACCGGATGTCAGCCATCGGGCGGGTCTCCTCTTGTTCTTGTTCGGGTTCGGGTTCAGATTGATTGGAGTCGGTCGGGGTCAGCAGGCGCGGGGCTTCAGCCTGGCGCCACAGCGAAGATCACGCAGGTGCCGTCCTCGCCCACCGGCCGCACGCGGGCGTCCATGCGCGGCGGCGGGCTGTCGGGCGCGAGCCGGCCGGTCACGCGCGCGCCGGGCAGGTCGACCACCACCACGTCATACGGCGCGGTGACGGGGTAGCCCGCGGGCGCGCGGCGTATCGTGGTCCACGACACCAGGCGGCCTTCGGCGGGCGCGTCCACCATTTCGGCGTCCCGTGAAAGGCAGGCGGGGCAGACGGTGCTGACGGGGGTCAGGCTGGCATGGCAGCGGGCACAGCGGCGCAGGCGCATCACTGGATCCCCCGCAGGATCGACACGGTGCAGGCCACGCCGGTCCCGCCGAGGTTGTGCGTCATGCCGATGCGGGCATTGGGCACCTGGTTGGGATGCGTGTGGCGCAACTGGCGCGTGACCTCGAACACCTGGCCCAGCCCGGTCGCTCCCACCGGATGGCCTTTGGCCAGCAGCCCGCCGCTGGCATTGATCGCCACATCGCCACCCACCGCGGTGCGTCCCTCATGCGCCCAGAAGCCCCCCTGGCCGCGCGGGACCAGGCCGAGGTCTTCGCTGTCGATCACTTCAGCGATCGAGAAGCAGTCATGCAGTTCGACCAGGTCGATGTCGCCGGGCCCGACGCCGGCCTGAGCATAGGCGCGCTCGGCCGCCGCGACGGTGGCGCCGAAGGAAATCAGGTCGGCATGGCCGCCGATGTGCGGCGAACCCCGGGTCTGTGCGGTGGCCAGCACCTGCACCAGCGGATGCGGCAGGCCACGGGCCAGCCGTTCGGCCAGCGCCGGCGACACCACCACCACCGCTGCGGCGCCATCGCTGGTGGGGCAGCAGTCATACAGCTGGATCGGGTCGCAGATCGGCGCGCTGGCCGCCACCTCCTCGTCACTGAGCTCGGCCCCCATCTGCGCGAGCGGGTTGCGCAGGCCGTTGCGCTTGTTCTTGCGGACCACCGCGCTCACGTGCTGGCGGGTGGTGCCATAGCGCTGCGCGTGCAGCCGCCAGGCCAGGCCGAACAGGCCCGGGAAGGTCAGGCCGCTGGGGCCGTCGTTCTCGTTGTCCATCGCGCAGTTCAGGGCTGCGGTGGTCTGCTTGGTGGGTGCATGGGTCATCGTCTCGACGCCCACCGCGATCGCCGCCTCCACCTGGCCGCTGGCCACGGCCAGGCAGGCATGCCGGAATGCGATTCCGCCGGAGGCGCAGGCACCCTCGACCTTGGTGCACGGAATGTTCGGCAGGCCGATGCGGTCGGCCACGATCCCGGCCAGCACCTCCTTGCCATTGAGGGGTCCACTGATGAAGTTGCCCAGGTACAGCGCACCCACTTGCGCGCGATCGACGCTCGATTCGAGCAGCGCATCGACTGCCGCCTCGACCGCCAGGCTTTCAATGGACTGGCCGGCATGCTTGCCGAAGGCCGTCGAGCCGATGCCCGCGATGAACACATCACGCATGGGGGTTCTCCTGTTGCAGCATCTGCCGCAAAGCGGTCTTGAGGACCTTGCCGTAGTTGTTCTTCGGCAGGTTGTCGACGAACCGGTAATCCTTGGGCCGCTTGAAGCGGGCGATATGGTCGAGGCACAGGGCCTCGAGATCTGCGGCGGTGGGCCGGGGGCCCGGGCGCGGCACGATGAAGGCCACCACCTCTTCGCCCCACTCCGGATGCGGGCGCCCCACCACCGAGCACTCCAGCACGCCCGGATGCAGCAGCAGGACTTCCTCGATCTCGCGCGGATAGATGTTGGTGCCGCCGCTGATGATCATGTCCTTGGACCGGTCTCGCAGGGACAGATAACCGCGCTCATCGAGAAAGCCGATGTCGCCCGTCCAGAGCCAGCCCTCGCGCAGCGCCTGGGCCGTGGCCTGCGGGTTGTTCCAGTAGCCCTGCATGACGGCGTCGCTGCGGGTGATCACCTCGCCGAGCTCGCCCACGGGCACATCGCGGCCCTCGTCGTCGACCACGCGCACCTCCACCCCGGTGCGGGGCAGGCCGCAGGAGGCCAGCCGGTGCCGGTGCGCCTCGCCGCCATCGCCCGCGTGTTCTGCCTTGGGCAGGCCGCTGATGGTCATCGGGCTTTCGCCCTGGCCGAACAGCTGGTACAGGCGCGGCCCGAAACACTCGATCGCGCGCTGCAGGTCGCTCACGTACATTGGCCCGCCGCCGTAATAGAGCGTGCGCAGGCCCGGGTAGTCACGCCCGGGCTGCACCGCGCCAAGCAGCCGGGTGACCATGGTGGGCGCGGCGAACACGGTCACATGGCGATAGGTGTCGAACGCCTCGAGCACCTGGTCCGGCTCGAAGCCATCGAGGATCACCTGGGTGCCGCCCCCCAGCAGGTGCGGCAGGCTGTACAGGCCGGAGGCATGCGACAGCGGCGCCGCATGCAGCTTCACGTCGCCAGGCGCCACCTGCTCGATGTCGGCGCTGTAGGTGAGGGCCATGAACAGCAGGTTGCGATGCGACAGCATCGCGCCCTTGGGCCGGCCGGTGGTGCCCGAGGTGTAAAAGATCCAGGCCAGGTCGGTGGGCGCCACCTCGGCGCAGGCGATCGGGGCGGCGTCGTACAGGGCGGCGAAGGGCTCGGAGCTGGTCACCATGAGGCGCGCGGCCAGGCCGGCCAGGGCGGGCGCCACCTCGGGCGCGAGCGACTCGCTCACCACCGCCACGCGCGCACCGCAATCGCCCACGATGTGCGCCACTTCTTTCGGATGGAGCTTGGCGTTCACCGGCACCGCGCACAGGCCGGCCGTCCAACAGGCAAACAGCAGGTCGAGGAATTCGGGCCGGTTTTCCATCATCAGGACCACCCGGTCACCCGCCTTCAGGCCGCCCTGCGCGCGCAGGCCGCCGGCCAGGCGGGCCACCCGCTGCGCGAAAGCGGCAAAGCTCAGATGGGTTTGTGCATGCCCATGGCGCGCCATCGACGCCGGTCGGGCCGGGCCATGACGCGCGAGGGTCTGGTCGATCAGGGCGATCGCGTCGGGATAGGCGCGTGCGCGCTGGAACAGGTGCTGCGCGAGGTTCGCCATCAGCGGGCACCCCGGCAGGCAGGCGGGTCGGCAGGCGTCACCGCATCAAGGAAGAAGCTCGCGAAAGCCTCCATCGGCTCCGCCCGTCCCTCGAGCTTGGCCCGCAGGATCGCGCCCTGCCATCCAGTCAGGAACGCCGTCGCGAGGCGGGCCGGATCGGCGCCCGGGCGCAATTCGCCGCAGGCCCGCGCCTCTTCCAGCACCTGGCGCACCCAGCCTTCCCAGCGCTCGAACACCGCCCTCAGGCGCTCACGCAGCACCGCGTCATGCGGGCCGAGTTCCTGGCTCAGGTTGCCCACCAGGCAGCCGCGCCGGAAACCATGGCGCGCCATCCCGCGCACCGCCTCGTCGATCCAGTGCCGCATCCGGCGCACCGGGGACAACTGCCGATCCCCCAGGATCCGCTCGAAGCGGGCCTCGAAGTAGGCCTCGTACGCGTCAATCACCGCCAGCGTGAAGGCCTGCTTGCTCCCGAAGAAGTGATAGAACGATCCCTTGGTGACGCCTGCGCTGCGCAGGAGTCGGTCCAGGCCGGTGGCGCCGACGCTGAACTCGGTCAGCATCTCCACCCCGCGTCGCACCAGCCGTTCGCGTGTTTCGTGGCTCATGCGACCCATGCTAGACCGATCGGTCTAGCGGGTCAGATGGGGCATCTGCCTAGAACGATGGTGTGCATCCGGCCTGGGGTGCGCCGCGATCAGCGGGCGGCCACCACGCGGGCCATCTCCAGGCACTTGTTCGAGTAGCCCCACTCGTTGTCGTACCAGCTCACGAGCTTGACGAAGGTGCCATCGAGCGCAATGCCGGCTTCGGCATCGAAGATCGAGGTGCGCGCATCGCCGCGGAAGTCGGTGGCCACCACCTTGTCCTCGGTGTAGCCCAGCACGCCCTGCAGCGCGCCCTGACTCTGGGCCTTCATCTCGGCGCAGATCTCGGCGTAGGTGGCGGGCTTGGCCAGTTCGACGGTCAAATCGACCACCGACACATCCGAGGTGGGCACGCGAAACGCCATCCCGGTCAATTTGCCCTTGAGTTCGGGCAGCACCACGCCCACGGCCTTGGCCGCGCCCGTGCTGGAGGGAATGATGTTTTCCAGAATGCCCCGGCCACCACGCCAGTCCTTGTTGGACGGGCCATCCACCGTCTTTTGCGTGGCGGTGGCGGCATGCACGGTGGTCATGAGGCCGCGCTTGATGCCCCATTTGTCGTTCACCACCTTGGCCAGCGGCGCCAGGCAGTTGGTGGTGCACGAGGCGTTGGAGATGATCGCCTCGCCCTTGTAGCTCTTGTCGTTCACGCCAAACACGAACATCGGGGTGTCGTCCTTGGACGGCGCCGACATGATCACCTTCTTCGCGCCGGCCTCGAGGTGCTTGTGCGCGCCGTCCTTGGACAGGAAGATGCCGGTGGCTTCGATCACTACCTCGGCACCCACCTCGCCCCACTTCAGTTCAGCCGGATCCTTCACCGCGGTCAGCCGGATCTTGCGGCCGTTGACGATCAGGGTGTTGCCCTCGACGCTCACCTCGCCCTCGAAGCGGCCATGCACGCTGTCGTACTTGAGCATATAGGCCAGGTAATCGGGCTCGAGCAGGTCGTTGATGGCGACCACTTCGATGTCCTTGAAGTTCTGCACCGCAGCGCGGAACACCATGCGGCCGATGCGGCCAAATCCGTTGATACCGATCTTGAGAGCCATGAGCGTCTTCCCGAGAGGAGTTGAAAAACCAGTGGCAGGAATTCAGCGGCCGATCGCAGCGCGCACGGTGTCGGCCACGTTCTCGGGGGTGAATCCGAAATGCTTGAACAAAACCGGCGCGGGCGCCGATTCGCCGTAGGTGTCGATGCCGACCACCGCGGCGCAGCCGTACTTCCACCAGAAGTCGGTCACGCCCATTTCGACGGCCACGCGCGGCACGCCGGCAGGCAGCACCTGCGCCTTGTAGGCGCGGTCCTGGCGGTCGAAGGTGGTGGTGCTGGGCATGGACACCACGCGCACCGCGATGCCATGGCCGGCCAGGATCTCCTGCGCCTTGAGCGCCAGCTGCACCTCCGAGCCGGTGGCGATGATCACCGCCTGCATCTTGCCCCGGGCACCCACCTCGCTGGGCTCGGCGAGCACATAGGCGCCGCGGCTGATGTCATCCAGGCCCGCCTTGGGCGCGTAAGGCAGGTTCTGCCGCGACAGCAGCAGCGCGGTCGGACGGCCCGCGTTCTGCAGGGCCACCGCCCAGGCCACCGCGGTCTCGGCGGTGTCACAGGGGCGCCAGACATCCAGATTGGGAATCAGCCGCAGGCTGGCGGCATGCTCGATCGACTGGTGGGTGGGCCCGTCTTCGCCCAGGCCGATGGAGTCGTGCGTGAACACATGCACCACGCGCTGCTTCATCAGGGCCGCCATGCGGATCGCATTGCGGCTGTAGTCGCTGAAGGTGAGGAAGGTGCCGCCGTAGGGGATGTAGCCGCCGTGCAGCGCCACCCCGTTCATGATGGCGGCCATGCCGAACTCGCGCACGCCGTAGTTGATGTGGCGGCCGATGCGGCCGCTCTCATCGCGCTGGATGGCGCCATTGGCCGCCACCCGCAGGGCGGGCGTGCTCTTGGTGTTCGTGAGGTTGGAGCCGGTCAGGTCGGCGCTGCCCCCGAGCAGTTCGGGCAGGGCGGCGGTGAAGGCTTCCAGCGCGATCTGCGAGGCCTTGCGCGAGGCCACGGTCTCGGCCTTGGCATGCGCGCCCACGGCGGCATCCACCGCCACCTGGGCAAAGTGGCGGGGCAGCTCGCCCTTCATGCGGCGCACGAACTCGGCCGCCTCGGCCGGAAACGCCTTCTGATAAGCCGCGAATCGCTGGTCCCAGGCGTCCTGGGCCCGGCGGCCGGCGGCCTTGGCATCCCAGGCGGCATACACGTCCTGCGGGATCATGAAAGGCTCGTGCGTCCAGCCCAGGGCCTCGCGGGTCAGGCGGATCTCGTCGGCGCCCAGCGGCTCGCCGTGGGCCTTGGCGGTGTTGGCACGGTTGGGGCTGCCCTTGCCGATGTGCGTTTTGGCCACAATCAGCGTGGGCTTGTCGGCGCTGCGCCGGGCTTGGGCAATGGCCGCGTCCACTGCGTCGATGTCGTGGCCGTCCACCGGCCCGATCACGTTCCAGCCATAGGCCTTGAAGCGCGCCGGCGTGTCGTCGCCGAACCAGGGCGTGACCTGGCCGTCGATCGAGATGCCGTTGTCATCGTAAATCGCGATCAGCTTGTTCAACTTCCAGGCACCGGCCAGGGCGCAGGCCTCGTGGCTGATGCCTTCCATCAGGCAGCCGTCGCCCAGGAACACATAGGTGAAGTGGTCAACGATCGCATGACCCGGACGGTTGAACTCGGCGGCCATCAGCTTTTCGGCCAGCGCCAGACCCACCGCGTTGGTGATGCCCTGGCCCAGCGGGCCGGTCGTGGTTTCCACGCCCGGGGTGATGCCGACCTCCGGATGGCCCGCCGTCTTGCTATGCAGCTGACGGAAATTCCTCAGTTCCTGCATCGGCAGGTCATAGCCACTGAGGTGCAGCAGGGCGTAAATCAGCATCGAGCCGTGACCGTTGGACAGCACGAAGCGGTCGCGGTCGGCCCAATGCGGGTCGGACGGGTTGTGTTTGAGGTGCCGGGCCCACAAGGCCACCGCGATGTCGGCCATGCCCATGGGGGCACCGGGGTGTCCCGAGTTGGCTTGTTGGACTGCATCCATGGCCAGCGCGCGGATCGCGTTTGCCATCGTTTGGGGGGTGGCCATCGGGGAAGACTCCGGGGAAGGGCTGGAAGGGAGCGGGAAGGGGGCTCGGGGAAACCCTGCATTTTACCGGCCGGCCCTGCCATGCCCGTCTGGCCGGCGGCAGGCCGGGCCGCACCCATCGACTACAGTGCGGACATGTCCTTCGCAGCGCCTGCCATGGTCCTGGCCGCCGGTCGCGGCGAACGCATGCGCCCGCTCACCGACCACACCCCCAAGCCCCTGCTGCCGGTGCAAGGCCAGCCCCTTCTGATGTGGCATCTGCAGGCCCTGGCCCGCGCCGGCTGGGACCGGGCGGTGGTCAACACCGCCTGGCTCGGCGAGCAGATCGAGGCCGCCCTGGGCGAGGAGCCGCCGGGCGGGCCGCGCCTGGCGTTCTCCCACGAAGGCCGCGACTTCGGCGGCGCGCTGGAAACCGCCGGCGGCATCGCCCGGGCGCTGCCCCTGCTGGGGGATGTGTTCTGGGTGGTTGCCGGCGACGTGTTCATGCCGGGTTTCGAGTTCCCGCGCGGGGCCTTCGAACGCTTTGCCGCCGGCCCGGCCCTCGCCCACCTCTGGCTGGTCCCCAACCCGCCGCACCATCCGCGCGGCGACTTCAGCCTGGCGCCCGACGGGCGTCTGCGCCACGACACGCCGCAGGATGCCCCGCGCTGGACGTTTTCCACCGTCGCCCTGTACCGCCGGGCCTTCTTCGACGCCCTGCCCGCCGGCAACCCCGCGGGGCTCAAGGCCCCCCTCGCACCGATGTTGCGCGCGGCGATGGACAATGGCCAGGTCACCGGCGAGCGGTGGTCCGGCCCCTGGGCCGACATCGGCACGCCCGAGCGCCTGGCCGCAATCAACACCCCCCGGGCGCACGCCACCCCCGCGCCTCCTGATTCCACCCACCCTGCCGCCGCATGAACGCCCCCACTGCCGCCTCCGCCCTCGCCGCCCCTGCACCGGCCCTCATCGACCATGCCGCCCTGTACGCCGAGCGCCGCGCCCGCGTGGCCCGCGCCCTCGGCCCGCAGGGCATCGCCCTGGTGCCCACCGCGCCCGAGCGGCCCCGCAACCGCGACAGCGACTACCTGTACCGCCACGACAGCTACTTCTACTACCTCACCGGCTTCACCGAGCCCAACGCCTGGCTCGTGATCACTGGCGACGGCCGCAGCACCCTGTTTTGCGCGCCGAAAGACCTGGAGCGCGAAATCTGGGACGGCTACAGGCTCGGTCCCGACGCGGCGCCCGCCGCCCTGGGCATCGATGCGGCGCACGCCATCGACGCCCTCGAGGCACACATGCCCAGGCTGCTCGAAAACCGGGACGCGGTCTGGTTTCCCTTCGCGATCCATGACGGCCTGGAGGCGCGCGTAGGAAGCTGGCTGCAGAAGGTGCGCGCCCGCGTGCGCTATGGCGCGCTGTGCCCGGAGCGGCAGATGGACCTGTGCGGCGTGCTCGACGAGATGCGCCTGGTGAAGGACGCCCACGAAATCGGCGTCATGCGCCGCGCCGCCGCCATCAGCGCCCGCGCCCATGTGCGCGCCATGCAGGCCAGCGCCCGCCTGCTGCGCGAGGGCGTTGACCTGCGCGAATACCACCTCGACGCCGAACTGCTGCACGAATTTCGCCGCAGCGGCTCGCAATATCCCGCCTACGGCTCCATCGTCGCCGCCGGCCCCAACGCCTGCGTGCTGCATTACCGGGCCGGTGACGCGAAAGTGCGCCCGGACGAGCTCGTCCTCATTGACGCCGGCTGCGAACTCGATGGCTACGCCAGCGACATCACCCGCACCTTCCCCGGTGGCGGCCGCTTCAGCGGCCCGCAGCGCGCGCTCTACGACCTGGTGCTGGCCTCGCAGGAGGCTGCCGTCGCCGCCACCCGGCCGGGCGCCCGCTTCACCGACCCGCACGAAGCCACCGTGCGGGTGCTGGCCCAGGGCCTGCTGGACCTCGGCCTGCTGGACAAAGCCCGCGTCGGCGGCGTCGACGACGTCATTGAAAAGCGCGCCTACTTTCAGTTCTACATGCACCGCACTGGCCACTGGCTCGGAATGGACGTGCACGATTGCGGCAGCTACGTCGAGCCGACCGAAGTGGGCCAGGCCAGCGAACGCAAGGACCCGCTCTCGGGCGAGACCATCACCCACCGCCCCAGCCGCCTGCTGCGACCGGGCATGGTGCTCACGATCGAACCCGGGCTCTATGTCCGACCCGCCGAGGGCGTGCCCGAGGCCTTCCACCACATCGGCATCCGCATCGAGGATGACGCCGTGGTCACCCCTGGCGGCTGCGAGCTGATCACCCGCGGGGTGCCGGTGCAGGCCGACGAGATCGAGGCGCTGATGCGCGGGTGAGGGCCCAGATCTTCGCCGCATCTGGGCCACACCTGCGCGAGTGGGCGCGGCACCCCTTTTACATGTCCTGAAGGACGATCTGGCCGTGGACGAATTGGCCGAGCGACCGGCCGGCCCCGTGTGGGTATTGACGGTCGCGCCCTGTACCCTCATCCAGGTAAGCCGCCACGAGCAGGGCCACGTCTGCTGGAAAAGCATACTCATCATGCAGATGAACGACGGCGTTCCGCGCGGCCAGGGCGAGCTTCTGGAGGTCGCGTGCCTCCCCGGCTTGCCTGAGGGCCTCCCGGCGCGTCATCTGCTGATTCGTCAATCCCGTTTCAGGGTGGAGACGCAGTTCCCACGGCGGCGCTTCGGCCGCACAGGCGGAGACGGTCAGCGTGGCCAATCCGCCTGCGAGGACCACAGCGCCACTGACCAGCACAGGCAAGGGGTCAAAACAAGCCCCGCCAGGTGCGGCGCACGCCTGCTCTCCTTGCTGCAGAAATACACCGCCGAGGGTCGTCGCAAAAACACCTGCCAGCGACGCGGCCGTCCCCAAGAGCAGCGTCGCGCGGGACGCGAGACAACGCCGGGGGACGTCCCAACGGTGGTGAGCCGCGGCCGCGTGGTCCGCTTGATCGGAAGCCGTGCGAGCCGAGTCAAGGGCTCGGCTCGCCATCGACACCCGCTGTTCGGCGGTGTCACGGGTCAACTTGTAGGCCTCAAAGGAGTGAGGGTTCGCCGTCTGCCGCTCGCGGCGTACATGCAGCGCCACCGGGCCGGCCGCGGACTTTGAATCTGAATCTGAATCCTCGTCATCCTGTCGAATGAACGGCAACGGATGGCCATCGGACCGGCCCAGCGATTGCATCCCTCTCCCCCGTGATTCACGAAGCCCTTTCAGTGCGACCGACCTACAGCTCAGTTCCCTCGGTCTTTGCATCCAGCTGAAGACCGGCCACCCCCTTGGGGGCAGGGACATCGCGACAGGTCCACCGCCCTCGGTACCCAGCACTACAATTCCGACCGACACCCGGAGGCGCTGGCGAATGACACGCGCCCCAGCTGGAGACCCACATGTCCGCATCCCCGCCGGCCAAGCCGGAAGACAAGCGCGCCCTGCTGCGCCAGGCCGCGCTTGAATACCACCAGTTCCCCACCCCCGGCAAAGTTGCGATCCAGCCGACCAAGCAGCTGTCCAACCAGCATGACCTGGCCCTGGCCTATTCGCCCGGCGTGGCCGCGCCCTGCGAGGAGATCGTCAAGGACCCGGTCAACGCCTTCCGCTACACCAGCCGGGGCAATCTGGTGGCCGTGATCACCAACGGCACGGCGGTCCTGGGCCTGGGCGACATCGGCCCGCTGGCGGCCAAGCCGGTGATGGAGGGCAAGGCCGTCCTGTTCAAGAAATTCGCCGGCATCGATGTTTTCGACATCGAGATCAACGAAAAGCACGATCTCGACAAGCTGGTGGACATCATCGCCGCGCTCGAGCCCACCTTCGGCGGCATCAACCTCGAGGACATCAAGGCGCCCGACTGCTTCTATGTGGAGCGCAAGCTGCGCGAGCGCATGAAGATCCCGGTCTTCCATGACGACCAGCACGGCACCGCGATCGTGGTCGGCGCGGCGATCATGAACGGATTGAAGGTCGTCGGCAAATCGCTCAAGAACGTCAAATTGGTGACGTCCGGCGCCGGCGCCGCCGCCCTTGCCTGCCTGCAGTTGTTGGTCAAACTGGGCATCCCGCGCGAAAACATCTTCGCCACCGACCTCGCCGGCGTGGTCTACAAGGGCCGCACCGAGCTGATGGACGAGGACAAGGCCCAGTTCGCGCAGGACACCCAAGCCCGCACCCTGGCTGAAGTCATCCAGGGCGCCGACATCTTCCTGGGCCTGTCCGCCGGCGGCGTGCTCAAGCCCGAAATGGTCCGGGCCATGGCCCCCCATCCGCTGATCCTGGCGCTGGCCAACCCCAACCCCGAAATCCTGCCCGACGAGGCCAAGGCGGTGCGGCCCGACGCCATCCTCGCCACCGGGCGTACCGACTACCCGAACCAGGTCAACAACGTCCTGTGCTTCCCGTACATCTTCCGCGGCGCGCTGGACTCGGGGGCCACCACCATCACCGACGAGATGGAAGTCGCGGCCGTCCATGCCATCGCCGAGCTGGCTCAGGCCGAACAGAGCGAGGTCGTGGCCGCCGCCTATGCCGGTCAGGAGCTGGCGTTCGGCCCGGAATACCTGATCCCCAAGCCCTTTGACCCGCGGCTGATGATCAAAATCGCCCCGGCCGTGGCCGAGGCGGCCGCCAGAAGCGGCGTGGCCCTGCGCCCGGTGGAAGACCTCGACGCCTACCGCGAAAAGCTGCAAAGCTTTGTCTATGCCTCGGGCACCATGATGAAGCCCATCATGACCGCCGCCAAGATGGCGCAGCGCAAGCGGGTGGCCTATGCCGAGGGCGAGGACGAGCGGGTGCTGCGCGCTGCGCAGATCGTGGTGGACGAAGGCCTGGCCCGCCCGACGCTGATCGGTCGCCCGGCCATCATCGCCCAGCGCATCGAGGCCTTCGGCCTGAGGCTGCGCGCGGGCACCGACTATGACGTGGTCAACGTCGAGCAGGACGACCGCTACCGGGACTTCTGGCAGACCTACCACCGCATGACCGAGCGCAAGGGCGTGACCGTGCCGGTGGCCAAAATCGA
>Ga0315900_10008505_pt1 | contig 13182 bp, 9 predicted proteins | sample LakEriMetagenome_FD_203521 | JGI IMG/M metagenome (GOLD analysis project Ga0315900, IMG submission 203521) | Freshwater fungal communities from buoy surface, Lake Erie, Ohio, United States - Buoy 12 MA114 | ecosystem: Environmental > Aquatic > Freshwater > Lake > Lake biofilm | place: USA: Lake...
GTTCCGGGAGCACAGCCTGCCCGCGTACCTCGCGCTGCTGCATGAGCTTTTGCCCGGAAGTGTCGAGGCCGGCGGTCTCTCCACGAGCCGATGAATCCAACGGGCTCTGCAAGGCGCTGCATGACCGTCGATCCCTCAGCTCTCTCGGAAAGAGCGCCGCAGGGAGTCGTAGATGGGTCGCATGATGTACTGCAACGCCGTCCGCGCCTGCGTCTGGATGTAGACCTCTGCCGACATGCCTGGATCCAGCGAGGTGATGTTTGCATCGGCCAGGCTTTGCGCGTCGGGGCGTACGTGCACCTGGAAGAAGGAATGGCCGTCCTTGTCAGCGAGCGCATCAGGCGACACGTAGGTGACCTCGCCCGCGACCATCGGTGTCGTGCGGTACGGCATTGCTGTAAACCGGATTTCCGCGAACTGACCGACGTGCAGCTGCTTGATTGAATCGAGGGGCGCCTGTGCCTCGATCAGCACGGCCTGTGTTTCGGGCACGATGTCCATGAGGGGCTCGCGTGCGCCGATGGCTGCGCCCTCCGTGTGGACACGCAGACCCAGGACCCGTCCCGCCACCGGCGCACGGATAGACTGCCGGCGCAGGGCATCTTCAGACGGCTGCAGGCGTTCACGCAGTTCCTGAATGCGCGAGCTGTTCTCTTTCAACTCCTCGGCGGCGCGGCTGGCGTACTCGTTGCCCACGGCGGCGATACGGAGCTCGAGTTCGGTGATGCGCTGTGATGCGCGGGCGGCCTCGGCAGAGCGCTCCTCGGCGCGGGACTGGTATTCCGAGACCATCCGCCGCTGCGCGAGCACCCGTACTTCCGCCACGTACGCCTTGCCCTCCAGCGCCTCGTAACTGTCGAGTTCCTGGTCTGCCAGTGCCAGCGCCTCGAGCTCGGCCTTGCGCTGCTGCCGCAGTGCTCTGACTTCCTCGCGGATCTCGCCCATCTGCTCACGGATGAGACGTTGCTGCTCGAGCAGCGCGTGCCGGCGGGAGCTGAACAGCGCGAGCTCGCGGTCCTGCAGCTCCTGCACGCTGGCTTCGCCTGCACGCGCCGCCAGTTCAGTGCCGAAAACCGGTGTCTCGCCCAGAGTGGCCTCTGCGCTCAACCGCGCCAGTCGCGCGAGTTCGGCATCAAGCGCGCTGCGCACGATGCCGTACTGGGCAGACACACTGGCGTCTTCCAGCCGAATGAGGGTCTGACCGGGTGCCACCGTGTCGCCATCCTTCACGAGGATGGACTTCACGATGCCGCCCTCGTTGTGCTGCACGGTCTTGCGGCTGCCTTCGACCTTGACCATTCCGATCACGACCACCGCGCCGTTCAACGGCGCAGTAGCACCCCAGAGAAACGCGCCGCCCACGCCGAAGACGATGATGAAAAGTCCGGTACGTGTGATGCGCTTGACGTCGATGGCCATGGGTCTTGCTCTCAGCTCCCGCGAGCCTGGCGCATGGGGAGCACCTTGGCGAGGATTTCCTCGCGCGGACCGAAGGCGTCCTGCGATCCCTCGCGCATCACCAGCACCTTGTCGATCTGGTCGAGCAGCGCAGGCCTGTGTGTCACCAGAACCAGCGTCACCTTGTCCTGCCGAAGCCGGCGGACGACCTGCTGCAGGCTGGCCTCGCCTTCGGCATCGAGGTTGGCGTTGGGCTCATCAAGCACCACCAGCCGCGGCTGACCGTACAGCGCTCGCGCGAGCCCGATGCGCTGCATCTGCCCGCCCGAGAGCGAATTGCTGCCACCACCGATCTGCGTTTCATAGCCCTGGGGCAGGCGCAGGATGAGCTCGTGCGCCTGCGCGTATTGCGCGGCCTGCACCACGGCCTCGCTGTCGAGTTCGCCCAGTCGGGCGATATTCTCTGCGACGGTGCCTGGGAAGAGTTCCACGTCCTGCGGCAGATAGCCGAGATACGGTCCGATGTGGTCGCGGTCGAGCTTGGCGATCTCGGCGCCGTCCAGGCGTACCGCACCGGTGGTAGGTGTCCACACGCCAATGATCAATCTCGCAAGGCTCGACTTGCCCGAGGCACTGGGGCCGATGATGGCCACCGATTCGCCGGGTGCCAGCTCGAACGCCACGCCGCGGATGATCGGCCGGTCAGGCGTTGCCCCCGCCAGCGTGACCCGTTCCACCGCGACACGCCCTTCGGGCGCAGGCAGACGCACCTCCGGTGGCAGGATTTTCTGCTCGAGGTGCGGTTTGAGGCGGGTGTAGGCGGCGCGCGCGCCTACCAGATTGTTCCAGTTGGCGAGCAGGCTCTCGAAGGGTGCCAGTGCGCGCCCCAGGATGATGGTGGAGGCGAGCATGACGCCTGCGGTCATATTGTCGGCCACCACCAGCCAGGCGCCGGCGGCCATCATGATGATCTGCACCAGTTGGCGCAGTGCCTTGCTCAGGCTGTTGATGCGCCCCATGCGCTGGCCGGTTTCTTCCTGCCCCTCGAGCACGGGTGCGTTCATGCGCTCCCAGCGCTGCACGAAGCCGCGACGCATTCCCAGCGCGTTCACCACGTCGGCATTGCGCAGCCCCTGGTCGATGAATTGTCCGGCTCGGCGCCCGTCAACCTGCACTTTCTCCAGGTCGGCACGGTTGAGTTTCTCGTTGCTCCAGGCGAGGGCGAAGAGCGCGGCCACGCTGAGCAGCGCGATCATGCCCAGCAGCGGATGGAAGAAAAACGTGAACAGCACGAAGAAGACGCCCCAGGGCAGATCGAAGAGCGCGATGATGCTTGCTCCGCCGAGGAAGTTGCGCATCAGCGACACATCCCGCAGGCCATGCACGGACTCCGCCCGGTTCACCTTGCTCGCGTTGCTGATCAGGGCCGAGATGACCCTTTCCCCGAGCAAGCGGTCGATCAGACCGCCCGCACTGAGCAGCAGTGCCGACCGGAGTGCGTCGAGCAAAAACAGCATTACCAGCGTACCCATCGCAGCCAGTGTGAGCATGAGCAGGGTTTCTGCGCTGCGGCTCACCAGTACCCGGTCGAAGACCTGGATCATGTAGAGCGGCGGCACCAGCAGGATCAGGTTGATGACGAAACTGAACAGCCCCGCGTAGAGGAAGTGCGAGCGGAACTGGCGGAAGAAGTCCATCCGGGGACCCGTGTTCAGCGGTTTGGTCGGGCCGAGTATAAACACCCCGGGAAAGATCGCACGGCAGCGGCGCCAAATCGGGATGGGGGCGGGCATAATGCCGTGCCTGTTGCAGGCCGTTTCGGTATTGCCATGGTCCTGATGCTCGACAACTACGACTCCTTCACCTGGAACCTGGTGCAATACCTGGGAGAGCTGGGTGAGGACGTCCGCGTATTCCGCAACGATGAGATCTCTGTCGAGGAAGTGTTGCGGCTGTCACCGTCCAGGGTGGTGATTTCTCCGGGCCCCTGCACGCCCAATGAGGCAGGCATATCGCTCGATCTCATCAAGCGGCTTGCGGGCCGGGTGCCTCTGCTCGGAGTCTGCCTCGGCCATCAGTGCATAGGGCAGGCCTTCGGCGGACGCGTACTGCGGGCCCGGCATGTGATGCACGGCAAGACCTCTCCCATCCACCACAACGGTGCAGGGGTGTTCAGCGGACTTGCCAACCCGTTTACCGCGACCCGATATCACTCACTGGTGATCGAGCGGGCCTCCTGCCCTGACTGCCTCGAGGTCACGGCCTGGACCGAGAACGCTGACGGCAGCATCGATGAGATCATGGGCGTGCGCCACCGCGAGTTCGACATCCAGGGTGTGCAGTTCCATCCCGAATCCATACTGACCGAGCACGGCCATGATCTGCTCGCCAACTTCCTCGGCGTGCGGCGCCGGGTAAAACCGGAGACCTGAAACCATGGCCATGGACATCCGAGAGGCGCTCGAGAGAGTGGTGGTGCGCATCGATCTGGAGCGCGCCGAGATGCGTGACGTGATGCACGCGATCATGTCCGGCCAATGTACGCCGGCGCAGATCGGCGGGTTCTTGGTGGGGTTGCGCATGAAGGGCGAGTCCATCGACGAAATCACGGCTGCTGCAGAGGTTATGCGTGAACTTGCCACGCCGGTGGCGCTCGACGTCGCGCCGCTCGTCGATGTGGTGGGCACCGGTGGCGACGGCGCCAACCTGTTCAATGTCTCTACCGCGGCAGCCTTCGTGGTGTCGGCCGCGGGCGGGTACGTGGCCAAGCACGGCAATCGCGGTGTCTCCAGTGCGAGTGGCAGTGCCGATGTCCTGGAGCAGCTCGGTGTGCGGATCGGCATTCCGGCCGATGCCGTGGCGCGTGGCGTGCAGGAGCTGGGCATCGGTTTCATGTTTGCGCCTGCGCACCATGGGGCGATGCGCCATGCGGTGGGCGTGCGTCGCGAACTCGGGCTCCGAACACTGTTCAATATTCTCGGTCCGCTCACCAATCCTGCGGGGGCGAAGCGTCTGCTGGTCGGCGTTTTCACCGCCCGGTTGTGCCGCCCCATGGCCGAGGTGCTCGGCAGGCTGGGCGCTGAGCGCGTGATGGTGGTGCACGCCGAGGATGGCCTGGACGAAATCAGCCTCGCCACCCGTACCCATGTTGCGGAGCTGCGTGACGGCGAAGTCCATGAGTACATGCTGTCGCCCGAGGATCTCGGTATCACGAGCCAGAGCCTGATCGGGCTCGAGGTGGCGTCTGCGGCGGCATCGGCCGAGTTGATCCGGGACGCGCTCGGCAAGCGCCGCGGCCCGCAGGCTGCCAAGGCCGCCGACATGATCGCGCTGAACGCGGGCCCTGCGATCTACCTCGCCGGTATCGCTGCGAGCCCTCGGGATGGCGTTGCGATGGCCTCCGACATCATCCATGCGGGGCTTGCGGGCGAGCGCATCGAGGCGCTCGCGAGCTTCACCGCCTGCCTGGAACCCACCGCATGAGCAGCACCATCCTGGACCGCATCCTTGCGCGCAAGCGTGAAGAAATCAGCGCTCGCAGCGCGGTTCGCAGCCTGTCTGAGCTGCACGTCGCCTGCGCCGGGGCGCCCACGCCGCGCGGATTCGCTCGTGCGCTCACGGACCGTCTTGCGGCGGGTCGCAGCGCCGTGATTGCGGAAATCAAGAAGGCGTCTCCCAGCAAGGGCTTGATCCGGGCTGATTTCGATCCTCCCGCACTGGCAAGGAGCTATGCCGCCGGCGGGGCGGCCTGCCTCTCGGTGCTGACCGATGTCGATTTTTTCCAGGGAGCTGACAGCTACCTTCAGACCGCCCGCGCCGCTGTCACGCTGCCGGTGCTGCGCAAGGACTTCACGATCGACGCCTATCAGGTGGTCGAAGCGCGTGCGCTGGGGGCCGATTGCATTCTGCTGATCGTTGCCGCGTTCACCGGCCAGCAAGCCCTGATGCGTGAGCTCTCGGTGTTGGCGCAAGGGCTGGGCATGGACGTACTGGTCGAAGTGCATGATGCGGCGGAACTCGACAGCGCGCTCGAAGTGCCGGGAGCACTGCTTGGCATCAACAACCGGGATCTGCGCAGCTTCGCCACCACGCTGGACACTACCTTTTCGCTGCTCCCGCGCATTCCCGCCGGGCGTGTGGTGATCACCGAGAGCGGTATCGGTACGGCCGAGGACGTGGCGTTGATGCGTGCGCACGGTGTAGATGCTTTTCTGGTGGGCGAGAGCCTGATGCGCTCGCCGGATCCGGGTGCTCGCCTGCGGGAGCTTTTCGGCTAGGGCTCAGTCAGTCTGCCCGCCCCGTTGCTGGCTGCGGCCGAACGGGAAGGGCGTGACGGTGGACCGCGCCCGTACGCCCGCCCCGTCGAGGCTTGCAGCATCGCCCGCCCGGAAGAACACATGCAGACTGAGCCCCCCGGGCACGAGTCGGTGTACCTGCAGGTGGCCACCTTGTGTATGGCAGAGTGCGAGCACCTCTGCGAGATCGTCGATGCCACTGCCTACGGGCCGCGGCACACCCGGCGTGGTGAGAAGTGCCAGGTCCTCGTCGCCAAGGCGGCTGTCCGAGTCCTCGATCACGAGTTCGACGAAAGCGCCCTCGAATCCCTCCCGGCAAGAGAGGCAGGCGCGTCTTGCCCCAGTTGCGCGGCGCAGGCGGATGCAGAGCGTGCCCTCGGGCCCCAACGCACGGCGCGCGTGGCGTATGCCGCGCAGCAGGATCTGGTGGAACGCCACCGGCTCGCAATGCGCGGGTGGCAGCCCGGGCTCGATCTCGTTCTGGAAGTGCGCGGAGGCGGGCAGGAGGATCCGCTCGAGCTCCATGATGTCCTGCGCGAGCGGTGCCAGTGCCACCAACGGCCGCGTGCTGGCGGCCTCGCCGTGGCCTGCCACCTGGTGGATCAGTGCCTGGGCTTGCATGGTGGTTTCGACGAGCTGCTCCAGTTGGCGGAGCACGTCTGCATAGTCACCGGAGTCGGTGAGAGCATCCTCGACACGGTTGATCACGGACGCGGCGGCGGATTCGAGGTCCCTGTGCCGCTGGGATCGCGCTGTCTCGGGTTCGGGCGTCGGTGCCGGTACAACCGCACCGGAGGGAAGCTCGCTTGCAGAGAGCCACAGCCCGCCCCAGCCCTGTAATGTGCCGTCATTGGCCCGGACCGGGAATTCGAAGCACCAGCGTTGCGTGCGCGCCGCACCCACGCCCACCGTGCGTATCTCGGCGAATCCCTGGACGCTCGCCTGCAGGCGGCGCTCGTTGTCGTGCAGTTCGGTGGCGACGTCATCCGGGAAGACCTCGACGTCGGTCTTGCCGAGCAGCATCGTCTCTTCAACGCCCAGCAGCCGCTCGAAGGCACCGTTCAGGGCGGCATAACGACCCTCGATGTCTTTCAGGTACAGCGGCACGGGGAGGCTGCGCAATGCGGCCCGGAACTGGCTGCTCGAGGCCCGCGCTTCGCGGCTTTCCTGAACGCGCGCGGTCACATCGATCAGCGCGAGCACCACGCGAGGCAGCGCACCCGGGCGCCCGCGCAGCAAGGTGCTGCGGCATTCGATCCAGTGGTGCCCGTTCGATGTGTCCAGCTCTACCGTGACCAGGCCCGGCCGACTGGTGTTCAGCGTGCGCGTCACCTGGTGCAGGCAGTCATCTCCCGCGCGCACGCCCAGCAGGGCGGCGAGCGCTCGCCCCTCGATGCCGGGCGCGGCTTCGGCGAGCACCCCGCCCGCCGAGGAGATGCAGTGCTCGATGATGCCGCTCTCATCGACCAGCAGGGTGGTGACGGGCAGGGAGCGCACGATGGCGCCGGTGAGTTCGTCCTGGCTGCGGCGGGCGGACTGGCTGCGCACGAGTTCGCTGATGTCCTGGACCTCGACCAGCACGTCCCCGTCGGGAAGGCGGCACAGCTGGAAGCGCCGCCACGCAGGCGGATCTGCACGCGCGAGCAACAGGGCATCGTGCTGCTCCGGGATGCCCGTACCGTGGACCCTCGCGAGCGCGTCCTCGAGGCGGAAGTTGTCGCAGGCGGGAAGCACATCCGCCGCCTTGCCCGAGCTCCCGTGCCCGGTGCTGTCCGACTGTGCTGAGGCGGCGTCGTTGCGCCAGAGCACGCGGAAGACGCCGCTTGCATCGGGGCTGCAGAGCAGCATCGCCGTCTGTGCATGGCTCGCGAGCGCAGACGCGTCCGTGGTCGCAGGCGCAAGCGTCGCGGGATCTGTATGTGTGCTGGCAGCCTGCATGGCGGCGTCTATCGGGGGGGGCTCATGTGCAGCGCGTGGTGTCTGCAGCGAGGGCTGCACCGCCTCTGGCTCGGGCGTCACGCGGGCTTGCCTCGGCTCGGCGCTGGCGTCTGCGCCCGCATCTGCATCGACGAAATGCCCCGTTACCGTGACCGGTGCGCCACTCGTGTCCGCTGCGACCGTAATGCCGGTGCTGCGTGCCTCGATCCAGCCTCCGGTGCGTCGGCGCAGACGGTAGCTGAGCCCTGCCATCGGTATGCCGTCGAGCGCGGACTGCACCGCGCTGACGAGCACGTCGAGGTCGGCGGGGTGCAGCAGGGATTTCCAGTCGCCTATGGTGTTGCCGATATCGCCAGGTCCGAAGCCGAGACGCTCCAGCGTGGCAGCGTCGAAACTTGCACGTTGCTCCACCAGTGCGATGCGCCACGAGCCTGGCCTGCGGGAGCTGGCAGGGCCGGTGCTTGCATCGCCCTGTGGCAGCGCAGCGAGAGGCGCTTGGGACGGGGCGTCGAGCAGGGCGGCCAGCGTGTTTGCCGAGAGATCACGGGCGATCAGCAGGTCCCCAAGACCGTCCTTCAGCCACTGCATGACCTCTGCACGGTCACCGTGCCGGCTGGATTCTCCCAGTATGCCCACCACACGCAGGCCGGGCGCTACTGCGCGAAGACGTGCCAGCAGCCGTTGGACGCCCACCCCACCCGCGCCGGGCTCGAGAAAACAAACAGTACAACCGGGCGCGGCGAGGGGAATGTCGTCGGGGATGTGCTCGGGCACCACGGCTTCGGGCCAAGGCTCGGGCAAGGCGCGCAGCAGACCTCGCAGCAGCTGGACCAGCACCGGGTCTTCGCAGAGCAGCAGCACGCGGCTGCGCGGTCTTGGGGTTGGAGCGGCCATGGCATCCCTGTGGGCGTGAGCCGTATGGGTGGCTCTACCCGCCTTCAGCGCAGGATTCTAGGGGGATCGAAGGGCGCTTGGCCACACATGGGCACTAGCGGCCGCTGTCAGCGTCGGTGCTCGAGCAACGCCGGTTCGGGCTGGGTGCAGGGCAGCTTCTGGCCGAGCAACTGCTCGATCGGGCCGAGCAGGAAGGCGTCGTCCTCGCAGGCGAAGCTGATGGACGTGCCCGAGGCACCGGCGCGACCGGTGCGCCCGATGCGGTGCACGTAGTCATCCGGGTCTTCCGGCAGCGTGAAGTTGATGACGTGCGTGACGCCATCGACGTGGATGCCGCGCCCGGCCACATCGGTGGCCACGAGTACGCGGTAGGCGCCGCTGCGGAAGGCTTCGAGCGTTTTCAGACGCTTCTGTTGCGGCACTTCGCCCGAGAGGATGCCGCAGCTCATGCCGGCGCGCTCCAGGCGCTCGTGCAGGCGCCGCACCTGGTCGCGGCGGTTGGCGAAAATCATCACGCTCTGCGCTTCGGGGCTGCGCAGCACGTTCAGCAGCAGGTCGAGTTTCTTGCGCGCCTCGACGATGTAGACGATCTGGTCCACGTCCTTGGCGGCCACGCTCTGTGGTTCGATCTCGACGCGCACGGGTTCGTGCGTCCACTGATCCGAGAGCCGCACGACCTCTTCGGTGAAGGTGGCGCTGAAGAACATCGTCTGGCGGTGCGATTTGGGTGGCGTTTGCCGGATGATGCGGCGCACCTGCGGAATGAAGCCCATGTCGAGCATGCGGTCGGCTTCGTCGATCACCAGCAGCTCAATGCGGTCAAGGTGGATCTCGCGCTGGCTGTGGAAGTCCATCAGGCGGCCTGGCGTGGCGACCAGGATGTCGACAAAGCGGCTGGCGAGTTCTTTGCGCTGGCGGTCGTAGTCCATGCCGCCGATGAGCGTCACGACGTGGAAACCGGTGTACTTGGCCAGCGCTTCGGCGTCTTTGGCGATCTGCAGCACCAGTTCGCGCGTCGGTGCGATTACCAGCGCCCGCGGCTCGCCGGCGTAGCGCGGCTCGTCAGCGGGGTTGTTCAGCAGGTCTGTGAGGATGGTCAGCAGGAAGGCTGCGGTCTTGCCTGTGCCCGTCTGTGCCTTGCCGATGCAGTCGTTACCCACCAGTGTGTGGGGAAGGACCTCTTGCTGGATGGGCGTGCAATGGGTGAAACCGAGGTCGTCAATGGCGCGGAGCAGCGGCTCGGGAAGGCCCAGTTCGCGAAAGCCCATGCGGGGGGGCTCGATGACCGGGGCGGTATCGGAGGGAATATCCTGCATCAAAGCGTGCGTCCGTCACGTGATAAGCGCCGCAGCTTATCTGCTGCGGGGTGGGCGCGGCAAATTAATGAAGGCCAAGACCGTCGCGGGCATGGCTGAGTTCCGCTTCGACCTGCCCCTGCCCCTGCCCCTTGCCCGCAGGGTGGATCACGCGTGGCGCTGGATCGCTTCGGCGAAAGGCGCGCCGTGGGCGTGGTGTGCAAGCTCTTCGAGCAGCGTGCGGCCCTCGGGCCCGCGTGTATCGAGCTTGCCGCCCGCGCCGACGAACAGCTCCACGAAGTCCTCGAAATCCTCCACGCGCATGCTCTGGTAGGCGCGGCGCAGGCGGTGGAAGTCGGCGTCGGCACCGGCCGGCGCTTCGAGCTCGAGGAAGCTGCGCACCCGCTCCGGGGTCCAGACTTCATCGACGACTTTTTTCTTGTCCTTGCGTGCAGGCAACATCGTTTCACTCCCCGTCCAGACGCTCACGCAGCAGATCGTTCACCTGCTGCGGGTTGGCTTTGCCCTGACTCGCTTTCATCACCTGCCCCACGAAGAAGCCGAACATGCGCTGGCGCTTGTCGGCTGGCGTGGCGCGGTACTGCTCCACCTGGCCGGCGTTCGCGGCCAGTGCGGCATCCACCAGTTGCGCGATGGCGCCGGAATCGGCGACCTGGCGCAGGCCGCGGGCGTCGATGATGGCGTCGGGCTCGCCTTCACCGGCCCACATGGCCTCGAAGACGGTCTTGGCGATCTTGCCCGAGATGGTGTTGTCGTGGATGCGTGCGATCAGCGCGCCGAGCGATGCGGCAGGCACCGGCGATGCGGTCACTTCCAGACCGTCGCGGTTCAGCCGCGCCAGCAGTTCCGAGAGCACCCAGTTGGCAGCGGTCTTGGCATCGCCCGCCACGCCCGCGGCCTCCTCGAAGTAGTCCGCCAGTTCACGGCTCGCAGCAAGTTGCGCGGCGTCGTAGGCGCCCAGCCCGAACTGCGTGCGGAAGCGCTGCACCTTCTGCGCAGGGAGTTCGGGCAGTTCGGCGCGGACGGAGGCGATGAACTCCTCGCCGAGATGCACCGGCAGCAGGTCGGGCTCCGGGAAGTACCGGTAGTCGTGCGCCACTTCCTTGCTGCGCATGGAGCGGGTTTCGTTGCGCTCGGCGTCGTAGAGGCGCGTCTCCTGTTTGATCGTGCCGCCGCCTTCCAGGATGTCTGCCTGGCGCTCCCGCTCGCACTCGATGGCCTTCTCGACGAAGCGGAAGGAGTTGACGTTCTTGATCTCGCAGCGCGTGCCGAACTCGCTCTCACCATGACGGCGCAACGAGAGGTTGACGTCGCAGCGCATCGAGCCCTCGGCCATGTTGCCGTCGGAAATCCCGAGGTAACGGATGATCGAGTGGATCTGGCGGAGATACGCCACGGCCTCCTGGGCGCTGCGTATCTCGGGTTCGGAGACGATCTCGAGGAGCGGCGTACCGGCACGGTTCAGATCGATGCCGGTGAGGCCGTGGAAGTCCTCGTGCAGCGACTTGCCCGCGTCTTCTTCGAGGTGCGCGCGGGTAACTCCGATGCACTTCGAGCTGCCGTCGGGCAACTCCACTGTCACCGAGCCGCGCCCGACGATAGGGTGGTCGAGCTGGCTGATCTGGTAGCCCTTGGGGAGGTCGGGGTAGAAGTAGTTCTTCCGGTCGAAGACCGAGACGCGCGCGATGTCGGCGCCGATGGCGAGGCCGAATTTCACGGCCATGTGCACGGCCTCGCGGTTCAGCACCGGCAGCGTGCCCGGCATGGCGAGGTCCACGGCGCAGGCCTGCGTGTTGGGTGCAGCCCCGAAGCGCGTGGCGGCGCCCGAGAAGATCTTGCTGCGGGTGGCGAGTTGCACGTGCACCTCGAGCCCGATCACGGTTTCCCATTGCGAGAGCATGGCGTGGCGTCTCCTGGATCAGGCCGCGAAGGCCGGCGCGCGGGTGTGCCAGTCGGTGGCCTGCTGGAAGCGGTGCGCCACGTTCAGCAGCAGCCCCTCCTGCAGGTGGTTGCCGATCAGCTGTATGCCCACGGGCAGGCCATCGACCAGGCCGCCCGGCATCGACATCGCGGGCAACCCGGCGAGGTTCGCGGCGATGGTGTAGATGTCTTCGAGGTACATCGTGATCGGGTCGTTGCTCTTCTCGCCGAAGCGGAAAGCGGTGGCGGGCGCTGCGGGGCCCGCGATCACGTCGACTTGCTCGAAGGCCTGCCGGAAGTCCTCGGCAATCAGCCGCCGGATTTGCTGTGCCTTGCGGTAGTAGGCGTCGTAGTAACCGGCCGAGAGCGCATAGGTGCCGACGATGATGCGCCGCTTGACCTCCTCGCCGAAGCCCTCGGAGCGGCTGCGCTCGTAGAGATCGCGCAGGTCCGCCGGGTCCTTGCAGCGATAGCCGTAGCGCACGCCGTCGTAGCGCGAGAGGTTCGCGGAGCACTCTGCTGGCGCGATCACGTAATAGGCAGGCACCGACAAGGGAGAGTGCGGCAGGCTCACGTCGATGAGTCGCGCGCCCTGCGCCTCGAGTTCTGCCAGCCCCGCACGTACCGCGGCCTCGGTGCCGGGGTGCAGGCCGGGGTCGAAGTATTCCTTCGGCACACCCACCCGGAGCCCGGCGAGGGGGCGGTCGAGCAGGGAAACGTAATCGGGCACCGGCGTGTCTATCGAGGTGGAGTCGCGCGTGTCGAAACCCGCCATGGCCGAGAGCATCAGCGCGCAATCCGCCGCCGAGCGGGCGATGGGGCCCGCCTGATCAAGGCTGGAGGCGAAGGCGATCATGCCGTGCCGCGAGACGCGCCCGTAGGTGGCTTTCAGCCCCGTGAGGCCGCAGAGCGAGGCCGGCTGGCGGATGGAGCCGCCGGTGTCGGTGGCGGTGGCGCCGGGCGCGAGGCGCGCTGCCACTGCTGCGGCCGAGCCGCCCGAGGAACCGCCCGGCACGCGCGCAGTGTCCCAGGGGTTGCGCACGGGACCGAACCAGCTCGTTTCGTTCGACGAGCCCATGGCGAACTCGTCCATGTTGGTTTTGCCGAGCGTCACGCAGCCCGCCGCGGCGAGGCGCTCGACCACGGTGGCGTCGTAGGGAGGCACGAACTCACCGAGCATCCGCGAGCCGCAGGTGGTGCGCAGGCCCGCGGTGCAGAAGAGATCCTTGTGCGCGATGGGCACGCCGAGCAGCGGCCCCGTGGCGCCACCGGCCCGGGCGGCGTCCGCGGCGGCCGCAGTGCGCAAGGCGCCCTCGCGGTCGAGGGTGACGAAGGCGTTCAGCGTGGGGTTGGCGCGTTCGATGCGGTCGAGCAGGTGGGTGGTGATCTCGACGGAGGAGAACTCGCGGCGCTCCAATGCG
>Ga0315900_10008506_pt1 | contig 13182 bp, 8 predicted proteins | sample LakEriMetagenome_FD_203521 | JGI IMG/M metagenome (GOLD analysis project Ga0315900, IMG submission 203521) | Freshwater fungal communities from buoy surface, Lake Erie, Ohio, United States - Buoy 12 MA114 | ecosystem: Environmental > Aquatic > Freshwater > Lake > Lake biofilm | place: USA: Lake...
GGAACTGGGCAAAGTAGTCGTCGATGATCTGCTTCGCCTCGGCACGCGGGATGCCCAGGTTCTGCGCCAGCCCGAAGGCCCCCTGCCCGTAGGCGATGCCGAAGTTGACGGCCTTGGCCTTGCTCCGCTGTTCGCGCGTCACCGCACCGATGTCCACGTTGAACACCTTGGCCGCCGTGGCCGCGTGGATGTCCAGCCCATGGCGGAAGGCCTCCTGCATGTTGTGGTCGCCGCTCATGTGGGCGATGATGCGCAGCTCGATCTGGCTGTAGTCGGCGCTGAGGAGCCTGTAGTACCGATCGCGCGGCACGAAGGCCTTGCGGATCTCCCGGCCCTTCTCGGTGCGGATGGGGATGTTCTGCAGGTTCGGGTCGTTGCTGGCCAGTCGGCCGGTGGCGGCCACCGTTTGCAGGTAGCTTGTGTGCACGCGGTGCGTCACGGGATCAGCGGCCTCGGGGAGGGTGTCCACGTACGTGCCCTTCAGCTTGCGCAGGCTGCGGTAGTCCAGGATGAGCGGGATCGCCGGGTGTGCGCTGCTGAGCGCCTGCAGGATGTCCTCGCTGGTCTGGTACTGTCCGGTCTTCGCCGTCTTCTTCACCTTCCCGGTCCCCGGACCGGCATCGCCGCCCAGCTTCAGCGTATCGAAGAGCACATCGCCCAGCTGCTTCGGGCTGTCGATGTTGAAGCTCATCCCGCAGGCCTGGTGGATGGCGTCCTGCAGCCGCACCAGTTCCGCACCCAGCTCCTCGCTGAACTGTTTCAGTGCGGGGATGTCGATGCGGATGCCCTCGGTCTCCATGTCGGCCAGCACGTGCACCAGCAGCATCTCCACGTCGTTGAAGAGCCCCATCACCTCATCGGCCTCCAACAAGGGCTCCAGCTTCCCCGAAAGCTGCCAGGTGATGTCGGCATCCTCGGCGGCATACTCCTTCACCTGTTCCACCTCCACAGCGCGCATGTTCTTCTGTGCCTTGCCGCGGCCTTTCTCACCGATGAGCGCGGTGATGGACACGGGCCGGTAGCCGAGGTAGGTCTCGCTGAGGAAGTCCATGCCGTGCTTCTGCACGTCGGGTTTCAGCAGGAAGTGCGCCACCATGGTGTCGAACAGTGGCCCCTTCACCTCCACCCCGTAGCGGGCCAGCACGCGGATGTCGAACTTGGCGTTCTGCGCCACCTTGCCGATGGCGGCGTCCTCCAGCACGGGACGGAAGATGTCCACGATGCGCTGTGCCGCGTCGCGGTCCTCCGGCACAGGCACATAGTGGCCTTCGTGCGCCTTCCAGCTGAAGGCCATGCCCACCAGTTCCGCGGTACGCTCGTCGGTGCCGGTGGTCTCGGTGTCGAAGCAGAAGCGCGGCTGTTCCTTCAGCTTCGCGGCAAGCGCGTGCATGGCCTCGGGGGTATCCGCCAGGACATAGCGGTGGTCCACTGTGTCGATGGTGGCCATCTCCTTCAGTTCCACATGGCCTTCCGCATCCATGGAGCTGCCGAACAGGTCCACCTGGCCGGTGGCGGCAGCCGTTCGTGCGCGTTTGCCGGCCTTCGCGGCGGGTTCGGCCGCGGGGGCATCGCCGCCCAGCACCCGGTTGGCCAGGGAACGGAACTCAAGCTCGCTGAAGACCTCCAGCACCTTGTCCTTGTCGGGCGGATCGAGGTGCAGCGCGTCGTGGTCCAGGTCCACCGGCGCCCCCGTGTTGATGATGGCCAGCTGCTTGCTCAAGCGGCCCTGTTCGGCGAACTGCAGCACGTTCTCCTGCTGCTTGCCCTTGAGCTGGCCGGCGTTCGCCAGAACGCCTTCCAGGCTGCCGAACTGCTGGATCAGCTTCATCGCCGTCTTCTCGCCGATGCCGGGTATCCCGGGGATGTTGTCCACGGCGTCGCCCATCAGGCCCAGGATGTCCTGCACCTGTTCGGGGCGCTCCACGCCCCAGCGTTCGCAGATCTCCTTCGGCCCGAGCTTCTCGGGCGGATCCCCACCGCGGCCGGGCTTGTACATGATGATCCGGTCGGTCACCAGCTGGCCGAAGTCCTTGTCGGGGGTGACCATGTAGGTGGTGTAGCCTTCGGCCTCCGCCTTCCTCGCGAGGGTGCCGATCACGTCGTCGGCCTCGTAGCCATCGCTCTCCAGCACGGGGATGCGCAGGGCTTCGATGATGCGGCGGATGTAGGGGATGTTGCTGCGGATCTCCTCGGGCATCTCCTCGCGGTGCGCCTTGTACTCCACGTGCACTTCGTGGCGCTCCGTGGGGGCGGCCGTGTCGAACACCACGGCGATGTGGGTGGGCCGCTCCCGCTTGATCAGGTCGAGCAGGGTGGTGGTGAAGCCGAAGGCGGCGCTGGTGTTGAAGCCCTGGCTGTTCACCCGGGGGGAACGGATGAAGCTGAAATAGGCCCGGTAGATCAGGGCATAGGCATCCAGCAGGAACAGGCGCCTGTCCGCAGCAGCGTCAGCGGAAGCAGGCGTTTCCTCGCCGAGGTGGGTGGGGTGTACGGACATGGCATCGTGCCGGCGGGGTGGCACCGGCCGATGCGAAGATGGCGTTTCGCGGCCCGGGGGGGAGGACGGACCCGCTGGGATCGCAAGCGCGGACCTTTTCGCGGGCAACGCCGGGAGGGGTGTTGCGTGTCATCACCCGTAGGTTTGCACTGACCACCCCTATGCGGATGCTTTCACGTCGGCGCCATATTGCTGTCCTGGGCACGCTGCTCCTGCTGGCATGGGCCTGCCGCAAGGATGAGCAGCCCGCTCCGGACGAGGGTGCTCCGGTGGGCACCACGCCGGTTAGCGTGGATCTCGCCACGGTGCCGTACGACAGCCTGAGCACCTATCGTTTCTTCGAAGGACCGCTGAAGGACCTCCGGCCCGCCGCTGGCGTGCTTCCTTACGAGCCGACCACCCCGCTGTTCAGCGACTATGCGCACAAGCAGCGCTTCGTGTGGATGCCTCCGGGGACGCGGGCCGCGTACGTGGCCGATACCTGCGTCCTCGCATTCCCGGACGGCGCGGTGCTCATCAAGAACTTCTACTACGACCACGTTCAACCCCAGGACGAGCGGCGGATCATGGAAACGCGGCTGCTCATCCGCCGGAACGGGGGCTGGATCTATGCCGAGTACGTGTGGAACGAGGAACAGACCGAGGCGGTGCTCGACATGAACGGCAGCAATACGCAGGTGCAGTGGGTGGATGACGATGGTGCGTTGCGCACCGTGGACTACCGTTTCCCATCCGCCACGGAGTGCCACACCTGCCATAAGCTGGGCGATGCGAACATCCCCATCGGCCCCAAACCGCAGAACCTCAATGCGGACCTGGTCTACGCCGATGGCACCATGAACCAGCTGGCGAAATGGGCGGCGGTGGGCTACCTGGAGCCGGGCTATCCCGCGGCCATCAACACCGTGGTGCGCTGGGACGATCCCGCCCAGAGCCTGAACGACCGTGTGCGTGCTTACATGGATGCCAACTGTTCCCATTGCCATGCCGATGGCCGCTACTGCGACTACCGGCCCATGCGCTTCGCCTGGCATGCCACCGATGATCCCGCGATGCTCGGCGTGTGCGTAGCTCCGCAGGATCCCCTGCTGCCCGTGCACACCCATATCGTGAAGCCGGGCAATACCGAGAAATCCTTACTTTACTATCGCATCGCCTCGGATCTGGACGGTGTGCGCATGCCCTTGGTGGGCCGCACGCTGGTGCACGAAGAGGGGCGGGCGCTCATCGAGGCCTGGATCCTTTCCCTCACCCAGACCTGCAACTGACGACCACCGAAAACACCACGGTACCGGAACACGGACCAGCAACCATGCGAACGAACCTTACACTGCTTTCGCTCACCTTCCTGGCGGCCGCTGCGCAGGCGCAGAACAGCTGCTCCACCGCACTGCCCATCACCCCCGGCACCTACACCGTGGAGGCGGTGAACGGCCCGGAGATACCGGCACCCATCTGTGCGCCGAACGGTGTGGGCGCACTGCGCACCGAATGGTACAGCTACACCCCGGACGCGGACTATTCCCTTACGGTGAGCACGGACCTGCCGCAGAACGCGGGCCGGGACACGCGCTTCCACATCTACGAGGGGGCCTGCGGCGCGCTGGACTGCGTGGGCGGGGCCGATGATGCCGGTTCCAACACGCTGGCCGCCGCCACGGTGCAGGTTTCCGGCGGCATCACCTATCGGATCGCCTTCGATGACCGCTGGAGCGCCCTTGGCTTTGACTTCACCCTAAGCGTAGGCCCACCGGTCGTCACACAGATCAGCTTCAGTCCGGTGAACATCACGGTGAGCGGCAGCACCTACGGCGCCGTGGACATGACCGGCGACCACCTCGACGATGTGGTGTCCGTGACCGCCACGAACGTGAACATCAACCGGCAGACGGCCACCGGGTTCAGCATACAGAACATCGCCACCCCCCAGGCCGACTTTCCTGCGAGTTGGAGCATGGCCGTGGGCGACATTGACGGCAACGGCTGGAACGACCTGCAGTACGGCGCCGGCTCCGGTGTCACCTTCATGCTGGCCACCGACGACGGGACCGGTTTTGCTGAACAGTCGTTCACGGAGTACGTCTTCAGCCAGCGTGGCAACTTCATCGACATCAACAACGATGGTGACCTGGACGCGTTCATGTGCCACGATGTGGACGCGAACGTGTTCTTCATGAACGACGGCACCGGAACGCTCTCCTTCAACCAGGGAGGCCTGGGCGAGACCTGCGGCAACTACGGGTCCATCTGGGTGGACTACGATGGCGACCACGACCAGGACCTGTTCGTGGCCAAGTGCGGCTGCGACCCGGTGGACATCCTGTACCGCAACAACGGCGACGGCACCTTCACCAACGTGGCGAGCCCCCTCGGCTTTGCCGACAACCACCAGAGCTGGAGCTCCGCCTGGGGCGACTTCGACAACGACGGTGACATGGATGTGCTGGTGGGCAGCAGCAGCAGCCCGGTGCACAAGCTGATGCGCAACAATGGCAACGGCACCTTCACCAACATCACGGCCGGCTCCGGCTTCGATGTCTTGACGGGCACCAGCATTGAGTGGACCACGCACGACTTCAACAACGACGGGTATCTGGACATCCTCGGTGGTGGAGCCATGATGCTCAGCAATGGGGACCTCACCTGGACCGCGCTGCCCGGTGCGCCGGGGAACGGCCCCATCGGCGACCTCAACAACGATGGCTTCCTGGATATCGTGGCGGGCAACATCATCCGCATGAACAGCGGCAACACCAACAAGTGGTTGAAAGTGGTGCCCATCGGTGTGGTGAGCAACTTGAACGGGATCGGTGCGCGCATCGAAGTGACCAGCGCCCTGGGCACCCAGATGCGCGAGATCCGCAGCGGCGACGGCTTCCGCTACATGAGCAGCCTGAACGCGCACTTCGGTCTGGGCAGCGACACCCAGATCGGGCAGGTGCGCGTGATCTGGCCCTCCGGCATCATCGACATCGTGGAGAACCCGTCGGTCAACACCACGCTGGAAGTGGTGGAGGGCACGTTCAATGTGGGCATGTCCACACGCGAGGAGGCTGCTCTGGAGATCTTCCCGAACCCGGCCACCCAGGTGCTGTATGTGCGTGGCGCCACTGGTCCGGTACCGGTCACGGTTACCGACCTCTCGGGCAAGCAGGCGCTGGCCACGGTGCTCCGCAACGGGCAGATCGATGTGGGCGGCCTGTGCCCGGGCATCTACCTGTTGCGCGCCGACCTGCCCACCGGACCGGTGACGCGCCGTTTCGTCCGTGAGTGATACCGGTCGTTAGCGCACAGCAAAAAGCCCCGGGCCAGCACCCGGGGCTTTTTTACGCGGTCACTGTTGCACGCGCGATCCCAGCAGCCGCGCCACGTACTTGCCCAGGACATCGTACTCCACGTTCACGGACATGCCCGCGTGCAGGTCATGGAACGTGGTGTGCTCAAAGGTGTAGGGGATGATCGCCACGCTGAATCCGTCGTCCCGCAGGTCGGCGATGGTGAGGCTCACACCGTTCAGGCAGATGGAGCCCTTGGCCACCAGCAGTTGGCGTTCCGGTGGCATGGCGAAGCTGAACCACCAACTCCCGTTCTGCTCCTCCCTGCCGGTGCAGCGCACAAGGCCATCCACGTGTCCCTGCACCATGTGGCCGTCCAATCGATCGCCCACGCGCAGGCTGCGCTCGAGGTTCACCGGGTCGCCGGGCTGCAGCAGGCCGATGTTGCTGCGGCGGAGGGTCTCCTCCACGGCGGTCACCCGGTACCACGCGGTCGTCAGGTCGGGCGACGTCGAGATCTCCACCACGGTGAGGCACACGCCGTTGTGGCTCACGCTCTGGTCCACCCGTAGTTCCGGCGTCATGCGCGCGGTGAGCACCAGGTGGCGGTTGGTGCCGGCCTGTTCAACGGTGAGCACGCGGCCCACCTCCTCCACGATACCGGTGAACATTCAGTTGAGCTGGGGGCTGGAGTTCCGCAGGATGTGCACGTAGCCCTTCAACAGGAGGGGTTCGGTGCCGGAAAGGCGTTTCAACAAGGCCCTGCAGACGTAGTAGTACACGCCGTCCGGCACGGGCTCGTTCGTGTCCTTCAGCGTGCCAGGCCAGCGGATGTCGGGGTCGTTGGTGCTGAACACGAGCTGTCCCCACCGGTTGAACACCTGCAGGTCGATCTCCTTCACGCCACGGTAGGGGAAGGGGATGAAGCGGTCGTTGCGCTGGTCATTGTTCGGTGTGAACACGTTGGGCAGCGTGTACACCGGGCAGTTGTCGCCGCATACCGTGTCGCTCAGGAGGCTCTCGTTGCCCACGGTGTCGATCGCGGTGATGGCGTAGCAGCCGGCCACGCTCTGTCCGTCGGTGTGCAGGAAGGTGGTGAGCTCCGCCCCGGTGAGCAGCGCGATGGGCTCCAGCGTGCCGCCGAGCGAATCGGTGAACCACACGCGGTACTGGTAGGTGTCATCCGCGCAGCTCTCGTTGGGGTTGTTCCACGTGAGCGTGTTCAGTGGTGTCTCGCAATCGTTGTCCAGCTCCACGGTGGGCGCACAGGGCGGCGTGCGGTCCACGGGGGCAGCACAGACCTCCTGGCTCCAGTTGATCAGCGGCGCCACGATGTCCGGGTCGTTGTACGCACCAATGCTCTTCGCCTTGTAGCAGTAGGTGCTGCCGTTCACCAATCCGGTGTCCGTGTACGTATCGGTGTCGGTGGTGCCGATCAGCGTGAAGACGTCCGGCGCGGTCTCGCGGTATACCTCATACAGCGTATTGATCCATGGGGTCTGGTGGGTCATGGCCAGGGTCACCTGCTCATCATCGGGTGTGGCCAACAGGAAAACCGACGAGGCGGTGTTGCCACTGCCGACCAGGGTGTTCCCGTCATTGCCATACAGCTCCACACGGTACACGTACGGGCTGTTCCGCGTGTCGATCCCGGTGCGCTCGAACGCCGTGTCCGGGTGCTGCAGGAAGGGGAAGGTCGCCGTGGTGTGGATCAGGGTGGTGGCCGTGGTGTAGCCCGTACCCTCGTACAACCGGAACAGGTAGGGCCCGGGGAACTGCGCCGTGTCCAGGTCCCACGCATTGCCCCAGCGGATGCTGTCCACACCCGCCACCGCGTCCGTGCTCACCACCGAGACGTTGGTCATGATCGGTACATCGCGCTCGAGCATCGCGCAGAACTCCACGCTGGCATAGCTCTGGGCGCTGTCCGGGAAGAGGGCCACCACCATGTAGCAATAGGTGATCCCGAAGGCGAGGCCCTGGTCGTTGTAGGAGGTGCTGTTCAGCCCGCTGGTCTGCCCGATGAACTGGTAGCCCGTATAGGCCGGCACGCCGGTCTCGCAGTTATCCGGCACGAATCCATAGGTGCCTTGGCGGCGGTACACCTTGTAGCCGACGGCATTGGTGCAGACGGAGGCGTCCCACTGGAGCGCCATGATGCCGCCCTGCGGGGTGGCCAGCGGGTTCTCCGGTGCCGGTGCCACCACGGTGATCCACATGCTCTGGTAGTCCTGCAGTTGCGGGTTGTAGTTGTCGCTGGCCCGGAAGTTCACCTGGTACGGCTGCTGCCGCACATGGCTGCAGTTGGTGGCCCAGGTGAAGGTGCCGAAGGCGATGTTCGGCTGCGGTGAACTGGTGAAGGTGGCCGGAGAGCTGTTCACCTCGAACGGCCCGCCGAAGGCGGTGAGCGTGATCACCTGGCCCGCATCGGCATCGGTGGCCTGCACGGCCTGCACCAGCGTGGTGCCGGCCAGGATGCACGTGTCGGCCAACGGCGCCACCACCGGTGGAACGTTGTCGCAGACCCCCACGATCACCTGCATGTCACGTTCCACCCAGCCGATGAGCACGCCGTTGCGGTATTCCTTCACGATGAAGGCGATGTTGTAGATGCCCTGCTGCTGTGGTGAGCACCACGTGATGGTGCCCGTAAGGGGGTCGATACTGTACTGGTTGTCCGACCCGGGTTGCACCTCATTGGGATACTGGTACCCGGGTATCGGATCGCCCCGGCCATCGTCATCCAGGTCAAAGCCCAGGCAGGGGAACAGGTCGTAGGCGAGGCTGTCGCCGTCCTGGTCGTACGCCCCCGGGTTGTGCTCCCAGCACTGCCCCAGGCAGGCGTTCTGGATCGGCGGGTTCAGGAACTGCGGCAGGCAGTCGTTCCCGTTGGGGATCACGATGATCTGGGACTGCACACACATGGGCACGTTCACCGATCCGGGGATGTTCACCACGCCGGCCACGCGGTTCGGATCGATGTACTGCAGCGTGTACACGCCCGGCCCCCAGTAGGTGTGTTGCGCGATGTACACGTTGCGCTGCACGGAGATGCCCGCCACAACGATCACATCGTCGCTGAGGCGCGGGATCGTGTCGACGAACCCATCGCCCCATTCCAGCACGAACTCCGGCCTGTCCGCCTGCGATTCCGGGTTCGTGTGGGTGATGATGGTGACCTCGTAGGTGAGGCCGTTCACGTGGCACACCAGGATCTCGCCCGCCTGGTTGTGGGTGGCCATCGACCTGCCGGCGGCCATGGTGAGCAGCAGCAGGAAGAGGTGGCGCAGGTGGAGGCGGGGCACGTGTGGAGGGTCGTTCGCGGAACAGCGCGAAGTTCGGCAATAATGGGGCTGTTGCGGGTGAGCGAAGGCCGCTCGAAGAAGTAACGCACACGGGGCACCGCAGGTTGCCCGAAGGCACCGCTGGGCAGTGCAGCCTATCTTGGCCCGCTCGGCGCCAGTTGCCGCCGGAACCGCATGATCACCCTGAGCAAAAGCAAGAACGTGGCATCCGGCAAGGACCTGCTGGTGGTGCTCACGGACACCGCCCGGTTGCGCGACCTGGACCTGGAGCGTGGCGACCGGCAGTACCTGATGGAGCAACTGGCGGCCGAGGCCCCCGTGGCCATGTGCGACATCAGCGGCCGGCTGGTCATGGTGCACCAGGTGCGTACTGGAACGTCCCCGGCCCGGCTGGAGAAGGCGCGCCGTGCGGGCAACGAGATGGCGCTGCGGCTGATCGCCGCCAAGCGCGATGAGGCCCAGCTTGTGTCGCTGCAGGAGGAGGCGGGTATCACCCTCGCACTGGCCGAAGGTGCCCTGCTGGGGGCCTACGAGTTCCGCAAGTACCGCACCAGTGGAAAGCCCGCCAGCCTGCGGAAGCTCGGTGTGGTGGCACCCGAGGTGGCCGCACCGGCCCTCGAGGAACTGTCCGACGTGTGCGAGGCGGTGTACGCCGCGCGCGACCTGGTGAACGAGCCTTACAGCTTCCTCAATGCCGTGCAGCTCAGCAGTGAGGTGCGCAACCTCAGCCGTAATGCCGGGTTCAAGGTGCAGGTCCTCGACAAGGCACAGATCCAGGCGCTGGGCATGGGGGGGCTGCTGGCCGTGAACAAGGGCAGCATCGACCCACCCACCTTCACCATCCTGGAATGGAAACCGAAGGGCGCGGTGAACAAGAAGCCCATCCTGCTCGTGGGCAAGGGCGTGGTGTACGATACGGGTGGCCTCAGCCTGAAGCCCACGCCGAACAGCATGGACCAGATGAAGTGCGACATGGCGGGTGCCGCGGCCGTGGCCGGTGCCATCACCGCGGTGGCCCGGCAGGAGCTGCCGGTGCATGTGGTGGGCCTCATCCCCGCCACCGACAACCGCCCCGGCCAGGCCGCCTATGCCCCGGGCGATGTGATCCGCATGCACAGCGGCCTCACCGTGGAGAACATGAACAGCGATGCGGAAGGCCGCATCATCCTGGCGGATGCCCTCAGCTACGGGGAGCGCTTCGAGGCCGAGCTGGTCATGACCATCGCCACGCTCACCGGTGCTGCGGCGCGCGCCATCGGCACCCACGGCAGTGTGGTGATGGGCACGGCCGGTGATGAGGCGTTCGCCCGACTGCAGGCCGCCGCCGACCAGGTGTTCGAGCGCCTGGCCCCCATGCCGTTCTGGGAGGAGTACGACGAGGAGATCAAGAGCGATGTGGCGGACATCAAGAACCTGGGCAGTGACCTGGCCGGGCAGATCACGGCCGGGAAATTCCTCGCCCGCTTCACAACACGGCCCTTCATCCACATCGACATCGCCGGTACGGCCTTCCTGGGCAAGCGTGACCACTACCGTGGCAAGGGCGGCACCGGGGTGGGCGTCCGGCTCTTCTACGAATTCATCAAGCGGCGCGCCGCACACAAATGAGCGAGGGACGTAGCATGAAGGTCGGGATCACCTGCGGTGACCTCAACGGCATCGGGTTGGAGGTGGTGCTGAAGGCCTTTGAGGATGGCCGCATGCACCAGGACATCACGCCGGTGCTGTACTGCGGGGTGAAGGCCGTGAGCTTCCACCGCAAGGCACTGAAGCTGGATGAGGTGCAGTTCCACGGGGTGCAGAGCGTGAACGACGTCGTGCCCCGCAAGTTCAACGTGGTGGACCTGTGGGAGGAGGAGGTGCCCATCGAGCTCGGCAAGCCCAGCGGGCAGCAGAGCAAATACGCCATCCTGAGCCTGGAGGCCGCCGCGCGCGACCTGGGCCAGGGCAAGATCGACATGCTCGTCACCGCGCCCATCGACAAGCACAGCATGCAGCAGGCCGGCTTCGAGTTCCCCGGCCATACCGAATACCTGGCACACCTGGCCGGCAGCGATACCCCGGTGCTGATGATCCTGGTGGGCGATGGACTGCGCGTGGCGCTCGTCACCGGTCACCTGCCCATCAACCAGGTGGCGGAGTCCATCACCGTGGAGCGGATCGTCGGCAAGGCGCGTATTTTCCACAAGAGCCTGCAGTCCGACTTCGGCATCAACGCGCCGCGCATCGCCCTGCTGGGCCTCAACCCGCATGCGGGGGATGGCGGCGCCATCGGCAACGAGGACAAGGAGCGCATCGTTCCGGCCGTGCGCAAGCTCCAGGAGGAGGGCATCAATGCCATGGGTCCGTATCCCGCCGATGGCTTCTTCGGCAACGGCAGTTACAAGCACTTCGATGGGGTCCTGGCCATGTACCACGACCAGGGCCTCGCCCCGTTCAAGGCGCTGAGCTTCGGCCACGGTGTCAACTACACCGCAGGCCTGCCCATCGTGCGCACCTCGCCGGACCACGGCACGGGTCTGGGTATCGCCGGCAAGGGCGAGGCCGACGAGGGCAGCTTCAGGCATGCGGTATGGCTCGGGCTGGACATCATCCAGCACCGCGAGCGCTGGAAGCGCATGAGCGCGAACCCGCTCCAGGCACAGAAAAAGGAGAAGGGCGGGGAGTAGGGTGTACGAACACCATACCTGTACTCACAGCACTGTCACTCCGGGCCTGACCTGGGGTCGCGCTACGCCTTCGGGGCCTTGTACAGCGGCACCGTGCTGCACGGCTCACCGAACATCAGGCTCCTCACCCCAGGCAGGAGCTTCGCGCTCAGCTCCACGTAGGCGTTGAGCGGCACGGGCAATTTGCTGCAGCCTTTCACCACCACGCGCGCGCTGCGGTAGGGCTCCACATCCAGTTGCTGCACGAAGCGGGTGAAGATGGCACGCTCCAGTTGCTCGGCATCGCCCTGCGTCACGAACGCTGCGTGCGGTTGCAGGTGTGTGGCCACCAGCATGTAGGCCCAGGTGGGCACGATGGCATCGGCGCTGCAGTGCACGCTAACGAACTTGCCTTGGTACTGCGCCCAATCGTGCGTCCTACAGAACGCGCGCAGGTCGTCCTCCTTCAGCGCGATCTCCTGCCACAACAGCGGCTTCAGGTCGAAGACCACGCGCTCGCCGGCCGGGTACAGCTCCTCCAGGTCGAGGGTGATGATCCCGCTCGAAGCGACCTTGTTGATGATGGGCTCTTCAGACATGTCCTCTCTGCGTCTTTGCGCCGTTACGACTTTTCTTCCTCTGTGTCCGCTGTGCCTCTGTGGTGAACGCACTCACATGAACCCCAGCTCCAGTTGCGCCGCCTCGCTCATCATCGTCCGGTCCCACGGCGGCTCGAAGGTGATCTCCACCTTGGCGCTCTTCACGCCCTGCACGCCGGCCACTTTCTGCTCCACCTCGCCGGGCAGCGTCCCCGCCACCGGGCACGCCGGACTGGTCAGGGTCATCTTGATGTACACGCTGGCATCGTCGTGGATCACCACGTCGTAGATCAGCCCCAGCTCGTAGATGTCCACCGGGATCTCCGGGTCGTACACCGCCTTGAGGGCATTGATGATGCTCTCCTCCAGTTGTTTCTTCTCCTCAGTGGTCATGTCTTGGAAGAGTAGGCAAGCGCGTAGCGCTTCATCTGGTCGATCATCGCGCTCAGGCCGTTCGCACGGTTCGGGCTCAGGTGCGCACGCAAACCGATCCGGTCGATGAACTCCGTGGACGCCCCGAGGATCTCCTGTGGCGTGCGGTCGTTGAACACACGCACCAGCAGCGCCACGATGCCCTTGGTGATCATGGCGTCGCTGTCAGCGGTGAAGTGGATAACAACGCTGTCAGGTCGAGCGGAGTCGAGACCTGTTGCAGCATGCTTCCGTTCAGCATGCAACCACACCCGGCTCTGGCAGCCGCGCACCAGGTTGTCGTCGGTCTTGTGCTCCGGCGCGATCAGCGGCAGGTCCTTGCCCAGCTCGATCAGGTGCTCATAGCGGTCCTGCCAGTCGGAGAATAGGGCGAACTCGGAGATGAGCTCTTGTTGGGTTTGGGCCAATGTCATCGCGGAACTCATC
>Ga0315900_10008508_pt1 | contig 13180 bp, 12 predicted proteins | sample LakEriMetagenome_FD_203521 | JGI IMG/M metagenome (GOLD analysis project Ga0315900, IMG submission 203521) | Freshwater fungal communities from buoy surface, Lake Erie, Ohio, United States - Buoy 12 MA114 | ecosystem: Environmental > Aquatic > Freshwater > Lake > Lake biofilm | place: USA: Lake...
TGAGGCCGACCAGATCCGGGTTCAGGCTGAAATCAATGCCGTTGGGCGTGCCGTTCTCCAGGATCGCCTGGCCGGAGAATGGCAGGCGGATGGCGTTGAAGCCCTGCTCCGCCATCTGGTCCATCATGTCCTTCCAGTTGCGCGTGTGCAGCCCGTGCGGCGCCATCGTCGCCGTCTCCAGGCCGAACCAGTTCACCGCCGCGATACGCACCGGCGTGCCGGTGGCGTCGATGATCTGGTTGCCGCGCGTCGACAGCACACCCTGCATCGCGTGGCTTTCGCCAGCATCGCCTTCGTTCACCGGCGCGGCATCGGCGATGCTCAGGCGGGGAAGGTCGTTGTTGCGGATGGTGCCCACCGCCTCGGCATCGGCAAGGACACCGCGCACCGGATCATGCAGGCGCAGCAGGAAGGTCTCGTCCGCCTCGGCGATGCGGTCGCCGCGGATGGCGATGGAGATGGTCTTCTCCACCTCGCCGGCAGCGAAGATCACCCCGCCGCTGCGCCCCACATAGTCGCTGCCCGACAGGGCGGTGATGTCGGCGGCACTGAACTTGACGCCAACGGAGGTCGTGACCGCGTGCGAAAGGCTGACCGTGAAGCGCAGAATGGCGGTGCCGGCATCGCCCTCGATCATGGCGGCATCGGCGATGCTGATGCGCGGCGCGTCGTTGTCGATGATCGTGCCCAGAGCGAGCGGGTCGGGCGTGATGGCCCCTGTGACCTCGCTCAGGCGCAGGGACAGCTGTTCGCGGCTCTCGATCGCCGCATTGTCCACCAGCGCGACGCGGATCTCCTTTCGCGTCTCGCCCGGCGCGAAGGTGAAGATCTGGTCGAGCGCCAGGAAATCCGTGCGGACCCGCGCGGTGCCAGCCTCGGTGGTGGCGCGGAACTGCACCGGCGTGGCGCTGGCATGGGAGAGGGTGACGACGAAGGTCAGGAAGCCGTCATCCTCAGCTGCCGTTGCGTCGGCGAGCGCGATGGCCGGCAAGGCGGGCGGCAGGGGCGGGTCCTCGACAATGCCGGGGTTCAGCACGAAGCCGGTGGGATCGGGAGCGCTGCCGGCATAACTCGCCTGGAAGCCGAAGCTGACGCTGCCCGAGGCTGCGACCTGCGCCGTCCAGTCGAGGCTGCGCACGAAATAGCGCGTGCCCGTGTGGCTTACGATCTGCGCGCCCCAGATGTTCACGATGTCGAAACTGGCGTCGAAAGCCAGGGTCCAGCCGGAAAGCGCGGCGTCGGGGGTCAGGGTTACGTAGCCGACAAGGCCGTGCCCCCAATCATCGGCGCGGCGGAAGCGGAAGCTGGTGGCCATGCGGATGCCTTAGCGATCAACTAACTGTTAACGCCCTTTTCATCTCACACGACGATTCATAGGGTCAAGCTACTGATTCCGCTTGGCTTGTCTGCTTTTGTCGTCCCAGCGGCGACATGAGACGACAAAGCCGCGCCGTCTCGCCCCTCGCGCCAAGCCAGAGGCACATGGCGAAAGGGCAGACCGGCTAGGTCGAGCGCCGCCGGGCCCGGGCAATCGGCCTCGAGAATCGCGCTGCAACGCTCGGCGAAGGCGGCGCGGAAATGGTTCTTCGCCTTGTTGGCGAGCAGCCGTATCGCGCCGAGATCGATGCCGTGCAACGCGAAGAAGGCCGGGTCCACCGCCGCCTCCTTGCGGCTGGTGACGATGATGCGCAGCCGGCCCACGCGAAGCACGCAGCTCGGCCCGAGATCGACCGGCGCGCCGCGCTCCATCGGGCCTTCATTCACGAAGCGCCCATCGGTGAGGCGTTCTACGACCGCCTCCAGCGCCACGGGCGGGCCGAAGGCGTCGGTGCTGCGCCCGCCGAGCCGGAACGACGCCTGGCCACCCTGCCCTGCCGCGGCGGCGGCCGCGACCGTCTCGGGATCATGCAGGAAGGCGAAGACCGTCTCGACCGGCGGCCCGGCCGCGACCAGGGCGCGCAGCAGGCCGGGCGTGTCGGCGACGCCGCCCGAAAGCGGGTTGTCGGCTGGGTCAATCAGCGCGACCAAGCCCGGCGGCGCGGCGAGCGCGGCGGCCAGCGCCACCTCCGGCCCCGGCAGCGTCACGGCGAAGCGCGCCCGGCGCGCCGCTATGGCGGCAGCAATGCGCTCGGCCGCGTCCCGCGCGGCGTCTGGCGTGGTCGCCCAGGCCATGCCGGAGGGGCCGGCATGGGGCGTATCGCCCCAGGCGAAGCCGCCGAAGGGTGCTGCCTCCAGCACCGTTTCAGTCTCAAGCGCGGCGGCCTCGGCCCAGACCTCGGCCATCGGGCCTTCCGCCGAGCGCATGTGAAAGGAATGCAGCACCACCGGCAGCTTCACGATGGCCCCATGCAGCGCCTGGCCCGCCAGGCGACGCTCCAGCAGCCGCAGCGCGCGCGTCGCGGTCTCGGCCATGTCGAGATGCGGATAGCTGCGATAGACACTCGCGCCATCCAGCAGGGTGGCGATCTCGGGCGCCATGTTGCCGTGGAAATCGAAGCTCGCGACCAGCGGCGTCGCGCCGATCAAGGCGCGCACGGCGCGGATGATGGCGAGGTCCGCCGCCGGCTCGCCCAGCGCCACGCAGGCGCCGTGCAGCGAGAGATACACACCATCCCACGGCGCGCCCGCGCGAAGCCCCTCCAACACCTCGGCCAGCCAGTCACCGAAGGCCTCTTCGGTGAGCGGCCCGCCGGGCTGGGCGGAGGTGCAACGCAAAACGCTGGCCTGCCACGACGGGCGCTCGGCCAGGAAAGCCGCCAGCCCGCCGAGTTCGGTCGCCGTGCCGGCATAGCGCGCCAGCATCGCCGGGCCCTCGCCCCATTCGCGCGAGCGCAGTTCGGGCAGGCCGGTCGGCGTGGGGGAGAAGGAGTTGCCCTCGAACCAGAGCCGGGCAAACCCGATGCGCGTCATGCGCCCTTCAGCAGCGCGCCCAGCGCCTCGGACAGGCCAAGCGCGGTGCGGCCCTTCGGCGCGGCGTAGCTGCCCGCGCGCGGCTTGGGCGCGCCGAGGCCAACCAGCATCTCGGCCAGCTTCACGCCGCAGGCGATGCCATCGAGCAGCGGCAGCGCCGCGCGGTCCTGCAGCACGCGATCCATGCCCGCCAGCACCGCCCCCGCCAGCACCACGCTGTCGCAGCGCGCGGCCATCTCCGCCACCGCGGCCAGCAGACCGCGCGCGGCGCCATCGGGGTCTTCCAGCACCTGCGGCGGGCTGATCGGCAGCCCGCGCACCTCGGCGCAGCGCGCGCTCAGTCCATGGCGCGCCACAAGCTCCTCATAGGGCGTGACCTGACCGAGGGTGAGCACGCCGAAGCGCCCGCCGAGCATGCAGGCGGTGAGGCAGGCGGCCTCGGTCATGCCCACCACCGGGCAGGGCATCATCTGCCGCGCCGCCTCGAGTGCGGTGTCATGGCTGACGGCGAGCACCACCGCATCGACGCGCCCGGCATGCTCGGCCAGCGTCTCGAGCAGCGCATGGGCGGCGATGGCGTTCTCCACGCGGGTCGAGATCACGGACGGGCCGAAGCTCGGCGTCGCGCCGACGATGACGGTGCCCAACCCGGCCGCCTGCCGCGCGGCCGTGACGCAGGCCTGGGTGATCGCCTCGGTCGTGTTTGCATTCGCCACCAGGATGCGCATGTCCTACCCCCCCACCATGCCTGAGGCAGAAGGCGCCTCCGGCGCCTCGCCCAGCGTCACCAGCCCGCCCGGCAGGGCGCGCGAATTCGTCGTCAGCAACATCAACCGCAGCGCCTGGCGCATCGGCGCGTCGCCCTCGGCCTCGCCAGCGGCCTCGGCACGGCGCTTCCAGACCTGCAGCGGGTTGAACAGCAGCACGTCGCCCGGCCGCACCTCGAGCCGCAGCGCGAGGCCGGGCTCGGCGCAGATGGTGTCGAGCAGATCCAGCGCCTCGACCTGCGCAGCGGTCAGGCGGGGTGTCGCGGGCAGGCGCTGCGCGGCGTCGATGGCGTCACGCGCATAGCGGCCGATGAAGGCGCCCGAGGCGAGGGAGAAGACGGGCAGATCCACCACCCCGGCCGCGCCGGGCACGGCATGCGGTAGCGGGCGATGCAGCAACTCCAGCGCCGCGCGGTCGCGCTTCATCATCTCATTGTGGACCGAGGCCGCGGCGACCAGCATCGCGGGATCGACCTCGCTGGGCTGGCGCAGCACCAGCAGGGCCACGATGTCGGCCGCATCGGCATGGAAGCGCCAGCGCAGCGCGCCGCCGGCGGGGCTGTCCTGCCGCTGCACCAGGCCATTGCCCTCGGGCGCCACGGCCCGGCCTAGATGGGCGCCGAGCGCGCAGAGCACGGCCTCAAGCCGCTCCTCGCCCAGGCGTTCCAGGGGCAGGCCGCGCAGCAGCACCAGGCCGCGCCCGCTATCCAGCCGCTGCCCCGCATCGCGCAAGACAGGTGCGAGGCTGGGCAAGGGCGCCTCGGCCACCTGCATCGGCGCGCGGCCACCCAGCGTGGCGAGTGCGGCCTCCAGCTCGGCCGCGTGCTCGGCGCCGAGCGGCACCATCCAGTCGGCCGGGCGCAGATCGGCGGCGCGCCAGGCGGCGGGACCGGCCTGGGGAACCAGGCGCGGGCGGGGGGGTGTGGTGCCACTCATCGGCGCCACCCTAGCAGGCATGGCGCGCTGTGCCACACTGCCGCCAGACACGGAGACCAGCCATGGACATCGCCGCCCTCAACCTGCCCTTCGACCGCGAGGCGATGCTGGCCGGGCTTCGCATCTGGGTGGAGTGCGAGAGCCCGACCTTCGACACGCCGGCGGTGAACCGGATGATGGACATCGTCGCACGCGACCTCGCGATGATGGGTGCGCGGATCGACCGCATCCCGGGCCGCATGGGGCTTGGCGATTGCGTGCGGGCGAGCCTGCCTCATGCGTCGCCGCCGGGCACGCCGGGCGTGCTGATCCTGGCGCACCTCGACACCGTGCACCCCATCGGGACACTCGGAAAACTGCCCTGGCGGCGGGAGGGCGCGCAGTGCCGCGGCCCGGGCATCTTCGACATGAAGGGCGGCACCTACCTCGCCGTCGAGGCGGCGCGGCAAATGCTGCGCGCGGGCCTGCCCACGCCGCTGCCCGTCACCTTCCTGTTCACCTCGGATGAGGAGATCGGCAGCCCCGCGACGCGCGACCTGATCGAGGCCGAGGCCGCGCGAGCGCGCTGCGTGCTCGTGCCCGAACCTGCGCGCCCCGATGGCGGCGTCGTGACGGGGCGCTACGCCATCGCGCGCTTCAACCTGCGCTCCATCGGCCGGCCCAGCCATGCCGGGGCCACGCTGTCGGATGGCCGCTCCGCCATCCGGGAGATGTGCCGCCAGGCGCTGGCGATCGACGCCATGACGACCGAAAGCTGCACCTTCTCGGTCGGCGTCATCCAGGGCGGGCAATGGGTGAATTGCGTCGCCACGGAATGCCGGGCGGAGGTGCTCTCCATGGCCAAGCGCCAGGCGGATCTCGATGCCGGGGTGGCGGCCATGCTGGCGCTTGCGCCCGGCAGCGGCGATGTGGTGCTGGAGGTGAGCCGCGGCGTCACCCGCCCGGTCTGGGAGCCCGATGCCGGCACCATGGCGCTGCATGCGCAGGCCGCCGCGCTGGCCGCGCAGATCGGCTTCGCCCTGCCGCACCAGAGCTCGGGCGGCGGGTCGGATGGCAATTTCACGGGCGCGATGGGCATCCCCACCCTTGATGGGCTGGGCGTGGCCGGGGCCGGGGCACACACGCTGGACGAGCACATCCAGGTGGACAGCCTGGTGCCGCGCGCGCGGCTTTTTGCGGGGCTGCTGGCCACACTCGCGTGATCCGGCGCTTGCATCCGGGCGCGCGGCTTCACAACATAGGCGCAACCATTTTGAGGAATGCCCCCATGCGCCGTCTCGCGCTCACAGCCCTCGCCTTGTTGCTGCCCGGCCTGGCGCTGGCGCAGAGCAACCCCTCCACCGGCTTCAGCTCCGGCGTGGTGCATGGCCAGCGGCCCGACATGCGCCAGGACCTGCACAACGCGCCTGGCGCGCCGACGGCGGGTGGCGGGCAGAGCGCGCCGCAGTCGCGCACGCAGCAACTGCGCCAGCGCTCGCAGACCACCCAGGCCACGCAACAGCAACAGCAGCGCCGCGCCGCCCAGCAGCGCCGCCACGCCCAGGAAGGCCAGGCTGCCCGCACCCAGCGAACCGGCGGCGGCACGCCCGCCGCGCGGTCGCCGGACACGATGGCGGCGCAGGAAGCCCGCATGGCCGATGCGCGTCGGCGCCAGGCCGAGGCCCAGCGCCAAGCCGCCGACCGCCAGGACGGCGTGGCGCTCGGACGGCGCCCGCTCGGCCAGTAAGGCTCAGGTCCCGCCGTCGACCGGCAGGATCTGGCCCGTCACCCAGCCGGCCAGGGGCGAGGCGAAGAACATCACGGCATTCGCGATGTCCTCCGGCTGGCCAAGCCGGCGCATCGCGATGCCTTCCAGCATCACGCGCTGGCCTTCGGGCCCATAGCTGTCGAACTGCTTGATCGAGGCCGGGTTGGACAGCACGAAGCCGGGCGCCACCGAATTCACCGTCACGCCATGCGGGCCGAATTCGCGCGAGAGCTGCCGGGTCAGCCCCACCAGCGCGTGCTTGGCCGAGCAATAGGCCTGGATGCCGGTGCGGCTGGCCTTCAGCCCCGCGCCGCTGCTGATGGTGACGATGCGCCCTGACTTGGCCCTCTTCATCCCCGGCGCGACCGCGCGGGCGAGCGCGAAGGCGGCATGGGTGTTGATGTCGAAGATGGCGTGCCAATCCTCGATCGGCACATCCTCGATCGGGCGGTTCACCTGCCCGCGCACGCCACCCGCATTGCAGACCAGCACGCCGACCGGCCCGCCGCTCGCCTGCTCGATCCCCGCGATCCAGCCCGCTGCCGCACCGGGTGCGGTCAGGTCGAAGGCGCTGGTCGTGATGGTTGTGCCGCGCGCCGTCTCGGCGAGTTCCGAGTCCGAGATATCGCAGGCGAAGACCCTGGCGCCGAGGCCCGCGAAACCCTGCGCGATGGCGCGGCCGAAGCCATGCCCCGCCCCCGTGACCGCAACCGTGACGCCATCAAAACGCAAATTCATCGCATCAACTCCAGGAGATTGTCGTCCGACATCGCGCGCTCGCCACGCTCGCAGGCGTGGATCATGGCGATCAGGCGTTCGAGGGTGGGGCAGGCGAGCCCATGCGCCCGCCCGATCGGCGGCACGGCGCCAATCTGCGCATCCGCCGGCGTGGCGCGCTTGCGCACCCACAGATCACGCCAGATGCCCGAATGGGTCTTCGCATTGGGCCGGTTGAAGGCCTCCATGGCGATCATCGAGGCCCGCGCCGCGGCCTCGCTGCCCGCCGCACCGAAGGCAGCCGGGTTGAAACCGTTGAAGCCGAGCGGTGTGACGCCCTCGGCGCGCGCGACATCGATCACCTCGCCGCACAGCGCGCGGACCAGCGGCAGAAGCTCGGGCCGCGCGAGCGTATCCGCGATGCCCTTCGCCGCCAGGCCCTGCGCGTAGAGCAGGCTGGAATAGGCAAGCTTGCCCCAGAGATAGCCCCAGATATTGGGCGTCAGCACGGCGTCGGGCTCGAAGGTTTCGCGCATTAGCGCGTGCAGCGCAGCGAGGCGCGGCGTGGTGGCGCCATCGAGCTCGCCCACCACCACGGCCCCGCGATTGCCGTAGAGGATGCGCCCCGGCTCCAGCCAATCCGCGCCGAAATTGACGAAGGCGCCCATGGTGCGCGCAGGCCCGCAGACCTCGGCGATGCTGCGCTCGCACAGTCCGTTCTGCAGCGACAGGACATAGCCATCGGGCGCGAGGTGCGGCAGCAGCTGGCGGCACGCGGCCTCAGTGTCGTGCGTCTTCACGCAGAGAAAGACGCGGCGATACACGCCCTGCACCGCGCCGGGCGTGAAGGCGGGGGCGACCACCTTCATCTGCGCCACCGGCCCTTCGATGACGAGGCCGCGCGCCGGGTCCGCGATGGCGGCCACATGGTCCGCCACCAAATCGACGAAGACCACGGCATGGCGCGCGCGCACCAGATGCGCCCCCACTGTGCCGCCGATGGCGCCGGCCCCCCAGATGAGGATCGGGCCCCGATCCACGGCATCGCGCGCCGCCGCCTGCTCGGCTTCCTTCGCCACCGCTGATCCTTTCCACAACCCGGCCATGCAACAAAGATGGCTTGCGCCAAGGCCCGGCAAGCGCCCACCCTGCCGCCCACGCTAGCCGGGACACGCGCAAGGTCAATGCGGCCAACGAGATCGTTTTGAACACAAAGCCCGACAATCTGCGCGGCGCCGCCCTGATGGCCGCGGCCGCGCTGATCTTCGCGCTGGAATTGCTGTTCATCCGCTGGATGAGCGAGCGCGGCATCCCAACCGAGGTGCAGGTGACGGCGCGCGCAGCGGGCCAGCTCGTCTGGGTGGCACCCACCATCCTCGCCACCGGGCTCGCCGTGTTCCGCACGAAGCGGCCCGCGCTGCATCTGTTGCGCGGCGGCTCCTCGCTGCTCACCTGGGCGCTCTACTACTTTTCCTTCACGCGGCTCGACCTCGCCACCGGCACGGTGCTCTCCTTCACCAATGTGATGTTCACCACCATGCTCGCGGGCCCGCTGCTGGGCGAGCGGGTGGATCGCTGGCGCTGGGCGGGGACCCTGATGGGGCTTGTCGGGGTCGCGGTGATGCTGCGGCCGGGCAATACGCTCGACCCGCTCGGCGCGGCGACGGCGATCGGCGCGGCGGTGGCCTGGTGCGGCATCACGCTGACCAGCCGCGTGCTGACCGCGACCGAGAGCACGCGCACCGTCATCGCCTATGTCGGGCTGGTGACCACGGCGGGCGCCCTGCCCTTCGGCATCATGGCGTGGGTGCCGCTCGATCTCGGCTCCTGGCTGCTGCTGATCGCCTTCGGACTGATGGCGCCGGGCATCATCTACCTGGTGACCGAGGCGCTGCGCTTCGGCGAAGCCAGCGCCATCGCGCCCTTCCAGTATCTGCGGCTCGTGGTGGTTGCCGCCGCGGGCTGGGTGATCTGGGGCGAGGTGCCGGACCTTTATGGCTGGATCGGCGCGGCCATCATCCTCACCGGCGCGCTCATCATCACCATCGCGGAAGCCCGACGGCGATGACGAGTATTGTCCGCGCCGTGCTGCTCTCGATCGGCGCCGCCTTCTGTTTCACGCTCGAGACGATGGTGGTGAAACTGATCACCGACGTGCCGCTGACCACCATCGTGCTCGCGCGCGCGCTCGGTCAAATGCTCTGGACGGTACCCGCCTTCGCGCAGGATCCGCTCGGCGTGATGCGCACGCGCGTGCTGCCGCTGCAGTTGCTGCGCGGGCTGCTCTCCATCATCGCGTGGTATCTCTACTTCTTCGCCTTTGCCGGACTTCCGCTGGCCACCGGCACGGTGCTCTCCTTCACCGCCGTGCTGTTTGTCACGGCGCTGGCCGGGCCGATCCTGGGCGAGCATGTCGGGCTGCGGCGCTGGAGCGCCACGCTGGTCGGCTTCGCCGGCGTGGTGGTGATCCTCCGGCCCGGCGGCCTGCCGCTCGACTGGGCGGTGGCGTCGAGCATCAGCGCGGCGCTGATGGGGGCGGCGATTCTGCTGCTGACCAAGATGCTCTCGCGCATCGAACGCACCGAGACGATCATGTTCTACATCGGCGTCGTCGCCGTCGCCGTCTCCCTGCCCATCGCCCTGCCTGGCCTGGCCTGGCCTGGCTGGGGCAATCTTGGCCTGCTGGTGCTGGCCGGCATCTGCGGGCCGCTGGCGATGCAGCTCTGGATCACCTCGCTGCGCATGGCCGATGCCTCCTTCCTCGCGCCGATCAGCTATGTGCGGCTGGTCTTCGCGGCGGGCTTCGGCATCTTCCTGTTCAACGAGGTGCCGGATTGGGGCCTGGGCGTAGGGGCGGCGCTGATCATCGGTAGCGCAATCTACATCACGCGGCGCGAGGCGCAGTTGGCGGGGGCTCAGCCGCGGAAGCCGGACTCGGCGACCGCCGCCTCCAGCACCGAAGAATCGAGCCCAAAGGCGCGATAGCCCTGCCGCAGATGCGCGACATAGGCCGCCCCGGGCGGTCCGGGCCGGTCCAGCGCCTCGATATAGGTCCAGGCCTCGCCGCCCTCAGGCAAGGTGATGCGCAGACGCCGATAGGCGCCCAGCGCCACGCCCTCCGCCCGGTCGAGCGCGGCGAGGTGCGCGGCGTTGATGCGCCACAGGCCCAGCGGCACCTGCGCCACCCCGTCCTCGACGATGCTGGCGTAGCGGCGCAGGCGCAGCCGCCAGCCGGGCAGGATCGCGCTGCCGATCGGCTCGGCGCCGAAGCAGCGGGCGCGCATCCGCGTGGGGTCGAGGTTGCTGCCATAGGCGGCATAGGGAATATCGAGCATCGCGGAACAGGCTGGCGCGATGCGTGGCCAAGGACAAGGAGCCGCGGATGATCCTGCTGGTCCAGGCCGCACCGCTTTTGCTGCTGCTGGCCCTGCTGCTGAGCGGGCGCGCCGGCCCCGTGCCGGCGGTGCTGGCCGCGCTGGTGCTGGCGGTGCCGGCGGCGCTGCTCAGCCTGCCCGCCAGCGTGGCGGCCCCGCCCTTCCTGGTGGAGGAAACACTGCGCGGCGCCTTCCTCGCCGCCAAGCCGATCGGCGTGGTGGTGGGCGGGATGCTGTTCCACGCCGCCGTCACGCGCCCCGCCACGGCCGCGGTGCGCCCGCCCGAGCCACGCCGGATCTTCGCCGCCACACTGCTTGCCGGCACCTTCCTCGAAGGCGTCACGGGCTTCGCCGTGGGCGCGGTCTTCGCGCTCTCGGCGCTGCGCGGCATGGGGCTGGCCGGCGCGCCGGCCGGGGCGATGGCGCTGCTCGCGCTGACCATGGTGCCCTGGGGCGGGCTCGGGCCCGGCACGGCGCTGGGCGCGGCGCTGATTGGGCAGCAGGCGCAGGCGGTGGCGGCCGCGACGGCTTGGCCCAATGCCGCCTGGCTGCTGCTGCTCGGCCCGGTGTTCTGGCGGCTCTGCGCCGCGGCGGGCGTGCCCGTGCCGGGGCGGGAGAAGGCCATCCAGATGGGAATCCTCGCCGTGATGGCGGCGCTGCTCGTCGCTGGCCACCGCGTGCTGCCCTTCGAGGTCGTGGGGCTGGTCGCCGCAGGCATCCCGCTGCTGGCGGTGCTGTGGTGGCTGGACCCGCCCCGCGATGCACCAGGTTGGCGTGCCGCGCTGCGGCGACTCGCCCCCTACCTTGGGCTGACGGCCGCCTTGCTCGGCGCACGGTTGATCCCCGGCGCACCGGCCTGGACGCCCTTCGCCGACCTGCCCGGATTCGCGCTGACGCATGTGGCCGTGGTGCTCTGGGTGGTGGCGCTGGGCCTGTTGTGGCTCCACCCGGACGGCGCCGCGGCCGCACGTACCGCCTTCGCGCGGGCGAGAAAGCCGGTGCTGGCCATGCTGCTCTACGTGATCCTGGCGCGCTGGATGGCCGGTTCGGGCGCCTCGGCCGCGCTGGCGGAAGCGGCGGCCGGCGGGCTGGGCGGCCTGGCACCCTATGCGGTGCCGGTGCTGGGGCTGGTCTCGGGGCTGGTGACGGGCAGCAATGTCGGCTCGAACGCTGCGCTCATGCCGGTGCAGGCTGCGCTCGGCGTTGCGGCGGGGCTGCCGGTGCTGCTCGCGCCGGCGCTGCACAATTTCGCCGGCTCGGCCGGGGCCGGCATGTCCTTCGCTGTGACGGCGCTGATCTGCGGGCTGCTCGCCGATGGCACCCGCCCGGCGCAGCTGTGGCGGCTGCTCGCCCCGTCCATGCTCGCGGTGCTGGCGGTCGGCTGGGCCTGGATCGCCTGGGCCGGCTGACAGGCCGTCCATGATGGCCAAGATGATATGGGCCGGAAACTTCGGGGATGTCTGGCGCCGGTCTAGCCTTCCCTGGGGGTAAACTGGCGCATCGGGTTGTGCCGCCCTCGGAGACACGGCATGGACTCGCTACTCGCCCAGGCGCCCCAGTTCCTGGAAATCCTTTGGCTGAACATCATTCTCTCGGGCGACAATGCGGTGGTCATCGGCCTGGCCGCGGCCGGCCTGCCGGAGAAATACCGCGCCAAGGCAGTGCTGTTCGGCGTGGTCGCGGCCGCTGTGCTGCGCATCATCTTCTCGATCTTCGCGACCTTCCTGCTCAGCCTTTGGTGGATCGACATCGTGGGCGGCTTCGCGCTGCTCTACATCGCCTGGGGCTTCTTCAAGGAACTGCGCAGCCATGGCGAGCAGGAAGAAGGCCAGCACGAGGTCAAGGAAAAGACCCTGATGCAGGCGCTGTGGCAGATCATCGTCGCCGACGTGTCGATGAGCCTGGACAACGTGCTCGCCGTGGCGGCCGTGGCGCGCAACAACGTGCCGATGCTGATCGCGGGCCTGCTGATCTCGATCGTGCTGATGGGCCTGCTGGGCGGCGCGCTGGCCAAGCTGCTCGACCGCTACAAGTTCATCGCCTGGATCGGCCTGGCGCTGATTGCGTATATCGGCATCGAGCTGCTGTGGGAGGGTCTGGTCATGGCCAATGCCAACCTGCATCTGGGCCTGCCGCTGCCGGCGCCGCACGGCCATTGAGGGCGGTGGCGAGACAGGATTGAAAGGTTACCATCCTTCAACCTATACCAGCACTGATCCGGGGGCGCCGAACGGGGCGCCCCTGGCCCCCCCGGGAGAGAAACTTCATGAAGCTGACCCACCGCCTCGCGCTCGGCGCCGCCCTCAGCCTGGGCCTCGTCGCCCCCGCCCTGGCGCAGACCCAGGTCACGTTCCAGCACCCGATCGGCATCAACAGCCACTACGGGGCCGGCACGACCGCGTTCAAGGAAACCTTCGAACGCATGACCAACAATCGCTTCCGCGTCGTCTATCAGCGCAACGACAATGAGCGCGAGACGATCGAGGCGGTGCAGATCGGCACCATCGAGTGCACGATCACCTCGACCGGCCCGGTCGGCAATTTCGTGCCCGAGACGCGCAACCTCGACGTCCCCTTCCTGTTCCGCGACACCGCCCATGCGCGCGGCGTGCTGGACAGCCAGATCGGCCAGGACATGCTCGGCCGCTTCCCGGCGCGCGGGATCTTCGCCGCCGCCTGGCTCGAGAACGGCTTCCGCCACATGACCAACAGCCGGCGCGAGGTGAACA